>Ga0265338_10008282_pt1 | contig 12653 bp, 10 predicted proteins | sample 42126metaG_FD_193579 | JGI IMG/M metagenome (GOLD analysis project Ga0265338, IMG submission 193579) | Rhizosphere microbial communities from Carex aquatilis grown in University of Washington, Seatle, WA, United States - 4-21-26 metaG | ecosystem: Host-associated > Plants > Roots > Rhizosphere... | reverse complement strand
TGAGACCATAGCGGCGGCTATTACAATCGCCGAAACCGGACATCTGGTTTTTGCCACTCTGCACACCAACAGCGCCAGCCAAAGTATTGACCGCATGATTGATGTTTTTCCACCCCACCAGCAACCCCAGGTCCGGGCCCAACTCGGCAATATATTGATGGCTGTCTGCTCGCAGCGACTAATTCCGGCTCTTGGCGGTGGTCGTGTACCGGCAGCTGAAATCCTAATCGCCACCCCAGCCGTGCGTAATATCATCCGCGAAGGTAAAAACTATCAACTGGAGGCGGTTATCCAAACAGGCGTTGAGCATGGCATGCAAAGCATGGATCATACTCTGATAGGCCTGGTGCATTCCGGGAAAATCAGCTACGACGAAGCTAGAAATTATGCGGTAGACGTTGAAGAACTAGACAGATTGATGAGGGGCTAGGCGCATGCTTACCTATGCCTATACCGCCCTGAATCCGGCCTCCGGCCAAAAAATAAAAGCCGAAATTGAAGCTGAAAACGAAAAATCGGCGGCCAAACTTTTGATTGACCGGGGGTTGTCTCCTCTAGACATTACCCTTAAATCTGAAAAATCTGCTATTGGGTTTCGTAGTCGGGTGCCAACAAAGCAAAAAATTATTTTTTCCAGGCAGCTTTCAACTCTAATTAATGCCGGCCTGCCAATGCTTCAAAGTCTAAGTACCGTCGAAAAACAAACCAAACAAAAAGTCCTTAAAGAAATAATTTCCAAGATTATGACAGACGTAGAGGCTGGCTCCAGCCTAGCGTCGGCCATGGCCAAATACCCAACTGTCTTTAACAATGTTTACATAAGTTTGGTAACAGCCGGTGAGGCCTCCGGCTCGTTGGATGTGTCGCTAGACCGTCTGTCGACTCAACAGGAGAAGGATGCCGAGGTAATAAGCAAAGTCAGAGGCGCCATGATTTACCCGGCAATAGTTCTGGTTGTACTTTTTGGAATCCTTATTTTCATGACTACAACTGTTCTACCCCAGGTGAGTAGTCTCTATAAGTCATTACCTGGAACTCAATTGCCATTTATAACCACTCTACTTCTGGATTTCTCTAAATTCTTTACTCACTTTTGGTGGTTGATGGTCATTGCCCTGGGAGCAGCTGCTTTCTTTGCGCGGCGGTTTATAAAAAGCTCCAGTGGTGTAATTTTCATTGATCGGCTAAAAATGACCATCTGGCCAATTGGGCCGCTGTTTATGAAACTATATATGGCCCGTTTTGCTCGCACCGCCAGCACATTGGTTGGGGCAGGAGTACCAATGATTAAAATGCTCAATACCACGGCTGAGGCCGTCGGCAACAGTCTAATATCCAATTCTATTCATAAAGCCGTAGAAGAGGTAAAGGGCGGCAAAACGCTTTCTTCCGCTCTTGAAAGTGATCCCCATTTTCTAGACCTAGTTCCTAATATGATAAGCATTGGCGAGCAATCTGGGGCTCTAGAGAAAATGCTTGTTCGCTTGGCCGAATACTATGAAAAAGAGGTGGACAGCCAGATAAAAGCCATAAATACTATTATCGAGCCGGTGCTTATGATTGTAGTCGGTGTCATAGCCTTAATAATCGTAGCCGCTGTATTGTTACCTATCTATGGCTTGGCTGGCAAAAACCTGGGAGGCGGGTAATCCACATGTTGTCAGAATTAGGCTTGCAATTTAAATCGACAACAAGTAGGATTACAAGCATAAGCAGCAATAATAACAGATGCTTTAATAATGCAAAGGGGGCATTTGCGAAATGTCAAAACAATTAAATAAACAGAACAATCAAGGCTTCACAATCATCGAAGTCTTGATAGTCCTGGCTATCGCCGGACTCATCATGCTAGTGGTCTTTCTAGCCGTTCCAGCACTACAACGTAACTCACGAAACACCCAGCGTAAAAGCGACTCGGCTCACCTGGCTGGACTTTACTCAGAATGGAAAGCCAACCGTGGCGGGACGCCTCTCACCAACGTAAACGACTCGACTGGCGCAGCCGGTCCTGACCTTACGAACGAAAACTTCGCTATCTTCACCAAGCCAACCGGTGGCGCCAACACGGTTACTACGCCTTATGTAGCACCTGCTTCGCCTGCTGCCGACACATTCTACGTATTCAGCAAAGCTACCTGTAATGGTCCTTCTTCCGTCACTGCCGGGGGTAGTCTCAGAAGCATCATAGTCGTTTACTACCTAGAACCCGTATCGGCCACTACACTTCAATGTGTAGCCGCTTAGATAGCTGAAATACTAAAATCCATCCCAGAAGAGGACCCTGGGTGGATTTTTGGTATCATAAGGCTTAGTGATTTCTCTGGCTGTCTATTTATTTATTTTAGGTCTATGTTTTGGTAGCTTCGTGGGTGCTCTGACTTGGCGTATCCATAAAAATATGGATTTTGTTAAAGCTCGGAGCCAATGTGATATCTGCGGCCATATTCTGGAGCCTAAAGACTTGATACCTCTATTTAGCTGGCTTTACCTAAAGGGTAAATGTCGCTACTGCGGCAAGCCAATCTCCATGGAAATGCCGCTTGTGGAGCTAACTACGGCCGCTATCTTTGTATTATCGTACCTGTTTTGGCCCACTTCGCTAGACCTAGCAGGCAACCTGGTTTTATTCGTTACTTGGCTTATTTGCTCAGTTGGTTTGGTTGCCTTAGCCCTATACGACCTAAAGTGGATGCTCCTGCCCAGCAAAATTTTATATCCTACGCTGCTTGTGGCAATCGTTGGCCAGTTTATATACCTGATAGGCTATGCGCCCAACAAGCTGCACTACGGACTTAGCTGGCTGGCGGCTGTGGCTGTGGCCAGTGGTATATTTTTGATTATTTTTACCGTCTCCAGTGGCCGGTGGATAGGCTACGGTGATGTACGACTAGGGCTTATAACCGGCACACTGCTACAGACACCCGGCAAAAGCTTGTTAATGATATTTCTGGCCTCGGTTCTCGGCAGTCTGGCCGTACTACCGCTACTAGCGACAGGCAAGAAGAGCCTGAGCGCCAAGCTGCCCTACGGTCCTTTCCTGATCTTCTCAACTTATCTTTGCATAGTTTTCGGGGACAGTTTAATTAGTTGGTACCAGAACCTGTTCTTACCCTAGTATTACTTCTTAGGGCTTATGCTATAATTTAGTTTATGATGGGCGTCCAGCGCGGCTTAGCTCGCCGGAAACTAAATAAAAACAAGTTTAGGGCGAAACGGGGATATCCCCACAGCCTTCATGTACTTAGTAGAATTAGGCAATTAAAACTAAATCTCGCCGGATTTACTATAGTTGAAGTTATGATTGTCCTGGGCATAAGTTCCCTAATGCTGGTGTCGGCAGCCGGTATTTTCAACGGTAGGCGCCAGGCCACCGAATTTTCACAAGCGGTTTACGACCTTCAGTCACAACTACAGAGCTGGGCCAATAGTGTTAGCTCAGCTTCCGTTCCCGGCCTTGATCAATACACCTGCCAGGTTAACAGCACCGGCAGTGGCCCGGTTTTGCAGAATGTCACCGGTGTGGCCACTAATCAGCCCTGTATATACCTGGGGCAGGCCATACAGCTAATCAGCAACGGTGGGACCACAATTTATTCGTATCCGGTTTTTGGTCTTAGAACTGTGCACTCCGGTGGTGCTGACTCCTGCCAAAATAGCTGCATTTTTCCATCTAACGCCGGTCAGGCAAACGCCGATTTGGCCGTGGACAGTTCCGGCACGCCTGTACTGGCTGAAACTTACAACCTTATTAACGCTCTAACCATAAAGACAGCTAAAGCTAGCAACACCGCCAGCGAGAACGATCTATTAACTCTTTACTCCAGTCTTCAAAACAGCAACACCTCCGGCAATGATATTACGGTCAGTTCCTACCAAAAAACATTTACCTCTAATGATGTGGCAACCCTCCGGAGTTGCATCCAATCGTCAACATCGCCAAGCTGTGGCGGACCCGCGTCAACCACCTACGTCAATAATATTAGTCTGGACTTATGTTTAAGCGACGGCGCTCGCAAAGCCAAACTAAGCCTCGGCGGCACCGCGGCCGGCATAACTACCAGATTGGATATGAGTGGGACTAACTGCCCATTATGAGGAGCCTTAACCTTTCTAAAAAACGCACTTTCCGCCAAACCGGCGACACCATAGTCGAGGTCATGATAAGCATGGCCGTACTCACAATAGTGATTACAATTGCCTACGCCACTTCCACCCGTAGTTTCCACAGCAGCCTGAATTCACAATATCGTGACCAAGCCGTAAGCTTTGCCCAGCAACAACTGGAGCTAATTAAGAGTGCCGACAGCAGCAGTTCAGCTCTAATAAATACCTATAAAACCTTGCCTGGCTCTTTTTGCATAAGTCCCAGCGACACCACTGCTACCTTAACTGGTGCCAGCTGCAAGATAGCCCTAGGTGGTTGGGGTTCTTCTGGAGATAAAACCTTCACTGTAGCTAATATCTATACTGGAAATCCGCCTGGAGTACCAAACGGCACTAAAACCTTTAAAGTAACTGTTAGCTGGACCTCAGCCGATAACCAACCAGAACAGGCAGTTATTTACTATAAAACCAATGACAGTTATGTTTCCACTCCCGGGTCCGCCACCGCTCCCGACTCGTCTACCACAACAAGTCCACCGGCTTTCTCAAACATTCTAACGGCCGCTCCTAACTCAGTTACCTTTGGAAATACCACGAGTCTAAAATGGACACTCCTGAATGTGAAGAGCACTAACTGCACAGCTTCCTCGAGTCCGGCTGGTTTTTGGAGTGGAAGTTTTCCATCTACAACCGACGTGAGCGGCCATGCGTCCAGCTCTCTTACTACTTCGGGTAATATAACTTTTGCGCTACACTGCATCGCGTTTGATGGCTCTAATGCCGACGGTAACGCCGTTGTCGCGGTCGGCGCCGCTCCGGTACCATCCGTCACAACCGGTTCAACTACTTCCATTACTTATAACTCGGCCACTCTCAACGGGACCGTTAACCCCAACGGCTACGCTACTACCTACCAGTTTAAATACGGAACAACCGCTAGTTATGGTTCAACCACCGCGGTTACCTCGGCTGGTGCCGGGGGTTCAACTGTAAGCGTCAGTGCCGCGATCGGCAGTCTAGCCGCTCTCACTACCTATCACTTTCAGCTTTGTGCTACCAATACCTACGGAACGGCTTGCGGCAACGACAACACGTTCACGACTGCAAACCTACCCGTGCCTTCAATGAACTATTTTTATCCTAGTCCAAATCCTATAGGCTACGGCAGCGCCACATATCTTTACTGGAGCAGTAATAACACCACGTCCTGCACTTGGGGAGGGTCTGTTGGCAATGTCTATACAGGAGCCTTATATGGCAACACCGGTTACACAGTCAATTGCAGCGGACCGGGAGGCAACACCAGTGCCTCTACGGTTGTTAGCGTTAACCCACCACCGCCACCACCGCCAAACTGCAACGATCATGGCGGTTATGTTAATTATAGCGGGCACATGAGCTGGAGTTCTGGGATTACGGGTAATAATCCATGCGGCGTAACTATTTCGCAGTGCAATGTCTTTAACAGCGGCGGCGGATCGCTAGGCCAATACGGCTCTAGTGGTAGCGTAAACAGTCCAGCCTCAGCTTATGTAAGGTGCATGGATATCCAGGGTCACTGGTATTAGTCTAAGTCAAAATTTAAATCGGCTGGGCGCTGGCAAAAGCATCTTTAAGCGCTTGGTCATATTTAATATTTAGGTCATCCAAAGATGCCTGAGTAGTTTGGTCTTTGCAAGTTAACTTTAAACCAGCGCCAATCCGCTCGATATAAAATCCGTTGAACTGTTTCATTAGCTGCGCATCACCCGTCGCTGCTTTGCCAGATATTTTTGAAAAGCTAGCATAAGGAGTCCTGAAATTGTACTTAGCGTCCAAGCATTTTTGAACCAGATACGAATATTGAATCAGTCTAAAATTTGTAATTGGGAGAGGTGTGGATTTAGTTGAGCTAGGCGGGGTAGTGGTATCGGTAGTTGTGCCAATAAGCGGGTTGGATAGAGTAATCTCGACGCCCAAATCTTTAACAACAAGCTTGTTAATACTTGTTACAGCGGTATTTTGAGGGTTGGCGGGTGTGAGTTTTTTGTCGGTGTGATTAAAAAGCAAATATCCTGCGCCAACCAACAACAATATTGCAATAATTAACCCGGCCAGCGCTCTATAACCTGAGAATGGTCTACCTAGTGTCATATAAGCTCATTCTTTATCATGTTAATCATAGCATGAAGGCAAAATGAGAACTTATGGCAATAAATTCACATTTTGTTTACTATTAAGCGTAAGGATTTAAATATGGCACGGGAATTATTAGAAATCTTTAACCAAACAAGGCGCAACTGGAATGCAGATAATTAATGAGCAAGTCAGAAAAATTATGGCCCCTGGGACAATAATGTCGAACAGTGGACTACGTTTATTAATAGTATTAAAATAGACCAATGAAAAGCCTTAACCTTTTTAGAAAACGTAACCTCGGTCAACTAGGCGACACTATAGTTGAGGTTATGATAAGCATGGCCGTCCTCACCATAGTTATAACCGTTGCCTATGCAACTTCTACCCGTAGCCTTCATTCCAGCGTAGACTCTCAATACCGTGACCAAGCTGTCTCAGTGGCTCAACAACAGCTAGAGCTGATTAAAAATGCCGACAATCACTCGACCATAAGCAATCTCACAGCACAAACCGGTAACTTTTGCTTGAAGTCTGATGGCACTCTTGCAGTAGCGGTTGGAAGCTGCCCGGCCTCAATAATCGATAATAGCGCTAATGGTAACTTCTCGGTTACCGATACCTACGGCACCGACTGTACTAGCGCAACTCCCGCCACTCCATGTAAAACCTTCAAAATTGTGGTCGGCTGGACCTCAGCCGATAATCACCCAGAGCAAACAGTCGTTTACTACAAGGCTAATGACAGCTATGTTTCTACTCCAAACTCAACGGCCTCACCCAACGCTGGCACCACCACTCCACCACCACCCCCACAGATAAACAATTTCATAGCCTCGCCAGCATCGATTAACTACAACGGTTCATCTAACCTTAGCTGGAGCACAGTATACGCCACCAGCTGCTCGGCAACGGCCGGTCCTTGGAGCGGCTCTAAACCTCTTAGCAACCCGATTGGCGGTACACCTGGCAACATTGGTCCGCTAACCTCAACGACCGATTTTACCCTAACGTGCGTAGGAATTGATAGTACTGTTACAACCCCCGCCGTCGCCCACGTTACCGTTGGAGCGGCTCCGGCTCCAGTTGTTGCTACTGGCTCAGCTACCTCCGTAACTATTAACTCAGCAACACTTAATGGAACCGTCAACCCTAGCGGACTGGCTAGCACCTACTACTTCCAGTATGGCACTTCTACATCCTACGGTTCTACTAGTTCTACCTCTTCTGCAGGCTCAGGACTGGCCCCTGTAGCTTCAAGTAGTAGTATCGGCAGCCTTAGTATGGGAATTGTCTATCATTTCCGAATATGCGCCAACAATGTTGGCGGAACCACTTGTGGAGCCGACGCTACTTTTACCACGCTGTCGTTACCATCAGTATCCGCCGGTTCGGCATCATCAGTTACTTATAATTCAGCCACCCTCAATGGCTCAGCCAATCCTAACGGTTACCCTTTGAGCTATTGTAAATTCTGGTATGGCACCTCGTCTTATAACGATGGCAATACCGTCCCCTCAAGTGGTAGTTCAATTGATTGTAATCCTACAGCAGGTGGTACGGTAAGCGCCGGTGTTAGTCTCGGCTCCAGCGTAACCTACTACTTTAAACTTTGCGCCACAAATGTGGGGGGTACAGTCTGCTCTAATGGAACTGCCTTTAGCACAGGGCCTCCGCCACCAGCTTCCTACACCGGCTCCTACACTGGTAGTTACACCGGCTCCTACACCGGCGGTTACACCGGCTCCTACACCGGCAGTTATACCGGGGGTTATACCGGGGGTTATACCGGGGGTTATACCGGCGGTTATGTCGGCACCTACACCACCACCTACACCGGTTCCTACCAGAGCGGTTACTGTGTGCCTGGATGTCCTTGCGGAATCAACATCACTCCGGGCAAGATTACCTATCCAACTTTCGCTTCAATTTATGGGCTACCAAGATCGCTGCCATTACTGCATATAGCTCGGGTTTGTCTATAGATGAAATATGCTTGTGCTTATAAATGAGCAACTTTATACTTAAGAAAAGGAAGAAAAATGACCCCAACGTCCAATCCCCAAAATAACAATTCCGCCAAGCCGGCGGTGACTAGTGCGAGCACATCGTCCAAAAGCTCTTCAATAAGGAACCTCAAAAGATCTCCGATATTAGCCATTATTGTTGCACTATTAATCCCACCACTGGGATTAATAGTAGCTCTTGTTGTTGGTATAAAAAGCAAAAGGCCAAGGAAAGTTCCTCTAATCATCACATTATTAGTAGCGTCCATCCTCGGCACTATAGGCTACTTAACTTTGACTACAGGATTGATCAATGTCGGCGGGAGCAGTGTGACTAAATACAATTATCAAAATGCTAACGGCGATGAATTTTCGACCGTGCAGGCCGGAGGTATGTTATTTTCAAAACCGTCGGAGTTTACCGCCACAGCTAAAAAAAGTGACCAAAACTACAGTACTGAGTCTTTTGCACATTTTGGCTCGCGCAATTATCCGCTCAGCTACATATTCGTATTTTCTTATAAAGACAGCCACACTAACGATGCGGAGTATATAAAGGGCATTAACGATTTCATGTCCGGGGCCGTCAAAAACTCTTACAGCGCGGACTACATAGACGCTATTAAAAAACAAGTTTTTGACAGCTACCCGGGCTACGATGCAACGCTCAGTGCACCTCATAAATTTACCAATGCCAATATAAAGAAGAATGCCTGGAGTTTTGACCTGGACATAACTAACGCCGACCCGACAATAAAGCCCATGAAAGGCAAGCTTGTTTATGTGCTTGGTCCTGGCACTATCTACTACTTTTCACTGATGGTAACAGAGGATAATTGGACTCAAAACATCACCACCTGGCAGACGGTGCTTGACAGCTTAAAACTATACACATGATCGGACTGGGGTCGCTGAAGCTAAGAGCCAAGCAGCGCAGCAGGTTCCTGTTTGGTTTAATGGCTATAGTCGTTGCCATCCTTGCCATTAATTTAGCTGACGCTCGTCATCCGGCCGCGCAGGCTTCGCCTGACGATAGATTCATCAAGACCCTAACTACCAAGTGGCTGGCTCAGTGTTATACGGAGGCATGTATAGACCAGGGTCTGCAAAGCATAACGGCAAATGTGGGGCCGGAGGCAGCTCTGGCAAGTTTAAATTACTATGTCCACGACATTGCCAATTACTTACCCGGCGATAATCATTTGCGAGCACACCATGTAGGAAAACAAATATTTTTATCAAATGGATTGAACACCAAGGCCTTTTTAAGGTGTGGAAGCGACTTTAATAACGGCTGTATGCACGGCTATATAGAAGAGGCCGAGGACCAAATTAAAGGCAGCTCGGCCAGCAGTTTAGCTGACGAGCTATGCCGGCCTATCCTTGCAAGCTCTAGCTACACATATAACCAGAAACATTTCTGCTACCATGGCATCGGCCACGCCATAATGGAAGACGTAGATTACAATTTGACCGCGGCTCTTGACCAATGCGATGCATTTGGCAACCAGATAGCTCAAACTGGCTGCTGGCAAGGAGCATTTATGGAGAACGAATGGGGTTATGTTAGTAGAATAACCGACAATGGCACCTTTTCTAAGACTGACCCCATGGCGCCGTGCGACAACGTTGCCGAAAAGTACGTAACCCAGTGCTATATGAATCAAGAAGGTTACTTATTTAATTTATATAATAATGACTTTCGTAAGGCGGCTCAGGCTTGCGTAGCAGCCGGGCCGAATGCAGGAGTTTGTGTAGAGAGCTTAGGGTTGTCGGCTTCTGGGGAGGCTTGGCAGCCTTTACTACTTAAGGGCCAGGATGCCGGCGATCTTGAATCTAACGCCTGGTTACTATGTCAGGAAGTCCCTAAACCATACACCAGTAACTGTGTCATAGGTTCAGTTTTTAACATTTTGGCGCTTGATGGCCTTGATTTTACTCGGTCTGCTAAATTTTGCGGTCTAGTGGGTACCACCTTTCAAAAAGATTGCTATAGCAGTATTGGGCAATACGCCTGGATCCAAACTCCCACGCCTAACCCCCAGAAGGTCGACAGTTACTGTCTGCAGCTTCCGTCTGAGTGGCAGCCTACGTGTAGGGAAGGCGCGAAACAGCACTACTAAATACCTCTGGAAAAGCAGTCTTAAATAGCTTATGATTATAGCTAAGATGAAAAGGGTTTTTGGGCACAAGTTCAGCCTATCAAGGTCTCGCATGAACCCTAGCGGGTTTACTATTGTTGAGCTTTTAATTGCTACCTCCGTTTTCTCAATCATATTGCTGGTTGCTCTGGCTGGCTTCTTACAAATTGGCCATATCTTCTATAAGGGTGTCTCCTTGGCTCAAACCCAAGAAATTGCCACTCACATCTTTCAGGATATAGACGGTAATTTCCAGACTGCGGCTAATGTTTCACCGCCGCAAACCGATAGCGCTAGCGGCTATAGCTATTTCTGCATCGGCAATGCTCGTTATACCTATAATCTTGGTTATGAAATAGGACTTAGCGCAACCCCAAATCATTCGGCGCCCAATCATCCATATAATGGCTCCGGAGGCAATTTTGGGGTACTCAAAGATGTACTGCCCGGTAGTTCGGCCTGTGCCACGCCATGCACGGACACAGTGCCCCTGGGTGCTTGTACTCCGCCTAGCCTTAGGTTGAATAACCCTACGGAGTTGCTAGGTGAGAAGATGAGGTTATCCAATATAAGTATCACCAACCCAAATACCCAAAATCCGAACATCTACAACGTAAATATAGTGGTAGCCTACGGCGATGATGATCTTATGGATCTGACAAACCCCACGGCACCTGTTTGCAAAATCACCAAGGGCGGTGAATTCTGTGCTGTCAGTCAAATCAACACTGCTGTCTTCAGAGGATTACACTAGTGGTGTATTTTAAGTTCAAGCGTAGTAAAATTGGGCATATGCACCGCAAGTCTCAGGAGGGTATGGCGTCAATAGTTGTTGTATCCATTCTTGTTATAGTGGTAACACTTATAAGTATTGGCTTCGCCCGTCTAATGAGCCGCACATTGAGCAATGCCACCAATCGCCAATTTAGTGCTGCGGCTACTTATGCCACCCAATCAGCCATTAATGACGTGGCGGGCTATTTAAGACAAAAAGATCCGGCAACCGGAGCGCTGTTACATCCGTATGCCAGCTCTGCAAACTGTAACGGCGCCAGTACCCTTATAGGCAACGCCCAAACACCCGGTCCATTTTATAACGACTCAAACTTGGCTAAAGATAACCCGGCCTCGACTCACTACACCTGTCTAATACTTGATCCTACTCCAACAGATTTGGCTTATCAGCAGATTAGTTCTAATAAGTCGCAGGTGGTGAAAGTTACTACCTCGGCCTTCAGCGGTTCTTTTGATAAACTCATGCTCTCCTGGCAACCTAGCAACCCCAGCGTCACCGGCTATCCGCCCAACAGCCCTAGCTTTACTGACATCACTAGCTGGACTTCCTCTGCCAACAACTTCATACCAATGTTAAGAGTCAGTATTTATCCAATCCCTACCACCGGCGACCTAACAAATCTCCAGGCTAATTCTAAAACGTTGTTTCTATACCCCCAAAACAGTGGCGGTAGCGGGACCATACCGCACCCGTCCTACGCGTCACTTGCGGACGGCAGCGTTTTGCCGGTTAGCTGTACAACTACGGTTGGGACTACGTCTGGAGTGGTTGATTTCAACGGTGTGCCTAATAACAAGTCTGATTACACCTGTAATCTGATTATTAAAGACCTTAGCACTTCAATATCTCCCAACACCCTGGATTATGTATATATGAAAGTCACGCCAATTTATAACCAGGCTGATGTAAAAATACGGGCCAATGACATATGGACGCAAACCCTTAAGTTTATAAATGTTCAGGCTGTGATTGACGCCACTGCCCAATCAGGTGGCGTTGCCAAGCGCCTGCAGGCCAGGGTAGACACCAGCAGCTTGTCATCCACAGGTGGCGGCATAGATACCAATATTTCCTCAAGTAGTGATTCCATTCCAGAACAATCAGTCCGTACGGCCAACGCGCTCTGTAAGCGCGTTGTCCAGACTGTTAGCTTCTATAGCTACGTCAGTTTTGATACTCCTCCCAACGTTTGTCACGATGCCGGCGCCTGCGCTGGCAGTGGTTGCGTATCCGACCCCGTTCCATCTCTGGATCTGACCATTACTGGTAACACCGGCCCAGCCAACGAGACCCCTCTCTTCCCGGCTATAGCCAACAATGGAACGGCTAAGCACTATAACGAATCCACCCCGGATGCCACCCACAAGGGCACAACCTACATAGATAGTGGCAATAACGTCACCCTTAAATGGACAACCGCCGATGCTACCTCTTGCACGGCCAGCGGCGGTATGCCTGGATGGGCCAGCACGCCCGATAAAACTACGGTCA
>Ga0265338_10008281_pt1 | contig 12654 bp, 9 predicted proteins | sample 42126metaG_FD_193579 | JGI IMG/M metagenome (GOLD analysis project Ga0265338, IMG submission 193579) | Rhizosphere microbial communities from Carex aquatilis grown in University of Washington, Seatle, WA, United States - 4-21-26 metaG | ecosystem: Host-associated > Plants > Roots > Rhizosphere >... | reverse complement strand
CCGGGACCCTGTGTACGAGAAGGCGCTGGCGATGGCGGTCGCGTGGCTCGAGGAACGCGCGCGCTAAGCCACGCGCTACAAGATCTTGCCCTGTTTTTTTCGATTGCCAAATCCCCGCAAACCGCGCTACATATGGTGCCGGGGACGTTTGTAACCGCAAGGAGGATGTTATGAAGAGGTTGTTTTTGATTTCCGCCCTATATCTGGGCACAGTGGGTGTTCAGTCCGTCGTTTCAGGCGCACAACCTATTTCGCCGGTTGGTTCATGGGAAGTCGTCATCTCAGGTGCGGCCCGGGGCTCATCGATCATGACTTTCTCCAATGATACGTCGGTCAGCGGCTACGGCATACTGCGGAAGCAATTCGGGCTGTTTACGCTGACGGGAAATTGGGGGTTCGATACCAATGGCAATGTGGTCGTCGCCTATGTCCAAGCGCTCAACGGCGTCAACACCGCCATCAGTTTCACGGCCAATCTCCGGCACTCGGGCACGTTTCAAGCGAAAGGATCCAGCACCGCTGGCGCGCTTCAGTTCAAGGGCGCGACCGTGTCGGACTTTCCGGACCTGACCGGTTCCTGGACCGCCATGGTCTTGCGTCACGGGAAAACCCTTCATGAAACGTACGCCGTCGCTGCATCGACCAATCTTCCAGCGGTCTTCAACGTTACTGGAAATGGGTTGAGCGATACCGGGTCGTTTACTCTCACCGGCAGTATCATCGCCACGTCCAACAACAAGCTCAATGTGTCCATCGACCGGATGTTCGGCGTCGATACCCAGCGCAGTTCGTTGTACGGGCGATTCAAGCCGGCCAAACCCGAACTGGTTCTGAAGGGTGTCGACGACACCGACGCGCACCTGACGATCAAAGCCACAAAATGACCGGCCGCTGACCTCGTCGGGGTTTCCGGGATTGACCGTCCTGGAAACTTTCACCTACAGTGGCGCCCGGCCGCGCCATGAGAATCCTTGTCATCGGAAATGGCGGGCGCGAACATGCGCTCGTCTGGAAAATCGCCCAAAGCCCACGGGTCGGGAAGATTTTTTGCGCCCCGGGCAACGCCGGTATCGCTGAACTGGCGGAATGCGCGCCCATCAAGGCCACGGATATCGATCCGCTGGCGGTGTTCGCTTCGGAACAGAAAATTGATCTTACCATCGTTGGCCCCGAGACACCCCTGTGCGCCGGCATCGTTGACGTCTTCGAGGCTCGGGGGCTCCGTGTCTTCGGCCCGAATAAACGCGCCGCCCGGCTGGAGGGCAGCAAGGTGTTCACGAAAGAGATCCTTCTCAAATACAAAATACCGACGGGATCGGCGGCCATCTTCAACAACGCGAAAGATGCCCGAGCCCACTTGCAAAAGGTTGGCGCGCCGATTGTCGTGAAAGCCGATGGCCTGGCGGCCGGCAAAGGCGTGATCGTCGCGTCGTCCATTGAAGAGGCGGAGCAGGCTGTCACCGAAATCATGGAGCAAAAGGTCTTCGGCATCGCCGGCGCGCTTGTGGTCATCGAGGAATGCCTGCGCGGTGAAGAATTGTCCGTTATGGCGCTCGTGGATGGCAAGTCGTTCCAGATGCTTGCCTCCGCCCAGGATCACAAACGCGCGCTCGATGGCGACCGCGGCCCGAACACGGGCGGCATGGGCGCGTATTCGCCTACACCGTTGTTGGACGAGAATCTCAACGCGCAGATTGCCGGGATCTTCCGACAGACGTTGGCTGGGTTGCAGGCGGAAGGCATCGAGTATCACGGGGTGCTCTATGCCGGTTTGATGATCACCGAACAAGGCCCGCAGGTACTGGAATTCAATTGCCGCTTTGGCGATCCTGAAACCCAGGTCGTGTTGCCTCGGATGGATTTCGATCTCCTGGATGCGGTGGAGGCGACAATCGATGGTTCCCTTAACCGCTTGGCGCTGAAGTGGAAGAGCGACGCGGCCGTGTGCGTGGTCATGGCCGCGGGCGGTTACCCGGGGCCCTACCAACTGGGACAATCGATTGCGGGGTTGAAAGAGGCTGGCAAGTCGGATAAGGTTTGCGTGTTTCATGCGGGTACAAAACGGCAGGCCGGTGGCCAGGTCGTGACGGATGGCGGACGGGTTTTGGGAGTCACCGCGCTCGGCGAGAATATTGAGAAGGCGGCGCGGCGCGCGTATGAAGCCGTCCAACAAATTCACTTTGACGGCGCCCATTTTCGCCGCGATATTGCCGCCCGTGCGATGCCGAAGTAGGTCGGGCGCAGGAATCCGTTGGTTGGAAGGAAATCTATAATTTAGACGAGGCATGATGAAAATTGTCACCGTAATAATTCGTGCAACCCTTGTGCTCCTGCTGGCGGGTGCCACGTCGGTTTGCCGCGCCGCGAACGTCGATTCGCCGTTGCGGCAAACGACGGAAGTCATCAGCGTCCTCAAGTCGAACTACGTCGACCACGACAAGCTCGACGAGAAGTTGCTGAACGATGCGACTGTCAGTGGCATCCTGGAAGCGTTGGGTCGCGGGGCGGTGATCCTTAAGCCGGAAGCGCCGTCAACCAACAGTACCAAGGCCGCGGCCACCGAGACGAAGCCGTCGGGTCCCCTCGCCCGCGCGGAGATCATTGATCCCCACATCGGCTATATCCGTATGGCCGATGTAACGGAAGGAACCCCGGCCGCTCTCGATGCGGAACTGAAAACGTTCACGGATGCGAAAGTGCTGGGTTATGTGCTGGATCTTCGGTTCGCGGACGGCACGAACTTCGCTGCCGCTGCCGCCGTCGCGGGCCGATTCCTGAGCGATGGACAGGAAGTGTTCACTGTGAAAAGCTCGGAAAAGAGCGCCCATATTTTTAAGGCGGATTCAGATAACAAATCTTCCTCGTCCAATGCGTCGGACCTGGCTTCCGCGCCGCTGATGCTGCTGGTCAACGCGGAAACACGAGGCAGCGCCGAGGCGCTGGCCGGTGCGTTGCGCGCGCAGGACCGCGGGATCATTATCGGTTCGCAGACTGCGGGCTCGGCAGCCGCATGGCAGGATGTGAAATTGGGCGATGGCCGCACGTTGCGTATCGCGACGGCCAAGATCGTGTTGCCGCATCTCGATGGCGCGGCGCAGATCGATATTTTCCCCAATGGAATTACGCCGGACGTGGCCGTCAAGATCGAGCCAAAAACCGAACGCGATGTGGTGCTGGCCGCCCAGACCAACGAGACGTTGACGGCGAGCCTGCAGCCGCGGGTAAATAAGAATAATCTGACGGAAGCGCAATTGGTCAAGGCGTTCCGGGGCGAGGCGGTCGATCGTTTTGAAAAACCGACCCGAGTAGTGGCGCCGGCGGCGGACGGGGACGAGAAGCCGGCGTCCGACAAGGAGCGCGAAGAGGAAGGCGAAATCCAGAACGTGCGCGACGTGGTGCTGCAACGGGCGGTGGATATCCTGAAGGGAATCCGCGTGCTCCTGTCCTCGCAATGAGGCGTGGCGCGAACCTTTCGTCGTCTGAATGCAAAAGGATTCGATGAAGAAGATTCTGTTCGTTTGCACAGGGAATGTTTGTCGTAGCCCGATGGCGGAGGGCCTGCTCCGGCACATGCTGCGTGGTCGCAACGATGTCCAGGTGGCGTCGGCGGGTCTCGCGGCGCTGGACAGCATGCGGGCAACGGACCTCGCCATCGACGTCATGGCCGAACTCGGCATGGACATTTCCTCGCACGTCAGCCAATCAATGAGTGCCGATCTGGTGCGGCAGGCGGACTTTATTTTCGTGATGACCCACCAGCATCAGGATACGCTCCAGACGCTGTTCCCATCCGCGGCGGAGAAGACGTTTCTGGTGCGAGAGTTCGAGGAATCCATCGCTGGCGAGAACAAGGACATTGCCGATCCGATTGGGCAACCTCTTGAGGTATACCGTCGCACGCGCGACCAAATACGGGACGCGTTGCCGAGCCTGATCGTGTTCATGGACCAGACCACGGCGGTGGTGCCGGCCACGAACGAAGAAGCCCGACGATTCCGTGTCGCGTTGGCGGGCGATCATGGTGGCGTCGAGATCAAGGCGGCGTTGAAAGATTGGCTGGCGCAAGAGGGATATCCGTTTGCCGATTTCGGCACGCACACGACCGAGTCGGTGGATTACCCCGAGTACGCCTACATCATCGCGCGCGAGTTGCTCGCGGGGAACTTTGACCGGGGCATACTGGTCTGCAAGAGCGGAATCGGCATGAGCATCGCCGCGAATCGGTTTGTCGGCATACGCGCCGCGATGGTCAGTAACGAACATTGGGCCCGGCTCAGCCGCGAGCACAACAACGCCAACGTCCTCGTGTTATCGGGCATCGAGCTGAATGCCGCACAGGCCAAGCAGATCCTGGATACATGGTTGCATACGGATTTCGGCGGCGGTCGACACGCGCGTCGCGTTAATGAAATGGAACATCCGCCTGTCCTGAATGTCACCACCGCGCCCGCGAAGAAGACATCCGCGCTGGCGGTGGCTGATCCCGATACTTTCGACGCGGTCCAACGCGAGAAGAAACGCCAGCAGGAAAACATCGAGTTGATCGCGAGCGAGAATTTCGTTTCGCCGGCGATACTCGAGGCGGCGGGCACGGTGCTCACGAACAAGTACGCCGAGGGTTATCCCGGCAAACGTTATTACGGCGGCTGCGAATACGTCGATGTTGTCGAACAACTCGCTATCGACCGCGCCAAACAGTTGTTTGGGGCGGAACATGCGAACGTCCAGCCGCATTCGGGTTCGCAGGCCAACATGGCGGTGTACTTCTCCAGCATCCAGCATGGCGACACAATTTTGACGATGGAACTGGCCCACGGCGGTCATCTCACGCATGGTTCGCCGCGCAATTTTTCGGGACGTTTTTATAAAGTCGTCCATTACGGCGTGCGGCAGGACAACGAGCGGATCGACTACGATCAACTGGCGAAACTCGCACTGGAATGCCGTCCGAAAATGATCACGGCGGGCGCGAGCGCGTATCCGCGCGTTATCGATTTCAAAAGAATGCGCGAGATAGCCGATAGCGTCGGCGCGTTGCTGTTTGTCGATATGGCGCACATCGCGGGCTTGGTGGCTGCCGGCATTCATCCGAGTCCGGTGCCGATGGCCGATTTCGTGACCACGACCACGCACAAGACGTTGCGCGGTCCGCGTGCCGGTTTGATTCTCTGTAAAGCGAAGTACGCCAAGGACATCGATAGCTGGGTTTTGCCGGGCATACAAGGCGGACCGCTGATGCACATCATTGCCGCGAAAGCGGTGTGTTTCCTCGAAGCGATGAAGCCCGGTTTCAAGGAGTACCAGCAACAGATCGTGAAGAACGCCAAGACGCTCGCGGCAGCGTTGGCAACGCGCGGGTTCCGGATCGTCAGCGGCGGCACCGACAATCATCTGATGTTGGTCGATCTTCGCCCGAAGAAAATTACTGGTAAGATTGCCCAGGAATCGCTCGACAAGGCGGGCATCACGACGAACAAGAATCTCATCCCGTACGATCCCGAGAAACCGCTTGTTACCTCCGGCATCCGTTTCGGCACGCCCGCCGTGACCACACGCGGCATGAAAGAAGCGGAGATGGAGTTGGTCGCCGCGCTCATCACCGAAGTGTTGGCCAAACCCGACGATGTGGCGTTGCAGGCCAGCGTGAAGGCCAAAGTCCGCGCGCTCACTGGGAAGTTTCCGTTGCCGTATTGAGGGACAGAAGTCAGGAGCCAGAAGCCAGTAGTCAGGAGCGGGAAGTCGCCGGGGCGAGGACCTTCACCACCAAGGCACCAAGTCACCAAGGGGGACAGGCGCGGAATCTCACCACCAAGGCACCAAGACCGCTGGAGGCTGTGTCGGGCAGGGAGTTGATCGAGGGAGGGGTGAGGGGGAATGAGGCGAGCCGTTAGGCATCGTGCAGTTTGCAGAGCAATCGCAGTTAGCGCAAAACTGCTTCGAGCTGCGCTGGAGTAAAGATCTTCTTGGCTGCTTCGACAAATTCGACTGTGCCAGCATGGTAGTTTTGGCTGAAAATGCGAACCGAATCAATGAAGTCGGCTTTTGCTTGTTCTCGAATCGGCCCGGCAGGAGCCTCCTTGTAGTCAAACCAAAGAAACGTCCAGTCACCATCGCTAGGACAGTTGTCGTTCCAAAAGACCAAGTCATTGTAAAGATTTCCAATCCTTTGGTCTGAAACGCGGGAACCGCAAAGTCTTACTGCAAACTGATGAAGCAAGTCCTTAAGCTTCGTCAATTGTTCTGAGGTAATTCCCAATTCAGCGCCGCGCTCCAGCCTGTGCGGCAATGACCGAAAACGAGCGGAGGCTTGGTAAATCACCCGGTAAGAATCAGATGCGGAGTAAGGGGTGAGGCTGGCTCCGTCCTGCCGTTGGGTAAAGTCTAAGAAACCGGACTTGATTTCAACGCCGCCGCCTTCGGTATCTCTGAACGTTGGAGTAAAATCGATGGGTGGATCAGTTCTAAGATATGGAACACCTGCATATCTGGGACGAGGGACATAAGCCGGAATTGGACCAGCAAGAGGCTTGAGTGCCTGAAGCGTGCGCAGATTCTTTTCCCTTTCCTCTGGTGTGCCATCCCTATTGTAATCATGCTCGTAGTCAGCCGGCGGAGCATTCGGACATGCTCGGACCTCGTTGAGTATCCACCAATTCCGCCCGCTCCACGCCACATCAAAATCGAGGCAGCTCAACATTGTCGGAATGGCTTTTTCGCCCCCATACATTCGCAACAACGGGAGCGAATCGAGCCATTCTCGAGTCTGTTCACGCCCGATGAGAACCGGCAGCAACCATTCGGCTTGTATTGGCTGATCCAACTTCTCTGCCAAGACGAACACAATTTCATATCGAAGCGAAAGATAGTTCGTGCTGACGCGTTGTGTGAGTGCAGCGATGGCGTTTGAACCGCCAAAATTCGCCAACGCATTGACAGCGGCACGCTGTAATCTCGTGTCTCCAGAATCGAACAGGTTTGTGATGACGGGAAAAGCTCGGTCAGACTTCGATGTGCCCAAAGCAAGGACAATGGCCTCCGCCACTAGAGGTTCTTCTTTGGGCAGCGAGGCAAGTAACGCATCGACCGCACGTGACTTTTGCATCGTTCCAAGCGAACCCACAGCTGCGGCACGAATCGCCGGGTTTGAATCTTTCAAGCTTCGCAGCACGACGTCCAACGAGGCATCTGCTGGAATCATCGAAAGTGCGCCAAGTGCTCCCGATCGCAATTCCAACGGGCCATTTCTTGCAAGTTGGGCAAGGCGGGGAACGGCATCGTCTTTGCCGAAGCGAGCGATGAGCGCGAGAGTCTCACCGAGGTCGTCGCCGTGGATCGCCTGCGTTTTCGCAACCAGTTCATCGAGGACCTTTGCCACCCGTCTGGGAGTGCGCTGAAGAATCGTGAGCGTAAAGGTTGCCGTCACGACAGGGTTGATCGATACCTTTTGGGACCAGCCATCGTCGAATGCGAAACTGCAAGTTACGGTGTAAATGCCGGGTTTGCTGATGATGCGAAATGTCGTTAGATCAATGACGTTCGTAAATATCTGGCCGGTCTTGAGGTCAACCAACTCGGCCATCCCACCACCAAGAAACGCCGGGTTGGCGTGTGGATCGGAAAGGAGTTCGCCAGTGGGGTCGGTGATGGCGATCTTGAAACGGTCGTGGCGACCAGTCCCCTCATAGTCCCCACCAAACGTAAAATTGAAATTGTTTGTGCCAAGATTCTGAACGGTGAACGTGGCTTGAAGTGGTTCTCCCCAGACGAGTTGAGCCTTATACGGGATAAAGCCCGCGCGAATTGTAGTCATTGGAGCTACATAATCTTTCAGATACGACTTCTGCTCAACGGGGATGGGCTGTGGTACGAATTCCTGTTCGGAAGCGGAACTAGCCACCGATATCAGCGTAACGAAGAAAAGGGGGAAATAGAGGAGGTGGAGCTTCTTGATCGCCAATGAAAGTCGTCCTTTCATTTACGCTGGCGATTCTGTCCCTGTCACGAAACTTCTGCAATCAAATCTTAATTGGGTGTCTCACAGTGGTTGGGTCCGCCGCTCGCGACACACTTGTTGGTCATCTACCAGATTTTCCTTCTTCCGCGAACCTTGCGGCGGTTTCGAGGCGGAGCGGAGGCGGGGTGCTAGGACGGAAGGGACGGATACGACAGAGATTCCTCGACAAGCTCGGAATGACAAATTTGGAGGGGAGTCGACTGGGGACAGTCGACGCTACACCGGAAATGGCGGCTGTGTCGGCAAGAGAATGATCGGGTTGCGTGTTCTCCCGCCAGCCGGCCGAACACAAATTACCGCTCTGCACTTGACACATAGCTTTCAGCACGTGAACCTTTCGGCCTGCCACCGCCAATCGACAGGAGCAATATGATCCAAACTATTTTCACCGTCCTGATGGTCGCGCAGTTCCTGGTGAACGCCTTTCATGATTGGGTGGATATTCCCGGCTGGACACATGGCCGTCAGGTTCGATCGGCCATTGGACCCAGCAAGGTGTTGATCGGGACACTAGTCAACGGCATTTTCCCCGGCCTGGCCGCGGTATACGCGGTCTACTATTGGCACAGACCCACGCCGGTATTCGTGCTGAACTACTGGGTGATCTACTGCGCCGTGGGCGTAATGGGAGCAATCAGTTCGTGGTGGATACCGTACTTCCGCGGCACCGATGAGAAGACGAAAGAGCTTTACTCAAAAATGTATGCCGGGACCCGGCAAGTTCTCCTGCCGCACGGCGACAATCCCCGACCCAACCTGATGCATCTCTATCTTCATGCGATGGGTCTAATCAGCCTGGTCCTGGCCATAGTCCTGCGGTTTAGAACTGTCTGAACCCCGGCGTCAGTCGGGCCGACGATACGGAGCGGACGCCTCGGAGAGGCGTCCCTACCAACAGCGGGGCGGATAGGACGGAGGGGACGGAGGGGATGTAGAGAACGGATACGACAGAGATTCCTCGACAAGCTCGGAATGACAGATTGGGGAAGTCGACTGGGGACAGTCGACGCTACACCCGGGGACCGCGGTCAGCGCCCGCGGCTACAGGGGGCACGATCAAAAGGGGGAGTCGGCTGTGGACAGTCGACGCTACACCGGAAACGGCCCGCGCTTATCAAGCGCGCCCACAGGGCGGCCAGGGACGGCCGCTACTACACTACGGCGCTGCGTGTCGTCGGACTCCGCTATCGTAAATCGATATTATTGGTGGACTGGGTGGGATGGAGGTGGTAGGGTGGCGGTGGTTGTTTGACATATGTATAGGGCGGCGGCCACGCGGAGCTCCGAACACGGCGACAGAGCGCCGTGGCTACACCAGCAGGGCGGCCGGGACCCCGTAAACGACACGAGGGCAGGCGGCCGCTACTACACCGCAGGCGGAGCGGTTGGCGGAGGAGCCCCTCTATAAAGGTACTTTTTTGAAAAGCGAACCCATCTTAAAACTACGGATGTGGTTGGTTGTGAGTGGGTTGGGAAAAAAGCAAGATGGGTTCGGTTGACGAAGCGAACCCAAATTGAAGGGGGAGAAATGGACGGAAGTATGAAAATGGGGGCTGTTTTAGGCAAAATTTGGGTTCGGTCCCGGGGCAGGAGGGAGATGGCCGATGGGAAATGGTGAATGGGAGATGAGGGATGGCGGGAGGAAATGAGGTTTGACGCGGTTTGGGGGGTTGGCTAGTGTCGGGGAAGCGAGGAAGTTGAGTTCACCCCGGCTCGATGAACCGAGCCACAGTAGTTTAACGAGGAGAATTTGAGATGATTGTCACCACCGCGCAGTTATTCAAGATCGCCTACGGCAAGTATGCCCTGGGCGCGTATAACATCAATAATTTGGAGCAGACCGTCGGCTTGTTCCAGGGCAATGTCCGGAGCAAGGCGCCGTTCATCATCCAGCTGAGCCGGGGCGCGCGCAAGTACACGGACAAGCGTTACCTGGAAGCGATGATCCGGGCGTCCGAACAAATCTATCCCGATGCGATCTTCGCCACGCACCTGGATCATGGCGATGAACAGACCTGCTATGACTGCATCGACTCCGGGTTTTACAGCTCGGTGATGATCGATGCCAGCCATGAGCCGTTTGACAAGAACGTGGCGATCACCAAGCGGGTGGTGGAGCGGGCGCACGCCAAGAATGTGTCCGTGGAAGCGGAACTCGGGATGCTCGGCGGCGTGGAAGAGGACATCGTCGGGAACGTGTGCCTGACCGATCCGAAGGAAGCGAAGCAATTCGTGGAAGCGACGAAGTGCGATTCGTTGGCGGTGGCGATCGGCACGAGCCATGGCGCATATAAGTTCAAGGCTGAGCCCGGCAAGAAATTCGGGTTACATTTCGAAGTGATCGAGGCGATCCAGAAGCTATTGCCGAATTATCCGATGGTGATGCACGGGAGTTCCAGCGTGCCGAAGGATGAAGTGGACCGCATCAACAAGGCGGGCGGTCATATGCCCAATACCAGCGGCGTTCCCGAAGAGGAATTCCTGCCGGCGGCGAAGATGGGCGTGTGCAAGGTGAATATCGATACGGATGGCCGGCTCGTGTGGACACGGGTGCATCGCGAGTTCTTCCGCGATCATCCCGACAAGTTCGACCTGCGTGATCCGGGCAAGATTTACATCGAAGAATACGCCAAGATGATCGCGTACAAGAACGAGAAGCTCGGTTCCGCGAACCAACTTGACGATGTCCGCGCCAAGCTCGGCAAGAAGTAGGCCGCGATCTTTGACAACTTGAGATGCGAGGCGCTGATGTGCGCCTAGCGTTCTTGCGATGCCGGGACCATGGTCGGTCGTCGGCCGGGCGGCGGCGGTAATCCGACTTGTGGCGTCGGTGAAGCGCCGTTTGCTTCTTCTGCGGGACGGTTGCCAACGACCAACAGGAACTTTTGTTCCTGCCCGTTTCGGAGCACCGTGAACTCGACGCGATCGCCGACGCGATGATAGAACATCGTGTTGAGAACGTCCGCCGAGCGGTGGACCTCGTTGCTCGTGATGCTCACCAGAATATCGCCGTCGCGAAACCCGGCGTTGGCGGCGGGCGCATTGGAGTAGATCTGCTGGATGAAGACCTGCCACTGGCTGGATTGCGTGGGGTTGAGGGACAGCTGACGTTCCGAGACGCCGAGACCGACCCAGGCATGCTGGGGTTGGCCGAATTCGAGAATGTCCGCGCTGATTTTGCGGGCGGCGTTGATCGGGAGGGCGCAGCATTGGTCGTCCATGTGCGCCGCGACGGCGATGCCGACGACTTCGCCGTGGACGTTGAGCAACGGGCCGCCGCCCTGGCCGGGCCGGAGGCGGCATTCGGCACGGATGTGACTGGGGGCGAATAATTGCCCGCCGCGTCGAATATCCAGGCCGCCGATAAAGCCCACCACGGGCGCGCTGGGTTGATCGTAGGGAAACCCGATGGCGATGACCATCGAGCCGACGCGCAAGTCATCGGAATTACCCTGCGGCAGGAACGGCGTGGCTGTGCCGGGTTCGGGGTCAATCTTGAGCAGGGCGAGATTGGTCTGCGGGTCGCGGCCGAGGATGCGGGCGTTGACTTTCTGGCCGTGCCAATCGATCCAACAAGTGTCCGCGTCTTCCACCACGGTGGCGGCAGTGAGGATGTGACCGTCCCGGTCGATGAAGAAGCCGGTCCCGATTCGGTAGGAGGGAATGAGGGAGAGATTGCCGATTTGGAGTTGGCGCTGGGCGTGGATCTTGACCACGGCGTCCTTGGATTTCTCGTAGAGCGACGAGACTTCCTGGTCGATGGTTTCGAGAAGCCCGGCTGCGAAGAGCGTCGTCGCGGCCGTGGTCGCAAGGAGGACGACCCACCAGGCGGCGACCCGCCTAGAACTGGACGTTCGGAACGTCATAATTGGCAGGGGTGACCGAGATGCGATCCAACACATAGCGAGGGACGGTGGCGTCCGCGCGCGTGGACGACGGCGTCAGGACAACACCGTTCGCGGTCGAAGGCTCGTAATCCGCCGGGGTCACCGGCAACAAGCTGGTAGAGAGCGATGGGGCCATTGCACCTGACGTGGAAGGCGTCGTGTCCGCAAACACCAACGACGAATCGTTTCCGGCCAGTGGGCCGGCGAAATCGGATGGATCGTTCGCCTGACGAACGCTCATCCACATCAACCCCACGACGACTGCCACCCCCGCCGCGCTGGCAAAGCGGTAACTCCATAGCCGCGCGGACTCGACCGTCACCAGATCCTCGACCCGCCCCAACACCCGTTCCCACAAACCTGGTCGTTGTACTTCTGCCAAAAGTCGGCTGTGAAATTCTGAGAGGAAATTGTCGAAATACTCCGGCGCAGGTTGTTCGTAACGTTTGAGCACCAGTAGACGTTGCAGGCGGGCGGCGCGTTGTTCCTGCACGCGGCAATCGGTGCAATCTGCCAGGTGCTGGCGGACCTCCGCAGCCATCTCTGGCTCAAGCCGCTCGCGCGCGAGATCATCGAACAGTTTTTGTGCTTTTCCGCAGTCCATGATGCCACTCATAGATAATCGCCGAGCAATCCCTGCAACTGTTGCCGGGCATAGAACAGCCGTGACCGGACGGTGCCTTCCGAGCACCCGATGACCTTCGCAATATCCGCGTGCGTCATCCCTTGAATGTCGTGCATTGTCACAACCAC
>Ga0265338_10008280_pt1 | contig 12655 bp, 14 predicted proteins | sample 42126metaG_FD_193579 | JGI IMG/M metagenome (GOLD analysis project Ga0265338, IMG submission 193579) | Rhizosphere microbial communities from Carex aquatilis grown in University of Washington, Seatle, WA, United States - 4-21-26 metaG | ecosystem: Host-associated > Plants > Roots > Rhizosphere... | reverse complement strand
TCCAGTCGCTAGCTTCATCGTGGCAGGGTAGCTCAGTTGGTTAGAGCATAGGACTCATAAGCCTGGGGTCGCGAGTTCAAATCTCGCCCCTGCTACCAGAAATCTAGTAGACCCTTCATAAGAGATCCGTTAATTACTTGTACTTGCCGTTCGCTATATTTCTTTGCCATTTCGATGAGTTCATAATAAGTTGCGCTTATGTCCAAAAAAACTAGTCATCCACGATCGCCCCTAGTAGCCAGTAGAAAGTGGTCAAGACGAGGGCGGGCCTATTTGAATGATATCTTTGAGGGTGAAACAAACTTTGGCATACGGACCGTACACCCCGGGGGTGAAGTAACACTTGATATCACACGCCGCGACAAGGTGAAATATGTACCGCACATGACGCAACACGGCACACCGATCAACTGGTTGGTGCTTGCTCAACGAGGAGAGATACCAGATATACCTAGGAGTCTCACGGGCAAAGTCATTGGACTCACGTGCGTCCCGCCACCAGGAGAATTCAGTGTTACTACCAGCGGCACGCAACATGCGGCAACAGACATGGTGTATTTAGATGGAGAACTTGAAGTCTCACTGTCACGAGGGCAAGCGGAAAGAATCCTGCCGCGCTCTATTTCGATCGGAAAAATTATCGGCCTCACTATGGAAAACGAAGGTCAGGCGTACGTTATTTGGCCAATAAATACATAGTTTATTTTGCCGTGAAGACCATAGCGCAGTATACTTTTAAGAATATATTTGTGCGGCCGTAGACGAGAAAAGGTGTCAGGCAGAATGAAAATAGCGGACTTTCGGATTGGAACTCTCGGTAGCCACTCGGCACTTCAGATCCTTAAAGGCGCGCGAGACGAGGGTTTTAAGAATCTGGTTGTTTGCGAGAAAGGCCAAGCCCAACCGTACCGAGCTTTTCGGGTTGCTGACGAAATCATTGAAGTTGATTCTTTTGATGATATCGACGGACTTGACGCACTGCTTATTAAAAAACATGCCATCATGATTCCGCATGGTTCATTCTTTCGAGCCTTTGGACTTGAGAATCTGAGCAATATGTCGTTTGGCTATTTTGGTAACAAACAAATATTGCCGTGGGAAGAAAACCGTAACAAACAGCGTGACTGGCTGAAAAAAGCCAACCTTACCTTACCGAAGATATACACTACGCCAGAAGACATCGACGGACCGGTCATCATTAAATTCTTTGGTGCGGGCGGCGGCAAAGGCTTTTTCCTAGCACGCACACCGGCTGAATTTAAGCGCAAAATCGCTCCACACAAAGGCAAGTCCTACATCATTCAGGAATACATTGTTGGTGCACCCATATATGTGCACTACTTCTACTCGCCAATTACAAAAGAGCTTGAAGTTATGAGTATGGACAAGCGCTACGAAACCAATGTCGATTCAATCGGTCGAATTGCGGCTAAGGATCAAATGGATCTTAACATTGAGAGCTCATACAACATCATTGGTAATATCCCACTGGTTATCCGGGAGTCTTTGTTGCCACAACTATTTACGATGGGCGAGCAAGTTGTTGAGGCTTCACAAAAATTGGTACCCGGCGGTTTATTTGGTCCATTTTGTCTTGAAACGATTATTACACCCGAACTTGAATTCTTTGTCTTTGAAATATCGGCTCGTATTGTGGCTGGTACGAATCCATACATCAACGGTTCACCCTACACAGATCTACGCTACCAAGAACCAATGAGCACAGGACGCCGGGTTGCCCGGGAAATAAAAATGGCAATCGAGAAAAACCAGTTAGACAAGGTTGTTACTAATGGTCACTCCCGCTGAAGCGGCTACGTTCGCAAATAGTTATGACCCAGGCTCAATTCGAATTGGTTGCTTAGGAGGCCACAGTGCACTCGATGTTTGCCGCGGCGCTAAGAGTCAGGGCCTCGAGACAGTAGTGGTGGCTGAACGTGGCCGTGAGAAAACCTACAGTAAATACTACAAGACAGACGGTGATAAGGGCTGTGTCGATCACGTTATTGTTGTCGACAAGTTTAGTGATATTACCAGCCCGGCTGTTCAAAAACAGCTACGTGATTTGAACGTTATCTTTATTCATAGCCGTTATTTTTGGGTCTACTGCAATTGGCAAGAGATTGAAAACAATTTCAAGGTACCGATCTTTGGCAACCGTATTTTAGTACGAAAAGAAGAGCGGACCGAGACCAAAAACCAATACTTTTTACTGGATGAAGCCAATATCGCTATCCCCAAACAATTTAAAGACCCCAAAGACATCGACCGCTTAGTACTAGTTAAGGCAGCTGAAGCGAGCCGAGGCTACGAACGCGCCTTCTTTCTTGTCAGCGACCTAGCTGGCTACCAGCAAAAGGCTGATGAGCTCATCAAGTCAAAGCAGATCACACCGCAGTCGCTCAAAGAAGCGGTTATAGAGGAGTTTGTGGTCGGCCCACAACTAAATCTGAATTACTTCTACTCACCGCTTGATGAGCGAATAGAACTACTCGGTACTGATATGCGTCGGCAGACGAATCTCGATGGACTGCTGCGCCTGACAGCACCTGAACAAATAGAGGTCTTAAAGCACGTCAGCCCCAAGTATATTGAGAATGGCCATGTCGCCATAACCATCAAAGAATCACTACTTGAGAAAGTGTTTTCGGCAGGTGAGAGCTTTGCTACCGCTACCAAAAAACATTACTCTCCCGGTATGATCGGTCCGTTTGCCTTGCAGGGCGCTGTTACGGCTGGGCCACCAAAAGAAGAATTAGTCATCTTCGATGTTAGCATGCGTATTCCCGGGAGTCCGGGCAGTATGTTTACGCCGTACAGTGGCTACCTATGGGGGCAGAACATGAGCGTCGGCGAGAGAATTGCCCGTGAGATTAAACGGGCCATTATGACCAATCAAGTCGCCAAGATTGTTACTTAAGCAAAGCGCGTCACAATAAACATAAACAGTGCGCCAATCACGGTCAGTACAATGGTTAGAGCTGAGGAGTGCTTGCTGTGGGCTTCGGGCAAAATATCACTTGCGCCAATGTAGAGTAGGAAGCCTGCGAAGAAACCAAGGTAGAGAATAAGTCCAAGTGCCGGTAGGGTAAACAGTAAGGTGGAAAGAGCACCGAGGACTGGCGCAAACGCATCAACCAGCAGTAGCTTGAAGCTGCGTGAGGTGGAGTTCTTGTTGGTCAGCATCAGGCTGACAGTGTTGAGCCCATCGGAGAAATCATGAGCAATCACGGCGATAGCGACAATTACTCCCACGCTCGTGCTGACCTGAAAGCCAAGTCCAATGCCTACGCCATCGAGAAAACTGTGACCAGACAGCGCCAGGGCTGAGAGCAGGCCAACCTGCGGATGTCGGTGCTGGCCGTATTCAGTCTCATGTGCGTGATGGATAATGATGCTTTTTTCTAAGATATGGAAAAGCAAAAATCCAACCACCAGGGCGATCATCGGCTTAATTGGGTCAACGTGATTAGCGTTCACGAGTTTAAAAATCTCCGGCAAGATATCAAAGGCCACTACGCCAAGCAGCACGCCGGCCGTGTAGCCTAAAATACGGTGTAATTTGTCTTTATTTTTGAGAGCGGTCAGCCCACCAACAAGGGTGGAAAAGAATGTCGTAATTGACAAGAGAATCGGTAACATTATAAAACTCCTATAGTTTTATGGTCATCACGGTTTAAGCGTCGAAAATAAGTGGGTTCATCGTGGCTCACGAGGGTCGCCAGCCAGTTTTTAGCAGATTTTCCATCGGCAGAAATACGGGAGATGGAAGGGACCGCCAATCAAACCAAGCCCATTTTACCATACGATCAGGTTCTTTAACGGTTGGTCGGCCACTTTTCCAGTCAGCCTGCATATAAATCGTGATGTAATGTTTGCCTTCAGCCAAGAAAATATCGTTGGTACAGGTAATAAAGCGTAGTCTTTTAATCTTAAGACCGGTCTCTTCAGAAACCTCACGAATTGCGCAGTCTTCCCATGATTCACCAAATTCTAAATGGCCTCCCGGAAAAGACCAGGTGCCTTCACCGTGGGAATTCAAGCGTTGCCCCATTAAAACCTTGCCATCTTTTATGATACATACTCCCACACCGACCTTAGGTCTTCGTGATTCAGTTATATCCATTTTTCTATCTCCGCGTTATTAATAACGGTCTGTTTGTTACTGGTTCGATTTTGGTATGGACGATCGGGAGATAAGTGGTGCCGAATAGCCCTTCCAAAGGATCCATGACCAACCACCAGAACGTTTTCAGCCTTCAAACTATAGAGAAAATCAAGCGCCTGCTTAGAGCGCTCAAGAAGACTGGGAACGGTTTCAATCTCGGCTGTTCCATCAAGATCAAGGTTCGGGAACCAGGGCTGCCCTTCGAGGATACCAAAGTGTCGTTCTGTAAACAGTTGGTTAACCTCTATGGCATTTCTTGGATAGCCAATCTCATCGGCGATTATCTGGGCAGTTTCTAAAGCGCGGGATAGGGGCGAGCTCACAATATAATCGATATGGAGCTTTTTCGCTTCCTTGCCAGCAATACGAGCCTGCCGTCGACCCTCCGGTGCGAGCGGTGTATCATCGCTGCCAGCGAATACATTTTGCTGGTTTCGGACGCTTATACCATGACGAACATAATATAGATGCTTCATAACTGCTAGAATTATAGGATGAACGTTCAACTTGAGCCAGGCACCTACGTGGTGGCCGTTTCCGGTGGCGTAGATTCTATGGTCCTACTTGATCTGCTCGTACCCAAACCAAAATTAAAACTGGTAGTAGCTCATTTTGATCATGGTATCCGGAAAGACTCGTCACTCGATCGTCAGCTTGTCCAGAAAAAAGCACAGGTCTACGGACTGCCGTTTGTTTTTGACGAGGGTAAACTAGGTCCCGGAGCAAGTGAGGCAGAGGCCAGAAAGGCTCGCTATGACTTTCTGCAAAGCACCAGGCAAGCTACTGGTGCTCGGGCGATTGTCACTGCCCATCACCAAGATGACCGCTTAGAAACCGCCTTCATTAACTTACTCCGTGGCACGAGCAGGCGCGGACTCACCTCTCTGAAAGATACACCAGAACTGCGTCGCCCACTCCTTCACCTCACTAAACGGCAGCTGATCGAATACGCCAAGGCCAACGGGATTGAATGGCGAGAGGACAGCACAAATAAGGACACAAACTACACACGTAACCATGTTCGTCACAAGCTATTGCCTTTATTGACGCAGCGTAAACGCACACAGCTGATCGATGAGCTCAATCAGCTGGCCAAGATCAATCACCAACTAGATGAAGCTTTAGCCCTGCATCTCCACCTGCAGCCGGGCGTTGATGAGCTCGATCGGCAGTGGTTTATTTTGTTGCCGCACGTTGCAGCTAGAGAAATAATGGCTGCCTGGCTTCGTAAGCACGGTGTAGGTGATGTCGATACAAAAGGATTAGAGCGACTAGTATCTGCTGGCAAAACTTATAAAACGGGTCAGCGGACCGATGTTAATGCCCAGTTTGTACTGGTGATCAATAAGACGACATTGGCACTCAAGACCCGAGACCGCTAGCAATCAGTTCGGAGGTTCTGTATAATAGAGCGTAGATATGGATAAACAACCGTTCCGCAAACAGTCAACTTCAGGTGGTGGCGGTCGCAAAACGTTTAAAAACTTTGGTTTTTTTGCGCTGATTGTTTTAATCGGCCTGATTACCTTTGCCGCCCTCAGCCAGCCCAGTACTCTCAAAGAAGTGCCTTTCTCGCAGGTTATTAGTCAGGCCAACGCTGGCAAGATTAAAGAAATTAGTATTCAAGGTAGCAACCTTACCATTACGCCACAAGGCAGTAACACCGCGACTGAGAAATCTTTCAAAGACAGCAGCGCTAGTATTTATCAGCAGGGTCTGACCAATAAAAACGTTACTGTAGATATTAAGCCTGAATCAAGTACTGGCTCAACACTTGCTAATATTGGTATTTCGATTCTCCCAGTTATCTTGATTGGTGGTCTCCTCTTCTTTATGCTGCGCAGCGCCCAGGGCCAGGGTAATCAAGCACTGAGTTTCGGTAAGAGCCGGGCCCGTTTATACGGTAATGAAAAAGATAAAGTAACCTTTCATGATGTAGCGGGTAGCAACGAGGCTAAAATCGACTTGCAGGAAGTCGTTGAGTTTTTGAAGTTTCCCAAGAAATTCGAATCAGTTGGGGCTAAGATCCCTAAGGGTGTTCTGCTAGTGGGTCCTCCAGGAACCGGTAAGACGATGTTAGCTCGTGCCGTCGCCGGCGAAGCTAACGCGCCATTCTTTAGCATTTCCGGTTCAGAATTTGTTGAAATGTTCGTCGGGGTTGGTGCCAGTCGAGTACGTGATCTGTTCGCCAAGGCTAAGAAAAATTCACCCTGTATCATCTTCATCGACGAAATCGATGCTGTTGGACGTCGTCGTGGTAGTGGCATGGGTGGTGGCCATGATGAGCGTGAGCAGACACTAAACCAGATCCTAGTTGAAATGGATGGCTTTGAGCAGGGTACTAATGTAATCGTGCTAGCTGCTACGAACCGAGCCGACGTACTTGACCCGGCGCTGCTTCGTCCCGGACGTTTTGACCGCCGCGTCAACATTGAACTGCCTGATCGTAAGGACCGCGAAGCAATCCTTAAAATTCACTTTACGAAGAAACCACTGGCTAAAGACGTTGATCTTGATGCGCTAGCCGCCAAGTCAGCCGGCAGCAGCGGTGCTGACCTATCTAATATTGCGAACGAATCAGCCATCATTGCTGCTCGACGTAACCATAATCAGATTTCCCAAGAAGACGTGACCGAGGCCTTTGAGAAAGTTGCTATCGGACCTGAGCGTAAGAGTAAGATTATGAGCGATAAAGAAAAAGAACTGACGGCCTATCACGAAGCTGGTCACGCGCTGGTTGGACATGTATTGCCCGACGCTGATCCGGTACACAAAGTTACCATTATCCCTCGTGGTGGCACAGGTGGTGTGACCTGGTCTATCCCACTTGCCGATAAGAGTTACCACAGCATTATTGAATACAAGGACGTTTTAGCTCGTGCCCTTGGTGGCCGAGTAGCAGAGGAAGTCATCTATGGAGCTGACCGCGTTACAACGGGAGCTGGCAATGATTTGCAGCAAGCCGCTGAACTCGCCCGTGACATGATCATCAACCAGGGTATGGGCACAAAATTGCGCGATCAGGTTTTCCACGTTGAAGAAGGTGTCATGCTCGATCGACTCGTTCATGAGCGTCAGTATTCCGATGAAACTGCCAAAGTTATTGATGACGAAGTCGAGGGCCTTATCACCGAAGCTGCCCAGCGCGCTCGCGCCGTCATTAAAGCTAACCTTGATAAACTCGAGGCCCTTAAAAAACGCTTGCTCGAAAAAGAAACCGTTGAAGCTGAAGAAGTTAAAAAACTCTTAAGTGGTGCATCCGTACCCAAAGCAGCCGCACTTTATTAACGGAATATAAAAACCAGATTCTAAATTCAGGTTCCAGTCCCTATAATAGGGGCTAATGAATCGCGTTCTTAATCGTGCCAATAAACGAGTCAGTTTTAGCAATGCTGCAGTTCTTTTGATCGCAACTGCTCTTATGGCCCAACTTCTCGGGTTTTTTCGAAATCGCTTGGTCAGTACGAACTTTACCCAAGTTAACCCCGGTAGCACTGATGCCTTCTTCGCAGCTTTTCAAATACCCGATTTCTTTTTCCTGACCATTGCAGCAGGCGCACTCGGTGTTGCCTTCATGCCGGTGCTAGCCGACCGGCTGCACAAAGGTGATAAAAAAGCCATCTGGGACTTAACCAGCAGTCTGCTTAATTTGCTTTCAATCATCATGTTGGTCGTTTCGATTATTATCTTCGTGTTTGCTAAACCACTTTTGCAACATGTTGTGGCACCAAAGCTCGCTCCCAATGAGCTCCACAACGCCGTAACGATTATGCGCATCGTCGCGCTCAATCCACTTTTATTTACCCTGTCTGGTATTTTGACCAGTGTCCAACAAACCTTTGGCCGCTTCTTTTTTTATGCCATCGCGCCACTGTTTTATAACGTATCAATTATCGTCAGCATCTATCTGTTTAAACATAATTTGGGTATTGTTGGGCTTGGGGTCGGCGCACTTATCGGTGCAAGTTTGCAGCTAGTGATAGCTAGCCTCGGGCTGTGGGGTCTACATTTCCGCTATCGGCTTATCATTAACTTTAAGTCCAATGATTTTAAACTCATCTTACGTAAACTACCGGCTCGGTCAATTGACCAGGGTGTGGACTCTATCAACAGTATCGTTGAAACCAACCGAGCTACGACGCTTGGTAGCGGCCCGGCTAGTTACTATAACTTTGCCACAACACTGATGAACGTACCGGTCATGTTGTTTGGTACCGCTATTTCAACAGCCGCTTTCCCGCGCATGACCGATCGCCTGGCTCAAGGTCGACCTGATCTATTTCATCAAGACTTCTTTAAGGTGCTGCGCATCATGATTTGGATTGCTATGCCCGTGGCAGTCATTTCCTACTTTTGCCGGGGCTACCTTGCCCGATTACTCTATGGTGATGTGGCACCACAAGTCGCCTTGATCTTCGGTTTCTTGTCAGTGGCTATTTTTGCCCGGATTATCTATACCATGCTGTCACGCTATTTTTATGCTCAAAAAGACACCGCCACACCGCTACTTATTTCACTCTTTGTGATTGCTTTTAACATCTTCCTGGCCTTTCGACTAGCCAGACCATCAAGTTATGGGGTTGCCGGTCTAGCACTGGCACAATCGATTGCAGCAGCTACTGAAGTTGGTTTGCTGCTTATTGTTATGCTGGTTCGTGATCCTTATATTTTCAACCGTGTTTTTTGGGGGGCGATCGTGAGGATTATTTCAGTGACCGGTTTTAGCGTACTGGCGGCTTTCATTATGGTATCGGTGCTGCCACTTAAAATATCCGACCACGGCTTTATCACGCTTGGCTTTAAGTTTGGCCTGATCGCAGGCGTAACGCTACTCGTGCATGTGGTTATTTCAGCACTGTTTGGTCTAGATGAAGCCAAGACCGTCATGGCTAAAATTTATAGAATCGTGCTGAGCCCAGTGCGTGTCTAAGTAGATAACGCGTCAAGCGCAGCTAGTGCATAGAACTGTATATTGACTGGCATGTCCACAACGTTTGACGTAACTTCAGCTTTTGTTAGCCAGCACCAAACGTCGTTTGGTCGCTCGGGCACTACGTCCTGTGTCTTAGAGCTCGCAAAGTAGGTGTAGGTGACATGAGAATGCATGTCGCTAATTCTGTGCTTGTTTAAGAATATTGGTGGAATGAGCTCAGTGGTGGTGTCCGTACTAGCGGGAAGAGTGCGCACGCGAAACAGGGTAATATCGAGCCCAACCTCTTCTTTTACTTCACGCAGCGCAGTTTGGTTTGGATCTTCATCAAGCTCGATGTGTCCGCCGACAGCGAGCCACATATCATACTTATCGTGCTTACGAATTAATACTTTATTGTCACAAACAATAAACACTTCAACGGTGTGATCAAATTGTCCAGGAAGTGTGTGGATATGTGGCATATAGCCATCATATCATCACGACTGCGTGTCAGCCTCAAACAACTGCCGCTCGTCACTGATTACTTTAGGTATGAGATCAACGACAACAGTATGTTCTTGTCGTTCCAAATAATTTCGGATAAACATAGCGACGCCCCTTAAGGTGCCCTCCGTTAAGCTTGATTGTGGTGGCAGCGTATCCTTCGTAAAATCTAGAATCGTACAGTCTTCGCCGGACGCTGTTTGTTGTATGCGCGCCTCGACCACCGTAACGGGCGGATCCCACATGTGATTAATGGTATCTCGTATTTCTTGGGCGGATGCATCATCTATCGGTGGCATAATGCCAACGAAGGCATGTTCGAGATTGGTACCGATTGCTACGTGAAATTCTGACATATAAACACCTTAGATTTTGTATTATCTAGACATTACTTGTCCCATGCAAGCACAAGCAGCAAGCCCTAGTCGGTAGTTGCCTCAGCTCTGATAATCTAGTCACCTCTGTTATACTGGGGTGCATGACCGACGATAAGATTCGTAATTTTTGTATCATTGCCCATATTGATCATGGCAAGTCAACACTGGCTGATCGCTTGCTCGAGTTAACGCACACGGTTGAAAAACGGCTCATGAAAGAGCAGCTGCTTGATCGGATGGATTTGGAGCGCGAAAAGGGCATCACCATAAAGTTGCAGCCAGTCCGCTTGAAGTATAAAGACTACGAACTAAACCTCATCGACACACCCGGACATGTGGACTTTAGCTACGAAGTATCGCGTAGTTTAGCGGCTTGCGAAGGGGCGCTGCTTATAGTTGATTCCAGTCAGGGGATCCAAGCCCAGACGCTCGCCAATGTCTACCTAGCTCTGGCCGCCGATCTTACGATTATCCCCGTACTAAACAAGATTGATTTGCCAGCGGCTGACGTTGAACGGGTGAGCGGTGAAGTCATTAATCTGCTTGGCTGCACCAAAGAAGACATCCTGCTTATCTCGGCCAAAACAGGCGAGGGAGTAGAGAAGGTACTCGATGAAATCGTTGATAAGGTTCCGCCACCTAGGGGAGATCGCACACAGCCGGCTCGGGCGCTTGTATTTGATAGTTATTACGATGAGTTCCGTGGGGTTATTCTCTACGTTCGGGTAGTCGATGGAGCGATTGATAAGAGCAGCCCGATTACTATGATGGCATCAGGTAGCGCTGGCCTGGCTCTTGAGGTCGGCTGTCTAAAACCAGACCTGACACCCTTGCCAGCTATAACGGCTGGAGAAATTGGTTACATTGTCACGAACTTTAAAAGCACCCGGGAAGCCAAAGTTGGTGATACCGTAACGCTGTCTCAAGCACCAGCCAAGGGAGCCTTACCGGGCTATAAAGATGTCCAACCATTTGTCTATGCCGGCTTTTTCCCCGATAGTGGCGAAAACTACCAGCTGCTCAAAGAAGCCATTGAGCGACTCAGTCTGAGCGACTCAGCTCTGCAGTTTGTGCCTGAAAATTCACCAGTCCTGGGCTTCGGTGTGCGGATTGGCTTCCTGGGACTGCTGCATATGGACATTGTGCGCGAGCGGCTGGAGCGCGAATACAATCTTGAGTTGGTCATCACAAATCCGTCAACCGATTATCAAATCAGCCTGCTGAGTGGTGAAGAGGTGGATATAAAAAGTGCTGCAGAACTACCCGATCCGGCTAAGATAAAAGAAATCCGTGAGCCATGGATAGCCGGTGAGGTTGTTGCTCCAAAAGACTACGTTGGTGCCGTACTCCAGCTGATTGCCACCAAGCGTGGCCTACAGAAAAACTTATCCTACGTCGATGCACAGCTCGCTATTATCACCTTTGAGGCGCCACTGGCGAATCTGCTGACCGACTTCTACGATCAGCTCAAAAGTCTTACCTCAGGCTACGGCTCGTTCAACTACGAACTAGCTGATTACCGGGCCGAGGATCTGGTGAAGCTTGACTTTTTAGTGGCCGGTGAACGGGTTGATGCGCTCAGTGTTATGGTCCACCGCTCCGAAGCAGATAAACTGGGGCGTGAGACAGTCGCTAAACTCAAAGAGGTTATTCCGAGGCAACAGTTTAAGGTCAGCCTGCAGGCCGCGATTGGTGGCAAGTTTGTGGCCCGTGAGGATATTAGCTCATTTCGAAAAGACGTTACGATTGGCCTATATGGTGGAGACGTGTCACGGAAGAAAAAAGTCCTCGCCAAACAGGCTAAGGGCAAGAAGCGGATGAAGCGCTTTGGCCAAGTTGACATCCCCGCCGAGGCCTTTACGGTCATGCTAAAGCGCGACTGATGCTACTATAGATTCTATGAATACAAAACAATTACTCGACGAAGAGCGAATTATTTGGGGAAATAGGAAACAGAGTCTGGAACACATCGTCATCTGTATGGGAAAAACCTATGGCGACATCGCAAAAGAAGCCCGTAGTAAATTGGAAAGTGGCTCAGTACACGAAACGGAACTGAAAAAAGAACTCGGCAATATGATCAGTTCTACCATTCGCTGGATAGACGACCTTGGTTACGGCGTTGACGAGTGCATTGAGCTAGCGCTGCAAAGTCAAAAAGCCTACAAAAAGATCTAATGCCACACTGCTAAGACGGCTCCTTGGACGAGGAGTACAACAAAGAAGTAGCCAGCATTTATTTTCCACAGCCTCCAAGACTGTCCGGCAAAGACACTACCAATAGCTAGGGTTACTGCTACGAAAGCCAGCCAGAGCCAAAAGGCCGTCTCAACACCACGCAGAGCGGTGTTTGATCCCGCATAGATCACGAAGTGAGCCAGTACCCAGGCTTCAATTAAGGCACCCACCGTTGAGATAGCGTAGCCGGGACCAGCATTTTTTCGCATGTCTTCCATTTTTTTACCAATGAGCTTAGACCACTCCTTGCCAAACAACATAGGAGAATACCAGACCGCCCCGACTGCCATGTTAATGACGGCAGCTACCAAAACCGCCCACCAATTGATACTTACGCTCGGCATAAAACGACCTCCTTTAAATAGATATATTCATCTAACGCTCAAACTCAGCAAAAATCAAGTAATGAACTCAGCAAGCACGTGGATACTAACAGCTAAACGAACTGCGGATAAG
>Ga0265338_10008279_pt1 | contig 12656 bp, 14 predicted proteins | sample 42126metaG_FD_193579 | JGI IMG/M metagenome (GOLD analysis project Ga0265338, IMG submission 193579) | Rhizosphere microbial communities from Carex aquatilis grown in University of Washington, Seatle, WA, United States - 4-21-26 metaG | ecosystem: Host-associated > Plants > Roots > Rhizosphere... | reverse complement strand
TGGAGCGCTATTAATATTTTTAGTACTACTTATAATTGGAGTTGGTATAGCTGGACGACACGAAGACCTTAGGGAGGCCAAGCCTCTTGGCGGTTTAAGTAGTGGGCTGGCTCAACGCTCGCACCGCTACGCCATGGGCGGAGGCGGGGGAATGGGAATGAATGTTAACAGCGGCAACCGCGTTAACGGCGTAGTTACGTCCGTTAACGGCAGCAACTTTACGGTGGCCGGCTTTGGCTCAACCACCAACGTTACAACTGACAGCTCTACCCAATACCAAGGCGGCAACGCCGTAAAGGTTAACGACACGGTTGTAGTCTTTGGCACGACCAATGGCGGTACCCTTACAGCCACCCAAGTAAGCATCAACCCCTAGAAAACTAACTGATCCGGGCAGTCAAAAAATAGAGAACAAAGGCTAAAAAAGCTGAAGGGCCCGGACGCTTGCGTCCGGGCCCAGTGAGACGTAGGTGTCTCGTCCCGTGGCAGCGCGACCCCAAAAACTTGAGAGTCGTCTGACCAGTTCTGCAGAACGTCGTACGCCTAGTGGACCTGCAGGCGGCCCTCGGCGTGGTGTCCGTTGCCGGAGAACCCGAAGAAGCTCGGGTCCGCCAGGCCGAACACGGCCACACCGCCGGTGTCGACGATGACGACCACCGGCCGGTTGTCCGCGAAGATCTCGTGAGCCAGGTCTTCGAGCAGGGCCGTCGCCTTCATGATGACGGCGTCAACCGCCTCCGTGTCGTAGCTGCCGATTGCGTAGGCCAGCACTGCGAGCTCGAGCTCGCAGTGCGGCAGCTCGAGGTCGACCGCGATGTCGTAGAAGCCGTAGGTGACGTGCCCGGACTGCCCTTGCAGGGCGTCCAACGCCGGGTAGATGTGCTCTTCGAGGAGCCTTGCCGACTCGTCCGAGAAGCAGCGAATGCGGCGAGTTAGGCCGTCGGGCATGAAACCCTCGCCGATCAAGAGGGCAGTCATGCCGAATTCCTCAACTCCTTGTGGTGCATCCATCTGATACGTGCCTCCTCCTCACCAGGTAGGGGATAGGTGTAGCTTAAGGTGAGGGATAGACCTAGGTGCTTGCCTAGACCTATCCCTCACCTTGGTTCTGCAGTAAATGTGCGTTTGGAGCAAAAAATTAAGCTCAACAAATCTGACATATTATACTATATTACTTCTATATAATCAAGTGGTTATGTAGTGCCCCAAATACATTTACTTTAGGGCGGTCATTAACTACACTTCAGTTAAATAACAATAAGAATTATGTATTTTAAGCGTTATACAGACCATAGTGACACTCCTGTTTGGGGAGGCGCTACTTATTATTTCCAAACCGACGATAGTGGCAGAGCTGAAAAGGAACTGGCGGTCTATGATAACGGCAACATAAGAAAGTACGACCACGCTCACCCAAGCGACGAGTATGGCAGCCTGCCTGACGACCCACTCTTTACAGACGACCACAGCCGGGGCGAATGGCAGGATTACCAGATTTCCGAGCAAGAGTTTTTGTCAGCTTGGCAGGACAAGAGCAGGCAGGCCAACCAAAACGCCCTGGAGGCAATCTATAGGACAGGCAAGTGGGCCATTATACTTGGGGTTTTAAATTTTGTTATCCCGCCGCTGTTCGCATACTATCTATACAACTCAACCTTCCACGGCTTAAGCAAGCTGTTCTTAATTGTAGTATCGGCCTTTTTTGGACTCATTTTGGGTGGCGGCTTTATTGTCTTGGGCGGCAGGCTCAGGAGGACTAATTTTGACGAACTGGGGTTGGCCGAGCCGGAGCTCCATAAATTAAGAATTCTTATCTTCCTGGTAATTATTTTTAGTATTTTGAGTGGTGGCGGAGTGGGGCTTTTAAGTCTTTGGCTGCTTTATTTGATAGTCTCAGCTAACGAAAAAATAGGCGAAGCCAATCCGGAATATGAGACATCCAGCGTTGGGGACTCGATTTTTTTTGTATTTTTTATAACTGTAGTTATGTTTTCGGCTTTTTGCTACGTTAACCACGTTAGGGGTGTAACGGAAGTGGTTATTGGCTATATAAGCGGCGCTGTAATATCAGCGATAGGCTTATCGCTAGCGGTTTGGTGGGCGGCAAAACATAACGACAAATTTAGAAAAAAAAGCCGTAAGTACTCAATCCTGTTTGGTGTTTTTATAGTTATGGCCAGTTTGGCCTCACTGCTTTGGGGCGATGGTATATTTCCGGGGCTTATCAACATGGAACTCAAGAGACATGGGCAGCAGGTACAGGCCAGCGTGGTGTCTTACGAGCTCCTTAAAGAGAATGACACCAACACTAAAAGCACCACATACTACAAGGTTTATGACCCATCTCTGGCCGACAGAGTGCTTATAGACCTAAGCTACGACGGCCGAAGCGAAAAGCTAGAGGCTAAGCGCGTAAACATAGACAGGCTCAACCGGCCGGTGTTTACCGCTTTTGCTGAAGATGTTGAGGCCGGAAAAATGGTTACAGTCCGCTACTTGCCCAGCGCGCCCTATATTGTGCGCACACAGTTGGAACTTAACCCTTAGACGTTCTACGAATATCTGACATATGGCAGCTCGGGCCACAGCAGCTGCATGGTTTTCTTGCCCCTAGCGCTGAGGCGAATATATATACCATAGCTGGTGTTTTTAATCACCAATAGGTGTTTATGCTGTAGGTTATGCATAATATTGAGCAAGGTCGGGCGGTCGAACTTAAGCGTCTCCACCAGGTCCTCAAAGTCTTCCTCACCAAGCTCACTAACAATCTGCATTACCAAAGCTTGATCTTCGTGTAGTTCTATTTTTTTCATATTATTACCCCCTTATTTTCCATTAGTGATTTTAACTATAGGTAAATTTACTAAGATAACGCTTGCGTTTAGCTTAAATTGAGCTGAAGTCTAAGGTGTTAATTTGTATAAACTTGACTGTCGGTGCTAGCACCAGAGTCTGAGCCACCAGGAAGGCTGCCGCCGCCAGGCCCAAAGCTAGGATTCAGAATAATTGTAGAAGCGATAGTGGGATCGGAGCTGCTAGGTGTGACTAGTACCGTGCTGCCAGTAGTAATATCGGCTACCGTGGCGGTGGCACCGCTGTTGGTTATAGTTGTAGAGCTATTGATAGTGTAGGTCTTAGACGTGCTGGTGCGAGTATTATTAACCGTGATACTGGAGGGACTAACGGCCGTAACACTGCCAATACCGCCACCACGGCCAAATCGGCCGCCAAAGCCGCCGTTAGCGACGTTGGTTTGAGCCACCTGGGGGCTTGGCTGTTTGCCTTTTTGGTACGAAAGACCGCCGTAAAAACTCAGCCCGCACAGAACCACCAACCCCACAGCACCTAGGATCACTTTATGTACCAGGTTACTTGAAGATGACTTATCCATTGATAGCTACTTGCTCTTGCCCTTCAGTTTGCCATCAAGCAGCTCATATGTTTTCTCGGTTTTGCCGGCGATGGTGCTGTCATGCGTCACGACAATAATAGTGGTGTTCTCTTTCTTGGATAGCTGGTGCAGCAGATCAAATATCATTTTGCCATTTTGGCTGTCTAGGTTGCCGGTGGGCTCGTCTGCCAAAATTAGCTTAGGTTTATTAGCTAGGGCCCGAGCAATGGCCACCCGCTGCTGTTCACCGCCGCTTAGGCGCCCTGGACGGCGCTGCTGCTTAGTCTCGTCCAAGCCAACTTGCTCTAGGAGTTGTTCGGCTCTAGGTCTTCGTTCGCTTTTGGCCATTCCAGCAAATTCCATAGGCAGCATGACATTTTCTATGGCTGAGAGGTTAGGCACCAGGTTATAGCTTTGAAATACAAAGCCGATACTACTGGCGCGGTATTTGATTAGTGCGTGGTCGCGCAGTTTAGTTACGTCCTGGCCGCCAAGTTCAATAGTGCCGCTAGACGGCTTATCCAGCGTGCCGAGTAGCGAGAGTAGGGTACTTTTACCGCTGCCGGATCGTCCAATTATGCTTACAAACTTGCCGTCGTCAACTTCCAGAGAGATATTATCAACCGCTGTTACGGTGTTGCCACCAGAGCTGAACGATTTAGTAAGCTTTTCTACCTTTAACATTTTATTCACTCCTCATTACTTCTGCCGGCCTAACTTTTGCGATAGTCCACGAGGCTATAGAGCTGCCCACGATGGCTATGCCTAAAGCAGCCAAAAGCCCATAGATTACAATGCTGAATCCGACTGCAGCGTGGATATTCGTGAGGCTGGAGCCAACACGGCCAAGGCCCCGACCGCGGGCAACAAAGTTGCCGCCACCAGCTGCTGGTCCGCCGCTTACAGACACTGATGCACCGGCGCCGGCGCCAAACAGCGTAACACTAGTTGTAGTTGAATTGCTGGTGCTGTTATTAACCAAGGTTTTAGTTATAGGGTCGGCAGCTACAATGGCTATCAGGATGCCGATAATCGCAGCTAGCACTGTTAGAGTCACCGCCTCGGTCATAAACTGGCCGATAACTTTTAGGTTGCTGGCGCCAATGGCTTTGAGTACGCCAATTTCGCGGCGACGTTCGCGGACAATCATCAACATGGTAAGAAAGATTATTACTGCCCCAGCCACCACTGCGCCGATTACGCTATAGAGTGAGATGCTTTTGATATTCTGCAGCGAGCTAATCGTATCCTGGGTGGTAGTTTGGTCGTTTGTTACGTCGGCGCTACTGCCTAGGCTATTTTTGATAGCTGTAGTTGTGGAAGCTAGATTATCAATTGAATCTACTTTGGCGGTGGCACTGGTGATATCGCCGGGTTGGGAGGACAGCGTCTGAACGGTAGCAAGCGGCATAATTAGCTGGCTATCGCCGAAGGTATTACCGGTGCCATAAATACCAGCTACCTTAATGGTGGCGCCGTAGGCCGTGAAAGTTGAGCCTACAACCAAACTATTCTTGGTAGCCAGGGTGCTGCCAACCAGCGCCACATTGGCGGTGCTGGCGCCATCAAAAATCTGGCCGCTTTTTAGGGTGAAGGTGCCGCCACCGGCTGAGTCTAGATTAGTAGGGTCGTTGGTGCCAACAACCGTAACCGGTGGTGTGAAGTTGGCTAGGTCCGGCGCATTGCCGCCGATAGAAACAGTGCCGGAGCCGCTGCCGTTGCTGGCAAAGCGGCGTCCTAGAGCTCCAGCGTCTATGGACGAAACTAGATTAGTGTTGCTGCTTGTCAAACGATCGCTAAGCGACTCGCTAACGGATGACACGTGGTTAATTTTGCTGACGCTATCAATTTGAGTCTGGGTGAGAGGGTTACCACCGCCGCCATTAAAGCCGCGAAAGCCAGCTGGCGAAATACTGATGGTATTGCCAACGGTGCCCTTAACATTATCTATTTTTTTGCCAACGGCCTGGTGGGCCAGCAGCATTGAAAGAGCTAAGGCTATGCTAAGGCCAAGTATTACTACTATGGAGCCGGTACGGATATTGTTGCGGAAGGCGTTACGGACGCCGCGGGTTATAACATTCATGTTTTTTGGCTTATCCTTTTATTAGATACTGTTAGGTAGTAAACAGGCGCTTGCTTAGAATAACCTGAAGATTGGTGGCAATGGCGACTTGCGACTCAAGACGATTACGCTAAAGAGATGCTATAGTAGATTTATCGATTACGAGGGTGTTTGATGATTGGGCAAAATGTAGATGAGCGGTAAAAACAAATTGAGGATGCTAGCTCTGATTATTATCGCCACCGGGGTAGCGGTGACGGTTTTCTTGCACGGCCACAACGTAGCTATACTCAACCCTCAGGGCCTAATTGCCCATAAAGAACTGCGGCTGATGGTTACGGCCACGCTGCTGATGCTGATAGTAGTTATTCCGGTCTTTATACTTACTTTTTGGATTGCTTGGCGCTACCGCGAAGGCAACACGCGTGCCCAGTATTCGCCCGACTGGGACCATAACTCGGCTTTAGAGTTTACCTGGTGGGCCTTACCGCTGATTATTATTTCCATATTGGCCGTTGTAGCCTGGAGGAGTTCGCATGAGCTGGACCCTTTCAAACCGGTATATGCCGCCAAAGCACCAATTACGATTCAGGTTGTAGCCCTGGACTGGAAATGGCTGTTTATCTACCCCGAGCAGAGTATTGCCAGTGTTAACTTTGTACAGTTTCCGGCCCAAACGCCGGTTGATTTTCAGATTACCTCCGACGCGCCGATGAACTCGTTTTGGATACCCAGCCTGGGCGGCCAAATTTACGCCATGGCCGGTATGCGCACCCAGTTGCACCTAATTGCCGACGGCAATGGCAGTTACAACGGCGTCAGTGCCAACATATCCGGCCGGGGTTTTGCCGGTATGAAGTTTATAGCCCGCTCCAGTTCGCCGGCCGACTTTGATAAGTGGGTGAGCTCTGTCCGCCGCTCGCCAAACCACCTTAACCAGGCCGGTTACGACAAGTTGGCCCAGCCCAGCGAGAATAATCCAATTAGTTATTACTCCTCAACCGATGCCGGTCTGTTTGACCGAACCCTGATGAAGTTCATGATGCCCACAGGCCAAATGATGCCAATGGATAGTAATGTTGCCCAGTATGGAGCCATGCAGTGATGGTTTTTGCTGAACTTCTGGGCCGGCTAAACGCCAGCGCACTCCACCACGGAGGTGTTGAAATGGTTGGCATTGCCAGCATGGGACTGGCCGGTCTGGCGGCGTTCGGCTACCTAACCTACAAGCGGCGCTGGAAATGGCTGTACCGCGAATGGCTAACCAGTGTCGATCCTAAAAAAATCGGTGTTATGTACATTGTTGTGGCGGCTCTGATGGGGCTACGCGGCGTAACTGATGCCGCTATGCTGCGGGCCCAGCAGGCCACCAGCGTTGGGGCCTCCCACGGCTTTTTGAGCTCTGACCATTTCCAGCAAATCTTCAGCGCCCACGGCACCATAATGATTTTCTTCCTGGCTATGGGTCTTATGTTTGGGCTAATAAACCTGATAGTGCCGCTGCAAATTGGCGCCCGGGACGTGGCCTTTCCATTTTTGAACGCCACCAGTTTTTGGCTATTTACAGCCGGCATGATGCTACTCAACACCTCATTGGCCATCGGTGACTTTTCGGCCGCCGGTTGGTTGGCTTATCCGCCGCTATCGGAGCTGGCCTATAGCCCGGGCGTTGGCGTAGATTATTGGATTTGGGCGCTGCAGATAGCCGGCATTGGCAGTTTGCTGGCTGGCATAAACTTCTTAGTAACCATTCTGCGCCTTAGGCGGCCGGGCATGAGCCTTATGAAAATGCCGCTGTTTTGCTGGAGCGTTCTGGGCACCATGACATTAGTGATTTTTGCCTTTCCTATCCTAACTGTAACCCTAACATTGCTGGCTCTGGATAGGACTCTGGGCATGCATTTCTTTACCTCCGGCGCCGGCGGCAACCCCATGATGTACGTCAACCTGATTTGGGCGTGGGGCCACCCGGAAGTCTATATCTTAATCCTGCCGGCTTTTGGCGTGTTTTCTGAGGTAGTATCGACATTCTCGCAAAAGAAACTGTTTGGCTATAAATCAATGGTCTGGGCCATTTGGGCGATAGTTTTACTGTCGTTCCTGGTCTGGCTGCATCATTTCTTCACCATGGGCGCCGGGGCCGACGTTAACGCCTTTTTCGGCGTCATGACCATGGTTATTGCCGTGCCTACCGGCGTTAAGGTCTTTAACTGGCTATTTACTATGTACCGAGGGCGTATCCGCTTTACCACGCCAATGATGTGGTTCCTAGGCTTTGTGGTCACCTTTACGGTTGGCGGCATGGCCGGCGTACTGATGGCTGTACCACCGGCCGATTTTCAGCTGCACAACAGCCTGTTTTTGGTAGCCCATTTTCACACTATGATTATCGGCGGTGTAGTGTTTGGTTATTTTGCCGGCTTAGTATACTGGTTCCCTAAAATCTTTGGCTTTAAACTCAATGAGCGCCTGGGCACCTACGCCTTTTGGTGTTGGCTGGTCGGATTTTTGACGGCTTTCGTGCCGCTATACATCTTAGGTTTGATGGGTGCTACCCGCCGCCTGGACCACTATGATGCCAGTATGGGTTGGCAGGGGCTATTCATTGTAGCTGGGGTTGGCGTGGCCATTATCCTGGCCGGGATTGGCTTTCAAGTATTGCAAATTATCGTTAGTATCCGTCAGCGCCATAAAAACATGGATACCAGCGGCGACCCCTGGAATGGGCGGACCCTGGAATGGGCCACCAGCTCACCGGCCGCACCTTATAATTTTGCCACTATGCCAGCGGTTACCACCCGTGACGCCTTTTGGACCATAAAACATGACAAGAATCCGCCCAAACCGCACTACACGGATATTGAGATGCCAAGTAACACCGCTGTGCCGATATTTATAGCTGCTTTTGCCTTTCTAACCGGATTTTCGATAGTCTGGCACATCTACTGGCTGGCGCTGGTCGGCCTGCTTAGTTTTGTGACACTCATCATCGTCCGCACAACTAGTGACGGTAACGAGTATGTGATACCGGCCGCCCAGGTGAGAGAAATTGAAGAGAGCAGGGGACGCTCATGAGCCAGACCGAAGCTATAGAGAAAGATTCTACCAGCATCTTTGGTTTCTGGGTTTATCTAATGACCGATGTAGTTTTGTTTGCCAGCCTATTTGCTACCTTCGCCGTGCTGCGCAACAACACCTACGGCGGGCCGCCCGGGCGCGAGCTGTTTAGTCTGCCCTATGTTCTGACTGAAACACTACTACTACTAACCAGCAGCTTTACCTGCGGCCTGGCCATGCTGGCCGCCCGGCGCGGCGACAAGCGAACAGTGCTAGTTCTATTTGGTATAACGTTCCTACTGGGCGTTGCTTTCCTAGGAATGGAGCTGACCGAGTTCCACCATCTGGCCGCTGAGGGCAACAGCTGGCGCCGGAGTGGCTTCCTGTCGTCATTCTTTACGCTTGTAGGCACTCACGGGCTACATATTACGGTTGGGCTGCTATGGATGGGTGTCATGATGGTCCGAATTGTTCGCGCGGGGCTGGGCCGGGCTACGCTGCGCCGGCTGACAATGCTTAGCCTGTTCTGGCACTTCCTGGACATCATTTGGATATTTATCTTTACAATTGTTTATCTACTGGGGGCCACATGAGCAATATGACGCACGAGGACACCGGCAGAGGCACAATTCTAAGCTACAGTCTCGGCTTCTTGACATCGGTGGAGCTAACGCTCGGCGCCTACTTGCTGGTAGCTCATCACGCCTTTAGTAGCGGGCGGCTTATCTTTGCCATTATAGGGCTGGCAATCGCCCAGCTATTGGTACAGCTGGTTTTCTTCCTGCATCTAGGGCGCGAATCAAAGCCGCGTTGGAACCTGGTGGTCTTCTCGTTCGCACTGACGGTAGTGCTGATACTGGTAATTGGCTCACTATGGATAATGAACCACCTGGATTACAGCCATATGACGCCCGCTCAAACTGATACTTCCATAATTAAAGACGAAGGCATAAACCCATGAGTACCGCTAAGAAATACTACAGGCTAGCCAAACCGGGGATGATTTATGGTAATAGTTTATTTGCAATAGGTGGTTTTTTCTTAGCCTCAAAAGGCCATATCCATTTCAGCTTATTTCTGGCTATGCTAGTTGGCCTAGCACTGGTCATGGCCTCCGGCTGCGTATTCAATAATTACCTTGACCGTGATATTGACGCCAAAATGAGCAGGACCAAGAAACGGGCGTTGGTTGCCGGCAGCATATCCGGACAAAACGCCCTGATATATGCCTGCTTGTTGGGACTAGCCGGCTCCACCATCCTTGGCGTATGGACCAACACGCTAACCCAATTGATTGCTCTTGCTGGCTTGTTTGCCTACGTCGTACTCTACGGTTTCGGCAAGCGCCGGACCGTGCACGGAACGGTAATTGGCAGCATCTCGGGAGCCATACCACCGGTAGTCGGTTACTGCGCCGTAACCGACCATCTGGATGGCGGCGCGCTGCTACTATTTCTGATTTTAGTCTTTTGGCAAATGCCGCACTTTTACGCCATTGCCATCTACCGCTTTAAAGATTATGCTGCTGCTAAAATCCCAGTTTTACCACTTAAGAAAGGTATCCGCGCCACTAAGTTACAGATAGCTGGATATATCGTGGCTTTTATCGCAGCTAGTGTACAACTAACAGTTTTTGGCTACACCGGCTATAGCTATTTGGTAGTGATGGCCATTGTTGGTGCCGCCTGGTTGAGGTTGGCGCTTCTCGGCTTTAAGACTAAAGATGATAACGCTTGGGCCCGTAAAGTTTTCTTCACCTCGCTAGCAATTACAGTGGTGTTTAGCTTGATGATTTCAATTAATGCCTGGCTGCCTTAGAGGCAGTGTATAATTACTGAAATGATAGTGCTTATACACGTTATGATTGCGCTCACCAGCATTGGTTTTAGCGCTTTTGCCTATTTTGCGCCGAGTATTGCCAAGCTCAAAGCCAACTACACTTTGGTGGGCCTAACGTTAGCCTCAGGCACCTACCTGGTTTGGAGCACCCACAGCAATATGCTAAGCTCCTGCGTTACCGGCCTGGTTTATCTGACAATTGTTAGCACCGCCCTGGTTCTGGCCCACCGAAAACTAGTCTTTGCCAGCAACAAATCCGACTAGTCCAAGTTATTTAAGAGCAAAACCAGGGGTTGTTCTCATAAGGCGAAGTCGCACGTGTTATAGTAGACCCATCATGTTGCACAATAAACGAATTTGCACCTGGTCCAGTTTTGCCCGCGAACTCTCAGCCTAATCTCGAGAGTAGCTAAATATATTGTCCGCGTTCGGTCCTTGGCTGCCTCTCGAGGCAGTTTTTTTATTAAGTACTTAAGGTAAGGAGATTTTCATGAAGGTAACTTCCCTAAAAACCAGCAAGATACGAGCTGGGAACATCAGCCTTCTGGCGCTTATAGACCAATCGTTACCCACGCTAGAAGAAAAATCTATATTAGCCATAACCTCCAAGATAGTATCGTTGTGCGAAAACTCGGTTGTGCCGATTGATGCTATCGACAAACAGGCTCTGGTGATAAGCGAGTCAGACTATTTTCTACCTGAAACTATTGAAAAATATGGCTTCAGCTTCACTATTGCCAACCACACACTTATTCCTATGGCTGGAATTGACCAGTCTAATGGCGACGGTAATTACGTGCTCTGGCCCAAGGATCCGCAAAAAACCGCCAACCAAGTAAGGCGGCACTTAGCAGAGCGATTTAAGCTTAACGAGGTAGGCGTAATCATAACCGACAGCACTTGCCAGCCCATGCGCCTGGGAACCGCCGGCATATCCATAGCTCATAGCGGTTTTGCCACACTAACAGATTATGTGGGCACCCCCGATCTATTCGGTCGGCCGCTTGAAGTAACTCAGGCCAATTTAGTCGGGGGGCTGGCGGCCGCGGCCGTGCTGGTTATGGGCGAAGGTGCTGAACAAACACCGCTATGTCTAATTTCCGACCTGTCCTTTATCAAATTTCAGCCGCGCGACCCCACTTTAGAGGAAATAGAAGGGGCTCATATTAAGATTGATGACGATATTTTTGCGCCCTTTCTAAACGGAGTCAAATGGCAAAAAGGCAAGCGAGGCCAATCATGATTTCGCAGCTTGAGCGTTACTTAGACGCCGCCTACGTCTATAGGTTCAGCCATAGTCCAAATATAGTCCAGGACCGGGAAGACGCCCGCCGCTACGGCATAAACTGTATTTCCTTAGCCCACCTTGCGCTGAAAGATCTTTTCAACTATCGGCTGCCCCCGGGCTTAATGTGCTCGGAGCTATATGCCGATAGAGAACACTTTCGCCAAGTGGAAAGATTAGAGGATATGCAGCGCGGCGACCTAGTCTGGTTTGGGGCTGCCGATCCAAAAATAGAACTAGCCGAGTTTGTACCGCAGTATGAAGATGGACAGCTAGTAAATTGGACGGACTTTCCGGTTAAACATGTAGCTATCGATACCGGCGAGCGAGGCGATGATTATCAGCTGTTGCACTCAACCTACGTTGAGGGGACCAATGTTGTTTGGCCGCTTGCCGAGTTCGAGAACTATAAAAGATACAAAAAGCTCTACGGCATCACAAGGCTAAAGAACGCCGCCTAACCTTGAGCTGTTGATTCTCGGTCTTCCCAGGAAGAGAAGCACCGGTTCGCTGGAAGCGAATGCGAATTTATTTCGCAAGGTGCGATGAGGAACCCGTGCGGGGTTCCTCATAAGGCGAAGCCGTTAAAACTTGTCGCGAACATGGGACATAGAAAAGTCCCAATCGGCATCGGTTTTTTTGTGCGGATTAAAGATATTTTGAGGGTCAAATATTTGCTTAGTTTCCTTAAAGAGCGTCAGGATTTCTTTGCCGTACATCTGCTCCAGCCAAGGGCCGCGAATCATACCGTCATTATGCTCACCAGACAAACTCCCACCGTATTTTAGTATCAGTTCGTTGACTTCTTTCATGGAAGGTTGCAGCTTGGCGCGTTCTTTGGGGTCCTCGATCTTCATAAGTGGAATAACGTGAAAGTTGCCGTCGCCCATGTGCCCGGCGATTGTAGCCATTAGCTTGTACTTATTTATAATTGCCCGAAGTTCCGGCAAGAACTTGGTCAGGTGTACCGGCGGCACTACCATATCGTCAATGTAGGGCGCGGTGTGCTTATCGTGGAC
>Ga0265338_10008278_pt1 | contig 12656 bp, 12 predicted proteins | sample 42126metaG_FD_193579 | JGI IMG/M metagenome (GOLD analysis project Ga0265338, IMG submission 193579) | Rhizosphere microbial communities from Carex aquatilis grown in University of Washington, Seatle, WA, United States - 4-21-26 metaG | ecosystem: Host-associated > Plants > Roots > Rhizosphere... | reverse complement strand
GAACTTGAGGATCGTGAACTCCTCCCCATCCCTGCCCACGCGGGCCTGTCGGAACAGCACCGGGCGGCCCTGGGTGAGCAGGGAGGCCAGCGCGATCCCGCCCATCAGCGGGGCGGCGATGGGCGCTGCGATTGCGACCGCCGCCAGGTCGAGCGTCCGCTTCCCGTGGGGGTCGTATCTCATCCGGCGGTGCGGGTGCCGGCGGCGGCGTCCCAGGTGGCCGGCACGCCGCGGCGCAGGTACCGCACCAGCGAGATGAACGTCGCCCAGGTCACCGCCAGGTAGTACTGGAGCACGTTCAGCACCGGCACCTTCCCGCCCAGCGCGATCGACAGCAGCGCCAGGCCGAGCCCGCCCACCTGCAGCCACAGCGCGACGGCGTAGAGGCCGCCGAAGTGAAGCGCGAGCGGCACGCTGACGGCCAGCAGGATCACGTGCAGCAGGCCGGTCAGGTAGCGCAGGAACCGGTGCGAGACGATCTCCACCGCGTACACCGGCGGGAACGTCCAGAGCTTCCACATGCTGCCGGTGAAGATTGCGAGCCAGCAGTGCTCCAGGAACCGGGACTTGCGCCCGTACTCGTCGCCGATGTTCGTGGTCATGTTCTCGACGCAGCGGGCGGTTGGCTCGTATACCGCCCGGAAACCCTGCTGCACCACGTGGTAGGGGAACGAGATGTCGTGGTCGTCCGCCGGCTGCAGCTCCTTGTAGAGCGACCGCCGGATCGAGTGGATCGCGCCGTTGGACGCCGTCTCGGAATGCACCAGCGACTCGTTGGTGCGCAGCCACATCTCGTAGCGCCAGTAGAGGCCTTCCTGGTTCGTGCCGTCGGCCGGGTTGACCAGCTCGACGCGCCCGGTAACCATGCCGACCTGGGGGTCGGCGTAGGGGCGAACCATGCTCCTCACCGAGTCCGCGTCCCACAGCGTGTTGGCGTCGCCCATGCAGATGATGTCGCCGCTGGTCGCGCGGGCGGCCCGGTCGAGGGCGGGCATCTTGCCGGCGCGCGGGCAGATCAGGAGGCGCACGCCGCGGTCGGCGTAGCGCTCGACGATCTCGTGGGTGGCGTCGCTGGAGGAGTCCGACGCCACCACGATCTCCAGCCGCTCGCGCGGGTAGTCGAGGGCCAGGGTGTTCTCCAGCTTCGCCTCGATCACCGACTGCTCGTTGTAGGCCGGGATCAGGAACGTGACCGTGGGCAGGATGTCGGCGGCGTGCACCGGCCGTGGACGGATCCGGGCGAGCAGGGCGATCGCCAGCGGGTAGCCGGCGTGCGTCCACACGATCGCAGCCAGGCAGGCGAAGAACACGACCTCGAGCACCCCGAACACGCGGTCAGTGTACCGGCCGCGGTGTGGCCAACTGCCCCGCTTCAGGCGGCGAGGAGGTCCTCCGCACACGCGCCGGCGCGAACAGCATCGCGCCCGAGACGGCCAGCGCCGCCACCACGAAGAAGTAGCTGAACTGCATCGTCAGGTAGAAGAAGTTGGCGGCAGCGGTACCCAGCATGGCGGCCAGCAGTCCGTCGCCGATGCGGGCGGCGTCGGGATCGCTGCTGCTCCGGAACGCGAACGCGTTGGCCAGGAGCCACCCGAAGTAGGCGAGGTAGACGGTCAGCCCCACCATCCCGGTCTCGACCAGGGTCGCGATCCAGAAGCTGTGCGGCGAGAAGTTCGCCTGTCCCGTGATCGACTGGTAGAAGACCGCGAACGTGTTGAACCCCATGCCAAACAGCGGGTGCGGGTTCAGCGCGGGTGGCACCAGGCTGTAGAACTGGAAGTGCACCTGCGTTCCATTCCCGCTGAGGTTGACCCGGGCGTTGATCACGGTGTGGATGAAGCCGGAACCGAGGTAGCCGGCAAGCACCGCACAGACAGCGAGCACCACGGTGACGACGATCGTCCGCAGCCGGGGCAGGTACGGGCGGATCAGCGGGAACAGGACGAGCAGCCCGACGATATCGCCGAGGGCCGCGCTGCGCGACAGCGTCAGCACCTGGATCGCAAACAGGAAGGCGAGCACGAGACCGACCCGCAGGCGCTCGCGCGGCGCGGCCAGCCAGTAGGGGAACAGCATCAGCAGCGGGACGCAGAGCATCACGCCCATGTGGTTGGGATCGCCGGTGAGCGCGTTGATTCGGTAGATGTTGGCGGTGCCGCCGACCTGTCCGTAGACGTTGATGCCGTTGGGGTTGGAGAGGCCGAGTGTGATCCCCTTCACCACGATGTTGTCGAGGTTGATACCGGCGCCGACCTGGACGATCAGCTGCACCAGGCCGTAGACGGCACAGATGACGATTCCCCACACGAACCAGCTGATGGTGCGCTCGTACAGCGGCCGGCCTCGGCGTGCGAGATGGGCGATGACGGCAACCAGGAAGCAGGCGTGGAGCATCCAGTCGATCACGCCCTTGACCCAGTAGGTGGTGGCCTGGTGCACCGAGAGGTCGAAGTACCCGCACAGGTAAACCGCCAGGAAGACGAGCATGAATCCGGCTGCGGACAGGGCGGCCGGGTGCAGCCGGGCGTCGCGCAGCGCAAGCCGGTCGAGCGCGAACGCGGCCAGGAACGCAGCGATCAGGATGTCCGAGTAGGTCAGGCTGACGACCGAGTCGATCCGCACCGTCAGCCAGGTCACCGTTGCCACTGACAGCAACATGAGGGTGTCCAGCAGGCGCGGGCTCATCCGGCGACTCCCGTCAGCACCGTGGCCAGGTCGCGTGCCCGGCTCTGGCGCGACAGCCGGTCCTGCACCTCCTGCGGGTAGGAGATGTCGTCCAGGTCTCCCGCCAGCCAGCGGTCGACCAGCCGCTCGAGGGCGTCGGCGATGCCCGCCACGTCGTCGCTGTCGGCGACCGCTCCCGCCCCGACGCCGCGCAGCAGGTTGGCCGCCACGCCGTCCGAGGGGACGGCCGCCAGGATCGGGCGTCCGGACGCGATGTACTCGAACACCTTGCCGGAGAGCACGGTGTCGCCGCGACCGTCGGCGTGGGGGATCAGGAGCAGCAGCGCGTCTGCAGACCGCTGGGCGGCCAGCGAGTCGCGGTGGGGGACGAACCCGTCCTCCTCCCAGGCACCGTCGATCCCGAGCTCCTCGGCCCAGGCCCGGTCCTCGGGCCGCAGGTCGCCGAGGAAGCGGGCGCGGACGCGTCCCTGCAGCTCGGGGCGCCGCTCCAGCACCCTGCGCAGCGCCTCCAGAAACGGCCGCGGCGAGCGCGCGCCGAAGAACGAGCCCGCGTGCACAATCGTGAACCGGTCGTCCCTGACCGGCGTCAGCGCTGCGAACTCGTCGAAGTCGGCTCCGTTCTCGATCACCGTCGTCTTGGCGGCGGCGGTGGGGGCGAGGCGGCCGAGCTCCTGCGCGATGGCGCCGGTGGCCGCAACCAGCGCCGAGCTACGGCGCCCCACGGAGCGCGCCATCCGGGTGTTGATCGCGCGCTTGGCCCGGACCGACATCCGGTCGTACGTGCGGTGCGGGTTGTCGAGCCACGAGTCGCGGAAGTCGGCGACGAACGGCCGCCGGGTGGCCAGCGCGATCGCCTCCGCCACCAGATGTACCGAGGCGGGCGGCGAGGTGGACATGATGACGTCGATCCGGTGGTCACGGACGATCCTGATCCCGGCCGGGACGGCGGTCAGGGCCCAGGGCAGCGCCTTGTCGGGCACCAGCATCAGCGACGACGTGTAGCGGATCTCGGCGCCGACCCTCGCCAGCCCGCTGCGCCCGTCCACCGCGTCGGCGCGGAAGCTCGCCGCCGGTCCGACGAACCGGCTGCGATGGACGTGGGTCGTCTCCGGGATCTGCTCGAGCAGCGGCTCGTCGCGCGCGAACCACTTGGGGTCGCTCGGCGCCAGTACGTGCACCTCGACGCTGAGGTCGGCGAGGTGGCGGCAGAACTTCAGGGTGCGCTGAACCCCGCCGCCGCCGGCCGGCGGGAAGTAGAAGGCCACCAGGAGCAGGCGCATCGGCAGAGTGTAGTAACGGCATACGATCGGCCAGTGCAGCTTCCCGTCGGCTTCCGCGTCGTCTCCGAGGCCTCGCCGTTCGAGCTCCGCGTGGCTGAGCTCGTCAGCCGGATCCCGCCCGGCAAGGTGGCCAGCTACGGACGGCTGGCCGAGTGGCTGGGGCAGCCGGCAGCCGCGCGCGCGGTCGGCGGAGCGATGGCGCGGAACGTCGAGGGCGCCCCCGCCCATCGGGTTGTGACGGCCGCCGGCCGGCTCGCCCCTGGATGGGAGCGCGAGCAGACTGAGCTGCTCCGCACGGAGGGCGTCACCGTGCGCCGGGGCATGGTCGCCGCGCCGATCCCGTGGTGGGACGGCCCAGCCGCGTCTAGGTGACCAGGTCGCGGCCGCCGGGGCCGCAGTTGAACAGCAGGTCGAGCAGCGAGAGCCCGGGCTCGAAGTTGCCCCAGAGCTGGGGGTACACGGGCGGCTCGAACTCGTCGTAGCGAAGGTCGATCCCGTGGCCGCGCAGCAGCTCCTCGTCGTTGTAGTCGCGGCCTCCGCCCGCGCCGGACAGATAGGCATCCGCGCCAAGCGCTCCGCAGATGTCCACGATCAGATCCGTCTTCTGGTGCGCCGATTCGACGGTGTCGGAGAGCCGCACCCGCTCCGTCTCGATGCCCAGGTACGAGCAGAACGCTTCGATCAGCCCGATCGTCAGCTCGACGAACGGGCGGTCGGGCTCGAGCTCGCGCTCATACAGGGCGAACACCTCGTCGTAGTACGCAGCCCGCCGGTAGCTCTGGGCAACGGTCTTCAGGTGCTTCTCCCGCCACCGATCGTCGGCGAAGCCGACCGCGGTGTAGGGGGCCTTACCGTCGTGCTGCTTCGGCACCGACACGGGGATGGTCAGGAACGTGGCGCCGTTCGGGGTCTTGATCCGGTTCCGTGCGCCAAAGCTCTGGCCGCGCGGGAACTGCACCGAGTCCAGGTACACGAACACGTCGCAGCGGGCGATCTTGTGGAAGTAGCCGGCCCAAGGGAGGTAGTTCGGCTGGTGGATCGCCACCGTGCGGGACTCGCCCACGGCTACGACCGCACGCTTCGGAACCCGGCCAGCAGCTCGGCGAAGCGCGCCCTGTCCGCGTCGCGGTCGGTGTAGGTCCGGAAGGGGAAGGTGGCCGGCGGCTGTGAGCGGAGTGCGATCTCGCCGCCGTACGTCTCCGCCGCCCGTGACGAGACCCGGCGCAGAACCTCGGCCGGATCGCCGCACAGCTCCTCGTAGGACACCCGCACGGCAGCGTCGGCGCCTACGGCAGCCAGCTCGCGGTCGTAGTACGCGCCCAGGTAGTGCACCTGCCCGGCGATCTGCTCCCAGTGGTCGCGGTCCTTCAGCAGTGGGTACTCGACCGGGACGTAGCTCCACCACGCGTCCGGGTCGGAGTAGTACTTGCGGCGGGCGTCCAGGATCGAGACGCAGGCATCCAGCGGGTCGCGCTCGATGCAGACGAAGAGCACCTCGCCCAGCTCCCGGCGGAGGCGCGGCATGTGGTAGGCGCCGAGCATGTTCTTGGCCACCATCGCCCGGCCGAACTCGTGTTGGATGTTGGCCAGCGTCAGCCGCAGACCGGCCCAATCGATCTCGTCCTCGTGCTCGGCGGCGTGGACGACGTCCTCGAACGTGTGCTTGTTCAGCCACCGCCGCCAGAAGTACCCGAACTCGTGGATATCGGTTGGACGGGAAGTGCGGGCGTACTCCGACTCGAACGCGCCCGGTTGCGGGCCGCCGGCGATCAGCCTCGAGAGCCGGATCCCGTGTACCGGCGCCAGCCAGAACCGGGCAGTGAAGTTGTCGATGTAGCCAACGTCGAGGCAGTAGGCCAGTAGCTGGCTGAGCAGGGTGGTGCCCGAGCGCGGCGCGCCGACCACGAAGATCAGCGGCTGCTCGATCGCGTGGTCGCCGTAGAGCTCGCGCTCGCGCGGCTCCAGGTAGGAGTTCAGCCCTTCCAGGAAGCCCTCGTCGGAGGCGGCCTTGACGTAGGCGCCCTGGCGCCTGGCGTAGAGGTCGTCGAAGGTGTCGGCTGCCGGGCTCACAGCACCCAGCGGTAGACCTCGAACACCTCGGCCAGATCCCGCCCGCTCTCGATGCCGTGGGTGCGCGCCACGTTGCGGATGTACTCCTCGTTGGCGTAGTTGCGGTGCTGCTGGCTGGCGTAGCACTGCAGCGCGGCGACCTTGGCGTCGAGGTGGCGGGGCTCGAGGCTGACGTAGGCCTGCTGGTTGAACTGGAAGCAGTTCCACGGGATCTCGTAACCGAGCACCGTCGTCCGCTTGAACGCGCGCAGCCCCTCGCGGGCGATCGTCTCGTGATCCTGGTGGATGTCGCCCAGCGACGGCATCAGCACCAGATCCGGCTGGTATGACGCGTTGACCTCGACCAGCAGCTCCAGGATCTCCTGGCGGACGGTGGGGAAGGTGCGCACGTCGAAGTCGTGGACGGTCAGGTGATCGGGCGGAATCCCCAGCGCGGCGGTCGCGGCGCGGGCTTCGTGGATCAGGGTGTCGGCGGGAAACCCCGCCGGCAGCGACCGGGACGCCGACGAGAAGGCGATGTAGCGCACCTCTGCATCTGCCTCGACCAGGCGCGCGATCATGCCGCCGCACCCGAACTCGCCGTCGTCGGTGTGGGGCGCCAGCACGAGCGCGCGGCGCCCAGCCGCGATCACGCGGGAGCCTCGCGGAGTGGAACCGTTTGGGCGGGGAGAGTTGCAATCAGCGCCATCAGAATCCAGCAGGCCGGATCTTCGAAGAACGCATTGTAAAAGAGCGACGCTGCGAACAGCGCGCCGAACGCCGCCGCCAGCGTCAGCCGCACCGCCGGCGGCCCCGGTCCGTGGAGGGCTGCGGCTGCAACGGCGACCAGCAGTGCGATGTAGAGCAGCAGGCCGACCGGTCCGATCTCGGCAATCACCGTCACCGGCGTCGTGTGTGAGGCCGCACCGGCGACACGGTCGGGATGCTTGGTCCCCGCCAGCGACGCCCGGGCAAATCCGCCGATCCCGGCGCCGTCCAGCGGGTGGTGCCGGACGACGCGCGCACCGTCGGAGACCAGTGTCGAGCGGTCGCTGGAGACGCTCGTCGTGCTGTTGCCGTGCAGGGCGACGGCGAGGGCCGCCAGGCCGACCACCAGGGCAGCACTTGCCAGCCCGATGGTCACCCGTCGTGACCAGATGCCGGTCCCGAGCAGCAGCGCCCCGGCCGCCAGCGCCAGCAGGCTGGACTGCGAGTAGGCGAAGTAGAGGCCGACGAACAGCACGGCCATCACTGCCAGCACCTGCCACGCCATCCGCCGGTAGGCGCAGACGCCGGCCAGCAAGACCAGGGTCAGAGCCAGGAAGCGCCCGTAGATGCTCGAGTCCCAGAACAGCGAGTTGACCCGGAAGAACGCCGCGTACTCGTTGGCGACGATCACCTTGGGGTTCCAGAACAGATGGTGGGCCGCCTCCTGGAAGAAGGCGACCGCCGAGAACAGGACGGCCAGCGCGACCTGCACCCAGAGCGCCACCTTGAGGTCGCGTGTGCCGGGCGCGAGCCCGCCCAGCCGTGCGAGCAGGAACCCGAACGGGAGGTAGAAGAACAGCATCTCGACCGACCCCTCATGCCGGTCGACCGTCCACAACATCGACAACGCCGAGAACAGGATCAGCGCCGCTGCGGCCCATCCCACCCAGCCCAGCCGCACCGGATCGGGCGCGCCGCGCAGCATCCGCCAGCCGGCGACGACGGCCGCGGCCGCGATGACGCCGTACATCGGCACCAGCAGGTTCGCCTCCTGCCCGCCTGCGTGGAACGGAATGCGCGCCGGGGCGGCGGCCACCGCCGCGATCAGGAGCAGCCATGGCCAGCGGTCGAGCAGCCAGGCGGCGACCGCCAGCCCGATCAGCCCGACCAAGATGCCCGCCGTCGCCAGCGCGGGGCGGCGCGTCGCCTCGACCCGAAGGGTCGCGATCGGCGATGACAGAAGGTCGCCGGCGACGATCAGGACGCCGACGCTCCAGGCGGCGAACCCAAGCGCGCGGAGGCGCGGATGACTCATCGTCAACAGCGGCACCAGGCCGAGAGCCGCCAACACCGATCCCGCCTGCTCCCCGGTCACGAGATGGTCACCACCTTCGCCGGCCCGTGGACGGTGCGGTTGCCCGCCAGGTCGACGGCCCAGAACCGGAGCACGTACGTCCCCGGCTTGAGCGTGATCCACGGAAAGTGGCCGAGACCGTAGTAGACCTGCCGCGACCCGACCAGCTTGCCGTTCTTGTAGGCGCTGACGTGGACGAACGCCTCCTCGCTGGTGTGGTAGTCGAACTTGAAGTTCTTGCTCCCGCGGCGGAAGTTGGAGATCGAGACCGTGGGCGGGGTGCGGTCGATCAGGATGTTGGTGGGCACCGTGATCGTCCGGCCGGCGCCGAGCAGGTGGATCGACAGCCGGTAGGCCCCCTCGGGGAGGCGCTTCTGCCCATCGCCGGCGCCGTCCCAGAACACGGTCACCCTGCCTTTCGGATAGGAGCGGTTGGTGACGAGGTGGCGGACGGTCTGGCCGGAGTCGTTGACGATCGTCAGCGAGATCCTCTGCGGCGAGCGCAGGAGGAAGCTGAGGCGCCCCTTGCGCATGCACAGCGGGCTGCCGGTGCACTGGGGCGAGATGAACACATGCACCTCGGGGGTGCCCACCGGCGAGTGCCGGAGCTTGAGCTGCTCCGCTCGTAGAAACGCCGCCGTGGAGGCGGCGATCAGCGCGATCAGGAGCAGAGAAGCGAGCCGCGTATGGGGCACGACCGCGCAAGTCTAGATTGGCCCGCGCGCAGGCTCCGTCACATGATGCCGAAGACCGGCGCCCACGACCGAGTGGCCGCGGGCGCCGGTCTGCCGCGAAGCTAGAGCTGGAACACCGCGTACTGCTCGGCGGTGCGGACGACGATCTTCCAGTCGCCGTTGGCCAGCACCGACCGTGACACCACGCATGGGTTGGGTGCGGCGGACTTCCCCGCTGACCCGAAGCAGTGGGGCACGACCTCGCCGTGGTCGAACAGCCGCGTATGCGTGACCGTGTGGCTGCCGGGGATCTCGCTGGGGTCGTAGCGCAGCGTGACCGTGGCCGGATGTGCCGTGGTCAGCCCCTCGAGACCGTCGATCTCGACGATCTGGCCGAAGCAGTGCTGGCTGATCTGGCAGTAGCCGTAGTAGTCGTTGTCATAGACGTACATCTCGACCGGGAAGCCGTCAGTCGTGTGTGATCCCTTCACGGCTGCCGAGGTCGGGTGCGCCACCGAGGTGTGGTGGGGCAGGCTGACCACGCCCCCCGCCGGTGGGACGTATCCGTCCACCTCATCCGGGTACGGCGTCTGGGTCTGGGTGTAGCCGGTGGTCTTGTTGTTCGACTTGTTCGGGTCGTTGGGGCTTGAGACCGCCACCGTCGCCTTGTCGCCGAGTATCTGCTGCGTGGACGGCGTCGTGGTGATGACCCGGACGGTGGTGCGTCCGCCGGAGGGCAGGTCGCCGAGCGAGCAGACGATGGTGTTGGTGGAGACCACACATGTCCCCTGGTCGGGAACGACCGCCACCAGCGATGTGCCGGCGGGAATGGTGTCAGTGAGGGTCAGGCCGTGAGCGGCCTTGGTTCCGCGGTCGGAGATGTTGACGAAGAAGGCGACGTCGTTTCCGACCGTCACCGCGTAGGGCTCCGAACCGACGGTGACGGAGACGTCGTCTCCCTTGACGTAGACGGCGTCGCGTACGGTGTGACCGGCCAGCGCCGTCGAGGTGAACGCGACCATTAGGCCCAGCGACAGCGCCAGGACGATCCACAGTGGCCTTCGGTTGGCGGACATCAGCTGCCTCCTCCCAGCCGGACTTCAACATTTCCGGTATACCGGATCACCAGCTGCCAGCTGCCGTTGGAGAGCACCGTTCTCGATGCGACGCAGGGGTTCGGTGTCGCCGAGCCGTTGGACGCTGCGGAGCACTTGAGGACGATGCGCCCGAAGTCGAATACCCGCACGTGGTCGATCGACTTGTGGTGTGGCACCGCCGACGAGTCGAAGGTGACGGTCATGACGTCGGGCTGGCGCTGCGATGCGTACAGATTGCCGGCCGTGACGTACTGGCCGAAGCAGACGTAGCCCGCCCCGCAGGCGGTCGCGGTGTCGGTGGTCGAGTGCTCCGCAATGGCGAGCGGGCCGGAGTACTCGGTACGTGCCTGCACCGTGGTGGACGTCGGATTGCTGCTACTCGTCAAGTGTCCCGTCGAGAGCTTCCCGCCCGGCGCCTGGATGTGCGAGGAGACGCTGTTCTTGGAGCGCGCGAGCGCGTTGACGGTGTAGTTCCGCGTGTTATTCGACTTGACGAGATCCTTCGTGGTACTGCGCACGTGAACCGTTGTCACCTGGGGTCCCGCTGTGTTCGGCATCCGCAACAGGATCTGGACCTGTGCGCCGATCGACCGCGGCACGTCGCCCAGGGAGCACGTCAGGGTGCCCGAGAAGACCGAGCACGTCCCCGTCGTCTGGTTGGCGCTGACGAACGTGCTGAGGGTCGGCAGCTGTGCGCTGAGCACCACGTTCTGGGCGGTTGCCGGGCCCCGGTCGTCGACGAACACGTTGACCGCGGCCAGGTGGCCGACGGTGCTGCCGCTCGGTTGGACGTCGCCAAACAGGGCAAGGTCGGCGGTATGTGAGTAGACGACGTCTCGAACGCTGCGATCGGCAAGTGCAGCGGACGTGATCGAGACGGCGATACCGACCAGCACCGAGGCGCCCAGCAGGAATCGTCCTGCTGCTTTCATCACGGTCCTCCTCTCCCGGGTGTGTGCAGCTGGCTCCCACCTAGCCGATCAAGCTGCGACGATCAGAGCTCGGCCTGCCTTCCGGCGTCAAACTACCGGTTCGACAGGGGAAGAAACGTCTCAGTTCCGTGACAATCTTGCAAGCAATTCACAACCAACAGACAAAAGTACTGGTTTCGCTTCCACTGGCCGTTGCGCTCTGGCACGGCGGCTTCTTCGCCGGCGCCCACTACCTGTTCGCCGCGCTGGCGCTGGTCGCCCTGGTCGTCTGCCGGCCGCGACCGCTGCCGCGCGATCTCGTGTGGGTCGCGCTGGTCGTGATCGCGGTGGCGAACGTGCTGGCCGCACTCGAGGCCGGCCGCCGCGACACGCTGCCGGCAACGCTCACGGCCTGCGCGATGCCCGCCCTCTATCCGATCGCAGTGCGGCTCGGCGCGGATGCCGACCTCTGGCTGCTGAAGGCCGTGACCGCGCTCGCGGCGGCGTCTGCCGTGGCGGGGATCGTCGCATATGCCACGCACCGGGGGCCTGACGCGGAGAGCATCGACGGGATCTGGCGGGCGGGCGGCCCGTTCGAGTACCCGCCTGCACTGGCACTTCTCTGCGTGTGCGGCATCGCCGCGACCATGGCGCTGGCTGCTTCGGCCGACCTGGGGTGGCCCAGCGCCGCGGCGTTGATGCTCCTCTTCGGCGGCAGCCTCGTGCTGACGTTCGACCGCGCCTCCGAGGTGTGGGCCGTCGTGGTGGTCGCCGTGTTCACCCTGCGGCTGCGAGTGCTGCGCCGGCTGCTACCGGCCCTGGCTACCGGCCTGGTGGTGGGGGCGGTGGTCGTCGCCGTGTCGCCACCCTCGGCAACAGCGCTTGCGGACCACCTTCAGCACGGGCTGATCTCCTCGCGTACTGGAGTCTGGTCGGACGCCTGGCGGGGGGTGCGGACGAGGCCGGGCCTCGGGTATGGGCCCGGCGGCTTCGTCCGCATCTACCGGCATGTCGACGACCCGACCGAGACCGGACTCGCGCACAACCTACCCCTCGAGCAGGCCGTCGAGGCGGGAGTCGTCGCCGGCGTCGCTGCCGCTGTCCTGCTGGTGGTGATGTTCGCCCGCTCGGCCCGCTGCCTGATGACCCGCGACCCGGTGCTGCTGGGGTGGGGCGCAATCGCCGGCGTCACGGCCCTGACGTCGCTCTACGACTTCACGTGGTCGTTCCCCCCTCTCGCGCTGCTCGGGCTGATCGCCGCGGCACGTTGCCGGCAGCGACCGTCGCAGTAGACTCAGACGTGGGTGACCGGGTCGGAGGATGCACAGCGGGATAGCCCGCCGGAGGTCGCGACACCTCCAGAGCCCGAGGTTGTCCCCGGGGAGCGGCTCACTGCCCGGGCGAGGCGCGCCGGAGAGGTCGTCTCCGATGTGGCGGCGCTCCGTCTGACGGAGTTCCGGCACCGCTCCGACCTGTTCGATGCCGTGATGGAGGCGACGGAGCACGACAAGACGCGGGCGGGCGGCCTGCTGGCCGGCGGCCTCGCCTTCCGGATGTTCCTGTGGCTGCTGCCGGCGGCGCTGATGGTGACCGGCGTGCTCGGGATCGTCCACTCGTACTCGCCGGACAGCCCGGGCAAAGTGGCGCGCACGACCGGCCTGGGAGGCGTCATCGCGAGTGCTGTGGGGGGCGCCAGCTCGCAGTCGCACACCGCCACAGCCGTTCTCATCGCGACCGGGCTGGTGCTCACGATCTACACCGGGATGAGCCTCGTGCGCGCACTGCGCATCACGGCGGTGGTGGCGTGGCGGCTCCCGTTTGTGCGGCTCCCCCATCTCCTCGGCGACGGCATCCTGGTCTCGTGCCTGATCATCGGCCTCATGGCGCTGGGAGGCGTC
>Ga0265338_10008276_pt1 | contig 12658 bp, 10 predicted proteins | sample 42126metaG_FD_193579 | JGI IMG/M metagenome (GOLD analysis project Ga0265338, IMG submission 193579) | Rhizosphere microbial communities from Carex aquatilis grown in University of Washington, Seatle, WA, United States - 4-21-26 metaG | ecosystem: Host-associated > Plants > Roots > Rhizosphere... | reverse complement strand
TCTGCGGGCGGCTCGGCCAGGGCGACATCGCGTGTCTCCAGAACCAGGTGCCCGCCTTCGGGCATGGCGTCCCGCGCGTTGATCGCCAGATTGAGGATCACATTCTCCATCTGGCTGGCATCGCACAAGGTGGACCAGGTTCCATTCAGGCGCAGGATCATCTCGACCTTCTCGCCCACCGAATGCCGGACCAGCTCGGTCAGTCCCTGCGCCAGGGTGCCAAGATTGATCCGCTGCGGCGTCAGTGGCTGGCGGCGCGAAAAGGCCAGAATGCGCTGGGTAAGATGCGCGGCCCGATCCAGCGCCTCGTCGGCGGAGCCTATATAAGCGCCGGCGGGCGTCTCGTCGGCCTGCACACCCAGATTGCGCCGAAGAAGCCGCAGGTTGCCTTTCACGATCATGATCAGATTGTTGAAGTCATGAGCGATGCCGCCCGAAAGCTGGCCCACCGCTTCCATCTTATGGCTCTTGCGCAGCGCTTCCTCTGTCTTGCCCCGTTCCTCCATTTCCTCGCGAAGGCGGGCGTTGATCTCGGCCAGTTGCTGAGCGCGGCGCGACAGGGCCGCCTGGGAGAAACTCAGCATCGCAATCGCCAAGGCGCCCATGGTGAGCAACAGGATCATGCCGGCATAGCGGACGATGCGCCGCCCCTCCGGCTCGATCGGGGCCATCAGCACACCGGCCACCAGAAGCAGCCCGGCCAGGCCAACACCCGCCGCTATCCGCCGATACACCGGAAATGCCCCCAAAAGCCTATTTTGAGCGCGAACACGCCACCATTATAAAAGTTCTATTGTATACAACGGCTTAATGGGAGAGCCCGCGATGGACAAGCATGGGGCTAATGTCAGGATCCTTGCCGTAAAAGGCCCGAAACATCGGCCCGTAATCCAAGGTGTGGCCGCGTGACAAGATCAGATCACGGAAGCGCTGGCCGTTGGCGCGCGTGAGGCCGCCATGGGCGGTGAACCAGGCATAGGAATCATCGGCCAGCATCACCGTCCATTGATAGGCGTAATAGCCCGAGGCATAGCCATTGGCCCAGATGTGCAGGAAATAGCTGGAGCGATAGCGCGGCGGCACATTGGGAAAATCGGTGCCGGTATCCTTCAACGCCTTGGCCTCGAAGGCATCGACGTCCTCTTTTGGCGTGCCGGCGGCAAGCATGTGCCACTTCATATCCAGCTGCGAGGCCGCAAGCAATTCACCCAGCGCATAACCCTGGCCCCATTTGTCGGCCGACCTAATCCTGTCCACCAGGCTCTGCGGGATGGGCGCGCCGGTCTTGTAGTTCACCGCATAATGCTTGAGCACGTCGGGATAGAGCGCCCAATTCTCGTTGAACTGGGAGGGAAATTCGACAAAGTCGCGCGCCACATTGGTGCCTGAGACCAGGGGATAGGTCTGGTTGGCGAAGAGGCCATGCAGCGCGTGGCCGAACTCATGGAACATGGTGGTGACATCGTCAAAGCTGATCAACGCCGGCTGGCCGGGCGCCGGCTTGGTGAAGTTGGCGACATTGTAGATCACCGGCTTGGTGCCGAGCAGTTTCGACTGGCCGACGAAATTGCTCATCCAGGCGCCGCCGGATTTGTTGTCGCGCTTGAAATAGTCGAAATACATCAGGCCCAGACTCTTGCCGTCCTGGTCGAAGACCTCGAACACCATCACATCGGGTTGATAGACCGGAATGTCGTGGCGCTGTTTGAACGTCAGGCCATAAAGCTTATTGGCGGCATAGAAGACGCCGTCGTTCAGAACCTTGTTGAGTTCGAAATAGGGCTTGAGCGCCGCCTCGTCCAAATCATAGCGCGCCTTGCGCACTTTCTCGGAATAACGCTGCCAATCCCATGGCTTCAAGTCGAAATGCGCACCATCCTTGTCGATCGCCTGCTGGATGAGTTTGGCTTCCTCGGCCGCCTTGGCGCGGGTCGGCGGCACAAGCTGGCCAATGAATTTTTCCACCGCCTCCGGCGTCTGCGCCATCTGGTCGTAGAGCACATAGGCGGCATAGTTGGGATAACCCAGAAGCTTGGCCTTGTCCGCCCGCAGCACCGCCAGGCGCGCGATGATGGCGCGGGTGTCGTTGCGATCGCCTTTTTCGGCACGCGTCCAGCTTTGGTTGAACAGCTTTTCGCGCACGCTGCGGTTTTCCAGCGAGGTAAGTAAAGGCTGCTGGGTCGTGTTCTGCAGCGGAAGGACGTATTTGCCGGTCAGCTTGCGCGCCTTGGCCGCTTCCACCGTTGCCGCCACTTCGCTGTCAGTAAGGCCTTTCAGGTCGTCCTTGTTTGTCACTACCAGGGCGCCCGCCTTGGCGGCCGCCACCAGCTTCTGCTGAAATTGCGCTTCCAGGCTGGCGTCTTCCTTGTTGATCTCCTTGAGATGGGTCTTGTCCTTGTCCGAAAGCAGCGCGCCGGCATGGACAAACTGGCTGTAGTAGAGCGTCAGGACCTGTAGCGCCTCAGGGTCCAGCTTCAAGGCGGCGCGCTGATCGTACAGCGCCTTGACCCGCGCGAAGAGTTTCGCATTGAGGAAAATCGCATCGTTGTGGGCCGCCAGTTTTGGCGCCTCCAAGGTCTGTATCTTGTCCAGCGCGGGATTGGTGTTGGCCTGCACCACCCCGAAGAAGGTGTTGTTGACCCGCTCGAGCATGCGCCCGGAACGCTCCAGGGCGGCGATGGTATTTTCAAAACTCGGCGCGGCCGGATTGGCGGCGATCGTGTCAATCTCCGCCATCTGCTGTTTCATGCCGGTATCAAAGGCCGGCTGATAGTCGCTGTCCTTGATCTGGTCGAAACGCGGCGCCTGGTAGGGCAGGCTGCTGGGGACGGCGAACGGATTGGGCGCGGCAGCGGCCGCCGCGGCCCACAAAAGCGCCGGCAAGGTCACACATAGTGAACGATATCCCATGCCCGTCTCCGAGGTAACGCGGGACGGATATTACCCGGCCAGGTGCGGGGCGCCAGCCGGATGCTTTTTAGACGAAGCCGCCGGTCGCCCGGATTGCGGCCCGCGCAACAGTGACATTCTCACGCACCGCCTGCTGCTTGTGGTGATTGATGGTCAGCACGGCCTGGACGGAGGCGTTGTACTCGCCCGGCAGTGGCGCCCGCACGGCGGTGACCTGGCCTGCATCGATCTTCATCGTCGCGCCGTCGGGACGGGTGAGCTTGACCAGATCCAGGCTGCTCTTTGCCGACTTGAGCGTCTTGGTGATGCCGCCGACATAGGCGCGGGTTTCTGCCGGCAATCTTCCGCCATGCTCCACCCGGCCGGGGCCCGCATTGTAAGCGGCGAACATTTTGGGGAAGCCGTAACGCTCATGCAGCCAACGCAGATAGGCGGCGCCGGCCATGATGTTATCGCGCGCGTCGAAAGGATCATCGCCCAGCTTGTGCCGTTCGGCCATCTGATCGTAGGTCGCGGGCAGCACCTGCATCAGGCCCACAGCGCCAGCGCGGGAGACGATGGGCTGGTTCTCGCCCAGCATGGTGCGGCCGCCGCTTTCCTGACGCATCACGGCGCGAATCCAGGCCTTGGGAACGTGAAAACGCTGCGAGGCTTCGGTGATGACCGAATCCCAGCGATTGAGAAGCTGCGAGGAACTCATGGAGGCCTCAACATCGTAAGCGGATGGTTCCCTGTGCTGTGCCGCATCGATCAGGCGAAACAGCATGTTCGGACGGTGTACGGAGAGATCCCGCTGAGGACCGAAATTCGCGGTCTGCAACATCAGCGCGGCCATGCAGCACAGGCTGCCGAGCAGCAGGGTGCGCGCGAGATTGCGCGGGCGGATGACGTCTTCAACGGTTTCGGTTATGGCAATAGCGTCAGACACAGTGGCTCCGTCTAAGGTGTCAGAGTGAGTGAAACTTGGGTAGCAAACGCGGGCGCTCGAACTTTTTCAGTCAGGCGCGGGAACGACCTCGTCCCTCACGCGTATGAACCCCAGCGCTCGTGGAGATACATACATCGCCGCGATGATTCAAGCTGCAACTTCTGGAACAAAAGTTCCGGGAAGTTCCGCGCAGCTAGGCGTGCGCCATGCTGCGCAGATGCGACGTCAGTACTTTCACATCGCCATTGTTCGCCGCCAGCACCGACATGAACTGATCACGCTGCGCCAGCCCCAGCCACACGCCGCTCACGGCGACGTCAAGCAGCAGCGGCTGCGGACCATCGGTCTTCACACGGAAATCTATCGGCGTGGCGGCATTGCCGCCCATGATCTGCGTGCTCACGACATAGTCGCCGGGCGCGCGCTCGCGCGATGAAACAACGCGCAGCGACTGGCCAGCATAGAGCGCGAAATAGGACTGATAGACCGAGTTGATGTAATCGCGATAGGCCGCGACATAAGCATCGATATCCGCGGGATCGGCCTTGGCCGCATAAGAGCCGAGCAGGAACAGCGCAACGCGACGCACATCGGTGAGGCCAAGCAGAAAAGTCGCGAAGCGCTGGCGGCGCTCCGCCGTCGGGACATTCGCGTCATTCAGAACGTCGAAACCCTTGAGGATGCTGGCGGAGACAAAATCCTCCGCTGCGTTCGCCGCCCATACGGGAGAGCTGAGAGAAAAACCGCACAGCGCCAGCGTGCCGGCACCCAACAGATGTCTGCGATTCATGATGATCCTTCGACCGAAATCCGCGATGCCCGGCGGATGATGTGGCCCCTATGTTTCTTCTTGCCCGGCAATCACGCCGGAAATACGGCAGGAACTTTCACTTGTATGAAAATGCCGAAAGACCAATGTTAAGTCCATGATCCCCCTGTCGGTCCTGGACCTTTCCCCGATCAAGCAAGGCAGCAACGCGGCCGCGGCGCTGAAGGAAAGCGCCGAACTGGCACGCCATTGCGAGAAACTTGGTTACCGCCGCTACTGGCTGGCCGAACATCACAACATGCCGGGCATCGCCAGCGCCGCGACCGCCGTGGCCATCGGCCATGTTGCGGCCGCGACCAGCACCATCCGCGTGGGCGCCGGCGGCATCATGCTGCCCAATCATGCCCCGCTTTTGATCGCCGAACAGTTCGGCACTTTGGCCGCGCTGTTCCCCGGCCGCATCGATCTGGGGATCGGCCGCGCGCCCGGCACCGACCCGCGCACGGCGCTGGCGCTGCGCCGCCATCTGCAGACCGATCTCGACAACTTTCCCCGCGATGTTCAGGAACTCATCGCCTATCTCGCGCCTTCCGTGCCGGGCCAGGCCGTGCGCGCCATTCCCGGCGAAGGCAGCAAGGTGCCGGTGTGGATTTTGGGCTCCAGCCATTACGGTGCGCAGTTGGCGGCGGCGCTGGGGCTGCCTTACGCTTTCGCTTCGCATTTCGCGCCTGACGATCTGGATGTCGCCATCCCGCTTTACCGCCGCTCATTCCAGCCTTCACCGTGGGCAGACAAACCCTATGTGATGCTGGGACTGAACGTGTTCGCCGCCGATACGGCCGAAGAGGCCCGGCTGCTTTTCACCTCCCTCGAGCAGGCCTTTGTCAACCTGCGCACCGGCCGGCCCGGCCAGTTGCCGCCGCCCCAGCCTGGGTATGCCGACACCCTGGAGCCGCGCATCGCCGACATGCTGGAGCGCGTGCTGCGCTGCGCCATCGTGGGTGGTCCGGCCGAGATTGCGGCGGGTCTGGAGCATTTCATTGCCGCTCACCATCCCGACGAGATCATGGTCACGGCTCAGATCTATGACGCGGCAGCGCGGCGGCGTTCCTACGACATATTGGCACAAATTCACCCGCCCCAAGGCGCCTCGCCCGAACGCTAGTGCGGCACCTGCTCCGCTGGCCCGTTCCGCCCGCCGCTGCTAGGATTGCAGAAGAAAAAACGCCTTATGGGCGGGGGCTCGGGAGGAAGACATGAAATCCAACAGGTGGCTGATGGCCGCCGCCGCACTGGCTTTGACCGCGGCGGGTTTGACGGGTGAACAGGCGATTGCGCAGGACGCCGCGCCGGCCGCTGCTGACCAGGCCACTTTGGTGCGCGCCGCGCGTCCGCCGGCCAAGCCGATCGTGGCCTGGGCGGCCAAGCCGACCAAGCTGCCGGCCTATGTGGCGCCCAACAAGCTGATCTATCGCCTGTCCGATGTGCTGGCCGCCCACAAGGGTAAGCCAAGCTGGAAGCAGGCGGTCTTCTCCAGCCGCGATTTCATCGGCGAATGGATCTCCATGGCGCCGGGCGAAAAGACCAAGACCCAGTTCTATGCCGACGATCGCGTTTTCTGGGTGGTGGAATCGGGCTCGATGAAAGTGACCATCGAGGGCCAGGAGCCCTTCATCGCCACCAAGCACTTCCTGGTGCAGGTGCCCAAGCGCCTGCAATACAGCATGGAGACGGTGGGCGAGGAGCCCGTGCTGCGTTTCCAGATGCGCCCCGCCGGTGAATCCCCCGACTATCCTCTGACCGAGACGCCCACCCCGGTGAAAGGCGTCACCTATGTTCAGGCGACCTATACCGGCCATGGCGACTTCGACAAGATCAACCATCCCTATATCGATTTCGAAAAGCAGATCGTACAGGGCGGCGAGAAGACCGGCGTGTGGATCCGCGACGACCACACCTATGTCACCATCCTGCGCTCGCAGAAGGGCGTGCCGACGCCGCCCGATACCGAATGGGGACATTTCCACGCCAACTTCCCGGAACTCTGGCTGATCGTCGAAGGCACCCAGCAATTCCTGGTCGAAGGCGAGAAGCTGGTCACCGTGCATGACGGCGATATCGTGGAGGCGCCGACGGGCCGCTATCACCGCGCCATGCCGTATGGCGATGGGCCGTCGACGCGGCTGGCCTACATTCCCCGCCCCGACAATCTGCACTGGTTCCAGCCGGGCGCGGCCGCCGGCGGCAACTGATCTGCGAAGGAGTTCGCTTGTGACGTCCAGACTTTTCCTGACGATGGCGTTCGCGCTGACGTCTACGTTGATTGGGGCACAGGCCTTCGCGGCGGACTATCAGGTCAATCTCGGCCCCATGCCGCTCGATGACGAGACCAAGGCCGTGATCGCCGGCCGCGGTGAAGCCACCATCAGTTCGGACGGCAAGACCATGAGCGTGAAGGGCAACTTCCATGGCCTGCCTTCCAACGCCACTGAAGGGCATGTGATGATCAGCCCGGTGACCGGCGTGCCCGGCAAGCCGGCCTTCGACCTCAATGTTCCCAAGGCCACTAGCGGCGAGATTTCCGGCGAGTTCAAGCTGAACGCGGCCCAGGCCGCGGCGCTACGCAGCGGCAGGCTCTATATCCAGCTCAACAGCGAGAAGGCGCCCGCCGATGTGCAGTGGGGCCCCAAGGGCACCTTGTGGGGCTGGATCTTCCCGGCGCATCCCACGCCCGGCCAGGACGTGCCGGAGGAAGGCCACTGGTTCCTTCCGCAAACCGATACGCCGCAAAGCTGATCAGACAACGGACGGAAGAATTCCGTGAGGACAGAAATGCGTAACAAGATTCTTCTGCTGGCTGGCGCCGCTCTTGGCCTGGCCGCAGCGGTCGGCACCGTTGCGTTTGGCCAAGGCCGCACTGGTCCTTTCACCCAGGCGCAGGTTGATACCGGCCGCCAGGCCTATGCCGACAATTGCGCGCTGTGCCATCGCGCCGACATGGCCGGCACCAATGACGCGCCGGCGCTGACGGGCCCGGCCTTCATGGGCGCCTGGAAAGGCCGCAACACCGATGCGCTGTACAACAAGATCAGCAAGACCATGCCGGCCAATGCGCCGGGCGGCCTGGACGAGGCGACCTATACCACCATCACCGCCTATATCCTGCGCGCCAATGGCGCCACGCCTGGCGCCACCGCTTTCACGCCATCAGCTTCGGCCGCCATCGGCTCCATCGCCAATGGCCAGATGCCGGCGGATCTCAACCGCGTTGCTCAAGGCGCCGGCCAGGCTGGCGGTGCGTCCGTGCCGCCGCGCCGTCCCGATCCCGGCCGTTTCAGTCTGCCGACCAAGTTCGGCCTGACCTTGAAGGGCGACATCAAGAACTACGTCCCCGTCACCGACGAGATGCTGCGCAATCCGCCGGACGGCGACTGGCTGATGTTCCGCCGCACCTATAACGGCTGGAGCTATAGCCCGCTGAAGGAGATCAACACCGACAATGTTGGCAAGCTGACCCTGAAGTGGATGTGGTCCATGCCGGAGAACGGCACCATGGAAATCACGCCCATGGTCCATAACGGCGTCATCTATGTCTGGGGCACCGGCAACACTATCCAGGCGCTGGACGCCAAGACCGGCAATCTTCTTTGGGAAAATCGCATCGGTCCGGCGCCGCGCAATCCCGGCCCCGGCCCCTCGACGGAGGAAACCCGCAGCCTGGGCTTCTGGGGCAACTATCTCTTCGTCAACACGCCCTATGGCATGGTCTATGGCCTGGATGCGCGCACTGGCGAGGAGATCTGGAAGAACAATATCGTCGACTACAAGCCCGGCATCGGCGGCTCGACTGGCGGCGTGATTGTGATCAACGGCAAGGTGCTGGTGGGCATGACCAATTGCGGCCGGCCCGGCACCGACGATCACTGCTATATCAGTGCCTATGACGCCAAGACCGGCGCGCGGGTCTGGAAATTCGTCACCGTGGCGCTGAAGGGCGATCCCGGCGGCGACAGCTGGGGCACCCTGCCGGACAATCAGCGCAAGGGCTCCGAAACCTGGATCGCGGGCACTTACGACCCGGAACTGAATACCACATACTGGGGCACCGCCCAGGCCAAGCCGTGGCGGCGCGACCTGCGCGGCTCCAGCACCGGCGACACCAACTATGCCAACTCCACCTTGGCGCTGGATCCCGACACCGGCAAGATGAAGTGGTTCTTCCAGCATGGACCCGGCGAGTCGCTGGACCTGGACGAGGTCTATGAGCGCGTGCTCATCAACCATGGCGACCAGAAGACGCTGATGACCATCGGCAAGGCCGGCATCCTGTGGAAGCTGGACCGCGTCACCGGCAAGTTCATCGCTGCCAAGGAAACCGTGTTCCAGAATATCTGGAAGTCGATCGATCCCAAGACCGGGCGGCCTGATTACCGCAAGGACATCGTGGACCAGAAGGTGGACCAGTGGCTCTCTTCCTGCCCGGGGCCCGAAGGCGGCCATGACTGGCAGGCCACCAGCTATCACCAGCCCAGCGACACACTGATCATTCCCTTGTCGCAATCTTGCGTCTTCATGCTCGGCAATGGCTCGCAGGCCTATTTCGATATGCCGGGTTCGGACGGCAATATGGGACGGCTGTCGGCCTATCGCACCGCCGACATGAAGCCGCTCTGGTCCTTCCAGCAGCGGGCGCCCTTCCTGACCGGCGTGGTCTCGACCGCGGGCAACGTCGCCTTTGTCGGCGACTTCGATCGCGTCTTCCGCGCGGTGGACGTGCGCAACGGCAAGACCCTGTGGAAAACCCGGCTGGGCACCACGGTGCAGGGCTTCCCGGTCACCTTCAGTGTAGGCGGTCATCAGTATATCGCCGTCACCACCGGCCTTGGCGGTGGCAGCCCCGAAGCCAAGCCCGGCACCATGCTGACGGAAGTGCACCGGCCGCCGAACGGCTATGCCCTGTTCGTTTTCGGCCTGCCGGACGAGAACTGACCCGGCGGGCCTTCAAGACCTGAATTGAGACAGGGGCGCCGCCAATCAGGCGCCCCTAAGCTTTTGAAAATACGGCATAATTACTGCCGGCCGCGGGCGGCTTGACGGGCCCTAGGGCGGCATAGCAAGCAGTGGCCGCCAATTCCGCATAATTCCTTTGAGGGGACCTCGTGCTGCGCTTTTTCCAAGCCCTGATGCCGCGCGAGGAAAAGTTTTTCACGCTGTTCAATGATCATGCCCGCACCCTGGTGGACGGGGCCATCGCGCTGCGCGACCTGCTGGAAGGCGGGGCCGGCGTCGCCGAAGCCTGCCGGCGGATCGTGGCGCATGAAAATCAGGCCGACGCCATCGCCCGCGACGTGCTTCTGGGCGTGCGGCGCACCTTCATCACCCCGCTCGACCGTGGCGATATCAAGGAGCTTATCAACCAGCTCGACGACGCCATCGACCAGATGCAGAAGACGGCCAAGGCCATCACCCTGTTCGAGGTGACGGAATTCGAGCTGCAGATGCGGCAGATGGCCGACATCATCCTGCGCTGCGCCGAGCTGACGGTGGAAGCGGTGGGACTGCTTTCGGCCATGCAGGAAAACGCGGCGCGCATCAACGCCATTGCCGAGGAGATCACCCGGCTGGAGGAACAGGCCGACGAACTGAACGACCAGGGCATCAAGGCGCTCTACAAAAAGCACAAGGGCGGCGACGCCATGGGCTTCATCGTCGGCAACGAGATTTATGACCATCTGGAAAAGGTGGTGGACCGTTTCGAGGACGTGGCCAACCGGATCAGCGGCATTCTCATCGAGCAGGTCTAGCGCCGATGGTGTTGATCATCTGCCTGATCGCGGTCGCCCTGTTCTTCGATTTCCTCAACGGGCTGCACGACGCCGCCAATTCCATCGCCACCATCGTCTCGACCCGCGTGTTGTCGCCCCGCTATGCCGTGGGCTGGGCCGCCTTCTTCAACTTCATCGCCTTCCTGGTGTTCGGGCTACATGTGGCCGCCACCATCGGCACGGGCATCATCGCGCCCAGCATCATCAACGACCAGGTCATCTTCGGCGCCCTGATGGGGGCGATTGTGTGGAATATCGTCACCTGGCTGGCGGGCATCCCCTCGTCTTCCTCCCACGCCCTGATCGGAGGCTTGGTGGGCGCCGGCCTTTGCCGCGGCGGCTGGAACGCCATCGTCTGGCAAGGCCTGAGCAAGACCGCCGCCGCCATCGTGGTGTCGCCGGGGATGGGCTTCCTGCTCGCGCTGCTGATGGTGCTGCTGGTGGCCTGGGCGTTCCTGAAGGTCACCCCCTTCAAGGCCGACCGCATCTTCCGGCATGTGCAGTTCCTGTCCGCCAGCGCCTACAGCCTGGGCCATGGCGGCAACGACGCCCAGAAGACCATGGGCATCATCGCTGCCTTGTTGTTCGCCCATGGCATGGAAGGCGGCAGCTTTCACGTGCCGTTCTGGGTGGTGCTGGCCTGCCAGGCCGCCATGGCGCTCGGCACCCTGTTCGGCGGCTGGCGCATTGTCCGCACCATGGGCTCGCGCATCACCCATCTGACACCGGCCCAAGGCGTGTGCGCGGAGACCGCCGGTTCCATCACGCTTTTTGCCGCCAATTACATGGGCATTCCCGTCTCCACCACCCACACCATCACGGGCGCGATTGTCGGGGTGGGCGCGGCGCGCCGGGTCACAGCCGTGCGCTGGAATGTGGCCAAGGACATTGTCGTGGCCTGGATCATCACCATGCCCGCCGCCGGTTTGATCGGCGCGGTGTTCTATCTTCTGGCCAATGTCGCCGGACTGACATAGAGCCAAGCAGCCAGGACACAGCGGGAAAGAGAGTTAATGGGCGCCCTATCACGGCGCCTTTTTGACTTGTGACAGTTTCCCGGTTTGGGCCGTAGACGGAACAATCATAGGATGGAGGCGACGAATCACGCGGGTGCGGGGCCTATGGGCGAGCCTCTTTTTCGCGAGCATGGCAGGCAAGTGGCGGCTTTGTGCTGGCGCATATCCCCCCGGCATGGGGCGGAAGTGCTGCTGATCACCTCGCTCAACTCCAAACGCTGGATCATTCCCAAGGGCTGGCCGGAAGCGGAGCTTTCGCCGGCCGAGAACGCCGCCCGCGAAGCCTTTGAGGAAGCCGGCGTCACCGGCAAGATCGGCGCCGAACCGGTCGGCAGCTATCATTATCTGAAGGAGAAGAAAGACGGCGGTGGCATGCCCTGCACCGTCGACGTCTTTGCCTTGGCTGTCACCAAGCAGCTTGATGATTGGCCTGAGAAAGGCGCGCGAGAGATGCTGTGGCTGTCCCCCGAACAGGCGGCGGCCAAGGTGTCTGAGCCGGCGCTGCGCCAGCTGTTGAAGAATTTCCGTAAAGCCCTGCCCGCGCAAAAAGCGGGACGCATCACGGCTGTTTAGTCGTTCACCAGATCCAGGGGATAAAGTGGCCGCGTCACCTTGGTGAAGGCGAGACGGCGCATGTTCAGGCCCGTAGGGCCCGGCGTATCGGCCAGGAAGATGCGCGCCGCGATCGGCGCATAGGACGCCCGGAAGTGCGAGGGCGAGCGCACGAACACCAACCCCGCCCGCGCCGGATCGAGCCCAACCGACTTGTGGATGCCGATGTCCCACTCGAAATGCGGAATGGAGCGCAGGTTGAGCCGGATGGATCCGATCGCCAGCACCACGGTCAAGCCCATCTCGCCCACCATGCCGTTGCCGCCGGGCCCTTCCAGCACATAAGTGCCATCGCTGATCACACGAACCGTACCGGTGACGGTGAGCGGATCACCCAGGCCGGAGCGCTTGTGGCCCACAGCCAAGGTCACCGTCTTGCCCACACCGGCCTTGGCCGCCTGGCTGGCCGCTTCGGCATCGCAGATGGTGCAGATGGAGATGCGGTCGGCTTTGTCGGCGCCCGCATGCAGCAGCGCCGCCAGCACGGCGGTGGAATCGGCCGCGCCCCCGCCCGAAGGCGTGTCGCCGGCATCGCTGGCCACCGTCAGGCCCGGTTCGGTCAGGCCGATATGGATGATGTCTTCCAGCGGTGTGACGG
>Ga0265338_10008273_pt1 | contig 12663 bp, 5 predicted proteins | sample 42126metaG_FD_193579 | JGI IMG/M metagenome (GOLD analysis project Ga0265338, IMG submission 193579) | Rhizosphere microbial communities from Carex aquatilis grown in University of Washington, Seatle, WA, United States - 4-21-26 metaG | ecosystem: Host-associated > Plants > Roots > Rhizosphere >... | reverse complement strand
TGGAACAGTTGCAGAAGTCGTAGCGACTGCCCACGGTTTGGTTGATGGCGATCGTATCACTGTTACTTCTCCACCAGGGCAAGCAGGAACATTCACTGTTGAAGTCATTGATGCCAACACGTTCTTCTTTAATACGACGAATTCTTCTTCGGGACCATTCACTGGCTTCTACGGGTTATGCACAACTGCTGCATTAGGAAACGAGTCCGCTAACAACGGATTTGAGAGCGGTGAAGTTGTCAATATTGCTGGGACTACCAACTACAATGGCGAATATGTAATTAACTACAGAACGCCTACACAATTTGAATTTCCTTTTGGTAGCATACCTACTCCACCACCTGGAAGTCCAGTGTTGGCTACTGCGGCAGATTTCGCCGTACTTGCATCCTCAACTATTACAAATACAGGCTCCACCGTTGTTACTGGTAATCTCGGTTTGTATCCTGGAACCTCTGTTACAGGTTTTCCACCAGGAACAGTTTCTGGTACAGAATACATAAATAATGGAACGGCTCAACAAGCTGAAATAGATGCAAATACTGCTTATGTTGCGATGCAGGCGTTAACGCCTACTATCATTCCTACTGAACTTGGTGGTCAAACTCTTGCACCTGGAACATACAAGGCAGCATCTGGTACATTTACATTAAACGGAACCTTAACATTGACTGGTTCTGCAACAAGTGTCTACATCTTTCAGACAACAAGTACCCTTATCACTGGCGCAACTAGCACTCCAGTGGTTGCCTTAGGTAGCGTGTTGCCAAGCAATGTTTATTGGGCAGTTGGAAGCTCAGCGACATTAAATTCTGCTCATGCTAGAACATTCCCTGGTACAGTGATCGCACAAGCCTCTATTACCGACACACTTGGTGGTACGATTAACGGTAGACTTATTGCCCTTACCGCAGCAGTAACTTTTAGCGCGGCAGCTACAGTGAATGCTCCATCGTTTGGACCAGTTCCAGGCCCCACAGTACTAGGTGTAGCAGCTACTTATGCTATCTTGGGTGCTTCAGCAGTGACAGGTTCTACAGGGTTTGGTAGCACACTGACTGGTAACTTAGGTATTTATCCTAACAATGCCACATCTATTACTAACTTTCCCCCAAGTACTTTTTCCGGTACAGAAAATGCTGGAAATGCTGCTGCGCAGAATGCCCAGATTGCTGCTCAAAATGCTTATACTAGTTTAGCAGCTCATGCTGGCTATGTTGCAATTTCTTCTGTTCTTGACGGGCAAACTTTGACCGCGGGATACTACTCTGAACTGAGTGGAACATTTAACTTAGCTGCTTCTGGTAATGGTACATTGACGTTGAATGGTAGCGCCACTGATGTGTTCGTATTTAAAGCTGCAAGCACCCTAACTACTGGTGCAGGTGGAACTCCTACTATCACTCTTACGGGCGGAGCATTAGCTTCTAACGTATATTGGTTGGTTGGGAGCAGTGCCACAATCAACTCTGGTTTTACTGGAGTTTTTAATGGTAATATCATAGCTCAAGCCAGCATTACCGATACTTTGGGTGGCACAGTTAACGGTAGTATGATCGCTCTTACGGGAGCTGTCACTCTCAGCGCAACATCACTAGTCAATGCATCATCTAATGGAACACCATTGCCGCCTTTTCCACCTGAATCTGCTGGTACAGCTACACTTGCTCGCCTAGATGTTCGTTCTGAAGAGGGCATCACTAAGGTTGTTCAAGGCGAGACAATTGATATCGGTGAAGGTGACTCTGATAATATCCAAAGATTCATAGGAATGAGTTCGCTTGCCGAAACATATCCAGACTATTTTACGGGTCCATACAACACCTTGTGGAACCTTGCTAACTATAATAGCGCAATCAACGATAATTTAACATTGCGTGTAAGTAAACTTACCGCCATGATGGCTGACAAAGCTCAGGATAAGACTCTGCAATTTGTCACGAATGCTACATCTGTAACCAACACGACAAGCGGATCAGCACAATTGATTACGTTTCAGCCGGTTAGTTCTTCACTCACTATTGTTCAGCCTGGATCTCCAGCAAACACAGTGGTGTCTTTACCAAGTTCTGGCGGTATCTCACTGTTGCCAAACCAATGCGCTTATGTGATCATTAACAGAAATATTGCCACAACACCGAGTATCGTTGTCGCCAACACAGCCCAGGTTCCTATCGATGAGAATGTCTGCATAGTTGCAAGCAGACTTGGAACTCAGCAGGTCTATATTTGGAACGGCAATGAGATCTTCGATAATGCACCGCTTGTCCCAAGTTATCCAGCGCTAGTTAAGGTTAAATACTTTGATCCTCTAAGTCAAACACTGTCAACGGGAACAGTTGTTGAAGACGGATTTAACGTAAACGCCGGCGACCTGGTATTGTTCTCCAACTTGACGTCTGGAAACAATCAGATTTACATGGCAAACGGTACCGGTACCAGCATCACAGGTTGGACCTTACAGTATTTGTGGAATGGCAGCGCAACTCCTACTTCAGCAGATACAGTTATTGTTGAAGAGGGCATCAGTTTCCAAGATCAAATAGGTAAATTCAACGACACAACCTGGGTATTCAATGACAAAGTTAGATATTTTGGCATAACTAGTGGTGCCGGTGCTACATACAACTATTTTGAGCAAGATGCCATAGCTGCAACAACACTTAACAATAACACGATCAATGGCACGGTATTTAGCGTTTTATATACAGGTAGCGAATATCAGATTATTGATTTTTCGTTGAGTAGAGGAACTTCTAGGGAAACCGGTACTCTTTGGGTCACTTCAGATGGTACCAATGTTAGCGTGGCAACAAGTAGTAGCTATATCAATGTGTCTGGTGTTACGTTTAGTGCTGCCATAGTAAGTGGTACTTTTTACTTGTACTATACGACAACAAACACTGGCAGCCCTGCTACCATGAAATTTATGGTTCGTAGATGGTCAAATCTTAATGGCGGTCCAGCTGGAATACCTAGCTATACAGGAGCTTCGGCGGCGGTACCAGCAGCTGATCCAAGCAACTCAATACAGTATAACAACGGTGGATTCTTAGACGGCAATGCCAACTTCTTAATCGATACCGCTGGTAGTTATCTAGGGCTTACAGGAGCTGTAGTTCTGAATGGACTAGATCAGACTATTCTTTCTGCACCTATCACCATAGTAGACAACACCTCTTCACCAACGGCTTTATTCGTGTATTCAGCTTCCACGTTTCCTTATGCGGTTATTGAATACTCTATCGTAAGAGATGGGCAATACAGAGTTGGTAGATTCTTAGTTGCAAATAACACCTCTGTAACCTCAGAGAGCGATGATTATGTTGAAACCAATACAACTGGGGTAACACTTACTGCTACCATAGTAGGCAGTAATGTGGTTGTTATGTATACATCAACCTCTACTGGATTTAACGGAACGTTTAAGTACTCCGGTAGGACGTGGAGTTAATTATGGCTGGACCAAATATTATAAATTTTGCAAGTAAGGTAGTTTTCCTAAGCGGCTTGCCAATTACATTGCCTACCGCCATTGCCGATCCAGGAACTGCTGTGACTGGTGACATGTATTATAACACTTCATCGAACACCATAAGAGTGTATGACGGCTCAGCTTGGGTCGACGTTGGTGGTGGCGGTGGTGGCGGTGGCGCTAATCAAAATTTGGACAATTTAACCAATCCTACCGCTATCAATCAAAATTTGCTGTTTGGTGGTTTAAATGGCACATATAATATAGGCGCTTCTGGGGCGAGCAGTCCAGGTAGCGTATTTGTTAGGGACCAAGTAAGGGTGGGTACTGGCACTGATACTCCTACCTATGGAACCCCCTTATTATTCCTAGATGACGATTCAAACTCCGCAATCTTTATGTCATTGAGGAACTCAAACGCTATAGGGGCCTCAGCTAGAACTTACTTCGTCATAGGACAAGATGAGAACAACCGCTCTGGTTTTTTGGTTTTTAATAATGAGAGTACCTCCACGCCAAATCTATTTCAGATTACAACCGGCGGCCTTTCTTCCATGTCCATTTCCACCAGCGGTGCATTTCCAATTGCTTTTAGTACTAATAATGTCAACGTGATGACATTGGATGCAAACGGCAACCTACTGTTTCCTACACACGCACAAGTTGGTACTAATAGCGCTCTTAGTCCCAATTTCGCCCCTATAGGATATATTGCTGTTGGTAGTTTTTACACTACTGGAGTATACAACTCTCCTTTGACGAGTTATTGGGGAGCGTCGGTAGGCGTCGGCACTATCTGGAACGGCGGGGGATATGTTTCGGTACCCGGTATAGATTTTTATGTAGATGATTCTAATGGTGGAAGCGCAATCAGAAGCTTTATAGCGCTAGATAATTTTAAAAAATCATTTCAAATCGGAGGTCCTGGTTACGCTACCTATATAGATGCCACCACCGACGGTTCGGGACCTTATACTTTAAGTCTTGGAGGATATCCGGGAAATCCAAGTCACAAGGCTTCGAATAATCATTTAATTTGGGGACAAGATGCCTCTGGAGATATCGGTACTCCAACTGACCATAGACCCGCAAATGCGTACATTGCTGATTATCTACAGATTGGTAACGGCTCTGTAATACCACTTCCATCGACACTGATGCAATTGGAGAACGATACCAATGGGCCTGTCGATTTTAATGTTGTCAATGCGGGAACTGGGGCCGGTTCATTTACCAGACTTTCAATTGGTCAGGATAATTCCTCTGCCAGTGGGGCAATGTATTATGATAACTCCACTTACACCCCTAGCGGTATATTTCTACCAAACCAGTTTGGCATTCGCTCAGGGGCTGCAGCTACAAATGGAATGGTTTTTTGGACAGGTACCGCTGCACCGATTAAATTTGGCATTAATGCTCAAGCAAACGGTTTCCAATGGCAATTCGACGGTGCAACTGGTAACTTTCAAGCTTTAGCCGACAATTTAAATTTACACCTGACTGGAAGTTTGAGCGTAGGTTACCACCAGCTATCTGGAACTGGAACTATTTCTGCGACTACCACACTGCTTGGCATGACCGGTACTTCCGGTGGAACGCTCACTCTTCCATCCGCAGCAACCGTTGGCCCAGGCGCACTTTTGGAAATTAAAGACGAAGGTGGAAACGCAGGCACTAATAATATAACTATTCAACGTGCCGGTTCCGATACCATCGATGGTGTGGTTAGCATCTTAATTACTGCTGATTTCGGAATTTTACGCCTCTACAGCAACGGTATAAATTGGTTCACGAGGTAACATGTCAGGGGTTGCTTACAACTCAAGTTCAGGTCCACGCACATCTCCGCTATTACGTATAGCGGCTGACTCTGCTTTGTCTCAAGCAAATATTGGGCAGTTAGTACAATTCCATTCCACGAGCCTGGTAAATACTCAATCTCTTCAATTTGTGAGGGCTAGCAGCACGTCCATTGATATTAGCACTACCGTATTTCAACCACAACTTGGAACCCAATGGTGGATTAGTTTTTGGTTCAAACTATCTTCGTTGCCCGGTATTGGTCAAGGATATCCAGTCGTAGGCATACCAAGCGTTAGTTCCAGTACATATTTCGCACTAGAATTTACAAATCCCGGTAGTCTGTATCTTGTTTGGTCAGACCCTTCAGCTGGCCTAGGAATGACATTTCCTGGCATCACATTGGACACTGCTGAGTGGCACAATATTTCTGTAACTAGCGATGGTACGGCAGCCAATACGGCACTTTGGTATGACAAAGTTTTGATGACACCCAGCGGCGTGGTTGATACGTTAACGGGACCGTCTACTTGGTCTGCAGATACATTTATAGGACAATTTTCTTCTTCATATTTTGATGGTCAACTGAATAACGTTGCCTTCGGAACTGGTTACAAACTTACTCAAACCGATGCGGATAATATCTACAATTTTGGTACGCCCGATACTTTAATGAACATTGCAGGCATCACCGATTGGTTTCAACTTATCAATGTGGGAAATGACACAACTACAACTTTTGTCAACAGTATTGGCGCTACAAATGGGACTGGAAACAATTTTGTTTCTGGAGATTTTGTTAATGATACACCGTTGAGTCCTCCCATTGTACAGGAATACGCGCCACCTTCAAGTATTTATCCAACACAGAAGGTGTCTCAGGTAAATTTGAATGGCGGATTCGGTGGTAGCGGTGTTGCGTATACTCCAACCTTTTCTCCAAATCAAAACTTTTTAATTAATGGTACAGTACACTCGGGATTCGGTTTTAATGGAAGTAAAATTTTTTCATTTGCAGCCAATGCTGGAATTTTGACTCCAGTTACCAATGGTCTAACGTTTCCAGGTTCCCCCACAGGTCCTGCAGCTGGATACAATCATTGTGGAGTTTGGTCTGCTGATAATAAATTTTTTTATATAGCAACTCAGTCTAATTTCATTTTGGTATATTCTGTTAGCATTACCGGTGTATTAACGCTCATTCAATCAGTGGCCACCAATGCAGGTGGCATCACAGACGTAGAAATACATCCATCCGGAAAATGGTTATATATTTCAGAAACTAGTTCTGCTCAAATAGAAGGTTTTGCTATAAATACAGTAACTGGATTGCTCACCTCAACGGGCCTACCTGTATCGACTGGTTTCACAAACAATCCGATTTATATGACCTTCGATTCTACCAGTAACTACATCTATTCAACCAACAGTGGGGATGGAACAATTTCTGGTTTCAGTATCAACCCAACTACGGGTGTTCTGACTAGTGTAGGAAGCAATCTATTATTGAGTGCCGGCGCAAGTCCACATTTGGCAATTTTAAAAACGTTTTCTGGAGTAGATTATCTTTATGTCACAAGTGCACTAGATGGAGCTATAGCACCAAGTATTTATGTTGTGCAAATAAATCCTTCTGATGGAACACTTTCAATTGCGAGTTCCACTCCTGTTTCTGATTCCGCCGTAGGAGGTGAATGGGTATCATTTACGCCAAATAATGCTTACTGTTTCAATCCAAATCAGACTAGCGGAAGCATAGATGTGTTTTCTATAAATAGTTCGACGGGAGCGCTCACTCCAATTGCTGGTAGTCCATTTAGTTTTAGTCAACCTATTGATGGTTGTATTGCCGTAACAGTTGCCCCAAGTGGCGCTTATTTGACCGCTCCATCGCTAAATTATAGGGCTGTACAGGTCATCGCAATAGGCGCTGGTGGAGTGCTATCATTATTTGCTACAGATGACCCTTTGACTCCAGTTTCAGGCGGAAGACCTACACAAATAGACGCTTCAAGTAATCACTTTTATCACACTGTTGCAGAAGGTTTTGGATTCGGCGCCGCAGCAGCAATTGTGGGTTATTCTACGGTTGGCGCCTCTACAACTCAGCCATTAGGCAGACTCAGCGGCCTGTATAATGGATTTGCCTATATCGAAAACACTACACTGCAAAAATTTGTAGCATCTGAAACTATTGTCGCAGGTGCCCCAGTTTCAGGTGCAGTTGGCGGACAAGTAAAAAATCAGGGTGGCTTTGATGTTCAATTAGGAACGGCGGTAACTGGTGGAAATTCTGGAGATACAATTATAGTGGCGGTACTATTGTAAACAATTATGTCTGACAATACATACAATAGTTTTACGCCAGGCGCAAGTGCATCGGTATCCCTAACGGCAGATGGGTCTTTGTCTACGGCAAACATTGGACAACTTTCTGAACTTTTGCCAAACGGCACTGTTCGGGCCTATACTCCATTAACACTTAATATTCCTTTTACTCAAGTGGCCGATTTTCATCAAACCGGAAATAATGCGTGGACCCCAGACCTATCCCCGAATCAAAACTATTTGTATTGCGCTGACCAAGGTATCCCAGCTCTATGGACTTATTCCGTCGATGATTCAGGTGCCATCACAAATTTGCAAGAAGTAACGCTTAGTTATACTCCAGCAGTCACCGAAATTACCACCGGTGCTTGGTCTTCTGACAGCAGTTATTACTATTTGTTAACACAAGATAATTCTGGACCCACTCCTACTGGTCACGTACTTGTTTTCTCTGTAGACGGCGGTGGGAATGCGACTCAAATCCAGGACACACCTATTGGACTTGGGAGTACCAACTATGGTCAAATCGTAATGCATCCAAGTGGTAACTGGATGTATGCGACTAGTACTAGTGACAATACTATTCAAGCATTCTCTAGAAATCCTTCTACTGGAATGTTAACTTTGGTCGGAAGCGCCGTACCATCTGGTCAATTTCCACAATACATAAATTTTGATTCTACTGGGCATTATCTATACGTTTCCAATCAAGATGCAACCGATTACTCTATCAATTGGTATGGTATCAACCAAAGTACCGGTGCACTCATTGCATCCGTTATAACCGTTCAAGTCAACATAACTTCTGTTAGTGGTACAGCTAATCCTGAAGATGTGTTCACCGATATTACCTCTGGCGCTACTGGAGTCGTTGTTGGTAATATGCAAAGTAGTTTGAATTATTTTTTTGTGACGATTACAAGCGGAACGATTAGTCCTGGAGATTTAATTTCTACATCATCAGGGCTTACGGCTACTGTATCAAGTACAGTTTCTGCTGGCAATCCATTCAATGGTGGAACCAATCCACGCGCGATGGACATAAGAACCTATGGTGGAACCCAATATCTTTATTGGACAAATAAAGATAATTTTGTTGGCGTTGCTTCCATCAATCCTTCTACTGGGGCTTTGACTCAAGTTCAACTTATGCCAACCACTGATACTGGCAATGCTCCTGGAGAGGGACCTGCCATTTCTCCCAATGGTCTTTGGCTATATAATTGCAACTTCAACAGTAACACAACGGACCAGTTTGCAATCAATCAAAGTACTGGATTGTTGTCTATCATTGCACCTGCTACGCAGGACAATATCGGTGCGCATAATTGTTTGGCAGTATCTCCAGACAATAGTTATTTAGCCTTGACCAGCGAAGGTACAAATATTATTCAAATATACGCTATTGATTCTGGTTCAGGTGCGTTAACCTTGATTGCCAATATAACGCCTTCAGGCAGCGGTTCAAACGGAGAATTGCCGATATTTCGAAGTGATGGAACGGTCATGTACTCCGCTTACAATGATTCCGGAGACCTGTACTCGTTTACGTTGGCACCAGTAAGTGTGTCGCCATATTTATCATTAGGTAAAATTGTAGGTGTCGATGGTGGGATTGCTTACATGGATAGTGGTCAAATTCAAACTTTTATAGCGGCAGAAAACATATCTGCTGGAGCGCCAGTGGCTGGAACGACCAACGGTCAGGTTAAGAATCAAGGACCGCTAGATAAGCAGATTGGAATTTGTTTTGCTGCGGTGACCACTGGAAATCTCGCAATAATCATTTTGACAGTATAAGGAAGAACTATGGGTGATAATTGGTACAATGATTTTGCTCCTCCGGGAAACGCCTTATTGCAGGTGACAGCAGACGTGTCTCTTTCATCAGCCAATGTTGGACAACTTTCTGAATTTGTTATTGGCTCTCCCAATAAAGTGACGGCCTATGCCCCAGCTCTTTATGACATTATTAGTCAGCAAGCAGGTCATAGTACTTTAAGTCCCAATGTTATTGTTCCTTCTTTATCGCCCAACGAACAGTTTTTATATTGGGTGAGTACTTCTACAAACGCTATGTACACGTTTGCTGTAGATGATTCAGGAACATTGACCTTGTTGCAAACGATATCTCTACCTACCAGGTCACAAGGCTTAGAAGACCCAACCGGCCTATGGTCCTCGGACAATGCATTCTTTTACGTTCAAACATACGCATCTTCTGGTACCGTAGAGGTATACTCTGTAGACGGCGGTGGAAATGCTACTCATATTCAAAGTATGACTAGTTCGGTGAGCAATGCACAATATTCGGCTATGCATCCCAATGGAAATTGGCTTTATGTCAGCAACGTTGGTACGGGAACTCCATTCATGTCTGCCTATAGTAGAAATCCTTCTACTGGAATGTTAACTTTTTTGAATACGCATAATGCAACTCTTCCACCAGAGTATATTGCGTTCGAATCGACTGGTCATTGGATGTATGTTTCTACAGGACATGCAATATCTGTTTTTTCAATTAATCAAAGTACTGGTGCAATCATAGCCAATACGAGTGTTTTGACGCCTGGTGGAGCGGGTAGTCAAGAAATTCGGGGTCTTCAGATACGTACTTTTGGTGGCAATCAATATCTTTACTGTACCAACAGAAATGGAAATATCTATGTTTTAGCAATAAATGCCTCTGATGGTTCATTGACAGTTTATCAAACAGTACCAATATCTGATGGCACAAGCGGCGGCCCTTCGGCGATTCCAAATATTTCGCCTAACAACAAGTGGTTGTACAACACAAATTTCAATGCCAATTTAATTGACCAATTTTCCATAGACCAAACGACTGGGATGCTATCGACAATCGCTGCAGCTATTTCGTGCGCGACAGATTGTAACATCTCGAATGTAACACCAGACAATCTATACCTTTTGGTTCCATCTGAAAATAATGGTCCATTTCAAGTCTATTCGATAAATCAAACAACTGGTGCACTTACTTTGGTTGCCTCACCAGGTCCCAGTGGAAGTGGTACCATAGGCAATTACATTGTTCAAAGAAGCAGCGGAAACGTAGCATACATGACGTACTACGATACTGGAGATGTTTACTCTTTTATAAAGGCAAATTATCAAGTGTCCACTGCCTTAACATTGGGCAGAATTGCGGCGGTTTCCAATGGAATTGCCTATATAGACACTGGACTCATTCAAACTTTCATAGCCGCAGAAGATATTATCGCAGGAGCACCAGTTGCCGGGGCGATGAATGGTCAAGTAAAAAATAAAACTTCGGCAGATTTACAGATAGGGACCAACTTAGCATTTGTTAGGGCAGGAAGCCTTGCTATGATACAGATGTTAATCACGTAAGGAGAAAACATGAGTAACGTACTATATATGCAAATGGAAAAAAGAGGTTCGGTAACACCGTATACTGTTCAGGTAGACGCCAATCCTCCGGTTGTGATGCTTGTTTCGGTTGCGCCAAATGCAACCCAGTCGCTCATCCAAACCTTATTAGCTGCCCAGGTACTCAGAAAGTATGGCATCCCGGTGAATAGTCAGACTTTTAAGGCTGCAACCCTTTCTTAGCCAAACTTGTGAGATAATAATATTAATCACTGTAGAGGAAAGGGAATCTAAGTGGCTCAAAATTATCTCAAAATTCGAAATGGCATCACACTTAATCCACAACCTAGTAGCACTGTCGCAACTCAAGGCGACGTAGATTTTAATGCTAGTACAGAGCAGTTAGAAGTTTTCACTACTACTACCGAGTCGATTACAACTAATACCAATACTCAGACACTCTTTAACAAAACGCTTCATCAACTAGTTGGTACTACAGTTAGCGACTCTTCTACTACAGGTTCTAACCAAACGTTGCCATCCGGTGATTTAGCGGCAGTGATAGCTACATTAACTAACGCAAGTTTGGTAAGCGTGGCAGGTATTACTGCTGGCACTAATGGACAACTTCTTACTGTACAAAATGAAACTGGCGGCACCGTCACAATAAGTGATAACTCAGTAAGTGCTAGCGTTGGCAACAGGATAAGGACTGGTACTGGGGCACCTATTGAACTGTCGCCTAATGCATCACTCACTTTTGCATACAACTCTACTACTCAGACATGGAATGTGATTGGTGGAACTGGCTCTGGAACTGGTTCTGGATCTGGCAGTAAGAACTATCTATCTGCATACACAGCTAGCACTTCGGGCGGCGTACAGAATATTGGTAACGGAAATTTTGAATTGGGCTCGACCACTGGATGGAGTCTTGCGCGTAGTTCCCTATCTAGTTTGATACCGACCTCAACGGCAACCCCTGGTAGTGTTTTTAGTTCTACTAGTGGCGGTTCTGCTGCTTCTGGTAACTTGTCTTTTACCATCGTTTCTTCTGGTCAACTAGCTGGTTCTTATTCTGGCGATCTAGCATCCTCTGCAGCATCCTCTGCTGGAGATATGCTAGTTTCTGATGCATTCTATATAGACGCAGTAGACGAAGCAAAAGTTTTAACTTTTAGTTTTTCATACGAACTATTTTCTGGTACTGGATTAAATTTCTCAGGTACCTCTTCAAATACTTTTGCCGTTTATATTTATGATGTCACCAATGGGAAATGGATTCAACCAGCTGGAGTGTACAATTTAGTTCAAAGCAGCGGTGTAGGTTTCTCTAGTGGCACTTTCCAAACTACTTCTAACTCCACACGATACCAATTGGCGCTGATAAACATTAATGCCACCCCTGGCGCATACAGTCTTTATGTAGACGATTTCGTTATCGGCCCACAAACAATAGCATATGGTTTTAGTGCACCATCTCCTGGTTATGCAGGATTTTTACAAGATTATGCAGGAGGAGTCGTTCCGGCAGGATGGGCACTTGCCGACGGAAGTGCGATTTCTCGTACAGCGTACCCTGATTACTTTAGAAACGTGGGAACCACTTGGGGTCCTGGAGACGGTTCTACTACCGTTAACTTACCAGATTCACGCAGACGCGTAAATATGGGTTCTGGTGGAGCACCAATCTCCGGTCCTTCAAACGTAGT
>Ga0265338_10008272_pt1 | contig 12664 bp, 14 predicted proteins | sample 42126metaG_FD_193579 | JGI IMG/M metagenome (GOLD analysis project Ga0265338, IMG submission 193579) | Rhizosphere microbial communities from Carex aquatilis grown in University of Washington, Seatle, WA, United States - 4-21-26 metaG | ecosystem: Host-associated > Plants > Roots > Rhizosphere... | reverse complement strand
CGGTTGCGGCTGCATCACGCCGATCTCGCCGCCGCCCCGACCGACGTGGACCGATCCGTCGACGTCGTCGTGTCGAACCCTCCCTATGTGCCCCTCGACGAACGAGATCTCGTCGATCCCGAGGTCCGCGAGCACGACCCGGACGAGGCGCTGTGGGCCGACGAGGAGGGACTCTCGGTGATCCAGCGCGTCGTTGACCGCGCGAGCACCCTCCTGCGTCCGGGCGGCGTACTGGTCATCGAACATTCGGAACGCCACAATCGGTCAGTGCCCGAGTTGCTCGCGGCCGCGGGGTTCAGCGGTGTGGTCGACCACACCGACCTCATCGGCCGGTCGCGGTTCACGGTCGGGACCGCAGCATGAAGACCGGGGTCTTCGACTGCAGCAAGCCCCACCAGCGTGAAGAGGGCATCGACGCCGCGGTGAGCGCGGTCCTTCGCGCCGAGCTGGTCGTGTTGCCGACCGACACCGTGTACGGCGTCGGCTGCGACGCGTTCTCCGCCGCCGCGGTCGAGGCCCTGCTCGCTGCGAAGGGCCGCGACCGAAGCATGCCGGTGCCGGTGCTGGTCGGGTCGCAGCACATGGTCGACGCGTTGGTCGCCGAGCTGTCCGACGCGGGCCGCGACCTGATCGCCGCCTTCTGGCCCGGTGCGCTGACGCTCGTGGTCCGCCACACGACGCATCTGGCCTGGGACCTGGGTGAGACGCTCGGGACAGTGGCGATCCGGATGCCCGACAACGACATTGCCCTCGAGCTCATCTCACGGACCGGGCCGCTCGCCACCTCCAGCGCCAACCGCTCGGGCCACGAGCCGGCCACGACGATGCTGGAGGCTCGACTGCAGCTCGGTGCGTCGGTGTCGGTCTACCTCGACGGTGGGCCGACCGCCGGCCCGGTCGCATCGTCGATCATCGACCTGACCGGCGAGCAACCGCGGATCCTGCGGGCCGGCGCGATCGATCTCGACCGGCTACGCGAGGTCGTCCCGGAGCTCGGAGCTCTCGAAGCCGGATAGTGCGCGCAGATGCGCGGCGAGGGTGTTGGCCAGCCGTTGCGGCGTGGTCGCCCGGTGCGAGACGAGCATCCGGGCGAGGAACAGGACGCTCAGCTGCAGCCCGAACGCCGGCCGGACCGCCGCCCGCGGCGGCTCGGCTGCCGGCGGCACAAGAGCCAGCGGGGTCGGGCGCGCGCCGGTCGTCTCGGTCAGCTCGGCAAGTGCGGCTTCGGTGAGCAACCGGGCCTCGGCGACGAGGATCGGGAGGTCCTCGCGATCGGGGGAGCTTTCCGCGGCCAAGGTCCGGCGGATCGTGACCGACGTACGCAGCGTCTCTGCGATCAACCACCACACGGCGGCCGGGATCCCGTCGTCGGGCGGCTTGGTCCGGAGCAGCGCCGCGAGGGCGACGTCACCCACCGAGTCGGCAAAAACCTCGTCTGCGGTCAAATCCGACAGCTGAGTGGTCATCGGCCTCTCCTACGGTCTGGCGCCCCGTGTCCTTGACCCTCACAACAGCACCTTAGTACGACGTGAGAGGTTCCTGTGTGCTGGCTGGGTATGCGTGGGGGCGCCGTCAGTCGGCCGACGGACCGCGGCGGCGGCTACCTGCCCGCGAGCCTGGGGCGTCATACAGTAGGCGGACCTCCACGACCACGGCAGAACTCGGCGGGATGAGGGCGGAGAGATGACCGATGCGACCCCGTTCTGGGGACCCGATTTCGACGCGTTGTCGGCCGCCGATCCCGAGATCGCCGCGGTTGTGCTCGATGAGCTCGAGCGGCTGCGTGGCGGCCTTCAGCTGATCGCCAGCGAGAACTTCACCTCGCCGGCGGTGCTCGCCGCGCTCGGCTCGACCCTGTCGAACAAGTACGCCGAGGGCTATCCCGGCAAGCGCTACTACGGCGGCTGTGAGGTGGTCGACCGGGCCGAGACGATCGGGATCGAGCGGGCCAAGGAGCTCCTCGGCGCCGAGCACGCCAACCTGCAACCGCACTCCGGAGCCAGCGCCAACCTCGCGGCCTACGCGGCGTTGCTCGCCCCCGGCGACACCGTGCTCGCGATGAGCCTTCCGCACGGCGGCCATCTGACCCACGGCAGCAAGGTCAACTTCTCCGGCAAGTGGTTCAACACGGTTGCCTACGGGGTGCGCGAGGACAACGAGCTGATCGACTACGACCAGGTGCGCGACCTGGCGAACGAGCACCAGCCGAAGATGATCATCTGCGGTGCGACGGCGTACCCGCGGTTGATCGACTTCGCGGCGTTCCGCTCGATCGCCGACGAGGTCGGGGCCTGGCTGATGGTCGACGCGGCGCACTTCATCGGCCTCGTCGCCGGGAAGGCGATCCCGAGCCCGGTCCCGTACGCCGACGTGGTCACGTTCACGACGCACAAGGTCCTGCGCGGCCCGCGCGGCGGCATGATCGTGTGCAAGCAGGACCTGGCCGCACGGATCGACAAGGCGGTCTTCCCGTTCACCCAGGGCGGTCCGTTGATGCACGCGGTGGCCGCCAAGGCGGTCGTGCTGAAGGAAGCGGCAAGCCCGGACTACCAGCGCTACGCCCGGCAGGTCATCGCCAACAGCCAGACCCTGGCCGACGGCCTGGCGGCCGAAGGGATGCGGCCGGTCAGCGGCGGCACCGACACCCACCTGGCGCTGATCGACCTGCGCGGGATCGGCGTCACCGGCAAGGACGCGGAGACCCGCTGCGACGCGGCGAAGATCACGCTCAACAAGAACTCGATCCCGTTCGACCCGGAGCCGCCGTCGATCGGGTCCGGGATCCGGGTCGGCACCGCCGCGGTGACGACCCAGGGCATGACCGAGGGCGAGATGAAGGAAGTTGCGACCCTGATCGCCCGAGCGGTGCGCGACTCGGACGGCACGGCCGCGGCGGAGATCGGTGCGACGGTCGGCGCGTTGGTGACCGCCCACCCGGCGTACCCGCGGGGCTAGGGCGCAACCGCCGTGCGCGAGTACATCCTCACCGGGGTGCTCGTCGCGGCCGTCACCTATCTCCTCACGCCCTATGCCCGGCGGTTCGCGATCGCCACCAACGCTTTCACCGAGGTTCGCGACCGTGACGTCCACACCATCCCGACCCCGCGGCTCGGCGGGCTGGCGATCTTCGCCGGCCTCGGTGCCGGGCTGCTGGTCGCGAGCCGGCTGCCGACCCTGCATCGCGCGTTCCAGACGACCGACATCCGCGGTGTCCTGCTCGGCGGCGGCGTGCTCGTGCTGCTCGGGGCGGCAGACGATCGATGGGGCCTGGATGCGCTGACCAAGCTGGCCGGCCAGATCCTGTCCGCCGGGATCATGGTGCTCAACGGGGTGCAGCTGCTCTATCTGCCGGTCCCCGGCCACGGCGCCCTCTCGCTCGGCCTCGACATCGGCGTGCCGCTCACGATCTTGTTCGTCGTGATCACGATCAACGCGATCAACTTCATCGACGGTCTCGACGGCCTTGCCGCGGGCGTCGTGGCGATCGCGTCGCTGTCGTTCTTCGCCTACTCCTACGAGCTCTCGGTGGTGCATCAGTTCGACCGCGCCACCGCACCGACGTTGCTGACCGCGGTGCTGGCCGGCGCCTGCATCGGGTTCCTGCCGCACAACTTCAACCCGGCCCGGATCTTCATGGGCGACTCCGGCTCGATGTTGCTCGGGCTGGTGCTCGCGGCCGCCACCGTGAGCCTGACCGGCCAGCTCGATCCGAACGCGCTGCCCGCCGACGACTTCGCCCCCGGCCTGCTGCCGCTCCTGCTGCCGCTGGCGGTGTTCGCCGTACCGTTCGGCGACCTCGTGCTTGCGGTGGTACGCCGCAGCCGGGCCGGGCACGCGCCGTGGGAGCCGGACAAGCAGCACCTGCACCACCGGCTGCTCAAGCTCGGCCACTCGCATGCCCGCGCCGTGCTGATGATGTACATGTGGTCGGCGCTGATCGCCGGCGGCACCGTGACGGTTGCGCTGTCGCATCGCCGGCCGTTGCTCATCCTGTCGTTCGTCCTGATCGCCGCGGCGGTGCTGGTCGTCGCGAGCAGCGTGCCGCGGTTGCGCGCCGCGAGCCAGAGCCCGCCACCCTGACCGCCGCGCGCTCGAATCGGTTAGGTTCGGACCGGGCCGCGGCAGCCTGGCTGCCGGACAGGGGAGTGAGGGCAGCGTGAAGGTTTCCGGATTGCGATCGGTGCTCGTTGCGGCCAGCGCGGCTGGTCTCGCGCTGGCGATCGCGGTGCCCGCGGCGAACGCCCGGCCCGCCGGCACCGGCCGTACGACGATCGGCGACAAGTGCCTGATCGGCACCTGGCTCGACAACCATGGCCGAACGACCACGAAGTTCGACGGCGTGAACGTCGTCATGCACGCCGGTGGCGGCGACGTCGACCACATCACCGCGACCGGAATCGACCACTCCAACTGGATGAAGTCGCAGCCGCTGGTGGGCAAGTACCGTGGGTTCCCGCTGACCGAGACGATTCGCGGCACCAACAAGCAGCTGCTGCACGCCAGCAAGGTCGGACATCACCTCGAGCTGACCGTGACCGAGCGCGGATGGAGTGCGGGCAGCACGAACACCTACGTCTACCGGCACCATCACCGGCCGGGCTACCTCAACAAGATCGGTGTCCACACCTACCGGTTCCGGTGCACCGCGACAACACTGACCTGGATGGGCCCGAAGGGGCACGTGATCGGCACCGAGACCCGGCAGAGCCGCACGCCATGACCGCCGCGCCGGCCGGCTGAGCCTCGATGGGCCGAGTTCCGGACCGCCCGACGCCCAACGGGATCACGTTGCTCGGCATCGGCTCGATGCTCGGCATCTGCGTGGGCGTGGGTGCCTTTCTCGGGGTCCTCGGTGACCGTGCGCTGGGCTCCGCACCCCTGTTTGCTCTGCTCGGCGTACTCGTTGGTATCTTGGTTGGCGCCGCCGGCGCCTACCAGGTGATCCGGCCATATACCCGCACCAGCTCAGCTCCAGCCGACAAAGCCAGACCTGACAATGACGTCCGATCCGACGACCGGTGAGAGGAACACGGTGGCCCTCGACGCTCAATGGAGCGCCGTCGCGCGCGGGTATCGAAACGCGTTGATCGTTGCCGGCGTGCTCGGCGTCATCTCGATCGCTGCCGGTTTTGCGGCTGGGGCACCATTTGTCGGAGTTTTCCTCTGCATCGGCCTCGGGCTCGGCGGCTACAACGCCCGCAAGCTCTGGGGCGACACCCAGGCGCTCGACGCCGAGGTCGCCAACCCGCGTGGCGCGGTCATGAAGACCTCACTGTCGCGGCTCGGGATCATCACGGTCTTCGCGATCCTGGTCGCGCTGGTCTATCGCCAGGACGGCTGGGCGGTCTTCGTCGGCCTGGTCATCTTCCAGCTCGTCATGATGTCGCTGCTGATCCGCCCGCTGCGCCGGGTGGTCGCGCCGTGACACCCCTCCTCGCCGCGCTGCCGGCCGCGACCATCTCGGTCGGCGACCACCCGCACTTCACCTTCCTCGGGCTGACCTTCAACTACGACACGATGTACACCACACTGATCGCCGCGGCGCTGACCGTGGGTTTCGTGGCGTACGTCGCGCGCCGGGCCACCAGCAGCGTGCCCAACCGGCCGCAGATCATCACTGAGCTGGTGCTCACCCAGACCCGCGACTACGTCGAGCAGGCGGTCGGCCACGACATCCCGCCGTGGCTGGTGCCGTTCGGGGCCACCTTGTTCTTGTTCATCCTGTTCTGCAACTGGCTGGCCTGGATCCCCAGCGGCCACAACCCGGAGCGGCTCGCGCCGCCGACCGCGGACGTCAACCTGGTCTACGCGCTCGCCCTCACCGTCGTCGTGCTCTACACCTACCTCGGCGTGAAGCGGAAGGGCCGTCGCTACGTCACGGACTGGTTCACCGTGAAGCCGGCGATCCGTCGCCCGATCCTGTTGCTCGAGCAGATCGTCAACCCGCTCTCGCTCTCCTTGCGTCTGTTCGGCAACATCTTCGCGGGCGGCATCATGCTCGCGGTCATCGCGTTGTTGCCGTTCTATCTGTTCCCGCTGTACGGCCTGGCCGACTTCGGGTGGCGGTTGTTCGATTCAGGGCTGATCGCGCCGATCCAGGCGTTCATCTTCTCGTTCCTGACAATTTTGTACTTCGGCTTTGCAACCGCCGAAGAGCACTGACGCGCTCGAGCACGAGCGTTTCGCAACTAGGGAGACACAGTGGCAGTAGAGACAACAGGGGCGGCGATCAAGACCGCTGGCGGTCTGATCGGTGGTGGTCTCGCCCTCGGTGGCGGCGCGATCGGTGCTGGTATCGGTGACGGTATCGCCGGTAACGCCCTCATCAGCGGGATCGCCCGGCAACCAGAGGCGCAGGGCCAGCTGACCGGTCAGTTCTTCTTGACCGTCGGCCTGGTCGAGGCGGCGTACTTCATCAACCTGGCGTTCGCCGCGCTGTTCGCGTTCGTCCTCGGCAAGTGACCTTGGCCATGCCGAACGCTGCGCTCCACACCGTGATCGCGGCGAAGACGAACAACTTCCTGATTCCCAACGGGACGTTCATCTTCGAGTGGATCGTCTTCATCTTGGTCGTGATCTTCCTGGCCAAGAACCAGACGATCGGGATCCCGCGGATCGTCAAGATGATTGACGCGCGCCAGGCCGCGATCCGCAAGCAGTTCGAGGACGCCGAGGCGGCCAAGGCCCGGCTCGAGGCGGCTGAGATCGAGTACCGGGAGGCGCTGGCGGAGACCCGCCGAGACGCCTCGCGGCTGCGTGAGCAGGCCCAGGCCGAGCGCGCGGAGATCGTCGAGGAGGCGCGCAGCGAGGCCCAGGCAAGGGTCGAGCAGATGCTCGCCAATGCGGAGGACCGGATCGCCGCCGAGCGCCAGCACACGATCCTCGCGCTGCGCAACGAGATCGGCGAGCTGGCGATGACGCTGTCCGAGCGGATCGTGCACGACTCGCTGCGCCGGGACTCCCGCCAGCGCAAGCTGGTCGAGGACTTCATCGCGGGTGTGGGCGCGACCGAGATGGTCGAGGCCGAGCACGCCGGTGCCGGTCAGGTGGAGCGCGACTGATGCAGGGAGCCAGCCGGGCATCGTTGTCGATGCTCCGCGAGCATCTGCCGACCGACGGCGATCTGATCGGGCTGTCCGAGCAGCTCTACGCCGTGGTGTCGCTGCTGCTGACGCAGGGATCGTTGCGGCGCGCGCTGTCCGACCCGGCCTCGCCGGCGGTGACGAAGGCGGGTCTGGTCGACCGTTTGTTCGGCGCGCAGCTCGATGGGCCGACCCTCGACCTGCTCCGGGAGGCGGCACGCTCGCGCTGGTCGCAGCCCCGGGATCTCGTCGACTCGCTGGAGGAGCTCGCGGTCGAGGCCGCGCTCGGCGCCGCGGAGTCGGTCGGGCAGCTCGAGGAGGTCGAGGACGAGCTGTTCCGCTTCAGCCGGATCCTCGACGCCGAGCCCACCCTGCGGGCGGTGCTGACCGAACGCAACATCTCCCGCGCGTCCAAGCGCGGGTTGCTGCACACCCTGCTCGAGGGCCGGGTGACGAGTTTCACCTTTTCGTTGATCTCGCGCGCGGCGATCGAGCCGCGCGGGCGCCCGATCGAGCACGTGCTGCTCCATTACTCCACGCTCGCCGCGCAGCGGCGGGACCGACTGATCGCGCACGTCAGGACCGCGGTGGAGCTCACCGACGACGAGCAGCGCGAGTTGGCGACTGCGCTGAGTGCGTCGTACCAGCACGAGATGCGGCTGGAGGTCGTCGTCGACGAGGCGCTGATCGGCGGGCTCACGGTCCGGGTCGGCGACGAGATGATCGACGCCAGCGTCGCGCGCCAGCTCGCCGAGGCACGTCGCAAGCTGACCGGCGGATCGGGCGCACGCCCGCGCCGCGGATAGAACAAGCAAACCGAGGAGCAAACCAGTGACCGAGTTGAGCATCCGGCCGGAGGAGATCCGCGACGCCCTCGCGGGCATCGCCGACGCCTACGACGCCAAGACCAAGCGCGAGGAGGTCGGCGTCGTCGTCGACACCGGTGACGGCATCGCCCGGGTCGAGGGTCTGCACTCGGCGATGACTAACGAGCTGCTGGAGTTCGAGGGCGGCTTGTTCGGCATTGCGCTGAACCTCGACGTCCGCGAGATCGGCTGCGTCATCCTCGGCGACGCCCAGGGGATCGAGGAGGGCCAGCAGGTCCGCCGGACCGGCGAGGTGCTCTCGGTCCCGGTCGGTGACGGCTTCCTCGGCCGGATCGTCGACCCGCTCGGCCGGCCGCTCGACGGCAAGGGCGACATCGCTTCCACCGAGCGCCGTGACCTCGAGCTCCAGGCGCCGAACGTGATGGCCCGCCAGCCCGTGAAGGAGCCGCTGCAGACCGGGATCAAGGCGATCGACGCGATGACCGCGATCGGCCGCGGCCAGCGCCAGCTCATCATCGGTGACCGCCAGACCGGCAAGACCGCGGTCGCACTCGACGCGATCATCAACCAGCGCGACGGCTGGAAGAGCGGCGACAAGAAGCAGGCGGTCAAGTGCGTCTACGTCGCGATCGGGCAGAAGGGCTCGACGGTCGCGCAGGTGCACAACGCGCTTGAAGAGGCCGGCGCGATGGCCTACACGACCATCATCGCCGCTCCCGCGTCGTTCCCGGCCGCCTTCAAGTACATCGCGCCGTACGCCGGATCTGCGATCGCGCAGCACTGGATGTACGCCGGCGAGCACGCGCTGATCGTCTTCGACGACCTGTCGAAGCAGGCCGACGCCTACCGCAACATCTCGCTCCTGCTCCGCCGCCCGGCCGGCCGCGAGGCCTACCCCGGCGACGTCTTCTACCTGCACTCCCGGCTGCTCGAGCGCTGCGCCAAGCTCAACGACGAGCTGGGCGGCGGCTCGCTCACCGGGCTGCCGATCATCGAGACCAAGGGCAACGACGTGTCGGCCTACATCCCGACCAACGTCATCTCGATCACCGACGGCCAGATCTTCCTCGAGACCGACCTGTTCAACTCCGGGGTCCGCCCGGCGATCAACGTCGGTGTCTCGGTCTCCCGGGTGGGCGGCAACGCGCAAACCAAGGCGATGAAGGGCGTTGCCGGCCGGCTCCGGCTCGACCTCGCGCAGTACCGCGAGCTCGAGGCGTTCTCGGCCTTCGGCTCCGACCTCGACAAGGCCTCGAAGGCCCAGCTGGAGCGCGGCGCGCGGCTGGTCGAGCTGCTCAAGCAGCCGCAATACACGCCGTACCCGGTGGAGCGTCAGGTCGTTTCCATCTGGGCCGGCACGTCGGGTGCGCTCGACGACGTCCCGATCCCCGACATCTCGAGGTTCGAGCGCGAGTTCCTGGAGTACGTCGGCCGCCAGCACAAAGGCATCTATGACGAGATCCTCGCCGGCGGAAAGGTCGAGGGCGACCTGGCCGAGCAGCTCGAGATCGCCGTCGGCGATTTCAAGAAGCAGTTCGAGACCTCGAGCGGCGATCCCATCGGTGGCGATGAGCTGAGTGAGAAGGTCGGCGCGGGAGCGTCGGCTGATGGCGGGTCGGCGGAATCGGCGGACGACGACAGCGCCGACGAATCGGACGAGTCCTGACCTATGGGCGCTCAGCTTCGCCAATATCGCCGGCGGATCAAATCGGTCCAGTCGACGAAGAAGATCACGCGCGCGATGGAGCTCATCGCGGCGTCGCGGATCGTCAAGGCGCATCAGCGGATCGTGGCGTCGCGGCCATATGCCGAGGCGATCACCGGCGTCGTGCGCACCGTGACCGCGGAGGGCGTGGTCAACGCGGAGCATCCACTGACCACGCCGCGCGAGAATCCGAGCAAGGCGGCGCTGCTGGTGATCACGAGCGACCGCGGCCTGGCCGGCGGTTACAGCGCGAACGTGCTTCGAGCCGGCGAGCAGACCACGACCCGGTTGCGCGGTGACGGCATCGAGCCGGTGCCGTTCCTCGTCGGTCGCAAGGCATTGAGCTTCTACCGCTTCCGCGGCCGTGAGGTGGCGCACAGCTGGACCGGGTTCACCGAAGCGCCCTCCTTCGAAGACGCCCGCCGGGTCAGCGCGGCGATGCTGGAGGAGTTCGTCAAGGGTTCGGCCGACGGTGGCGTCGATGAGATCCACATGGTCTTCACGCAGTTCGTCTCGATGGCGACTCAGCGGGTGGTCACCACCCGGCTGATCCCGCTCGACCGGGCCGATGCGCCGGCCGGTGAGACCGAGGAGGCCACCGAACAGGGTGCGCATGGGCTGATCGAGTTCGAGCCGGAGGGCAGCGGGGTGCTCGACGCGCTGCTGCCGCGCTACCTCACCGCCCGCGTCTACGCGGCCATGCTCGACGCCGCGGCCAGCCAGCAGGTCGCGCGTCGGCGGGCGATGAAGTCGGCGACCGACAACGCCGACGAACTGATCAAGCAACTGACCCGGGACGCCAACTCGGCCCGGCAGGCAGAAATCACGCAGGAAATCATGGAAATCGTGGGCGGCGCGGAAGCGCTCGCCGGGACAGGGAGCGAACATTGACCGCCACACTCGAAGACCAGCCGACCACCCGGGAGGGCGGCGTCGGCCGGGTCGTCCGCGTCATCGGCCCGGTTGTCGACGTCGAGTTCGCACCCGACGAGATGCCCGAGATCTACAACGCGATCCACGTCGACCGCACCCTCGGCGACGAGACCAGGACGCTCACCCTCGAGGTAGCCAGCCACATCGGCGACAACATGGTGCGCGCGATCTCGATGCAGCCCACCGACGGGCTCACCCGCGGGGCGCAGGCCAAGGACACCGGCGCCTCGATCTCGGTGCCGGTCGGCGACGCAACCCTGGGTCACGTCTGGAACGTGCTCGGTGAGCCGCTCGACGTCGACGCAAGCACGATTGAGATCACCGAGCGCTGGCCGATCCACCGGCCGTCGCCGCCGCTCGACGAGCTCGAGCCGCGGACCGAGATGTTCGAGACCGGCATCAAGGTCATCGACCTGCTCGCGCCGTACGTGCGTGGCGGCAAGATCGGCATGTTCGGCGGTGCCGGAGTCGGCAAGACCGTCGTCATCCAGGAGATGATCCGGCGGGTCGCGCAGCAGTTCGGCGGCCGTTCGGTGTTCGCCGGGGTCGGCGAGCGTACCCGCGAGGGCAACGACCTCTACCTGGAGATGGAAGAGGCCGACGTCCTCAAGGACACCGCGCTGGTCTTCGGGCAGATGGACGAGCCGCCGGGCACCCGGCTGCGGATCGCGCTGGCCGGGCTGACGATGGCGGAGTACTTCCGCGACGTGCAGCGCCAGGACGTGCTGCTGTTCATCGACAACATCTTCCGGTTCACCCAGGCCGGTTCGGAGGTCTCGACCCTGCTCGGGCGGATGCCGTCGGCAGTCGGTTACCAGCCGACCCTGGCGGACGAGATGGGCGAGCTGCAGGAGCGGATCACCTCGACCCGCGGTCACTCCATCACGTCGCTGCAGGCGATCTACGTGCCCGCCGACGACATCACCGACCCGGCGCCGCACACGACGTTCGCGCACCTCGACGCGACAACGGTGCTCTCGCGGTCGATCTCGGAGAAGGGCATCTACCCGGCGGTCGACCCGCTCGACTCGACCTCGCGGATCCTCGACGCCCGGTACGTCGGTGAGGAGCACTACCAGACCGCGCGTCGTACCCAGGAGATCCTGCAGCGCTACCGCGACCTGCAGGACATCATCGCGATCCTCGGTATCGACGAGCTGTCCGAAGAAGACCGGATCGCGGTCAACCGGGCCCGCCGGATCGAGCGCTTCCTGTCCCAGCCGTTCTTCGTCGCCGAGCAGTTCACCGGCATCCCCGGCAAGTTCGTGCCGCTGGCCGAGACGATCGACTCGTTCAAGCGGCTGTGCGACGGCGAGTTCGACGAGGCGCCCGAGCAGGCGTTCTTCATGTGCGGCGGCGTCGAGGACGTCGAGGCCAACACGAAGCGGCTCGCCGAGTAACGAGGGTCGGTTCCGGTTGTCGCGCTAGCGGACCGGGCGGACGGCGGTGGCCCGGCGCGGTGAGTAGTGCCGGGCCATCCACGGCACCAGCCAGGCTGCTTCGGCGGCGATCCGCCAGTCCATCTTGGAGCTGCCGGCCCGGCGCTCGTGAAACACGATCGGCACCTCGGTGATCCGGGCGCCGGCCCGCGCCGCGCGCACGGTCATCTCGATCTGGAAGGCGTAGCCGTCGCTGCCGGTGGCCTCGTCGAGCAGCGACGCGAGCAGCGGTGCCCGCCAGGCCTTGAAGCCGCCGGTCAAATCGCTGACGGGAGTGTGAACGAGCACGCGCGCATAGACGTTGCCGCCGCGGGAGAGCCAGCCGCGCGGGCCAGACAGCCCGGCGCTGCTGCCGCCCGGGACGTAACGAGACCCGATCACGAGGTCGGCATCCTCGGCGGCGGCGACCAGCCGGTCAACGTCGCTCGGCGCATGCGAGCCGTCGGCGTCCATCTGGACGACGAGGTCGTAGCGGTCGTCGGCGAGCGCACTGGCGAACCCCGCGGCGTACGCGCGGCCGAGCCCCTGCTTGCCCGGGTTCTCGAGCAGGTGCACCCGGTCGGGCTCGGCGAGCATTGCGGCCCGCACGATCTCCCCGGTGCCGTCGGGGGAGCTGTCGTCCACGACCAGGATGTCGGGACGGCACGGCCGTTCGAGCAGCTGCTCGAGGGTGGTGGC
>Ga0265338_10008271_pt1 | contig 12665 bp, 10 predicted proteins | sample 42126metaG_FD_193579 | JGI IMG/M metagenome (GOLD analysis project Ga0265338, IMG submission 193579) | Rhizosphere microbial communities from Carex aquatilis grown in University of Washington, Seatle, WA, United States - 4-21-26 metaG | ecosystem: Host-associated > Plants > Roots > Rhizosphere... | reverse complement strand
TGAGCAGGATGGGAATCTCTTCCTTGCGCTCGCGCAGCGGCGGAATCTGCATGGTAAAAGCGTTAAGGCGGTAGTAGAGATCCTCGCGCAGACGCTTGTTGGCGAGCGCCTCGGGAATGTTGATGTTGGTCGCGGCCAGGATGCGGACGTCGACTTTGATAACAGAACGGCTTCCCAAGCGAGAGAACTGTTGGTCCTGCAAGACGTGCAGGAGTTTTGCTTGCAAAAGGGGCGGCATCTCGCCAATTTCGTCGAGCAAGATCGTCCCCCGGTTGCAGAGTTCGAATTTGCCCGGCTTGGCGTGGTTCGCTCCTGTGAAGGCGCCTTGCTCGTATCCGAACAATTCGCTCTCAAGAAGGTCAGCGGGAACGGCGGCGCAATTTACTTTCAGAAACGTGCGATGCGCGCGCGGCGAAAGCTTGTGGATGAGGCGTCCGAGCACTTCTTTGCCGGTGCCACTCTCGCCGAGCAAGAGCACGGGAATATCGACGTTCGCCACAAGAGCAGCTTGCGAGCGGATCTTGCGCATCTGCGGACTGGCGGCGATGAAAAAAACGTCGTCGGACAGTTCTTCGACGTCGCCGCTGTACGTCTGCTTTCCCTGACCGAGGCTGAGGTCGATGACGGCGTCCAGTTCCGCCTTCTGAAATGGCTTGGTGAGGTAATCGAGGGCACCGAGTTTCATCGCGTGCACGACTTTGCGGGTGTCGTTCACGCAGGACAACATGACGACCTTGACTCCGGGCTGAAGCTGGCGCAGTTGTTCGAGCGTCTGCAAACCGTCGATGCCGGGCATGAGCACGTCGAGCAGCACGAGGTCGGGTTGCAGACCTTTTTCGACGAGGAGCAATGCTTCTTCGCCGGTGGTAGCGGTGTCGACTTTGTAGTCGTCCACTTCCAGCAGCGTTTTGATGTAGCGGAGCATGCCGGGTTCATCGTCGACCAGCAGAATTTTCGCGGTAGGCTTCATCGGTTTTTCCCTTTGCTGGCGGCGGCAACAGTAGGCTTGTAAGGAATGAGGAAGGAAAACTTGCAGCCTGCGCCGGTGTCACTCTCGACCCAGATCTTACCTCCCATACCTTGCACGAGGCGGCGCGCGATCGCGAGACCCAATCCCATACCTTCCTGAGCTTCGGTGCCAGGAAGGCGAAAAAAGTCGTCAAAAACCTCGAGGTGGAACTCGGCCGGAATGCCGGGCCCGGTGTCGGAGACGCTGACCTTAACGGAGTTGGGATGAGTCAAATTCTGGCGGCGGCGTTCGGAGGCCGAAGGCTGAGAGGCAGCCCGACGGTCCCACATATAAGGCTCGGCATGAAGCCAGACGGTTCCGCTCTGGGGCGTGAACTTAAAAGAGTTCTCCAACAAGTTCGAGATGACGCGCTCCAGTTTCGGGGAATCGAATGGAAAAGCCGGGAGCTTGTCGTTGGCCAGAAAATAGAGGGCGAGGCCCTTTTCCTGAAAGCGGTTGGACCAGAGACGGCACATGTCAGACAGGCAATCGTTCACATTGCCGGGTGCAAATTGCATGCGCAGGCCGCCGGTTTCGAGAGCGCTGTAGGTCAGGAAATCCTGAATGAACTGCTGGAGGCGCTTGCCGCTCGCCTGCATGTCTTGGAGGACGTCCCGCTGGCGGTCGCTGAGCGGGCCCAGCTTCTCGCTGTGCAGCAATTCGACATAACCATTCAAAATCGATAGGGGGGTCTTTAGGTCGTGGGCGGCGGAGGCGAGCGCATTGGTGGTGCGCTGGAACCGTTCGCTTAGCTCCTTGTATTCCTGCAGCAGGTTTTCTGGGCTAGGCACATCGCCGTCAGGTTTGGCAGCAGTCGCTGGCATAACTTCTGAGGTTCCTCCCGTGTCAGAGACGTAGATGTTCTTTTGGACAGTCGCCATGAGGAAAAACCACAGGTTTGCACGGGAGAGGGAACTGCACCCGAAATACTCCACCCGAGTGGCAGTAAGAAAATCGTATGTCAGGCGCAATTCGTTGTCAACGGAAAATGCACGGGAATTACCCAAGTGTAGCAAAAGCTTGCACTTTCGGCCCTTCCTTGTCGCGTGAGGGCGGTTTTACAGCACCGAATAAAAAGCGAACAGAAGAGAGGAAATCACCTGTTGGTTCCTGTGTTTTGGAGGCGGAGCTGACGGGAAGTTGGCTTCGGGGCCCGGTTTCAGCGGGTATTTGGCGGGTATTTGGCCCCTGAGGTGCTCCAAACGCGGCGGTGTTAGAGCTATGGAGAAGTCTGCATGAAAGACGCGAAGGGACGAAACGAGCGGCGGAAATGGGTCAGGCTGCCGCTAGCGATCCCCGTTTTCGTGCGGAGCCGTGATGGAAAAGGTAAGGAGTTCCTGGAATTTGCGACGGCGCTGAATGTGAGCGCGGGCGGAATGCTGGTCGCGATTCGCCGCGCTTTGCCTGCCATCGCGCAGATTCGACTGGAGATCCCAAGCGCCCCGGTAGCGGCATTGGCTGCGTTGCCAGAAGCCTCGCGAACGCTGCGTGCCAAAGCTCTGCGCACCACCCCAGCAGAGGGGTACTATCTGTTAGGCCTGAAGTTTGCGCGTCCGCTGCTGCTCTCTGTAAGTGCCGCCCCCCGACGCCGAAAAATCGCTCCTGCCGTGTGAAAATGTTTGCGCATCTGCCCCTGGAAGGTGGTACCGTTGAGGGCATTGCCTGGTTACCAGGAGATGCCCGTTCGGCTCTTTGGTAAGTTGATACTCCTCAACTACATAAGCTAGATTTGAGTGGTCCCGCAGCGGACCGGGAAAGATTTGGCTCTCCGGGTGCAGGATAGTGATTCTCCCCCCTTTTACAGAAACCAGCCATGACAACCAGTAGTGTCAGCACGCTCGTTCAGCCCTTGGGGGAAATGCCTCCTGACGCCATTGTATTTGGGCGTACCGAGGGCATGCAGGCCGTCAAGGACCGCCTGACTAAATTGGCGAGCGCGAATGTGCCCGTCCTCATCCAGGGAGAGAGTGGAACGGGCAAGGATATTATCGCGCGCATGATTCATGCGGCTTCGCCCTGGCGCACCGGGCCGTGGGTGAAAGTGAACTGTCCGGCGATTCCTGGCACGCTGCTGGAAAGTGAACTGTTCGGCTACGAAAAGGGAGCATTCACCGGCGCCTATGGAATGAAACCGGGCCGAGTGGAGATGGCGCACCGCGGCACGCTGTTCCTCGACGAAATTTCTGAGTTGGACATGTCTCTGCAGTCGAAGTTGCTGCAACTCCTGCAGGACGGGCAGTTCTGTCGCATCGGGGCACAAGAAGACAAGAAAGTGGAAGTGCGAGTTGTGTGCGCGACCAACCGCAAGCTTGAGCAGGAAATTGAGAACGGAACGTTTCGGGCTGATCTGTTTTACCGCATCAATGTAGTGAATCTCCACCTGCCTCCGCTGCGGGAACGCGCGAGTGATATTCCCGACCTGGTGGCCTATTTTCTGGAGTATCACAACCGGAAGTACAACTGTCGCGCGCGGGCTCTTTCCAGTGAATTGATGATCGAATTGCGCAAGTATCACTGGCCGGGCAACATCCGGGAGCTGGAGAATCTGATCAAGCGCTACGTGATTCTAGGCAACGAAGATGTGATCTCGTCGGACCTGGCGCCACGGGCGACCGATTTCTTCAACACGGAGATCCCGGTGGACGGCCAGATTTCTCTGAAGAAGCTGACGCGCCAGGCGGTGCGTGAGTTGGAGCGGAAAGTTATTCTAAAGGTCCTGCAGAATTGTCACTGGAACCGCAAGCAGGCGGCGCGAGCATTGAGCATCAGCTATCGCGCATTGCTCTACAAGATTCGCGATGCTGGATTGCCGTCGAATCGGACGGTCAAGCGGCGGGAAGCGGAGAATCCTAAGCAGGGAATCGCGGCGGATTAAAACCGTTCCTGGAGTCAGCTTCGAGCATTGTTGCGCAGAAATTTGCACTTTCTACCCACTGGGGCAAGTGTCGAACCTGGCCTAAGTTGTTACCCACCTACGACTTAATAAGAGTTGATGTTTGGAACTCGGTTTGCAAATTGCACAACACGCACCTTAAGTGGTCATTCCTCAGCGGTCTTTCCTCGTAGGGTGTCAGCCACGCGTCGTTGTCAAAAGAGACCGGGCGAAGTAACTCTCAGGAGAAGTACAAATGAAGAAAATGCTTTTGCTCGCTGTTTTGGCACTGGCCCTGCCAACAGCAGTTTTTGCCAGCAGCGGTGTAGACTACACCAACAGCGGCGGCACCCTATCGGGAACGAACAGCGGACTCTCGCTGAGCGGATCTGTGTTGATTGCCGTCAATGGACTGAACGGGGGCGGGCTGATCACAGGGAGCAACTTGGGCAGTCTTGAATTCTCAACCGGGGCGCTGACAAGCGGCTCGTTGCAAATGGGCGGTACGTTCGCGGCCGGCGGAACATTCACTATCACCGGGAACGGCACCAACGGGATCCCGAACGGCACCTTGTTCACTGGATCGTTTTCTGGTCCCGTGACTTGGACGCTGATCACGCTCTCCAATGGAACGCACAACTACACGTTGAGCGGCTCCCTGTCGGGCTGGAACGGCTCCGGAACGGCGACCCAAGGTGTGACCGTTCAGTTGACGATCAATACCGGCAAGGGTTTCTTCAACGGCAGCACGAATATCTCGAGCGGCGACACGAACATCGTGGTTCCTGAACCGGGCTCCTTGGGCCTGCTCGGAACTGGGTTGATCGGTCTGGCTGGAGTGATTCGTCGCAAGCTAAAGGGCTAATCGTTCTTCTCAACACAACAAGAGCGAAACCCCGCCGCGAGGCGGGGTTTTTGTTTTGCCAAGGGGGAATCGGTCGGATGCTAACCCCGGAGTTCGGACAAGGCTTTCCGGGCGTCGGCCTGATTGGGATTCAGCTTTACTGCTTTTTCCAACTGCTGGCGCGCGAGGTTGAGATTGTTCTTCTTCTGATAGGCGAGGCCGAGGTGGTAGTGAACGTCCGCGTCGTCGGGATCGCCCCGCTTTTCGCCCAGGCGCAATGCCTCCTGAAACTGACTAATCGCGGAATCGTAGATGCCCTTCTGATAGTAGGCCCACCCGAGAGTGTCCGCGGCATTGGGGAAGTTGGGCATGCCGCGGCGAGCAGCCTGCGCCAGCCCCATCGCAACGTCGACGTTGCCACCCTGCTGAAGGATCACATAGGCAAGGTTGTTGGAGGCGAGAGGGTGCTCGGGCGAAATGGTGAGGGCCTGCTGGTACAGCGCTTTTGCCTGATCGTAGTTTTTCTGCGCCTCATAAAGTTCGCCCGCAAGAATGTAGAACCTCACTTCCCGAGGATTGTCTTTGATAGATTGCTGGTAGAGCGCAAGCGCCTTATCCGAGGAGCCCTCCTGAACCTGCACCTTGCCGAGCTTTTCGAGAGCGTCGGTATTGTTCTTATCGAGTTCGATTGCCTTGTGGAGGGCGGCCTCTGCGCCTGGCAAATCTTTCTTGCCGTTGAAGAGAGCGGTGCCGAGCAAGTCATAGAAGTTGGCGTTGTTGGGAGACTTTGCGATCTGAGCGTTACCTGCGGCGATCGCATTATCAAACTGCTTTTCTGCGATATACGTATTCATGAGGCCGCTTAGGCCCTGGGTCGAAGAGGGGTCCTTCTCGAGCGCTTGCTGATAGAACTTCACGGCCTCAGGAAAGTGTTTCTGCGCCAATTGGACGTTGCCCAACTGGACAAACGGAGCGGGACTCTTGGGAGCACGCTGCATGGCCTGCTCCGCATCCTGCTGCGCGTCGTTGTATTTCTGTCGGGCAAGTTCCGCGATGCCTTTGAAGATGAATCCCTCAGCCGAATTCGGCTGCGCCGCGATGAGTTGCTGCGCGGTCTGCATTACTCCATCGAAGTCGCCACGGCTCAGCTGTAAGGCAGCGAGCGAGCGTTGTGGATCGGTCAGGTCGGGTTGGAGGCGGGCTGCCTCTCGCCACTCGGACTCGGCGCGGCGTTCATCATGCTGCTGCTCGAAGGCGCGACCCAGTTGGAAATGGGCTACAGCATTGTTGGGATCATCATGGAGGGCGCTTTGCAGAGAGTCGACGGCGCCGCCGGCGTCATTCTGATGAAGCTGCATCTCGGCCTTGTAGACGAGGGCATCCACATCGTGGGGGTTGGCCTTGAGGATGTCATTGTTCAGTTTGGACGCCTCGTCTAGGCGGTTCTTCAGAATCAGGAGCTGGATGTAGTTTCTCTTAACCTGAAGATCCTTAGGATGATCCTTCGAAAGCGAAGAGTACTCTGCGACAGCCTTGTCGACATCCACGGTGGCGTAATAGTCGCCGAGCATGCGGTAACCTGCGGGATTATCGGCAAGATCCTTCTTGGTTTGCAGCAGAAACGATTCGGCTTCGTCGTTCTTACCTTCGTGCATCAAGAGGCGGACGAAATCGGCTCGTGCTTCGCTGCTTTTCGGATCCACTACGATCGCATTCTTAAACTGCTGTTCCGCTTCGGAAAGCCGATTGCGACTTTCATAGAAGCCACCCAATGCGATTTGAGCGTTCATGGATTTCGGATCGACCTTGGTGGCTTGCTTGAAACTATCTTCCGCAGGTCCGGGCATGTCGGAGCGGAGCTGAAAGAGAGCGAGCAGCAAGTAGGACTCAGAACGATTCGGGTCTGCGGCAATCGCCTGTTGCATCTCCTGCATGGCGGCTGCGAATTTGTTCTGCGCGGCGTAATAATTCGCCCATGCCTCGTGGGTTTCAGGATTGTTGGGCTGCTTTTCTTTGAGAACGTCCAGATGGACCTTCGCCTGGTTTAGAGCGTCCTGAACTGGACTGCCGTCCGGGTTTTTCGCAGTCACCAGGATATTTGCCAGGTCGGTGCGCGCACGATAATTGTAGGGATCGAGTTCGACGGCGCGGGTCAATTCCGGGAAGGCATGGCTGGTGTCGCCCAGCTTCAGGTAGACCTGACTGAGTTTGTAATGGGCCTGGGCGAAGCCGGAGTCGATCTGAACGGCGTTGGAGTATTGAATCGCCGCCTCGCGGTACTTGCCTTCGGCAAAGTATTTTTCGCCGCTATCGAAGTATTTCTGCTTGCGAACATTGGGATCGCGAGAGCAGCCGGTGGAGATCACGGCGAGAAGCAAGCAAGCCACCGACAGGCGAGAGGAAATAGTGCGACTCATATGGATTCTTCTCCAACGGCGGACGGAAGACGCACGAATGCCTTCCTCCGCAGAAGATCTCATGATACTGCACGGTAATCGCGGAAAACAGTTAACTGGAGGCATACTGAGCCGCGCAGGCAGTTCGTCAGCGGCCCGGTGGAGGATGGGAAATGCAGGGCTTACCGAGGCTTGGCGCAGGACTCACACCGGTCGGTGATCGGACTCACTGCCGCGAGTTTTCCTGGATGCGTATCCTGAGGGTAGTCGCAAGGCGGTGTCATGGCTGCCAAGGAGTTGCACCTAAATCGTTTCGAGCGAGTCCTGTTCGGAATCGCATTGTGTTTGGCGGTGCTTATTTTGGCGGTTCGAATCGGAGCGGTCGCGACTGTCTGGTATTTGCACCACGTCCGATAGTTGAATCCATTCTTCGCTCAGGGCCATTCCCCCCTGAGTTCTTCCGTAGGGTGTTCGTCCGGCTACAATGTTTGCGTCCGTCCGGTGGGCCTCAAGATACAACTGCGTTTTCTGGATAGAAAGAGGCTGCAAATGTCTTTTCGATCCGTGTTCCTGGCTGTTGTGATTGCCTTCGCGCTGATTTTGGCTGCGTTCTTGATCAATCGGGCAAGGCCGCAGGTTGAGACCGATCAGCCCAGTGCAGACTTTGTGCGAGCCACAGGAAAATGCGCTGAGTGTCATGCACGGACTCAATATTCGGTGGTTCATGAATACGAGATGAGTTTGCACGCGAAGAAAGGTGTGAACTGTCTCGAGTGTCACCAGCCTGCGGCCGGACAAGAAAAGAAAGACCATCACGGATTTGTGATCTCGACGAAGCTGACGGCCGGGAATTGCCGAAGCTGTCACGAAGCGATTTATCAGCAATTCCTGCACAGCCGGCATGCCGCGCCCGCGTGGGCAGCGATCTACGGAGAGAAAGGCCTTACGCCGGAGCAGGTGAGTCTGTCGGAGACCTACCAGCCGGGAGGAACCCGAAGGCCGGCACACCCTTTTGTTCAGGGGGAGGGAGCGGCGGCGATGACGAGCGGGTGTGAGCAATGCCACAGCGTGGGCAAGCCCAATGCTGACGGCACGATCGGGAACTGTACCGCGTGCCACACCCGGCATACCAGTTCGGTCCGGATCGCCCGGTTGCCGAGCACTTGCGCCCAATGTCATATGGGGCCAGATCATTCGCAGATCGAAATCTACGAAGAATCCAAGCACGGCGTCATGTTCCAGGCCCAGGAGCGATTGTTGAACCTGGATGCGCCGCCGAAGACTCTCACCACGCGCGATATGTTCGTCCCGACTTGCGCCACCTGCCACATGAGCGGCATCAATGGTGTGGGGATTACCCACGATCCGTCGGAGCGATTGTCGTTTTACCTGGCAAATGCGATCACTGAAAAACGTCCAAACTACGCGGCGGCGCAGGCGAAGATGAAGCAAGTATGCTCACAGTGCCATACGCCTGCGCTGATTGATCGGGTGTATAGCCAGGCCGAACAAGTTGTCGACGTCACGAATGGCCGCGTTCGCTCCGCCCAGGATCTAATAGCCGGATTGCGCAAGGAAGGCTTACTTTCGGGACCACCGTTTTCCCAGCCCATCGACTTCGTGTACTTCGATCTTTGGCACTACGACGGGCGAACCAGCAAACACGGGGCATTCATGGGAGGCGCTGATTTTGTGCAATGGCACGGGAATTATCCCATGATGCAGAAGACGGTGGAGCTGCAGTCGATGGCTGCCGAGCTCAGGAGAGAGCATGGCAAGGCTAAGTGAACGCTGGTGGGCGCGTCCACAAATCTGGGTCGAAGTGTTCGCGATCTTGAATGTCGGATTTCTGACTTTCGATATCTACTTGGCGCACTCGGTGAATCAGTTTCGCAGCGAAGCGGAGTACATTCCGCTGATCTTTTCTGCGTCCGCTCCTTTGGTTTTGATCGTCGGGCTGGCTGTGCGTTATCGATGGCCGGCAGTTTGGAAGGACCTCGGTTACCTGGTCGGCTGGCTGGCGGTGCTGGTCGGGCTCACCGGAGTGATTCTCCATTTGCAAAGCCACTTTTTTTACGAACATACTCTACGAAGCCTGACGTATTCTGCGCCGTTTGCCGCGCCTCTCGCGTACACGGGGCTGGGATTTCTGCTGATCATGAACCGCATGGTCGATCCGGAAACGATCGAGTGGGCCCAATGGGTATTGTTTTTGGCGCTGGGTGGGTTCATTGGAAATTTCGTTTTCAGCCTCGCCGATCACGCTGGAAACGGATTCTTCAACTCCCTGGAGTGGGTGCCCGTGGTGGCGAGCGCCATCGCAGTAGGTTTCCTCACGGTTCCGTTGGTCACGAAGGTCTTCCGCCAGTACATCGATCTATGCGCGGCAATCCTGGTGCTGGAAGCAGGAGTGGGTCTCTGGGGATTTATGCTTCACGCCTTGGGAAATCTGCGCGGGCCGTCCGTTCACTCCTTCGATAATTTTATTTACGGGGCCCCGCCCATGGCTCCGCTCCTGTTCCCAAATCTGATGGTGCTGGGCATTATTGCGCTCTGGCAACTTCGAAGCTTTGAAGCCTAATTCTTGGCCAGCTTTTATCAGCGCGGGATGTAAGTATCCAGCAACGGGAGGATTTCTCCGACGAAGGGCAGCAGGCGCTGCTGGGCAGCGTCGGCAGTTTCGCCGGGGTACATAGGTGTGGTAATCCGCACGAGCGAACCGTCGCTGCGGTTCATCTTGATGGAATCGGCGACCAGATAGAACTTGGCCCAATACTCGCTGGCGACTCCGCGATCATGGGCCCAGAACCAATAAAGAACGAGCTGCCGGGAATCCCCTTTCGCGATGAGGTAACGGTTCGCAGGAAAAGGAACGTGGCCCGGCATGTTGAGCGTGATGCGTTGGTTTTCGACCGGGGTCCAGCCAGAACCGGGAAGGCAGTGCTGGGGTGAATGGATCGTGTCTCCGGCGCGCTGGCTGCGGAAGTAGGCGACGAAGAGATCGACGTAATAGGTTGTCTGCGGATTCTGATAGACGCGCAGGAGAAAGTCACCGGGTCCGAGGATGTCGAGGACTTCCTTGTCGATGGCAACGTCAGAGCCACTCCATCCACCGAGTTGCGTGGGAAAGTCTTTCAAAGCGAGACGGTCGGGGAATACTTCGCTACGAGCGCGTAATTGTAGGAAGACGGCTGCGGCCGCGATGAGTACGCTTGCGAGGACGAAGGTGGCTACGGAGTTCCTCGAGTCAGAAGATGTTTTTGTTGCGGCTGAGGCGCTGGCTTCGTGTAGGCGACTGTCCTTCTCAGGAAACGAGAACTGGACCAGGCCGTGCAGAGCGTAGAGCATGAGCAGCGAAACGACAAAGATGATCCATCCCCACGAAGCGTGGAAGTAGCCCTCGGCTGCTTCGGGATCCCAATACTGAACGAGCAGCCCAGTCCCAATGATGCGGACGTCATTGGCGGCGACGGTAATCGGCACGGCTGCGAAAGCGAGCAGCCAGCGCACCCAGAGGCGCTTTTCCATCAGATATCCGTAGATGATGGCGAGCGTCACCAAAGACATCAGGGATCGAATGCCGCTGCAGGCTTCGGCGACCTCTAGCGCCATAGCTGGCAAGTTGATCACGTTGCCTTCCCGAAAAATTGGCACTCCGAGAACCGGGAGTACGGTGGCGGCAACTTTCGAGGCCAGTAGTTGGAGGGGGAACGTGATCTGATTCAGGGCGATGGACGGGATAGGAATCATCATCAGCAGGAACGCCCAGGGGAAGAGCACCGCGCGGAAGAAATTCCATCCAAAGAAAAGGATTACGAGTCCGGCCGAGACCAGCAGCAGGGAAGAGCGAGCCAGAAAAAGCTCCGCGCCCAGGCGACCGACAATGAGGACTACCAGACCAACGAGCAGGACGATGAGGCCGGACCAGGACGGCCGGGTAGGGATTTGGGCGAGGCGATCACGTTCTTGCCAGAGCACGAATGCGGAAAAGAGAGGTACAAAGAAGCCGTGGGAAAAGTTGGGATCGTTCCACCACTGTCCGACCAAGTGGCCCAAGGTGGAGCCGTAGAGCCACAGAGTGAGAATCCCGAGAATTAGCAGTTGCCAGGAGGGAACGAAGGGCAATCGTTCAGACTTCCAGCGCGCAGTCAGCATCTCAGGTTGCACAATTTGAGTCAGAGCGCACGCATCGGAGATGCGGGAGCAGGCTCAGAATAAGCGAAACAGTCACAGCGCGCAATGCGGAGCGGGGTGCGGGACTTCGAAGCTGGCAGAGTTAAGTTCCGGGGGTTTGGGGAGAGGAAGGTGGTTCGCGAGGCCACTTCTCGTGGGAAGGAGGGCTTTAGTGAGAAGAAGTTTTCCTATATGTCCTCGTTGTCAGTTGTGGCTTTCTCCGGATACGTATCGAAAATATGCTCCAGTTGCTGTCGATGTAGCCGTAAGCTATTGAAAATAAGATTATAATCTTGGATCCTGGCTCTTTGCTCCGAAGGTGTGCGGTGGCAATCTCCGTGCTCGCGAAGAGCGTAGACCGTAGTCAATCTGGGCACGACGGACATGAGAAGGGGAAAAATGGGCAAATTATTGCCTAACATTGGCGGTTGCGGGCGCGAAGGGGTATCCACGGCGCCAGCCAGTCTGGCGTTTGTTGAAGGCGTAAGCGCATGCATGCGGCCGGTGGAAGCCATCATTCGAGAACTAGCGCAGAGTGATGTTCCAGTGCTGGTTCTGGCCGAGGCGGGCGCAGGGAAGCAAGCCACCGCGCAACGGATCCATCAGATGTCGCAACGTAGTGGGCAACCTTTTCGCTCGTTTCAGTGTCTAGACCTGCGGCCTGAGGACTTGGAAATACTGCAAGAACACGAAAACGATGGACCCGGGGCCGGCCCGGGAACCATTTATCTCAAGGACTTGGCGGATTTGAGCGCGGACTGCCAGGCGCGCTTACTGGAGGCTTTGCCGCAATCTCCGGGAAGGGGCGTGGCGAGCGGGCGGCCACGGCTGATTTGTGGAAGCGCTCGCGATCTGGAAGGCGAAGTCCGACGGGGACGGCTGCGCGAAGATCTTTATTACCGGATCAGCGGGGTGTGTTTGCGCCTGCCCCCGTTGCGGCAGAGGAAAGAAGATATTCCATTCCTGATGGGTTATTTCCTTCGCAAGTACGCGCGGGATTTTCATCGTAGAGTTCCCGACCTGAGCGCCGAGACGTTGCGCTTGTTCCTGGATTACGCGTGGCCGGGGAATCTGCGGGAACTGGAAGATGCGGCGCGGGTCTTGGCTGCGCTGGGGGACGAGCGCGTGGCACTGGGTGGTCTGCGGGCTTTGCTGCGCAAGCCGGAGACAGGAAACAACGGAGTGGGAGTTTCCTTGAAGGCGGCATCGAGGGCAGCCTCGCGCGAGGCGGAAAAGGAATTGATCCTCGACACTCTTACCCGCACGCGCTGGAACCGGCGGCGGGCCGCCGAGCAATTGCAGATCAGTTACAAGGCGCTGCTCTACAAGTTGAAGCAGATTGGATTTGAAGGATACGGGGCTTCCTAGCTC
>Ga0265338_10008269_pt1 | contig 12667 bp, 17 predicted proteins | sample 42126metaG_FD_193579 | JGI IMG/M metagenome (GOLD analysis project Ga0265338, IMG submission 193579) | Rhizosphere microbial communities from Carex aquatilis grown in University of Washington, Seatle, WA, United States - 4-21-26 metaG | ecosystem: Host-associated > Plants > Roots > Rhizosphere... | reverse complement strand
CCAGGGAGCAACTAAATCAAGTCATGACGGCCGCTGGTACAAGGGTCTGTGTCCCTTCCATGATGACCGAACGCCTTCTTTATGGATAGACATGACAAGAAAAATTTGTGGTTGCCATGGCTGTAATTTCAAGCCTATGGATGTGATAAACCTGGTTTCTCGTCTGTATGGAATTTCAAATATTGACGCCATCCACTGTTTAGCTAAAGGATTATGATGACCATTTTCCCTCCACAACCAGTAAAGTTAACTCCAAGAGAAATGCAGATTATCGACATGATCACGTGCGACATGAATTTCAAGGAAATCGCACAGGCATTGGGAATAAAGCCGGGAACTGTCAGACTGCACCTGTCACATGCCCGACACAAGTATGGCGTCAATCAGACAACGACGCTGGTATTTTTGGTGACCCTAAACAAAATGTTGGCGAATAAAGATAGATATGCGGTGGTGATATGAGTAGCCAGCCGCAACTATTACAAATCGCCCTTGATAAAAAGGACGTAGTTTATACCCCTGATTGGGTGGCGCGGGATATGGTTGACTTCTTCAAGCCGACAGGGCGCATCCTAGAACCTGCTGCAGGGGACGGCGCAATTCTGAAATATTTACCCGGCGCGGATTGGTGCGAGATTGAGAAGGGACGCGATTTTTTCGCGCTGCAGCACGTTCGTTATGATTGGATTGTCGGAAACCCGCCATACAAAATTTTCAATATATGGATGAGACATAGTTTTGAACTTGCGGATAATGTGCTTTATATCTTCCCGCTCAATAAAATATTCAACGATTTTGGAATGATGTTATCCGTCAAAGAATATGGTGGCGTCAAGAGTGCGCGGGCTTACGGGCGCGGCGATAAGGTTTATTTTCCGATGGGGTACGCAGTAGGCGCGGTTCACTATCAGCGCGGCTATCACGGCCCAATGTCAATCAGCTTTTACGAGGCATAAACAAAATGCTAGCTAGTCAGGAAAGGTATGCGGTAGTAATCTGAATGGGTGAAAAACTATCAAATTGTTGTAGATGTTTGGGAAGCAGACGTAACCCTGGATGAGCAGACCCTGCTCGCTAATGGCGTGCGCGGGCTGATTATCCGTATGAATGATACGGTCGACCGCGAACATCTGGACGAGAATTTCAACGCGCAATGGGCGGCATCCTCTATGTTTTATCGGATGCCGTATTTTGTTTTTGCGCCATGGATGACGGTTCAAGCACAGGTCGATTTTATTATTGCCAATCTGCCAGCCGGTTGTAAATCCATTGCCCTGGATGTTGAGGTGGACGCGTACACAATCAACCCGATCAAGGTGGCGGGTGATTTGTGCGAATTGATGCGGCGCTTGCAGATGTTGGGTTTGCACGTCATCATCTATTCGGGTTCGTGGTATTGGCAAATCAAACATATCCAAGTTGGTTTACCGTGGCAGGCAGCCGCGGATTATTGGTGGGCGGCATACCCATACCTATTTCAGCCGAACAATTCAAGGACGGCCACAACCTGGGACGCGCTCAAAGGTCTCATTGCGAAATGGGTATGGGATACCGCTGGCTCTCCTGGTCCGTGCCAATTGCGCCAGGTGTGCAGCCGGTACGCGCTTCCAGGCACGGCGGGACTCAATATTGACATAAACATTTTCAACGGCGATGAAACCTCTCTCGCCGCTTATTTTGGGGGTAATGTAGCTCCGACTCCCACGCCGGAGCCTACCCCTATTCCATCGCCCATTCCCCAACTCAAGATAATCAACTGCTCATTTCTCATGGCGCATCCACAACCAGACCTGAAATCATCGCCCTGCCAGTATTTCACGGCGGGCGATTTGACCACGTTACTCGCAACCCAGACCGTCGGCGGCATTGTTTGGTATTCAACGCCGAAGGGCTGGATAAATTCGTATTACGCAAAGGTGACACAATGAATCAAACACTCCTCAATCTCTTGGTTATCGTTATCGGTTTGGCCGTTCCCGTTTTGGCGGGTTACGCCGCGAAGTGGCTCAAAGCGCAGGCCGACAAAGCCACGCATTACGTTCAGCCTGACATTTTGAGCGAGATTGAATACGTCGCTCAACAGGCCGTACACGCGGCAGAACAATGCGGGCTTGCAGGGCAAATAACCGATAAAAAGAAATACGCCATTGAAGTGGCGCAAAACTGGCTCAAGCTGAAGGGCATAACAATTGACCTTGCGGCGCTGGATGCGGCCATTGAGGCGGCGGTGTGGAATGAAATAAATAAAGATAAAGTGAAGTTGTCCACTTCGCCCATTGGCCTGATTAGCGCTGATTTGTGCCAGCCTAAATAACCGCCATGACGGAAACAGTCCTCGTCGCACTCATCGGTTTTTTAGGTTCGGCAGCGGTAGGCAGTCTGGTAACCTGGGCGCTTCAGCGGCGCAAAGAAAAAGTCGATATTACCGATCAGATTACAGAGACCGCGTTGAGTTTATTGCAACCGCTAAAAGACCGGGTTAGTGAGTTAGAGGGGACCATATCAAGGCTAAATCACAGAATCGTCGACCTGGAAGCCATGAATAGCGACCTCGAAGATTGGGCCGAACGCCTGACCTGCCAGGTGAAAGAGGCGCATTTGGAGCCGGCGAAGTTTATTCGTCACAGCGAACAGGTGACACAACACCAGCATAAGAGGAATACTGAGTAATGACCGAAGATCCAAAACCCGAACTCCCGAAACTGACCGATATGCAGAAAGTGTTTATCGATCAGTATTTCATTTGTGGCTTTAACGCAAGTGAAGCAGCCAGGCGGGCGGGTTATAAAGATGGCGGACAATCGGGTTACGAAAATAAGCAGAGTCCAGCCGTCCGCGCAGAAATCGATCGGCGCATGGCTGAGGTTCACATGTCCGCGGATGAAGTTCTTACTAGATTAGAGCAAATTGCTACGGGTACTATGGATGATTTTATTTATCCATCGGGCGCGGGCGTGAAATTGGATTTGGTGAAGGCTAAAAAGGCTGGGAAGTTACATTTACTCAAGTCTTATTCTAAGGGAAAACAGGGAACGAAGATTGAGTTATACAGCGCCCATGATGCGTTGAGAGACTTGGGCAAGTATCACAGCCTGTTTATCGACCGCGATGATGACGGTAAACCCATTACACCTATTACGACCATTGAAATAGTATTACCGCCTGAGCCGGAGGATTCCGGCAATGGCAACTGAACTTTACAAAAATAATAATGGCAAACTGCGCTTTGAATTGCACGCGGGACAGGCGCAAGCCTGGCGGTCAAAGACCCGTTTCAATTTCATTGTAGCCGGTACCCAGGGCGGGAAAACCTCATTCCTTCCGCTATGGCTTGACCGTGAAATCAAGGAAAGGGGCCACGGCGATTACTTAGCCGCAACAGCAACCTACGACCTGTTCAAGCTCAAGTTCCTACCTGTGATGAAGTCCTATTTTGTGGATATGTTCGGCTGGCAGGAAGATAAGAGCGACCTGGTATTCTGGAAGTTGCACAAGCCGCGCATATTCGACCGCATCATTCTACGCAGTGCATCCAGCGAGGGAGGTCTTGAAAGCGCTACGGCAAAAGGCGCGGTCCTTGACGAGTGCGGGCAGGATGATTTTAGATTGGGCGCGTGGGAGGCAGTGCAGCGGCGGTTATCCCTCAGTCAAGGGCGCGTGTTGGGTGCAACCACACCTTATAACATGGGCTGGCTGAAAACCGAAGTATATGACCGCTGGCGCGACAAGGACGCTGATTTTCGCGTCATCCAATTCCAGTCGATTATGAACCCGGCCTTTCCCCGCGCTGAGTTCTACCGCATGAAAGGCATCTTGCCCGAGTGGAAATTTCTGATGATGTATTGCGGGGAGTTCACCCGGCCCGCCGGGATGATTTATGAGGATTTCAGCGACATTGAAAACGAGGTTGATGATTTTGAAATCCCCGCATCCTGGCCGCGATATGTCGGTTTTGACTTTGGCCCGGTCCACATGGCAAGCGTGTGGATTGCGTATGACCTCGACACGGATATTTATTACGTTTACCGCGTGACGCTTGAGGGTGGCATGACCACAAGCCAACACGCGGCGAAAGCACTCGAACGGGCGACGGGTGAAAACGTGGTCAGGTGGACGGGCGGCGCGGGAAGCGAGGACCAGTACCGGCGCGATTACGCTGAAAATGGTGTTCCCATTATTGAGCCTTTTATCAAAGAAGTTGACAGTGGGATTGACCGAGTGATCGGACTGATAAAACCTAGACGCCTGAAAGTATTCAAAAGCGCGGGCAAGCCATTGTTAGACGAGTTAGGGATTTATTCAAGGGTGATTGACGAAATGGGACAACCAACCAAAGACATAAAAGATAAGGCCACTTTCCATTTATTGGATGCTTTGCGTTATGACGTGGTAGGGATTACTGATAGTCCGTGGGTCATGGCAGGGAGTAAATATTGATGGCAAACAAAAACAAACAACGCACAGCTCTATTTGACGGCACGAAATCCGTTGACCTGTGGAATGGCGACCGCGGCTGGGATATCAGTGGACCCGCTTCGGACGGCACACGCAAAATGGCCCCCCAAGATTATTTTGTGGCTGTGCCCTGGTTTTACCGCGCGGTTAAAGACCGGGCAACGTCCGTCAAGAAAGTGGCCTTTGTCATTGTCAACGACAAGGGTGATGACGTAGACGCCTCTGCGACCTGGCAGGATGAGCTCGGGATTTTCCCGTACCCGCGCCGATTGATTCACCAAATCGAAGAGAGCCTGGTGATGATAGGCAAGGCTTATCTTTTCCTGGAAACGAACCCATTTGGTTTTGTCAAAGCCGTCAAGTATTGTTTGCCCACATCTATCAGCGAGGTTTACGACGATTCGGGTGAGCTGATTTATTACGAGCGCAGGCTGAAGAATCGGAAACAGCGCGTCGAAATTGGCAATATCGTTGCTATCTACGACCCGGATTACACTGTTGAAAATGGACCAGGCGCATCATCTTGCGGGAAGGCAGCGCTTCTGGCTGCCGGCGTGTTGTTTAACACAGATGTGTTCATCGCCCAGTATTTCAAACGCGGCGCCATCAAGGCAACTATCCTCAGCGTTGACACCAGCGATCAAAAAGAAGCCAACCGACTGCAGGCCTGGTGGGAAGATGTGATCGGCGGCATAAAGAACGCCTGGGCCGCGTTGGTCATTCGGGCGAAGACGGCCGTCCCAACTATCATCGGTGAGGGTCTCGAAGGTCTCCAGAATACTGAGTTGACCAAAGAAAAGCGCCAGGACGTGAGCACGTCGATCGGCGTGCCTGAATCCCGTATGTGGTCATCCGCGGCGAATTACGCCACAGCAGACATCGAAGACCAGAAGTATTTTGATGACGTGATCACCCCGGAGTGCTGGATCATCGAAGAGGCCTTAAATGCGCAGTTGTTCACCGCTGAGCATCACATGGATGGTTATCGCTGGGAGTTTCGTCCCGAGACAAATAAAAAATTCAGCAAAGATGAAGTTGGCAGGGCAACTGCTTATCGTGGTTACACCGCTGCCGGCATGAAGCCATCCATCGCCGCTCAAATTTGCGGGATTGAACTGCCTGGCGAAATGGAATACTCGGAACTGGATCCGGAACCGCCGGAACCGCCCGATCCCGCCGATACCGTAACAGTAATCCCTACAGAAGCGCCGCAAGCGTTACCCGCACCCGACCAGCAGCTGCCATCTGGAATGAGTGATAGCCAGGCCATCCGCTCGGCCTTGTTTACCTGGAAGTCTGCCTGTCTCGCAGCAGTAAAGACTGGCCATAATGCGGGGATTGATTTCGATAACCCGGCCATCCCGGAGCCGGTTTTTGAATTCTTGCATTATGAGTTGGACGCGGCCAATGATACGCAGACGGTCAACCTGTTATTCAAAAAGGCGCGGGAGATGTGCAAGGCTGAAATGGTTGACCCGTACCTGGTTGAATTGAAACGCTCGAATGATTTATTGGAGAGGTCACTGGCTTGATCCATCACACCGACCTCATCCGCATTTTCCGTGCTCTTCGCGCTCAAACCATAAAGGCCGCGGCGCTCGAACGCGATCCGAATGAGCCAGGACGCAAGAAAAAAGCACAGTTCGATCGACAGCTTCAGAAGCTGGTCATGCGTCACTTCGATAAGCAATACGGCCTCATCGAGCAGGCGCTCAGCGACAATTATCCAGAACGCAAGGCGCTGGCTGACACTCCCAATATCGATGATTTTATCGACTGGGACGATCCCGACTTCGAGCGCGATCTCATCATCGTTTTGGAGGATGCTGCCCGTGATGGCGTGACACTGTTCAAGCAAACTGTCGTTCAGGGCATTGATTATGCCGGGGTCAATATTCGCGCGGCAGACTGGGCGAAAAAGTATGCGGGTAAACTCATCAAAAACATCGATGATACTACCCGCAAAATGGTGCGGGACATCATTGCGGATTTCGTCAAAACGCCTGAGATGACCATCGGCGACGCAATGGACCTGATGCCATTCGGTGAGGCCCGCTCGCAGTTGGTTGCCACTACCGAGATTACCCGCACGTACGCGCGCGCGAACCAGCTCGCCGGCGAAGCGCTCAAAGAGCAATACCCTGATGTTCGGGTAACGAAAACATTCCACACCAATAACGACAGCCTGGTGTGTGATATTTGCGGCCCGCTCAACGGGCAAGAGGTCGATATCGACCAGCCGTTTGTTCATCCAGACACGGACGAGGAATATGACAACCCAGGCGATACGCATCCGGGATGTCGCTGCTGGACCAGCACCGGAACGAGGTTAGTCGATGAGTGATGATTTCCTGACTATCAAGATTGAGGGCATAGAAAAATTAACCGCTAATATGAAGGAGTTCGGGCAGGAATTGCAAAGCGGATTAGAAGGGGCGGGACAAGAGGTGGCGCGTGAGGTATTAGACACACCCGGCCTGCGCGTCTATCCGCCGGCCACATCCGCCAACCAACCTCCAACACCTTATTATATTCGTGGCCGTGGCACTCAGTATAAACGGGGCAATGATGGCAGGTCTGAGCGCTACGGGACGCAATTCACCACCAATCAGGTAGGCACCGTCACTTACATCGGCAATCGTGCCAGTTATGCGCCGTATTTGGGCGGAGAAAAACAATCTACCGTTTCAGCCATTCACGGATGGCGTAGGCTACTTGATGTGGCAAAAGAGAAACTTCCGCAGATTACAAAGATTTATCAAGCATGGATCAATCGCGCAATCAAGCGTTTGGGATTGGGGTAAATAATGGACCTCTCGGATGACGATAAAAAAGAATTACAGGAAATAATCAGACGTCAAGAATTGACGAACCAAGAGTATCCCTACTTCGAACCCACGGCAAGCATTATTGGGCACGCTGAATATACAGACGGTAAAAGAAATGTTACATACGAATGGCAGGGGCCTATCAACGGGGTCGTTGTTGTGACAGCAGAACTATTGAAAGAAAACCCAAATTGCATAATCGAATTACCCTGGAAGATGTGCAAGATAGGCGAGGACAAATACAGGAATTTAGAATATTACGTGCGGTACAAGGATACCGATGCAAACGCCACCAAAGAGTAAATAATACTTGACATTTTACCTACCGGTATGTATACTGAGTGAGTAGTTTGAACTAAATATTTTTTGCCATTTGCGGCGTAAAAAACTGCGGCAAACACAAACCCGATAACGGGCGTGTTTGCCGCTTTTTTGTTTAACTTTTTCGAGGTGCTTATGACCGAAATGAAAACAGATGATGAAGTAAAAAAGGGCGCTCAACATTCAGCGGCGACGATGGATAAATTCAAACAAATTCAATCCATCATCGAAGAGTTGATCGGGGATGTCCAGGCCGAAGAAACATCTGAGGGTGACATGATGGGCAAGTCCCTGGATGACACGGCTATCCAGTTCGGGGAATCGGTCAAAGCATTATCCACGACTGACGGAAAAACAAAGGTCGGCGGTTATCTCGTGCGATTCACCCCGAAAGGTGATTACGACGTATCCGAGGCGCATGACCGCTTTGATAAGTCCACCGATTTCGACTTTGAATTTCCGGGCACAAGCACATCCTATTTCAACCACGGCATAAGCAAGGCCATGAAAAAGCGCCGTCTGTCTCCCGTCACACTGACCAAAGACGATGCGGGCGTATTTCTGGAAGGTTTGCTCGATGAGCGTGACGATTACGAACACGCCTTGGCTGAATTGGCGCGGGCGGGTAAGTTGGGATTATCCAGCGGCGTTCCCTCTCATTTGGTCGAACGTGAAGGTGAGGGTAAGGGAAATCTCATCACCATGTGGCCGCTGGGCAAAGACGCCAGCTACACCCACACCCCGGCTGAACCGAGAAATGTGGTTATGCCGCTCAAAAGTTTGTTACCGGCTCCTGTTGCGGCTTCTGCTGCGGAACCGTTCAAATCCACTCCTGTTTCTAGCGAGGTAAATATGACTGACGAAGAAAAGGCTCAACTTGCTAAAGCTCTTGAAGCCGCCGAAGCCGCAACCAAAGCGGTAGAGGAAATGAAGAAATCGCTGCCGGCTAACGTCAAAGCCGGGGCCGTGGAACCTGCTCAGGTTCGCGATCCAAACGACCATCCCTATAAATCCATCCCAGGCATTACCCCCCAGGCGAAAGTCAGTCAGAACCAGGCACTCGGGCGCCAGCTGCTAGACATTCGCCGCGCCCAGAAGGGGCAGGGTTTCTCGCCCGAACTGAAGGCCCTGGAAGGCGAATTCAAGGCCCAGGGCATGAGCGAGTTCATCGATTCGGATGGCGGGTTCGCGCTGCAGCCCGATTTCACCGATTCCCTGCTCTCGAAGGTTTATAACCCTCCCGGTGGCGGCTCAATCATCTCGGATGTGACCAGCCAGCCAGTAAGCGGTAACGGCTTCCGTGCTCTGGCCGTTGATGAGACCACCCGGGTTTCATCCCGGCGCGGCGGGTTCATCGGCTACTGGATCGCCGAAGGCGTGTCCTACACCGGCAGCCGGCCAAAACTGCGCAAGGTTGGGACTGACCTCGAAAAGGTGATCGCCTTGACCTGGTTGACCGATGAACTGGTCGCAGATGCTCCATCTCTGGGCGCGTTCGTCAACCGCGAAGGTCCGAACGAAATCCGCTTCCAGGTCGAAGACAAAGTCGTGAACGGAACCGGCGCTGGCGTCCCGCAGGGCGTGTTGAACGCCAAATGCCTGGTGACTGTCGCCAAAGAAGCCGGACAGGCCTCCTCGACATTCGTTACCGAGAACGTTCTAAAAATGTGGGCGAGGATGCCAGCTTATTTGATGAGCGGCGCGAAATGGTATGTCAATCAAGAGCTGCTCCCCACACTGGATACCCTATCCATCGCCGTGGGCGTGGGCGGCCAGGTTGTTCCAACCTCCATCTACGGCCAGCCCACTGCGGCCGCTCCATTCGGCACGCTCAAGGGTCGCCCGGTCCAGCCCGTTGAATACTGCGCGGCGCTCGGAACTTTGGGCGACGTGATCCTGGCCAATATGGGCGAGTATTACGTGATCGACAACGGCGGTATCCAGTCTGCCAGCTCCATTCACGTTTCGTTCACCACGGATGAGACCGCGCTGCGCTTCACCTATCGGGTCAATGGGTTCCCCTGGTGGAACGATACCATGACCCCCTACAAGGGCGCCAACGCTCTCAGCCCATTCGTTACCCTGGCGGCTCGCTAATCCGGGCGAAAGGAATAAATAAAAATGAGTATCGTAATTCCTCAATCGTTCAAAATCGTTCAGGCAATGGAACCGGCCACCGACGCCGCCGGGCGTACCAGCGCCTATGTCAGCCTCAAGCACGTTCGGCGCGCGACGATTTCTTTTCACGTCAAGCAGGGCAATGCGGCAACCATCTTGTTGACCCTGCTTCAGGCGACTGCGGTCGCGGGGACTGGCTCGAAGGCCATCACGAACAACGTCCCGATCTGGCGTAATTTGGACTGTTCTGTCAACGACACCCTGGTGCGTGACACGGACGCCAAAACCTACACCACGGACGCCGCGGTGAAAAACAAGCAGGTCATCTTCCAGATTGACCCGGCGTTGTGCATGGATTTGGCTAATTCGTTTGACTGCATTGCGTTTTCAACTGGCGCATCCAACGCCGCGAACCTGACCGAAGCGACCTATATCCTGGAAATGGATTACCAGCAGGATACGCCGCCATCCGTGGTGGTTGACTAACCCCGACATTGAAAATAGGGAGGGCTAACAACCCTCCCTGAAAGAGAAAATAACATGTCACAAGTAACCTCTGATGCTTATGGAACCGTACGCGCGAACGCGGATATTTCCAACCTCGGACAGGGCGCATCCGTTATCATGCAAGGCAATAACCGGGGCGATCAACTGGTCGCTCTGGCGCTGCCGCAGCGCACGGAAATTGCCCGCCTAGGCCAACTCTGGACCTGCCGCATGGCAACCGGTTCGGCGTTTACCTACGTAGCCGCATGGCCGACCACCCGCGCCGAACTCGTGCTGTATAACGGCGAGGCCGCCGGCGGTAAATCTTACGTGATCGAAAAGGCCTGGATGTACGGCATCACCTCGATGGCCGCCGCGCAGCCCCTGACCCTGATTGGTCAGATTGTTCCGGTTGCCGGAACCGTTCCGACCAACGATACCGCGCAGTTGATCAGCTCTCACAACGGCAAACCGACCTATACCGGCCGGGGTAAAGTTGCCGTTGCCAACACAACCGCTGGCCAGACCACGAACCTGTGGGACGTTCTGGCATCCGCGAATATGCCCATGACCACCAACCTGGGCGCGGCTGTTGTCGCTGATTTGTGGGGCCAGTACATCATCCCGCCGGGCGGCGTGTTCGCTCTGGCTGGTATCGCTGGCACGGCTGCCGGCACAGCTACCATCGGATTAACCTGGGCCGAAGTCCAGTTAGCTTTAGGCTAAAGAGAGTAACCCATGCCTAATTTCCCTCCTTCCACTCAAAATATCCTGGTTGCCGAAAAGCTCGGCATCCGGGTCGATCGGGCCGCATCCACCCTTCCCCAGGGCACGACCGGGACGATTTTCACCGTATCCGGTGGGCGTGTCCTCATCACCGCACTCGTGGGAACCGTGACGGTTGTCCTGGGCGCAGTTGGCAACATGAAATATACCGGACACATGGCCGCGGGCACAGATCAGGATCTGTGCGCTGTCGTGGCAGCCGGCACCGCCGAAGTCGGTTCAAAATTCGTTCTTCCAAATGCGGTCGGTACAGCTTTGTCGTTGTTCACCAATGGCGGCGGCGACCTGCTTCAGTGCAACAAGTTGCTGGAATCGGGTGCAACGATTTTATGGAGCCTGTCGCTGAGTTCAACCGGTCAAATGTCACATACCCTGTGGTATTTACCGCTTGACCCTGGCGCTTCCATCGCCGCGAACTAACAACGGGCTTATTGGTAAAGGGACAGGCGTCCTCTACAAATCTCCTGCGCCTGTCCCTTATTTCTAAGAAGGTGAAAATGGCAACTAAAAAAGAAAAGGCCGTTCAAGTGACAAATTTACAAGAATTGCTCGATGCAAAATTTGAAGAACTCAAGCAGGCAATTCTGGATAAGCGCGATTACACCCAGTTAGCCGGCGAAGTACAAGACCTGGCTGACCAAATTGATAAGCTTTCGTAGAGTTTAAAATGGCCGATTACGCAGTTCTCGCAAATGTCCGCACGCGGCTGGACGTAAAGCCAGCCGACACATCGAAGGATGCTTTTATTAGCACCCTGATTACGCGCGCCTCGGCCATTGTGGACAATTACACGGATAACCATTTCACTAAGATCACAGCCACGCGCAAGTTCGACTTGCCGCGCAACCCGCGCCGGCTGCTACTGGATGATTGGCTGATCACCTGTACCAGCGTGACCAACGGTAACGGGATAGTTATTCCGAATACTGAGTATGACCTCGAAGATTACAACGACCCGCCCTATTATGCGATCGTGCTCCACCGGGCCACAGCCTATTTTTTCATGCCCGACAACCAATACAACGAGCGCAAGGTCATCGCCGTAGCGGGTGATTGGGGCTGGTCTACTGCTGCCCCGGATGACATTATCGAGGTTACTGAGCGCCTGGTCGTGCAAATGTACCGCTCGCGGGATGGTCTCAATATGACCGGCGCGTCCATCATCACCCCGGCCGGTGTTGTGCAAACCCCGCGCACGCTCCCGCGCGACGTAACCGACATTTTGGACAATTACCGCAAGACGGTTCTGTCTACCGGGAGCCTGTACTAATGGCGCTCCAGATCAAAACAATCGCGGATAACATCGCGGCGCTGACCGTGGTCGGGGTTACATTTTATCCCCTCACCCAGCTCGATGAATGGGAACTGACCGGACCAACGTTTTTCCCTGACCCGATCGATTTCATCACCAATTTTCAGCCAACGGTTGATTCGTTTGGGACCAATGCAACTGCCAAAATGCACGTTGAGTACGACCTTAATTTTTCGTTCGCTTACGAACAGGTCGGGCAAGAATACGGATTATGGGCCATTTATGACTCAATGGTGACGCTCTTCGGTCAGATTATGGACGTGCTTTTGACCACAGATGTGGTCGGTGAGGTCTACATGAGCGTGCGCGGTATTTCTCAATTTGGCGTAATCGTTATCCCAAATAATACCCAGTGGCACGG
>Ga0265338_10008266_pt1 | contig 12667 bp, 17 predicted proteins | sample 42126metaG_FD_193579 | JGI IMG/M metagenome (GOLD analysis project Ga0265338, IMG submission 193579) | Rhizosphere microbial communities from Carex aquatilis grown in University of Washington, Seatle, WA, United States - 4-21-26 metaG | ecosystem: Host-associated > Plants > Roots > Rhizosphere... | reverse complement strand
TTCTGTTCATCGGGCCGATCAGCTCGATCTTCGATTACCTTACGTTCTTCCTGATGCTGTACATTTTCAACTGCTGGCACAACCCGGCCCTGTTCCACACCGGCTGGTTTGTGGAGTCGCTCTTCACCCAGACGCTCATCATTCATGTCATTCGCACCAACAAAATCCCATTCATCCAAAGCTGGGCCAGTTGGCCGCTCATCCTTACTTCCATAATTATCGTCGCAGTCGGCGCGTGGCTGACGGTTTCGCCGCTGGCGACCACGCTTGGGTTCGTCCCGCTCCCGCCGCTGTTCTGGCTGTATCTGGCCATCATGCTGCTGGGTTATGCGCTGCTGACCCAAGTGGTGAAGACCTGGTTTATTCGCCGGTTCGGCGAATGATGGCAGTGGCGGAGAACATGCAGTCTGAATTGCCCCAACAGGGCAAAGGAAATTAGCCCGGGGTTGGAACGTAGTGATTACCCCGGGAAAACGTCCCACAAAATAATTTCTCCCTCTCCTCGCCAAACGAGGAGCAGGGCCGGGGTGAGGAGTCGAATCCGTTGTTTAGCAACGGTTGGGTTCGCAGAAATCAATTCCAATGACCGCGAGATTGCCAATCCGTGGATTTTGTTGCACCAGTTCTCCAAGCACAACGACACGACTCTCCTTGAGCAAATCATCCCAACTCAAATTTTTGTCGGGCCAAAGTAAACCAACTGTGTAGCTGTCTAACGCCGTTTCTTCTGCTTTTGCCGTTTGGTCAAGCTTTCGGAAACGCCGATTCAATTCGACGAACGGCTGTTGCGTTGTTTGGGATTGACCAGACATTCCGCCCGCACTGTAACAACTTGCACGCGGTGATGCCAGTCGCCTCATTGGGCAGAGGTTCGACTCCTCACCCCGGCCCTCTCCTCGTTTGGCGAGGAGAGGGAGAAATATTTTCGGGACGATTACCCAGGGTAGTCGCGCGGCTCCAACCCTGGGCTAATTTCCGTAGCGCCTTTGGCGCATAGAACAAAACGCCTTCGGTTTTCATTTCCAGATTCTGAAATTGAAGGTGAACTTCTTTCGTTCCAGCAGCGCGCGCCAGTCGAGAAACAGAAATCCGGCAATGATCCGACCGACTACCTCAACAAGATACGCCGGCGCGACCCCGAGTTGGCCAAAGGGTATGGACAAATTGTCCACCCCCTTTCGATTCAGACTGCCGACGGCCTGCAAAAACTCAACTGCACCACCGCCTGATTGACGCCCGGTTTGTGTTAGCTCCATACTCCCGTTCCAGAAAAGGTGACATTATGACGGATACACATGACGGACAGCACCGCTCAATCCTGCAAAGAATTGCCCATCGGGTGATGCTTGAAAAAGGCCTGGTTCCAGATTTTCCACCCCCGGCGCTCGCCGAGCTTGACGGAATCCAAGGGCCAGCGACGCAAGTTGAGGAATCGACGCGTGATCTCCGGAACCTGCTTTGGTGTTCCATCGACAACGATGATTCGCGTGATCTGGACCAGCTTACCGTTGCCGAAACCCTGCCCAATGGAGCCGTCAAGATCCTGGTCGCCATCGCCGACGTTGACGCGGTCGTCAAAAAGCAATCGGCGCTGGACGATCATGCGCGGCAAAACACCACCTCGGTCTATACGGTGGCCGAGACGTTTCCGATGCTGCCCGAGAAACTCTCCACGGATCTTACCTCGCTCAACCTTGAATCCGACCGCCTGGCCATCGTCATTGAAATGGTTCTCGCCGGGGATGGCTCGCTTCAGAGTTCGGACCTTTATCCAGCGACGGTGCGTAATCGCGCCAAACTTGCCTACAACAGCGTGGCCGCGTGGCTCGATGGTAACGGGCCAATGCCGCTGGGGATCGGCACGGTGAGTGGTCTGGACGAGAACCTTCGACTCCAGGACCGCGTGGCCCAGAAACTGAAGGCGCTCCGGCACCTGCACGGTGCGCTTGACCTCGAAACCATCCAAGCCCGTCCGATCTTTGACGGAGATAAACTCAAAGACCTGGAAGCCGACACAAAGAACCGGGCGAAGGACATTATTGAGGACTTCATGATCGCTGCCAACGGCGTTACCGCACGATACCTCGCGTCCAAACAGTTTCCATCGCTGCGGCGCGTGGTCCGCATACCCAAACGCTGGGACCGGATCGTTGAGCTTGCCGCGGAGCGGGGCTCAACGTTGCCCAAGGAACCCGACGCCAAGGCCCTGGAGCAGTTCCTGGTATCGGCAAAAGCCGCTGATCCTCTTCGCTTTCCCGATCTCTCTCTCAGCATCATCAAACTTCTGGGCGCCGGTGAATACGTCGTTCAACTTCCGGGTGCCAGTGTCGGCGGGCACTTCGGTCTGGCGGTCAAGGACTATGCTCACTCCACCGCCCCGAACCGCCGATACCCCGATCTGATTACCCAGCGATTGCTGAAAGCATCAGTGGCGGGACGTTCCCGGCCCTACGACAACGACGAATTGGAAGCGCTCGCCCAGCACTGCACCGAAGCGGAAGACGCGGCAAAAAAAGTTGAACGGCAGGTCACAAAATCCGCCGCTGCCATTCTGCTGGAAACAAGGATTGGGGAGAAATTCGACGCCATCGTCACCGGCGCCTCTGACAAAGGCACATGGGTCCGTCTGCTGCAGCCGCCCATTGAAGGAAGACTGGAGCGCGGGTTCCAGGGTCTCGACGTGGGCGAGCAGGTTCACGTCAAACTCATCCACACCGACGTCGAGCGCGGTTTCATCGACTTTGCCCGCGACTGACGCCCCCTCATGAACAACCGTGGTTTGCCAAAGCACAGGGTTCACAAACGAGCTGTGAAACATGACAAGAAGCTGTCGCTGCGGAGGCTGTCGGCCTATGTGGGCCTTTGCCTTGGTGCGATCGTCCTCGCCGTCGTGGTGCTCGTCTTTTTGTTCGGTGGTGCGATCCTCGATAGCTATGGCAAAAGGAAGGCAGAGCGAGCGTTTGCCGAAGCGCATCCAGGGTACGCGTTGCGAATCGGCGAACTGGATTACGCGGTGGGCGCCAATTGCCTGGTCGCTCAATCGGTCACACTGAGTGCCACCAACACGACGCTCAAGGTCGGCCGGATTTCGCTGACGGGCGTTCGCTGGGCGCGGCTTCTTTGGGGAACGACCGCTCTCGCTGATATCCTCGCCAAAGCCAGTCTCGAGGCGACGAATCTCGATGTGGAATTTCCCCAGGCGCACTACCGGATCCGCTGCGCGCGGCTGCGAGCGTCAGTGCCGGGTTCGGAACTGATCGCCGAAGGGACCGAGCTTCGGACGTTGGCCGGAGACGAAGAATTTTTCGCCGCGCACGATTTTAGAACACCGCGGTTTCATGTGGTCGCGCCTGAGTGCAGAGTGTTGGGCCTGGCGTATGGCGAACTGCTTCAGGGGAAGTCGTACCGGGCCAGGTCGGTCCACTTTTCCGGACCCTCCTTCGAGGCGTTGGTCAATCGCGACAAGCCGCCGAAGCCGTTCGTGAAGAGTCCGCTCATGGTGCACGAGGCGCTGGCCGCAATCCGGCAACCGTTGCAGGTGGATAGCCTCAGTATCACCAACGGCCACATCGAATACTGCGAGAGGCTGGCCATTGGAGCCGACCCCGCCGTGCTGACGTTTGGGGCAGTGAGTCTGTTCGTCGAGGGCATCGCGAACCGGGGTGAAGCGAATGCCGCCATCCAACTCAAGGGGCAGGGCGACCTCATGAACGCCGGAACGATGAAGGTGCTGATGACGATTCCGATCACGCCACCGGACTTCTCGCTCCACTATTCCGGTTCGCTCAGCGCGATGGATCTGACCCGCCTAAATGCGTTCCTTGACATTGCGGAACACACCCGGATCAAGTCCGGCAGCGCGCAAGAGGCCGCGTTCGAAATCGAGGTGACCGCCGGCCACGCTCGCGGCCGTGTGCGTGCGATCTACAGGGATTTGGAGATCGCTGTTCTCGACAAGCAAAGCGACACCGAAAAGGGGTTCGACAATCGCGTCGCCTCGTTTTTTGCGAACGTGTTGAAATTCCGGAATTCCAACGCTCCGGACGAATCGGGCTCGATGAAGGAGGGGGAGGTAAACTACACGAGGAGACCGGACGATGAGTTTCAGCAATTTGCGTGGTTCGCCCTGCGGACCGGTGTGTTGGATGTCATCAGCCAGTGACGCGCGACATGAGCATCAGCGACGGTTCAAGTTGAGCGAACGCTTTGATGCAGTCGAGGGTGTTCTTGTGACCGGCCTGCATCCCTTGCAGCCAGAACCAGTCAATCATGCCCTGTGAAACCTTTGCGCCCGGCCGGTTGAAGCCGAAGAACGGGCCGCCGGCGATTTCCTTGTAGAGCTGCGAGCGGTCGGCAATTGAACCGGCGCGAATGTCGTCGAACACTTTGATCGGCAGTCCTTGTAGTAGATTGTGTGCCGTCTTTGGCGGTGATCGTGTTCATTTCAGGGTCTCCTTGGTTACTGATGTTTTTTCGAATCCCAGAAGCTTTTAGCCTCGGCTTCCATTTTTGCCAGCCGGGTGTAGTAGTCAGGAAATTCGGTCAAGTGTGCCAACGCGATCTTGCCGGTCATCAGCGGGTTATCGTTGGTGACGTCGGTCGTTTGATTAACGGCGCCATGTTCCAATTCAACACCCAGACCGGCGCGGAATTGTTCAAGATCAAACCTGTCCCAGCGGATGCCCAATTGTTCGCCGATTATTTTTGCCTGATCCCGGGTAAATTGTTTTTTGCTCATAATATTAAACTGACAACTACACATCAAAACGGACTGGTGCTATGGGGTGTTTGCCCCATAGCGAAGCCGCCCTCCGGCAACGCAACATGAGCGTTGGCACCTGTGCCAATGCGCGTTGCAGCCGCATTCTCAAACCCAATGTCAGCCGGACGCTGACAGCGAGCAAAAATGCAACGCAACGAACGAAAGAACGATTATGTTAAGCAAAGCCAAAACACTAACGGATTACAAATTGGAAAGCCTCGACGGGGAAATCGGGAAGGTCAAAGAATTTTACTTCGACGACCGGCACTGGACCATTCGCTATCTGGTCGCCGACACGGGAAACTGGCTCGCGGGCAGGCAGGTGCTGATTTCCCCTTATGCGCTAAATAGCGTGATTAAGAGCGAAAAGCACCTTTCTGTCGATTTAACTAAAAAGCAGATCAAGGACAGTCCTTCCTTAAACAGCGACAAGCCCGTATCGAGCCAATTCGAGGAGTCCTACTATGAGTATTATAGATGGCCGATGTATTGGAGCGGTCCAAATATGTGGGGAGCATATCCCTACATTGAGCGTAATCGTGAAAAATGGGGGAAATTCAATCGCGGTGAGAAAGCGTGGGATCGCCATTTGCGTAGCACGCACGCGATGAGTGGTTATCACATCCAAGCCTTGGATGGCGAGATTGGCCACGTCGAGGATTTTATTATTGATGATGAGACGTGGGCGATTCGTTATCTGGTGGTGGGCACGCGGAATTGGTGGCTGGGAAAAAAAGTCTTGGTTTCGCCGCAATGGATTGAGCGCGTCAGTTGGAACGAGTCGAAAGTCTTCGTCAATCTTGATCGCGAAACCATCAAGCAGTCGCCGGAATACACGGAGGAGTCTTTGCTGACCCGGGATTATGAGATTGGCCTGCATCGTCATTACAATCGCAAAGGTTACTGGGTGGATGAACTGGTGGCCATGTAGCATTCCGATTGACCTGCTGTCTCTGCTCACGGTCTGGATTCCCAGTGGTGGGCTGGTCACAGCGCAACGAAAGAAACATTATGATGAATCATACAAATGGATGGATGGGTGGATGGACCGGCGGGGGAATGTGGATTTGGACGGTGATCGGCGTGGTGGTGGCGGTCCTGCTGGTCGTCGTGATTAGCAAGCTGTCCAAGAAATAATCGTGCGTTCACGGCCCGCCTGTGAAGTGAACTGTTAAGCATGAAAGAAAACCTATGCTGGTCAAATTATCCACGGACAAAACCGTAAGTGAAGCTGCGGTCGCCTTGCAAGCTGCCGTTCAGGCCAATCATTTTGGCGTCATGCAGGTTCACAACCTGAAAGAGACCATGGCATAGAAAGCCGTGGAGTTCGCCCATGAATGTCTGATCTTCGAGGTCTGCCAACCGCAACAAGCGAAGAAGGTGCTCGACCAAAACATGAGCGTCTCCACCGCACTGCCCTGCCGGATCTCCCTTTACGAAGAGGGTGGTAAAACCATTCTGGCGACTTTGAAGCCGAGCGCGCTGCTGGCGTTGTTCAACACGCCTCAACTGAAAGGGGTGGCGCAGGCAGTGGAGGATACGATCATTAAAATCAGGAAGGAGGCGGCGTCAGGTTGATCGGCCGGCCTTTAAACTCTCCCAAGGTTCGGTTCGTGGTCATCATCACGCCCGAGTGTCTGGATCGCAGTCATGACACCCACCACCGAACCAGCCAAATGAAATTGAATTGATATCGTTATCGACCCATCTGCGGTAGAGCGTCGTTTTTTGACTCTTGGTAGGGTTACACCCCATAGCGAAAGCCCACCCGGGGACGTAGCCTCTCAAATTAGCAGGTACAACGGCAAACCAAACACGCAACGAATATCTCCAATATGAAAAACAAAACATTATTCCTCACCCTCCTTTCCACAGCCGCCATTGCAGTGGGCTGCAATAAAGAGCAGACCACCTCGCAGCAGATGGACAAGGTTCAAACCGAAACGACGCAGGCCGCGCAGGATATGAAGGATTACACCTTTGCGCAGAAGGCTGAGTTCGTTAAAGCCATGCAGGCCCAGCTGGACACCCTTAACAAGGATTTGGACCAACTCTCCGCCAAAATCGACAGTTCCAGCGACGCGGTCAAGGCCGAAGCCAAACCCAAACTCCAGGCGCTGCGCGATCAGGTGGCACAGTTGAATCAGCAGCTGGCCGATGCTCAGAACGCCACCGAATCCACCTGGGACAGTGTCAAAGCCGGCTTCTCGAAGGCCTACGAGGCGACGAAGGACGGTTTCCAAAAAACCCGCCAGTGGGTGAGCGACAAAATCGCGCCCTAAGATGCGGAATTTTTTTATGAATGAAACCAGTCGCTTGGGCAGTAAAATCGGATTTATATTATGCACTGCGCTCTTAGGCGCGCTGACCGGATACACAACCTGCGGACAACCGTCGGTATCGGTCGGGGTGAGTGTGTCGCTGCCCTCGGTGGAGATTCGCGCCGTAAGCGACTTTTATGAACCGCTCGCCCCGCAAGGGGAATGGGTCGTGGTCGGCTCCTACGGACGCTGCTGGAGACCGGGCCACGTTGCTCGCGATTGGCGCCCCTATTGCAACGGCAGTTGGCAAATGACCGACGATGGCTGGTATTGGGTCAGCGACGAGCCGTGGGCCTGGGCCACGTATCACTATGGTCGCTGGGATTTCTCCGATCAATACGGTTGGTATTGGGTGCCGCAGACGCAATGGGGGCCGGCCTGGGTTTCCTGGCACAGCGGTGGCGGATATATTGGCTGGGCGCCGCTCTACCCATCGGGCGTGAGGGTCATCTCGCCACGAGCATATGTTTTTGTCGAAGAACGGCATTTCATGGAGCCCGTCCGCAGTTCCACCGTGATCGTCAATAACACCACCATCATCAACCGGACCGTGGTCAACGGAGGTCCGGCCACTACGGTTATCGAAAGGGCCAGCGGGCGAAAGGTCCAAGCGGTTCCCGTTCAGGAACTGCGCCACCGGGAGGAAGCCCCGGTCGTCGCCCGGCAACGGACGCCACCAGCGGCCGACGTAAAAAATGTCCAGACGCCGGTTCGCAGCGAGGTTCAACCCACCGATCGGAAAGCAGTTGCGGCGTCCGAGCCACGAGAGATTCAGCAACCCGCCGCTGGCGCGCATGGGTTGGCAGCGCCCGCTCCGAAGAAAAGCGACGCGCGGAGCGTGAAACACGAGCCCACTCCCGCAGCTCCGGAATTCAAGCCGGAGGCCAAGCCTGAAGGTAATCATCCCCCGGTGATTAAGGAACCAACCCCGCCGACGGCCGACAAACATATTGAAAAGCCGGGAAAGTCGATCCAGCCGCCGAACACAAAAGTGCAGCAGGTGCCGGAACAACCAGTCAAGGAAAAGCCGGCCGCGAGTGGAAAAAACGGAGCGAACCCGGCGGACAAAGGACACGACAAAACCCCCAAAGACCAGCAGTGAGGGCAGGCAAGGGGGCGAAGGACTCGCTTGGGGTGTGAGCGGCAACACCGGTTCCTGCCGCTTGGGGTAATTTACTGTAAACCAACAAAGCAAACGAAAGGACAGAACAATATGAACAAACCAACACAAGAAAAGAGCAATGACATGGGCACGCTCGCCGAAGACGCACGCGCCTTGATGGCCGCCACCGCTGACGTAGCCGGAGAAAAAGTCGGGGATGCCCGCAAGCGTCTTGCCGCCGCATTGGAACGCGGCAAGGAAATCTATGGCCGCGTTAAAGAGAAGGCCGTCGAGGGCGCCAAAGCCACCGACGAGGCCGTGCATGAGCATCCTTATCAAGCCATCGGCATCGCCCTCGGGGTCGGCGCGCTCGTCGGTTATTTCGTCGCCCGCCGGTGTTCCCGCAATGACGATTGATCCCGTTATGGAACCAGCCACCGCCCATCTCGCGCAGATGGCGACGACGTCGAAGCATTTCGCGCGACGGTTATTGACCATCGGTGAAAACCGCTTGGAATTGTTGATGGTGGAAATGCAAGAGGAGCGCGAGCGCCTCTTGTATGCCATCCTGTTGGCCCTCGGCGTGGCGGTGTTCATCTTTCTTGCCGGAGTCGCGCTGACCGTCGCCATCGTAGTTTTGCTGTGGAAAATCTCGCCGGTGACGGTGCTGCTGGTATTGACCGGCCTCTACGCGGCCATCGCCCTGTTTTTTTATCAGCGCTTCACCGCGCTCCAGCGCAACTGGAAAACGCTTCCGGCAACCCTCGAGCAATTAAGAAAGGACCGTACATGTTTGGAAACCATCCTCGAGTGAATCCGCTCGAATCGCGGAAACGATTGTTGATCGCGGAAAGCGAACTCAATCGCACCCAACTGGTGCAGGAATGGGTCGCGCTGACGGCGGGTGTTCGCACGGTTACCAGCCGCGTCAAGTCCTTCGGCTCGATTGCCTCGGCCGCGGCGCTGCTGCTGGCGGGTCTCGCGGCCTACCGGCGCGGCAAAGGCACGGAGGCAGATGTAAAACCTTCATGGCTCCAGATTGCGTTGAAAGCCGCGCAAGCGGCCGGATCCATCTGGCTGGCATTTCGCGCGCGACCACATTGATGGGCTGACAGAAGCATTGAATATGGACGCTGCCACGACAACCCGGCCCATTGTGGCCAAGGATGACTTGCCGGTCGCCGTGGCACCACCGGCAGATGCGTTCAACGGCGAACCACCGCCCGCTGAACGGATCGCCGTCGCGGCAGCCAGGGCGACGCCGGTACAAATCGTTTTGATTGTGCTCGGCACAATTACCTTTCTCTATTTTGCGCGTCCGGTGGTCTTGCCCGTATTCCTGGCTTGTGTGGCGGGGATGACCCTGAAACCCCTCATCCGGTGGTCGTCTTGTTGCCACATTCCGCCGGCAATTTCCGCCGCGATCGTGCTTTGTTTCCTGGTAGGGGCCGTCGGGGTTGGTTTCTTTCAACTGGGCCGACCGGCGCTGACCTGGGTGAATGAAGCACCGCAACACATGACCGATTTGAGGCAACGGGTTCAGAATATGTTTCCGCGTATTGCACGCTTCAACCTGGCGGCGGCGGCGGTGAACAATCTGGGCGCAACCGAGCAAGAAAAAAAAGAACAGCAGGAAAAGACGCCCACCGTGGAAGTCAAAGACAACCGCGGCACCAGCTCAATCCTTAACTGGACCGGCACTCTCCTGGTGGGCATAGGCGAGACGTTGGTGCTGGTTTACCTCTTGCTGGCCTCGGGCGACTTGTTCCTGCAAAAACTCGTCCGCGTGATGCCCACGTTGCACGACAAGAAGAGCGCGGTCGAAATCAGCCACGAGATTCAGCAAAACATTTCCAATTACCTTTTTTCGGTTTCTCTGATTAACATTGGCCTCGGGATTGTCGTGGGTGGGGGTCTCTATTTCATGGGTGTGCCCAACGCCGCAATGTGGGGAATGCTCGTAGCGGTACTGAATTTTGTCCCCTACTTTGGCCCCGTCGCCGGAGTCATCGTGCTGGGCACGGTGGGTCTGCTTACTTTCGACACGCTGTGGCAGGGACTGCTGCCGCCCGCCTGGTATCTGCTGCTCCATCTGCTGGAAGCGAACCTCATCACGCCGGTGTTGCTCGGGCGCCGATTCACGCTTAATCCAGTGGTCATTTTTGTTTCCTTGATCTTCTGGATGTGGCTCTGGGGTGTGCCCGGTGCCTTATTATCGGTGCCGATCCTGGTTTCAATCAAAGTCGTTTGCGACCGTATCCCGGCGATGTCACCCGTCAGCGAACTGCTCTCCCGATGAACCGGCAATTTATCACTGAATCCAAATGCATCATTCTGCCGAAAAACTGGTGAACCGGGCGGGCGCGTGGAGCCGCCTCTCTCTGCTGTCCCTGGCGGGAGTGGGCAGCTTCGTGCGTGCGCAGTGGAATGAGCTGCGGCATGTGGCGGCGGTGATTGGGACGGTGCTTTGCGTTTGTGTTCAGCCGCGCTACTGGGTGCGCACGGTGAGAAAGGCATTAGCCTTGCAGATCCTGTCCATCGGTGTCGAACCGCTCTGGTTCGTCGGGGCGGTGGCGGTGTTCGTCGGCATTTCGGTGGTGGTGCAGCTCACCTTTTGGGTCGGCGAAGCGGGACAGTCACAACTGCTCGGGCCGCTGCTGGTGGCCGTCGTGGCCCGTGAACTCGGCCCGGTGCTGATCAACCTTGTGGTCATCGTCCGCAGCGGCAGCGCGATGACGACCGAACTGGGCGTTCTCAAAATCAACGGCGAAATCCGCGCGCTGGAAGCGCAGGGAGGCGATCCGTTCCTGCAACTCGTCCTGCCGCGGGTGCTGGGCACCGCAGTCTCCACGTTTTGCCTGACGATTGTCTTTATCCTCGTTGCCTTCGTGAGCGGTTACTGGTTCGCGGCCTGGATGGGGATCGGCAGCCGTGATTTGCTTCTGTTTGCGGACACCGTCTCGGGCGCGGTTCAGCCCAAGGACATTTTCAACATCCTCGCCAAAAGCATCCTGCCCGCACTGTTTGCGAGCGCGTCCTGTTGCATCGGCGGGCTAAGTGTCGGCGGGTCCGTCACGGACATTCCGCAGGCCACGCAACGGGCGCTCACCCGCTCCGTCGCCGGACTGTTTGTCATCTCCGCCGTGGTATCGCTGCTGACTTACCTGTGATCATGAACGAAGCGACCAACATCCCCGAACCTTTAAGCCGTGATGACCGGGACCCGCGGTTGGAACAGCGCTTCAAATTCCGGCGCGTCGATGAAATCACCGGCACGTTTGTGCTCGTCGTGGTCGCCTTGCTGGTCGCCGCCATTGTGTGGATGGGCCACAGCCAGCGCTGGCTCAAAAGCCGCGTCACCCTGCGGATTGTTCTGCCCGAGGCTGGCGCGGCGGGAATCCGGCAGGGCTCGGAGGTTTACTTTCTGGGCACCCTCGTGGGGTCGGTTTCCGATGTCATTGTGGACACAACGGGCCGAATGGAAGCCGAGGCAGACATTCGACGCGACTTCTTCCGGTTCGTGCGCGTGGATTCATCGGCGGTCATCAAAAAGAAATTCGGGGTGGCGGGCGATTCGTTTTTTGAAATCACGCGCGGCCTCGGCCAACCGTTGTCGGAAAAGAATGCTTCCATCGTCTGCAATGAGCAGTTTCAAAGCGCGCTGGAAGCGGCGGTTGAGGAAATCCGCCGCGAAGCCCTGACCGTGTTGAAAAAAACCAGCACCGGGCTGGATGCGTGGACCATGCTCGGCACGAACCTCGACAACACGCAGGAGCGATTGAACCAACTGGTCGCCGGCGTTCAGGCAGGCAAGGGCACGGTGGGAAACTTGCTGACCGATCCCGCAACCGCGGATGAGCTAAGGACGTTACTCGTCAAGGCAAACCACTCGATGGACGGACTGCAAGTCACGTTGAACAACCTTCAGCAAGCCAGCACTAATCTGCCGGCGATCAGCGATGCCGTTGGCAAGGAGGCCAAAGATCTCCCCGGACTGGTGATGCAAACGCAGGTTTCGATGCGTGAAGTAGAGCGGTTGGTTGAAGCCATGCAACGGACCTGGCTTCTGCGCAAACACGTGAACCAGACGAACCCGCCGCCCCTGCGGCCGTTGCCCGAACCCGCCGTTCCAGAAACGCCGCCCGGGAAAGCGTTCTCTTCGCCCAGGAATTCCAAGCCCTGAGGTTTGAACCGGATCCGTCTTTGGCCGGACACCTTCCAAAAAACGCGGTAGGGTAACACCCCATAGCGGCGGGTCAGGTGGCCACGTAACGTGCTTTTAGTATTTAAACATCCATAACGCAACAACCGAAAGAGAAAGCACCATGAAAATGAAAGCAACCTACCCGCTCGCGCTCAGTCTGATGGCCGGCGCCCTGTTGGTCACCAGCCCCTCCCTGCGCGCCTCCAGTACGGACAGCCGCATCGAAGCCTCCGCCGCCAAGTCGTATGTGTTCAAAACCACCCTGAAGGATGATTCCA
>Ga0265338_10008265_pt1 | contig 12668 bp, 10 predicted proteins | sample 42126metaG_FD_193579 | JGI IMG/M metagenome (GOLD analysis project Ga0265338, IMG submission 193579) | Rhizosphere microbial communities from Carex aquatilis grown in University of Washington, Seatle, WA, United States - 4-21-26 metaG | ecosystem: Host-associated > Plants > Roots > Rhizosphere... | reverse complement strand
TAAACTGCCGGTGCGAGTCATTTGGATCTCCGTTGATGATGGGTTTTTGGTTCTATTCACCCTCATTCTCATCAAAGACGGAGATCCTTTTCACTCATTTTTTAAAACCTAATTTGGACAGCAGTGTCCCAGAGTTTATGAATCTTATCCGAACTGGCATCGGCCAATGATTGAATGGTTGGCAGTTCCCGCATCCAGCGTTCCCAATAGGGAATCACCGTCTTGACCTGGGTTTGCTGGAGCATGATCTCGGAAACCCAGATGGCATAAGGGTCATGCGTGCGCCGCCACGGAAGGTCGCGGGCTTCGCGCGAAAACCATTCCAATAGCAGTGGAACGAGCCACGCCGATTTCGGATTTCGGATTTCAGATTTCAGATTTCGGCTCACTGCTTGCGTAGTCTAGGTCAACTGTCTAGGTTTGGGAAAAGTTTTATGGCTGACACTCCGTTACCTGAAGCGCTCCAAAATCTGGAGCCATTCAGAAATCCGCGTGACACGGTTTTAATTCGTGTCTGTGCAGTGTGATCAAATGATGAAAGTTCATTTATGACAAAGCTGCTCTGAAATTTATATGCCGCGTGAAATCGACCAATACGATTTCTTCGTTTCTTACGCCCGCAAGGACAACGCCGGCGGTTGGATCACCCAGTTCGTCGAGCAGCTTCAGCAGGAACACCGGAAGTATTCCGGCGGACGCGAGTTTCGGGTCTTCTTCGACAAAACCGACATTCGCTCGCTGGACGACTGGCGTCATCGCATTTACGAAAGTGTGGCCGCTTCCCGATTGCTGGTCGCCTTCATTTCACCGGCTTACCTTGCCAGTGAATGGTGTCGTCGCGAATGGCACACGTGGATCGACGTTGAGATTTCCAAACACATCCTCTCCGACGGTGCCGCGCCGATTTACATCGTCGAAGTGCCATGGTTGAGCAACGCCATGACCGAGCAACAGGTCGCCGAAGAGATCGCCAGACTTTTTCAGCGTCCCGCAGATACGCTTTTGGCCCGCGAAGCTGTTACCGTCGGAGCGCAGGTTTCTCAGCGGCAGTTGACCCAGGTGCGTCCATTTTATGATGCCGGCCTCGTAGCGCTTCGCCACCAGGATCTGCTTAAAGTGCTTGCCGGGTTGGCGAAAAATCTTTCCACCCGGTCTGACCACGTCGAAGCGGCGGCGCGTTCCAGGAACACCATCCCGCCCTATAATCGCCGCTTTGTCGGACGACTGGAGGAGCTTGAGTTGCTTCGCAACCGCCTGCATCAGGGCCGCACCGGGGTGATCTCCGGGCACAAAGGCAATCTGCCGGAAGACAAGAGTGCCATGGCCAGCGTCCAGGGTCTCGGCGGCATCGGCAAGACCGAACTGGCTTTTACCTACGCCCATGCCTTTGCCGGGCTCTATCCCGGCGGGCGTTTCCTGGTGCCCTGCGATGGACGTTCCGATCTCCGGGAGGCAATTCTTCGTTCGCTGGATGCGATCTTTCGCGACCAAATCAGCGACGAGCAACGCAAAGATCTTGATCTTCACTTCGGTGCCATCCGCGATTGCCTGCGCCAGCGGCTGTGTGAACTTGGACGCATTCTGCTCGTTCTGGACAACGTCAGCGACCGGACGTTGTTAAGCCCGGAACAGACCGACCAGGTGCGCGTGCTCGGTCCTTATCTGCACCTGCTGGCCACCACGCGCATGGGCGCTCCCGAAGGCGGCGCCTACGACGACGTTCACTGGCTCACGCTTGGAGAATTGAGCATTGAAGATTCACTGCGGCTGCTGGAAAAATATCGTCCTTTTGTCACTCCTGACGAGCAAAAAGCTGCGGAACGAATAGCCCGGCGGCTCGGCGGCTTCGCCTTGTGCGTCGAGGTGGTTGGCGCGTATTTAGGCCAACATTCTGAGCAAAGCTACGTCGGTTATTTGGAGACAATGGGATTGACCGACCTCGAACAGGTTGATCAGACCGCTGAGCGTGGCGACGTGACCACGCGCCGACATAACAATGAGAAACGCTTGGGAGCCATTCTCGCACCCACGCTCGCCGTCCTGTCAGCGGCAGAAATTGCCGCAATGGAATTTGCAGCCTTTCTGCTGCCTGATTACATAGCGCTCCCGTGGCTGCGGCAACTTGTCAGTGAAAAACATTGGAGACAAGCCGATGACGTCATGGTTGGACACGTGACATGGGAAAATCATGTCGCCACGCTGGTCGGGCTAGCGTTGCTGACACGTAGAATGGATGGCCATCCGGGGTCATTATTGGATGAATCCTATCGGCCGCGCATTTTCCGCTGTCATCGCTTGGTTCAGGAATTTATACGCGGACGCCTAACCACAGCCGAGAAAACCGCACATCAGCAAGCCGTGGAAGCGTTGGTAACAAAGCGCATTTCTGCTTTGGAAGTTGCGCATCAGCGGGCTTCGGCCGCGCTGGTAACAGAACGGGTTGCTAATATTCAAAAGATAAAAATGTGGCAGGAAGCGCAATGGGAAATCGGCCCGCTGGGAGCGCTCGGAAAATTCTTCTGCGAAAACTGTGGACAGATGGAAAATCTTGATACAAGGGGGCATCATCCCGAGTGTTCTTCCGTAAAACCCAAGCCGCCCAAATATAATCCACTCTGTGATTGCGGTCGTGACCGCTGGCCGAGGTGTGAAGAATGTTCAATGATTGTGCAGCCGAAATGCAAAATATGTTTTGATCACGGGTATTATTTAATCGATGATTGGATTATGCAGTGGATTTTTCACGAGGCGTATCCGCTGATACAGATGCCGTGCAGTTGCTGGAACGGTGCGCCCCCGCGAGATCCTTCTAAATTCTATTTTCATTTTGAACCCGAGGACAAGTCGGACGAATACTATGAGAAACATGGCATGGACTACATGAGCCTTAAGGAAAAGCTCGACCTCGTTCTTGAATATCACCGATGTGAAGATTCGGTGCCCAAAGCAACTCTGCGCGAATTGCTGGAAAAAGATCCCGGGATTGGCCTGCCCGGCGGCAAAATCGCGGGTTCCTCGGACTTTGAAGCGGACCAATTTAACGCGGAATTAACGGCCTGCCGTCTGCTCGCTGCGATTGCCGCTGACGGTATCGTTGTCCCGGACGCATCCACCGACATCGAATCATTGAACAAGCTGCTTTGTGCGGGTAGTTTTTATCAAAGATACCCAAGGATTTCCCTTTCCCGAGAGGCACAGATTCTGATAATTCGCTTGCCGGGCAAAAAAGAGGATGAGCTAAAGCGATTGAACCGTTGGGTTCTCGAAGCCGCCTATCCATTGCTTTGCCCGAAGCTACAAGATTCCGCGCGGGTCTAGATACTCGTTGGCAAAGCAAACTCATCTAGCGAGTTCTCAGGGACAAAACCGCTACATCGGAATAAGTCCTCCACGACGTAAATTTTACAGGCAGCGTGAATAGCGACGAAGATGGCATCCATTAGCTTCCTCGAAGAGGGGCCGGTTGATGTCCATCGCCAACTGGCCCTGGTCTTGTATTTAACTCAAGATTGAGCAACGAGAGTTCGCAAACGGGCCTTATGATTAACTAGTTAGTGAGTTGGGATTTAGGCTCTCCCCCATGGCGCGCAAGTTAAGATTGTAATATCCCAAAACCACCTGTCACGTGTTGAGCCAGCGCGACTGGCAAGAGTTGGTGACAAGGACCGACAACGGCTTTTAGCGACTCTGGAAGGCGACGGAAATCGTACTACTATCTTTTTGGCCATCGGCTTGCGAAGCCTACGATAACTCCCTACGATTGGGAAAATTTTTGTGAAGCCACTGACGTTATACACCTGCAAGCTCAGCGATGAGCAGGCGGCGGCGTTGCGCGCGTATCTGGTTGAGCACACGTATAAGTTTCGGGAGGTGCCGTATGCGCGGTATGCGGGCGAGAAGGATAAACTGAACGTGGTGTTCTACGAAAGCGGCAAGCTCGTGTTGCAGGGCAAGGGCACGCAGGAGTTTGTGGAGTTCGTGCTGGAGCCGGAAATCTTGAAGGAGGCGAAGCTGGGTTACGAAACGATTTTGAATCCCGAGATGCTGCTGCCGCGCATCGGGGTGGATGAAAGCGGCAAGGGCGATTTTTTTGGACCGATGTGCATCGCCGGCGTGTACGTGAATGAGAAGGTGGTGACGGCGTGGAAAGATTCCGGCATCCGCGATTCGAAAAATATTTCAAGCGACAAAAAAATGTCGGACCTGGCGGAGTTGATCCGGGAGACGCGGGGTTGCGCGTACAAGGTCATCCCGATCGGTAACGAAGCGTATAACCGGATGTATGGCTCGATGAAAAGTGTGAACCGGATGCTGGCGTGGGGCCATGCGCAGGTGATCGAGACTTTATTGGAAGAACCGTTGATGATGCAACCGCCGCCGGTGAAAGCGATCAGCGATCAATTTGCTTCCACGAAAACGGTCGTGGAAAAGGCGTTGAAGAAATTGGGGCGCGGGTTGCCGTTGCAACAGATGCACAAAGCGGAATCGGACCTGGCGGTGGCGGCGGCGTCGATTTTGGCGCGGAATGAATTTGTACAGCGGATGGCGGCGATGGAAAAACAGTTCGGGATGAAATTTCCGAAGGGCGCGTCGGCCGCGGTGGACGCGGCGGCGAAGGATTTTGTGGCGAAGCTTGGGGCGGAGAATCTGTACAAGGTATCGAAGCTGCACTTCCGGACGGCGTTGCGGGCGCAGGGATTGCCGGAGCCGCCGAAGGTGGAGTGGAAGAAGAGGCCGAGTGGGTGAATGGATTGATGGATGGCCGCACCCCTTGGCTTCCCAAGCCCACCACGAGTTAGTGGCCCCATCAGAGATGTTCGCTTCGCGAATTGTGGTCCCCCATTTTGCAAATGGCGGAGAGGGGGAGCGGTTGGGCAATGGCAGTAGCCCGACTCTCCTCTAGCCAAGAACGGTGATAACGTAATTTAAACCTCACCTAATTTTTGATATAGTAAGACAAAAATGGCAGAGTACTATAATTTAGTAGCACGGTGGAAAGGCCGGAAAGAGTCACTCGCTGACTGCGCAAAATCGGTCTCTCTTTGTCTTCAACGCTTGGCTCAATGTGATAGCGTTTTTGCACATACATGGTACAAGTGCCGAAACTCGCGCAAGAAGACGTTAGAGAGTAAAATCACAACTGATCTCACATTGTTGGCTGAGATACTCGAAAAAGGCCGAAGCAAACGTGACGATGCTAGACGTTCCATAATTGAGGAATTGGGATACTCTTCAGGCACCTTTTGGAATGGAGAAGAAGAAGATGCGGTCAAAATCTCATTTCGGTGCGGTGCTTTATCTAAAGTAATTCCATCACCTAATGATACGATAATAGACTTTCCGGCAGACGGTGCTTCGGCTCATCGGATTCTCACTGATAAAAATTTAGAAAAAATAATGAGGGTTATTGTAGAGGTCTGGCGCCCTGATTGGGCGCGGATTTCAACCTATCCTGCAGATTTATTATTATACCCCCAGCCTTATTATTCCGGCGCAAAAATTGGATGGCTAACCTACCTTGCTGCCAACGGAAAAAGCATGCCGACGCTACCATCGGGATTTAAAGCCACGAACATTGATGCTTTTGGAGGCCTAATTGTCATTGAAACTGAAGGGTCAAAGAGCCTTTCAAATCCTGCTTACGTTGAATCTCTGCAGAAATTGTCCGATCTGCTTAATCGTTCGGGCATGCTTTTATGAAATATGCGGCTAGCGATGAGGCAGACGGGGTCTAATGTCTATGACGTCAAAGAGTTGAACTCGACACGCCAACCAATGCAACGGGGATGCCAACGCAATAAACACTGAAACGGCATCTCGGTTGATGAACCAAGTGAAAGCTCAACCTACGTCTGACTAAACATCCAAATGCCTTGCCCGCCTCGTGGCACTGTCCCGGTGTGAATCCGGTTCATAGATTCAAAGCGCGAAATTAGTAGAAATCTCTCCATGTTTAGCTGGGGGAAGGAGACTGCAAAGAGCGTCACCGGTACTTTTCTGAGATGTGGAGGTGGAGGAAGCATCTATAAATGCCCTTCCCGGAAGGACTTCCGCAAATAGAGCAACAAATCTCAAAATAGAATTTGACAATGTTTGTCTTTTGTGTTTTTATATTAAGCAGTTCTTTTACATATTAAATATTTGTAATGGTAGCGGGCGGATTAGTCGGGGATTCGCAAGAGGACATCAGGCGAGTCAAACCGGCCTGATCCAGACGAAGGCTCTAAGCGCGCAAATCAAGAATGAAACCGAAAGAACAGAAAGAACGGAATAAACAGCAATGACGTTAATGCGGTTAAAAACAGGCAAAGTAAATTAAATCGTGCCAAGCCCAAAAAAAATTTCAAAAGCCATTGACAGTGAAAAGTATTGTTCGTATTTTGCACAGGTCGTTGGGCCGTAAAAAACGTTAAAAGACGAGTCAGCCCCTGAGATTTCAAACGAAAGCTTAAGGGGGCTGGTTTTTTGTCGTTTTTTTGGTATCAGGTTGACAATAGAGATTTGACCGTGCCCATGTAGCTCAGTTGGTAGAGCACGTCCTTGGTAAGGACGAGGTCATCAGTTCAATCCTGATCATGGGCTCCATAAAAAACATAACGAGAACTAGAAAAAACAACACCAGGAGATCGCAATGGCAAAAGAACAATTTCAACGAACGAAACCGCACGTCAACGTAGGCACGATTGGTCACGTGGACCATGGCAAGTCCACCTTGACCGCGGCGATTGTCCACACCCAAAGCAAGAAGGGTCTTGCCTCACCCATTTCCTACGCTGATATCACCAAAGGTGGTACGGTGCGCGATGACACGAAGACCGTTACCATCGCCGTGTCGCACGTCGAATACCAGACGGCCACGCGCCATTACGCGCACGTCGACTGTCCCGGCCATGCTGATTATGTGAAGAACATGATCACGGGTGCGGCGCAGATGGACGGCGCCATTCTCGTGGTGAGCGCGGCGGACGGTCCGATGCCCCAGACGCGTGAACATATCCTGCTCGCCCGCCAGGTCGGTGTGCCGGCGGTCGTGGTGTTCCTCAACAAGGTCGACCTGGTTGACGACAAGGAATTGCTCGAGCTCGTGGAAATGGAAATCCGCGACCTGTTGAACAAGTATCAATTTCCCGGTGACAAGACGCCGATCGTTCGTGGCAGCGCCACGGCGGCCATGGCGGACAAACCGGAAGGCGAAAAGGCGATCCAGGAACTCATGGACGCGATCGACAACTTCATCCCGTTGCCGCCGCGCGAAGTGGACAAGCCCTTCCTGATGTGCGTGGAAGACGTGTTCAACATTGAAGGTCGTGGCACAGTGGTGACCGGCCGGGTGGAACGTGGCGTTCTCAAGAAGATGGAAGAAGTCGAGATCGTCGGCCTTAAAGACACCCGCAAGACCACGGCAACGGACATCGAAATGTTCCGCAAGCTGTTGGATTCGGCGAGCGCTGGTGACAACGTCGGCGTTCTGTTGCGCGGCACCAAGAAAGAAGAAGTGGAGCGCGGCATGGTTTTGGCCAAGCCCGGCTCCATCACCCCGCATACGAAATTCAAAGCGGAAGTTTACGTGCTCTCGAAAGATGAAGGTGGCCGTCATACGCCGTTCTTCACGAATTATCGTCCGCAGTTTTATTTCCGGACGAGCGATGTGACTGGAACGCTGGCCCTGCCCACGGGAGTGGAAATGGTCATGCCCGGTGACAACGTGGCGGTAGACGTCGAATTGCAGAAGCCGGTGGCCATGGAAAAAGGCCAGCGGTTCGCGATTCGTGAAGGTGGCCGCACCATCGGTGCCGGCCGTATCAGCGAAGTGCTCAAATAATGGTTTGATTTAACCGGCGGAGGCGGCGGGAACCCGTCGCCTCCGTTTTAGTCCAATTGAGGCAGACGGATTTTTTGCGTAGGGCGTTAGCTCAATTGGTAGAGTAGCGGTCTCCAAAACCGTTGGTTGTAGGTTCAAGTCCTACACGCCCTGCCAATAACGGAGAGGTGGCAGAGTGGTCTATCGCGGCGGTCTTGAAAACCGCTTCGGGTTAACGCCCGACGGGGGTTCGAATCCCTCCCTCTCCGCCAGCTTTCGCCTGAGGCGAAGGCGGAAAAACGAAGAAAGTCTGATGAACTATACAATCGCAATCTGGGCCGGGGTGGTTCTGGCAGCCTTCATTATCGCGTGGCGCGGGGGCTACATCGCGAAACTGTCGGCTTATATACAGGCCACCCGTGACGAATTGAAAAAATGCGCCTGGCCGACGTGGGAAGAATTGAAAGGTTCTACCCTGGTAGTGGCTATTTCGATCGCGCTGTTAGGCGGATTGACTGTGGCGCTGGATCAAATCTTCCGCAAAGTGATGGAGACCATAATTTAAGTGAGCAAGCAGACCATGCAAAACCAGTGGTTCGTCATCCATACGCTTTCCGGCCAGGAGCAAAAGGTCAAGGAGAGCATCGAGAAACGCATAAAATCCGAAGAGATGCAGGATTTTATCCACGAAGTCCTTGTCCCCATGGAAAAGGTCGTGGAGGTGCGCAACCAAAAGAAAACGGTCTCCACGCGCAAGCTGTGGCCTGGTTACGTTTTCGTGGACATGGCGTTGTTGGATGAGAACGGCCGCATCATCGAGAAGCCGTGGTATTTCATCAAAGAAACGCAAGGCGTGATCGGATTTGTGGGCGGCGAACCGCCGACACCGACGCCGGCGGACGAAGTGGAATCCATCAAGGCGCAGATTTCCGCGTCGGAAGAGACGGAAAAACCGAAGGTCAATTTTGAAGTGGGTGAAACGATCAAGATCAACAATGGTCCGTTCCTCAATTTCAGCGGGGTCATCGAAGAGATCGAGCCCGATCGCGGCAAGTTGAAAGTGACCGTGAATATTTTCGGGCGTAACACGCCCGTGGAACTCGAATACTGGCAGGTAGAAAAAGCTTAAAGAATTTTTATGGCAAAGAAAGTTACAGGACAAATCAAGTTGCAGATCCCGGCCGGACAGGCCAATCCCGCTCCGCCCGTAGGCCCGGCGCTCGGTCAGCACGGCGTCAACATCATGGGTTTTTGCAAAGAATTTAACGCCGCAACCAAAGACCAGGCCGGGATGATCATCCCGGTGGTCATCACGGTGTACCAGGACAAATCGTTCACGTTCATCACCAAGTCGCCCCCGGCTTCTGCGCTGCTCAAGAAAGCGGCTGGCATCACGGCCGGTTCCAAGACGCCTAATAAGGACAAGGTCGGCAAGGTGTCGCGCAAACAGGTCCTGGAGATTGTGAAGTTGAAATTGAAAGACATGAACGCGACCTCGGAGGAAGCCGCGTTCCGTGTGATCTCCGGCACTGCCCGCAGCATGGGCATTGAAGTGGTCGGCTAAGATTTAGAACAACAGTACCGTTAACCAAAACCGCGGGAGAGTCCCGATTAATCGGGATTCGTTTGCACCGCACAAAACATAAATGCCAAGTAAACGATTCAAAAAAGCACTCGAAGTGGCTACGGGCAAAAAAGCCCTGGCACTGAAGGACGCCGTAGGGGTCCTTGTCAAGTTCCCAAAAGCGAAATTCAACGAAACCATTGACCTCGCGTTCCGCCTCGGCGTTGATCCGAAGCAGTCCGACCAGATGGTTCGCGGCACCGTTCCCCTGCCCCACGGCAGCGGTAAGACGGTACGCGTGCTCGTGTTCGCCCGGGACGGCAACTCTGCGGAAGCCGCCAAAGCGGCTGGCGCGGAATACGTCGGCTTTCAGGACATGATCACGAAGTGCAACGAAGGCTGGTCGGATTTCGATGTCGCGATTGCCACGCCCGAAGCGATGGTGGAAGTACGCAAACTCGGCAAAGTTCTCGGGCCTCGCGGTTTGATGCCCAATCCCAAAACCGGAACGGTGACGGAAGACACTGCGAAAGCTGTGAAAGAAGTCAAAGCGGGCCGTGTTGAATTTAAGACCGATAAAGCGGGTAACGTTCACGTGGGCGTGGGCAAGGCCTCGTTTAAGCCGGAACAGATCGAGGATAACGCGCGAGTGGTGATTGAAGCCGTCGCGAAAGCCAAGCCCAACAGCCTGAAGGGCACTTATATCCGTTCCTGCACACTTTCCGCGACGATGAGTCCCGGCGTGCGCGTGGATACGCGCGAATTCACCGCTTAACCCTTAACGATTTACTAACATGCGTGCTGAGAAAAAGATTATCACGAAGGAATACCTCACCCGGTTGAACGCTTCGCCGTTCTTCATCGTGGTGGGTTACCAGGGCCTCAACGTGGGCCACCTGACGGAACTGCGCAAACGCCTCAACAAGGCGGGTGCGGAGGTTCACATCGTCAAAAATTCCATCTTCCGCATCGCCGCCAAAGAAGCGGGCGTCGCGGACCTGAACGGTTCCCTGACCGGACAACTGGCTGTTGTCACCGGACAAAAGGACGTTTCCTCCACCGCCAAAGTCCTCAAAAACTTTGCCGCAGAATTTGACAAGCTGAAGGTCCGCTTCGGTTACCTGAACAATGCGCGTCTGGAAGAAAAAGACCTCGGGGCCCTGGCCGATCTGCCGAGCATCGAAGTATTGCGCTCGAAGCTGCTCGGTCTGTTGGTCGCGCCGCCGACCAAGCTGGTACAGTTGCTCAATACGCCGGCGACCCAACTGGCGCGGGTATTGAAAGCCAAGGCAGAACAAGCGCCGGTATAAGGTATAATGATTTTCATTCCGGCAAATGCGGAATGAGGAAACAACAAGAAACAATAACGTAAATCGTCGGTTTTGCAGGCCGTGAACTGAAAACGCCCCCGGGCCGGGGACGACGACGAGACGAAAGAAAGGCAAAGTAAATAGTATGGCACTGGATAAAGCTAATATCGTGGAACAATTGAGTAACGCGACAATCATTGAGATCGCCGACCTCGTGAAAGATCTCGAAACCAAGTGGGGCGTGACTGCCGCCGCTCCCGTCGCTGCCGCCGCCGCTGGCGCTGCCGCCGGAGCCGCTGCTCCTGCTGCTGCCGCGAAAGACACGTTTGACGTGATCCTCGCGTCGGTCCCCGCAGACAAGAAGATTGCTGTCATCAAGGTTGTCCGTGAAGTGAAGGCCGGTCTCGGCCTCGCGGAAGCCAAGGCCCTGGTGGAAGGCGCTCCGAAGCCGTTGCTCGAAGGCGCTAACAAAGCTGACTCTGACGCCGCCAAGAAGAAATTGGAAGAAGCGGGCGCCAAAGTCGAAATCAAGTAGTAGTTTGTCCGTTGCGGGCGGCGGACATGTGTCCGCCGTCCGCTTATATCTGTTGAAAGTTTTTTTGGAATTTGCCGGAAAAGGAAGTGTTGAAACGGCGAGCGTGCTGTTGAACGTAGCGCGCTTGCCTGTTGTCGTTTAATTGAAACAATCGGCCGGGTTCGTCGCCGGCCACTGAATAAAGGTCCAAATGTCATCGCGAATCGCTGAGCGTATCAACTTCGGAAAAATTGAAGAGATCATAGACCCGCCGAATTTGATCGAGTTGCAAACGGATTCTTACAAGGAATTCCTGCAGGCGGAGATCCCCTCCGGGAAACGCAAGAACCTGGGTTTGCAGGCCGTGTTCACCGAAGTTTTCCCCATCGAAAGCTACGATGGGAAATGCGTGCTTGATTTTCATTCCTATGAGATCGGCGAGCCCAAGCTCGACTGGCTGGAATGCCTGCGCGAAGGTCTCACTTACGGCGCCCCGCTTTATGTCACCTTCACGCTGCGTGAAGAAGGCAAGAGCGCCAAGGAAGAAAAAGTTTTCATGGGCGACCTCCCGCTGATGACGCCCCAGGGCACCTTTGTCATCAATGGCGCGGAACGCGTCATCGTCTCCCAATTGCATCGTTCGCCCGGTCTCGCTTTCGAAGCCACCCAGCACCCGAACGGCAAGATGCTGCACAGCTTCCGCATCATCCCGGATCGCGGCTCCTGGTACGAAGCGCAGTTCGACACCAGCGACCTCCTGTACGTCTATCTCGACCGCAAAAAACGCCGTCGGAAATTTTTGACGACCACCCTGTTCCGCGCACTCGCGTTCCTCGATGTCGAGGGCAAGGGCAAGGAAAAGGACAAAGATGCCGAAAAGAATCGCGGCACCGACGAGGAAATCTTGAAGTTGTTCTACGACATCGAAGAAATTTCGGTGAAAGAAGCGGAGAAGCTCGAAGATCTCCCGAACAAAGTTTTGGTGGAAGATGCCGTTGACTCGGAGAAGAACCTGGTCGTCGCACGCGCTTTCGAACCTTTGTCAAAAGCCGTCGTGAAGCAGATCGCCGAACTCGGCATCAACAAGATCCGCGTGGTGGACACATCCGTTGACGAAGGCATCGTCATCAAGTGCATGAAGAAGGATCCAGCGAAGAACGAGGAAGAAGCCCTCAAGGACATCTATCGTCGTCTGCGCCCTGGTGATCCACCCACCGCCGCGAACGCCCGTGCGCTTATCAAGCGTTTGTTTTTTGATCCGAAACGTTATGACCTCGGTCGCGTTGGCCGTTACAAGATCAATCAAAAGCTCGGCATCAAAGGCGGCGACTCCCGTATCCTGACCAAGGAAGACCTCGCGGCTGCGACGAAATACCTCTTGCGCCTGAAAAAGGGCGAAGGTTCTTTGGACGATATCGATCACTTGGGCAGCCGCCGCATCCGTACCGTTGGCGAATTGCTCGCCAACCAATGCCGTGT
>Ga0265338_10008264_pt1 | contig 12669 bp, 10 predicted proteins | sample 42126metaG_FD_193579 | JGI IMG/M metagenome (GOLD analysis project Ga0265338, IMG submission 193579) | Rhizosphere microbial communities from Carex aquatilis grown in University of Washington, Seatle, WA, United States - 4-21-26 metaG | ecosystem: Host-associated > Plants > Roots > Rhizosphere... | reverse complement strand
GTGCCGCAGCGTGTTCCATAGGGGTTTCCTCTCGATGAACAGCGGAATGCTATCAATTTGAAGAGACTGGCAGGCTCTCGCGCCCAAAACCCGCTGAGCGCACGGGATCACTTCAGCGATTGGGTGCCGCTTCGTAGTCCTGAGAGCCGTGCTAGCTCAGGGCGCTTTTGAGGCGTTTTGCGGTTTTCTGCAATTGCTTCTGAAGAGCCGCAACCTGCTTTGAAATTGCTGCAAGCTCCTTCTTTGCGACGACTCCCGCTTTGGCAACTTTGTGGGCTGTGCGGTCCGCTTTTCCCATCGCCGCTCCGATTGTTTCGGCAGCCTGCGTGAGCTTGCTGGTCTTAGCCATACTGTTCCTCCTGGAGTGAAGGGCTGAAAACGAGATTGTTGGAATGCGTCTACGACTCGCCACCATATTCGGCTGCATCGTCGGGAATTTCCGGACTGGACTCTGGATGCGTGCTAGCAATAGCGCCAACGCCCTGATGGATTTGTGCCGATCGACGGCGGCTGGATGCCTTTGAACGCGACGGCTTCTTTTTCTGGAACGCTTTCTTCCTGGGGCCGGCCTTCTTACCGATAGAGGCCTTCTTTTTGCCAATCCTGCCAGAGGGCTTGCCGGCGGATTTCTTCTTGGCCATGCGGGGAGTCTACCATCGGGGGTACTGCCGGGCAATCGTCAACCAGCGTTCTACCGGCGGCGCGGGGCGCATTATCCGCCGGTAATGGCTAAGAATGCTTACGTAACCAAATGGCAACCGGCAGTCTCCGGCAATGGATCGGGAACCGGTTCTCTCGTGCATACTATTCACATGAGCAACGCTTATCAGGTTGTGTTTGAATGCCGGAAATGTCACCAGAGAATCGGCGTGCCTCGCAAGTCGTCTAAGGCTTCGCTGTCAGAGGATGAGGCCAGAAAAATGTTTGCGGGTGAGGAAATCCAATGTCCGGAGTGCCGGTGGCGCGGGAAGGCGTCCCGAATCAAGCTTCTGCGGATCGTGCCTTTCAACTGGATCTGCTCGCCGGCAGCTTGAATTTCCAGAAACACTCCGGCTTTTTCAGCCGCAAAGGCTATTTCTTGTCGGCCGGCCGCAAGGCGGTCCAAGGGACGTTCGGGATCACGGGCCCGCTGCCATCCAGCAGCCGGATATTGGCCGACTGCATCAGCGCGTTGACGCCGACCACTTCAAAGGCCCCTTCGTGCTGCGTCGAGCGCACGTGGTCACCTCTTTTCGGAACTATCACCTTGGATTCGGTCGCCACTTTCGCCTCCAGTCGGTCGTCGTTTGTCTTCCGCAGTTCTCCTGGCCTAGTAAGTATTCGGCTCGCCCTCGCTTCGTAACACTCGCAGCAGATGAATCGCGTCGTTCAAAGCGATGCGTTCCAAAAATCCCGGGGGACATTCGGCTTTTGTTTTCAAACGAGAGAAAATAGCCAGCTTCGCGGCCTTGAGGCGCGCGGCGAGCGTGGCCGGGTCGGTTTCGCGCATCGCGGCTTCAAACGCGCGCTGCCAGTCGGGAAACTGCAATGTCAGAGGTTCCGAAGGGAGAGCTTCCACGAGCCCGCCTCCTCGACTGCGATCCATCGGGGATTCGAGCGGAGTCTGTTCCCAATACTCCCGCGTGTCAAATTATATTTTTTCAATCCCGGGCCCAGTCCGATGACGTTGTTCAGATGGCGGTGTTCAGATGCCGCTGGCCCGAATCCAGAAGCTCTCGGTCCATTTATCCCCCGGCGCCAGGATCTGCAATCCGGGATATTTTCCTTCGTGGTAAAGATTCACGGCGTTGGTGATGCCGGTCATCGGCTCGAAGCAGACGGTCTGCCGGTCAGGCGGGGTGTAAATGATGGTGGCCGGGTACTTGGAGCCAAACAGTTCCTCGACCTTTTTCCCGCCTGACTCAATGGAAAAATGCGCAAGGCCGTCCGCGTCGCGCTGGAAATCGGTAAAGCCCGTGTCCAGATGCTGGCCCTTCACAGGAAATGGGTTCGGAATGTCCAGGGGGATGAGTTCGCCCGTGGCAACGAGGCGATCGTCCGCGATCGCTCTCTTGCGGGCGGCTATCGTGGCGGTCCACTCATCTCTGTCGACGCTCTCGATGCGGAAACACGGATGAAACCCGAGCACGATCGGCATAGGATCGGCGCTGAGATTGGTCACGACGAGCTTTGTTTCTAACTCGCCTTTTGAGAGCTGGTACGTCATCTCGTATTCCTGCGCGAACGGCCATTGCGCCATCAGGTCGGGGTGCTTCCAGAACTGGAGCCGGCTGGTGATGTGGGCCGACTGTTTGTCTGCCTTTACCTCGGTCACCTCCCAAAACGGAGACGTGGTTACGAGACCGTGAATGGGGACGGGCCCGCGAACATTACCAAGCGTCATATTGAAGGTATATTTCTTGCCGTTGGCCCAGAAATCCTCCTCGCCTAACCGATTGGCCCAAGGCGCCAGAAAGGGGATGCCTCCTGTTTGCAGCCTCTTCTGAAAGTCCACTACATCGTCCGGGGCGCTTGCCAATACGTTCTTTCCGTGGACTTTCATTTCGTAGAGCCTGTTTCCGACGGAAGGTGCAATCGCGACTTCGATTCCCGCGGCCGCGTCGGTGAGGCGCACGATATCGACCCCGTGCTCGGAAGTTTTTTCGGCGGTGTAGTTCGGCGCGGTCGACGCGACGGAAAGGGTGATGCAGACGGCCAACAGCAAAATGGAAAGTTTCATTTTTCGAGACCCTCGTAGTGAAGAATCAATTCTGTCAGCCTAAGCCCCGCTGATCGAACAAAGCGAGGCGCAGACTCATAAACCGAGCCGTAGTTCCGCTCCCGTGACGGGAACGCTGAATTTCGCGTACACCACCGAGGCGGGATTGAAGTACCACCCCAACTCTACCTTTTCTAATTCCTGCGGCGATGCGACGTGCGGCACATCTTTGCCGTTCAGGCTTAAATGTTTCGGACGGCTCGTCTTGTTGAACTTCGCGATGTAGGTCTTGCCCGAAGCGCCGACCTTAAGGGATATCTGACTCCCGTTCCTGCTTGCCTGGCACTTTACAATTTCCTGGGTGTGCGCTTTCTCGTCATCGTCGTAGACCGTGAACTCGGCATCCGAGGAGAGCCAGATATCGAGCGTGACAGGGCTAAAGGGCTTCTCGCCGATGTAGGACATGTCCGGCCCCATGGGGATTATCGAATTGTCTCTCACATAAAGAGGCAGTACGTCCAGGCTCGGCTCAACGTGCAAATAATCCGGACCCTTAAATTCCTTGCCCGTTTCGTAGTCGTGCCATGTCCCGGCGGGCAGGTAGACGGTCCGCTTGTTCACGGGGGTAGAGACGGGCGCGACTAGAAAAGCGTTCCCAAACATGTATTGGTCTTGAATATTGTGCGTGCTGGGATCGTCCTGAAATTCGAGCACCATGGCCCTCATCATCGGCAGGCCTGTTTTCGTGGCGTTGTAGGCATGCGAATAGATATAGGGCAGCAGGCGGTATCTCAGCGTTGCATACTTTCGATAGTTTTCAACCGCGCGATCCCCGAACGCCCAGGGCGCCCGTAACGGTGAGCCATTGAAGCGGATGTGAGACTGGAACATCGCCATCTGCAGCCAGCGGATATACAGCTCCGGCGTGAGATGGCCGTTGACATCGCTATAGCCTCCGGTGTCGTTACTCCAGAAGGGCACTCCCGAAAGTCCGATGCAGAGGCCGCCTCGAAGCGTTGAGGCCATTTCTTCCCATTCGCAATTGGGATCGCCGGACCAGCAGATCGGATAGCGCTGCATCCCCGCCGTTCCGGAGCGGGCGTTGACCAGACCCCGGTGTCCCGAGTATTCGGCCACCGCTTCATAAGTGGCCTTGTGATAAAGCGTTGTATAAATGTTGTGCACTTCCAGGCCTGTGCGCTTGTTGAAGTAATAGCCGTCCGCCGGAGTGTCCTCGCCGAAGTCCGACATTCCGATGCCAAAGCAGCCGGCTTGAATGTAATCGCGGACTTTATCCTTCCACCATTTCACCATGGCGGGATTGGTGAAGTCTGGAATCACACAGGGTCCCCGGTTTGCAGCATAGAATCGCGCTCTCCACGCGTCGTCTCGTTCGATTGCATCCAGTGAGTTCTCCAGCTTGTTTGTGTGGCCGACGTTCACCAGAATATCTTCGTAAATTGAGCCGTCTTTCCGGAGCACGACGTACCCGAGCGTTTTGGCTTCGCGCGCCAATTCCGACTCCGCCCTCAGAAACGGGTCCACGCGCAAGCCGATCTTGATGCCCATCTTGCCGAGTTCCGAAGACATCTGCCGGGCGTAGTCCAATTCCTCTTGCTGAGGATTGTGTTCCGCCTGAATGCTGACGACGGACGTAAAGTAATCGATGGGGAGGTTCAGCTCCCGGAACTTCTTCGCCAGCGCCACGGGACTCAAATCGCCATGGTCGCGCCGGCCAATCGTAAACCACACGCCAAACGATTCCTTAGGTGGGAATGAGGGCCAGCCGGTAACTTCCTCGTAGCGGGCCAGCACTTCCTTGAGACTCGGTCCATACAGAATGAAGAAATCGAGCCGAGGGTCGTCAACCAGAAAGGTGAAAGACACGACCGACCGGCTGCCAATATCCCAGCGATTGCGAAAGGTCGTGTTGACGAAGATACCGTAGCCGCCGGTGCTCATCAGGAAGGGGATCGTCTTGTGAGAGTCGTCGGTGCCGGAACCCCACGGATTCACGAGCCATCCGTTGACGCGCAGTCCAAGCTTGTTGAGCTTCGTAAACCTCTCTCCGAGCCCGTAAAAGCTTTCATCCTCGGGAAGCGCGAAGGTTTCATTCGACCGCAGGAATTTTTCTCCCGCCGTGGTGAACCCGAAGGGCAAGCCGCGAAAGTTTCCTTGGGTGTCTACATCCTTTGCATGCTCCTGCACGACAATCTCGCCCTGCTTGTCGTAGACCGTGTACTTCCAGGGATTTTTCTGAAACTCGATGCGCAAAGATCCCGTATCTACCGATACAGCCTCGGGCTTTTCGGCGACGTTAAAGGCAATGGGCGACCAGTCTTCCTTGATCTCAAGCAGGCCCTTCACGTTCTTCAACTGCGGGTCGGGGCACATCTGGATGCGGAGAATCTCAGGGGCACATACCGTCAAATTGACGTCCACGCTTTTGTGCTGACTCGTTGCGCAGTGAAATACGACGCCCGTGCTGGTTTTTTCGAAAGAAGAAATGGCCTGAACGAACTCGTGCTGCTCCGTCTCTGTTTGCGCCTGGGGCGCGGCGGTTGCCCGCGGCGCCGCGAGCAGGGCCGGAGCGGAGCCCGCTAAAGCAAGGACTTCTCTTCTTGTCACCATATCTTTTCCTCCGCGCGACGATTTCAATGGACGAATGCTTCCGCATCCTGATTACGAGCGGAGCACGAGTTCCGCCCCGGTTCCGGACGCGCCGAACTTCGCGTACACCACAGAAGATGGGTCGAAATACCAGCCAAGATCGGTCTTCTGGAACGCCTCGAACGACGAGACGTATGGAATCGCGGTGCCGTTTGCGGCTACCTGTTTCAGCCGGGTTGTCTGGCGAAACTTTGCGATGTAGGTCTTACCCGATGGGCCGACGCTCAACGTAATCTGATTCCCCTTCTTCCGCGCCTGGCACTTCACAATTTCCTCTGTGTGCGCTCGCTCGTCATCGTCGTAAAGAGTGCACTCCGCCTGGGAAGATAGCCAGATGTCGAGGGTTATCGGATTTAACGGTCTCTCGCCGACGTAAGCCAGATCGGGTCCCATGGGAATGATGGAGTTTCCTTTCACGTAGAGAGGCAGCGTGTCCAGGGGAGGCTCGATGTGCAAAGTCGCCGGGCCGGAATATTCCTTGCCCGTTTCGTATTCGTGCCACGTTCCTTCAGGCAGATAAACCGTGCGTTTGCTGACCGGTTTGTAGACGGGCGCTACCAGGAAAGCGTCTCCAAACATGTATTGGTCCTGGATATTGTGCGTGCCGGGATCATCCTGGAAGTCGAGCACCATCGCTCTGATCATGGGCAGGCCTGTTTTGGTCGCGTTGTATGCGTGGGAATAGATATAGGGCATGAGGCGGTAACGGAGCTTCGCGTATTTCCGGTAGGTCGCGACAGCAACATCGCCAAACGCCCAAGGGGCTCTGAGTGGCAGGCCATTGAATCGCACGTGCGATTGGAATATGGCCATCTGCATCCAGCGAATATAAAGCTCTGGTGTCAGATCGCCGGTCGAGAGATAGCCTGCGATATCGTTGCTCCAGAAGGGCACTCCCGAGAGCCCGATGGAAAGTCCTGCGCGAAGAGTGGAGGCCATTTCCTCCCACTCGCAGATAGGATCGCCGGACCAGCAGATCGGATAGCGCTGAATTCCCGCTGTTCCGGAGCGGGCGTTGATCAACGGTCTGCGGTCGGAGCTTTCGGCGATGGCCTCAAAAGTAGCCTTGTGATAGAGCAGAGGGTAAAGATTGTGCATTTCGAGGGCGCTGCGCTGGTTGTAATAGCAGGCGTCCACCGGCGTGTCTTCGCCGAAGTCGGACATCCCGACACCGAAACAGCCGGCTTTCACGTAAGCGGCCACTTTGTCCTTCCACCACTGGACCGTGGCTGGATTGGTGAAGTCGGGAAGCAGAAGAGGCACGCGGTTGGTTTTGTAGTAGCGGGCCCTCCAGGCATCGTCCCTCTCGACTGCTTCGAGCGATTCTTCGATCTTGTTGGGTGTGGCGGGGTAACCCGGCGAGCCAGCCAGAAGGGCTCCATATGGGGACCCGTCCTTTTGTGTGAGGACGTATCCGCGGGCTTTGGCCTCCTGGGTGGCCTGCCAGTCCATCTCCATAAAAGGGCTGACGTACAGTCCAATCTCAATGCCAAGGGGGCCTAGTTCCTTGGACATCTGCCGGGCGAGAGCCAATTCTTCTTCCTGATTTGCCGTGCGCAGCGATACCACGTGCGTGAAGAAGTCCATGGGAAGGTCCATTTCCCTGAACTTTTTCGCGAGCGCCAGCGGAGCGGTTTCTCCGGTCGCGCGGCCCGGGGCTTTGAACCAGAAACCGAAGGACTTTTTAGGCGGGAACGCCGGGCGGCCGGTGATCTCCAGATAGCGAGGCAGCACTTCCTTGAAAGTTGGGCCGTAGATGATGAAGAAATCCAAGCGGGGGTCGTCAACCAAAAATGTATAGGACACGACCGAACGGCTTCCTACGTCCCACCGATTGCGGAACGTGGTGTTGACGAAAATTCCGTAGCCGCCGGTACTCATGAGGAAGGGAATGGCCTTGTAGGTGTCATCGGTTCCCGCGCCCCAGGCATTCGCGAGCCAGCCATTGACGCGCAAACCAAGCTTGTTCAGCTTCGCGTACCGCTCGCCCAATCCGTAGAAGCTTTCATCGGCCGGGAGGGCCAGCGTTTCGTTTGACCTGTGGAATTTTCCGTCCACGGTGGTGAAACCCAGCGGTAAAGCGCGGAAGTTTCCCTGCGTGTCCACATCGTTCACATGTTCCTGAAGAACGAGAGATTCTTGCTTGTCGTAAATCGAATACTTCCAGGGTTTTCTCCGGAATTCGATCCGCAAGGAGGCTGTTTCAAGCGAGACGGCTTCCGGTTTCTCGGTGACTTGGAAGGCGGCGGGAGGCCAGTCTTCCTTGATTTCAAGCAGGCCCTTCACGTTCTTTAGAGTGGCGTCGGGGCACATCTGCACGCGCAGGATTTCAGCGGTACACACGGTCAGAGTTACATCGACGTTCTTCCCCTGGCTTGTCACGCAGTGGAAGACGACTCCAGCGTTAATCTTTTCGAAGGAAGAGATCGCCTGAACGAACTCGTGCTGCTCCAATCGGGTTTGTTCCGGTGCTTGGCCCTCCGCTCGCGCTGCCGCAAGCAAGGCCGGAGCAGAGCCAGCCAGCGCGAGAACTTCTCTTCTTGTCACCATGCGTTTTCTTCTCGCGTATGCTTCTTCCCCGGTCTCTATTTTTGGACTCGCGGATGATACTTCTCCGGCTGACTCGTTACAACGAATTTGAAACCAGGGAGGTTGCCCGCGAGTATCAATAGATCAGAACCTGTTTTATTGAGCGCCTGATTTGCGTGTGTTGCTATAATCCGCTCGCCGTTCTTGTGGAGGACTCCGTACATGAAGAAGCTCCTGATTTGCTTTGCCTTGTTCGCCGTCGGAACCCAGGCGAGACAGGCTGCCTCCGGCGCCGGCCAGCTTTCTTTCAACACGCGATGCGCGGTTTGCCACGGCGCCGACGGGCATGGGAGCGACCGGGCTCCGAGTCTTTCAGGTTACGTTGCGTCGAATACGGACGAACAGATTGCGGCTCTGATCCGCTCCGGGGTGCGGGCCATGCCGCCTCACGACATTAAAGATGCGGAGATGAAGGATCTGCTGACCTTCCTGCACACCATTGCTCCCGCGACACCCGTGGTCGTGAGGCAAGAGACGGCAAAGCTGCAGGATGGGCGGGTTCTCCAGGGCGAGATACTCAGCGATTCGAACTTTGACATGGACCTGGCCACGCCCGACGGCAAAATGCATCTGCTGGCACGCGAGGGCGATACCTATCGCGAGAAGCCGGTGATGCCGAAGCTGGACTGGCCGAGGTATGACGGCAGCTTCACAAGCAACCGTAACAGTCCGCTGGATCAGATCAACACCGCCAACGTCCGGCATTTGACGCTGAAATGGATGTTTCCGGTTCCCGGAGCTCCGCGACTGGAGGCTACGCCCGCGGTGGTGGACGGGATCATGTACGTGACATCGATTAACGCGGTGTACGCGCTGGATGCGACCACGGGGCGCCGGCTGTGGGTCTACCGGCGCGCAACGACGCCGGGCTTGCTGGGAGAAGCATCGGGCGGCGCGAACCGCGGCGTGGCCGTCGACGGGGAGCGCGTGTTCATGCTGACCGATAACGCGCACCTGCTTGCACTCAACAAAAACAACGGGAAGTTGTTGTGGGACACGCCGATGACCGACTGGCCAAAGTCGCAATACAGCGCGACTGGCGCGCCTTACGTGGTGGGAGACCTTGTGGTGGCGGGTGTCGCCGGCGGCGAAGAGGGCACTCGCGGATTCGTCGCGGCGTATCAAGCCGCTACCGGCGAGCCCTCGTGGCGATTCTGGACGGTCCCCAAGCCCGGCGAGAAGGGAGCGGAAACCTGGGGCGACGGCAGCGCCTTGGAACACGCCTGCGGCGCTACATGGATGAGCGGCTCCTACGATCCGAACCTCGACCTGCTCTACTGGTCCGTGGGCAATCCCTGCCCGGACTACAACGGTGCGAACAGAAAAGGCGACAACCTTTACACGGACAGCGTGCTGGCGCTGAAACCGGAGACCGGAGAATTGAAATGGTATTTTCAATTCACGCCGCACGACACCCATGACTGGGACGCGGACGAACCCCTGATGCTCGTCGATGAAAAGTTCGCGGGCATCCCTCGTAAGCTCCTAGTGCAGGCGAATCGGAACGGCTTTTTCTACGTGCTGGACCGGACCAATGGCCAGTTTCTGCTGGGAACTCCTTTCGTCAAAAAGAGCACCTGGGCCAGCGGCTATACGCCCGATGGAAAGCCGATCCTGCTCCCGAATTCGGATCCCACGGTTGACGGCACGCTCGTCTGCCCTGGATCCGGAACGAACTGGCGAGCGGCTTCGTACAACCCGATCCTGAAACTCTTTTTTGTTTCCGCCAGCGACACATGCTCGATCAGCCGCCTGATTCCCGCGCCCTTTGAAATGGGCAAGCGGTACTTCAACGGAGCGGGCAGCCGGGCGCCGGACAGCGGCGGTAAATCGATCCGCGCGCTCGACATCCAGACGGGAAAGATCGTGTGGGATTATCCCCAAACGGCGGACGCCGTGAGCGAGAGCGGGCCACTTTCCACCAACGGCGGGCTGGTGTTTGTCGGAGAAGACAGCGGCGTTTTCACCGCCCTGGACGGCAAAACGGGAAAGCCTCTGTGGCACTGGCCAACGAACGAGACTTTTCGGGCATCTCCTATGACGTATATGGTGGGAGGCAAGCAGTTCGTGTGCATCGCTGGGCCAGCAGGGTTCTTGGCATTTGGCCTCCCCGACTAGTGGCTGAGGAGTTCAGCGCGGCCGGAGGGCATAATTGACCGCGTTGTAAGCAAGTCCCGGCGGTGGAAGTGCTACTTGCAAGGCATGATGTTTCGGTGATATATAGTCCTCCGGCGACCGGAGTGGTCTAACCAAACTGGCGGAAAATCTGAAAGGCGGCAACACCATGAAATTATCGGCAAACAAGGTTCTTTCCTGTTTATTGGGAGGCGCAGCGCTTGTAGGCGCGCTGACTTTTGCGCAGCTACCAGCGCAAAGCCAGACGGCAGCGAAGCCCGCGCTCTATAATACAGCGAAGGCCAAGCTGTTTTCGGGCAAGCAGATCTTCAGTTTCACGCAGGACACTTTCGATCCGAAGGGCTATTGCGAGAAGGCCAAGCATTACGACTACACCTGGTTTGAAATGCAGCACAGCATTCTCGAGTTCCGGGATATCCGGGACATGATTGCGGCGTGTCCTCATGCGGGCGCCTCGCCGTTCATCCGGTTGCCAGATGCTCAGGAATGGCACATTCAGCACGCGACCGATATCGGCGCGCTGGGCGTGATTGTTCCCACGGTGGATGACGTCTCCCGCTCGCGAGACGCGTCCCAATGGTCGCACTATCCCCCGATGGGCCGGCGCAGCGCTGGAGCTGGATTGGCAGCCACGGTTTGGGGACCCAACAATCTGGGCATCCCTTTCCGCACCTACTATCGGCAGTCCATCAATGACAATATCCTGTGCGTCGTCATGATCGAGACTCCCACCGGCGTTGCGAATGCGTACGATATCGCGGCGGTGCCGGGCGTCGATGTCGTGATCATCGGAAACAACGACATGAGCTCTTTCTCGGGCTATCCTCAGACCGACGAGAAGTACCACGATCTGATCGCCAAGGTGCATGACGAGGTTCTCAGGGCCGGCAAAATCTTCGGCCAGGCGAACTTCCATTACGCGACCGGTCCTTACAGCAAGGACTCCTATTTCTTCCAGGGCGGTCCTTCGAACGACGGCTGGGCTCCTCCGAAGGATGATGAGAACGGCGTGCCCAAGAACGAACAGTAGATTTTCGGGGCGGCCGGGCGGAACGTTCGAAGTGCGAACGCTCCGCCCGGGGCTTCGAAATTGCTCACCGGATTTCAAACGCGCTCTCGAATTACACCTCGGCTGCTCCTTCCCCTCGCTCGTAGCTGTTTCGGACCCGGAACTTAAGGAACCCTATGGATGCTCCGAAGCTTTCCCGCAGAAATTTACTGGCAGGCGCCGCGGTTATTGCCGGATCGGCGATAGCCCTTGAGAGCAATCCGGGCGAAGCTGCTTCTGCCGATCGATATCCACGAAACCTTACGGCCGACGATATCGAACGCTGGTCCACGGAGCTTTCCAACTGGGGCAGATGGGGCGCAGACGATCAGGCGGGAACGATCAATCTGATTACCTCCGCCAAGCGCAAGGCAGCCGCGGCTTTGGTCCACGATGGGGTGACGGTGTCCGCGTCGCTCGATGCCGACCTGCCCAAAGAGGGCTCGACGAGCGGACCGCTCCCTGGAGGGCCGCGAGTGGAAGGTGTTCCGCGAACCACGTGGACACTTACGTCGAAGCCGCCTGGACCCGAGCCGAAGCCGAAGGCGTCCTACGTCGTCGATACGATCGCCGTGGCCTACCATGGAAACGAAACCACGCATATGGACGCGCTGAGCCACGTCTATTACAAAGGGCAGATTTACAACGGGTTTCCCCAAACGAGTTTCACCGATCGCGGCGCCGGCAAAGACGATGTGATGGCTTTTAAGGATGGCATCTTCACGCGAGGCGTGTTGTTCGATATTCCCCGGCTTAAGAATGTGCCGTACCTGGGTGACGAAGAAGCCATCTATCCGGAAGATCTTGACGCTTGGGAGAAGAAGGCGGGCTTGCGGTTGGAGAGCGGGGACGCGATGCTCGTCCGCACCGGCCGGTGGCTGCGCGTGAAAGAAAAGGGCCCTCTGGATTTGAACAAACAGGCGCCGGGGCTCTACGCTTCGTGTCTCAAATGGATGCGGGAGCGCGGCGTCGCGCTTCTTGGCAGCGACGTGGTGCAGGATGTGAGGCCTTCGGGTGTGGAGGGGGTTAATCAACCGATCCATCAGCTAGGGCTGCGATCGATGGGAACCCCGCTGATCGATAATTGCGAACTGGAAGCTCTGGCGCAAGCTGCCGCCCAGCGGCATCGCTGGGTCTTTCTGCTGACGATCAATCCCTTGCGCGTTCCAGGCGCTACGGGGGGGCCGGTAAATCCAATCGCCGTTTTTTGACCCCGAGAGACTCCGCCCGCCAGGAATCTTAGTGATGTTCGGGATGGCTATCTTTGGAGTATATTCACGGGAATTTATTGAAGGAGGCGTTATCCATATGCGAATAAATCGATTCGATACCGACCCGAGCAGACGGGAATTCCTGCAAGCCGCCGGAGCAACCGCGCTCACTCTCGGCTTATCGAACGTTGCCGGGGCGGTGGATACGAAAGCGCCCGGCGGCAAGCCGTTCTGGGGAGTGTTTCCGATCGGCCAGACTCCAGTGACCCCTGACAACAAGCTGGATTTGGATGGGCTGGCGTCGGAAGTAAAGTTCT
>Ga0265338_10008263_pt1 | contig 12669 bp, 1 predicted proteins | sample 42126metaG_FD_193579 | JGI IMG/M metagenome (GOLD analysis project Ga0265338, IMG submission 193579) | Rhizosphere microbial communities from Carex aquatilis grown in University of Washington, Seatle, WA, United States - 4-21-26 metaG | ecosystem: Host-associated > Plants > Roots > Rhizosphere >... | reverse complement strand
AACAACCCCGAGCGACGCCCAGTCGGCCACGTTGGTGCCGATCATCAGCCAGATCCCCCTCTCCCCGGTCCGCGTGTTCTCGAAGAGGATGTCGGTCTGGCCGTCGCCGTTGAAATCCGCGGTGCCCGCAAACTGCCACTCCACCGGCACGGTCCCGAGGGAGGCCCAGTCGGCCACGTTGGTGCCGATCATCAGCCAGATCCCCCGCTCGCCCGTCTGCGTGTTCTGCCAGAGGATGTCTGTCTGGCCGTCGCCGTTGAAATCCGCCGCCCCCGCGATCTGCCAGGCGGTCGGCACGGTACCCAGGGAGACTTCCGCGCCCGGCGCCGTCCCGTTCATCAGCCGCACCTTGCGCTCCCCCGTCGACGCGTTCTGCCAGACAATGTCCGACTGGAGATCGCCGTCGAAATCACCCACGGCTCGGTAATCGTCCGCCACCACCCTGAAGCTCCGGTCGATTGACGGGGCCGGATCGTAGGTGGCGTTGCCGGATTGGTCGGCCCGGATGGTGACGGTGCCGACACCGCCCAGATGCACGGTGTGACCGTCGATGGTCGCCGGGCCGCTGACGACGCTGAAGCTGACGGGCAAACCCGAGCTGGCCGATGCGCTAAGGTCAAAGGTTGCATCGCTGGCTCTTCGGGGCGGAAGCGGCGCAAAGGCGATGGTTTGCCGGAGGATCATCGTGAGGATCGCGGCGTCGCTGACGGCCGTGCCAGCCGAATTGGTGATCACCACGTCGTAGCTCCCGGCATCGGACGCCGCCAGGTCCGCGAGGGCCAGCGTCGGACCGTTGGCCCCAGCGAGATTGACGCCGTTCTTTCGCCACTGGTAGGAAAACGGAAGCGCTCCGGACGCCTCCACCGAGAACAACGCCGTCCCGCCATCGCGGCGAATCAAGACTGCCGGCGGGACGATCACTGCCGGCGCCGACACATCGCTCAAGGCCAACGCGGTCTGAGTGAACGAGGAGATCGCATAGACATTGGCGAGACCGGCGGGCGGAGTGATCTCGCCGTACACGTTCGATCCGAATCCGATCACCGTCCCATTGCTCTTGAGGAGCAGCGTGTGCTGGAAACCCGCGGCAATTCCGGCCACGTTCGTTTCACCGTCCAGCGGGATCGTGTTCGTCCAGCCATCCCTGCCCCACGCGACCACGGTGCCATCGTTTCTCAGCGCCAGACAATGCATGGCCCCCGCCGAGATGGCGCGCACTCCGGTCAAGCCGGCGGGAACCGTGGCCTGGTCGACGTAGTTCGCGCCCCAGGCGACGACCGTGCCATCGCTTCTGAGCGCCAGACTGAGATGGTCGTTGGCGGCCACGGCGATCACATCCGTCAGCCCGGCGGGGACGTCGCTTTCGTGCCAGGAATCCCCGCCCCAAGCCACCACCGTGCCGTCGCTTTTGAGCGCCAACGAATGCTCGCCACCGGCGGCCACCGCCACCACCTCGGTCAACCCGGCCGGGACGTCCGTCTGGCTCTTGCTATTGTCTCCCCAGGCCACCACGGTGCCGTCGCTCTTGAGCGCCAGCGAATGGCTGAGCCCGGCCGAGATTGCCGCCACGTCGGTCAGTCCGGCAGGGATGTTGGTCTCGCCCTCGAGCTTGCGGCCAAAGGCAACGACCGTGCCATCGCGCCGAAGCGTGAGACTGAAGACAGCGCCGGAACTGACCGCGACGCAGTCGGTCAGGCCCGCCGGAACCGTGGCCTCGCCATTCTGGTTGTATCCCCAGGCATGCACTTCCGTGACGGCCGGCGCGACGGTGACGAACATCGGCGCGCTGCGGCGGGTGCCGTTTTGGTCGGTGACCAGCACCAGATACCAGCCGGAGTCCCGCAGCGCGGCCCGGGTGAGGGAAAAGGTGCTGCCGGCCGCCCCCGCCAAGGTTCGACCGTTGTGCAGCCATTGATAGGTGAGTCCGCCCGTGCCGGTGGCCGAAACGGTGAGACTCACTGCCTGGCCGGGCCCGACAACCTGGCGCCGGGATGTCTCGATCGTCACGACTGGGATCGGAATGACGGTGAGGGTGGCGGTGTCGCTGGGCGTCGATCCAAGGGTGTTGGTGACCACCACGTCGTAGTCGCCGGCGTCGGCGAGCGTGAGATTGCCTATCGTCAGCCCCGCCGTGGTGGCGCCAGGGATTTCCTCCCCGTTTTTGCGCCATTGATAGGTGAAGGGTCCCGCGCCGGTAGCCGATACCGAGAAGGCGACCGATTGGGTTTCCGCGACGGTCTGGCTCGCCGGCTGCACGGTGACAACCGGAGCCGTGTCCCCGCCGGCGTCGCGCAGGGCCAGGCTGAAATCCTGCCCGGCGGCGATCGCCACGACATTGGCGAGCTCCGCCGGCACGCTGGTCTGACCACCGTTGTTGTTGCCCCAGGCACAGACTGTTCCGTCATGCCTGAGCGCCAGCGAGTGCCAGAATCCCGCCGCGACTGCCTCGACGTCTGCCAGCCCGGATGGTATGGTCGCCGCTCCCTGGCTGCTGTCCCCCCAGGCCACCACGGTGCCGTCGCTCCGGAGCATCAGCGCGTGATTGGTGCCGATCGCCACCGCGATGCCGTCGGAGATCCCCGCCGGGAAAGCTATGCTGTCCGCGAGGCCTCCCCAGGTGACGCACGCGCCATCGTTCGTCAGGGCCAGGGAATAGAGGCCCCCGCCGGCGATGACCACAACATCGCCCAGACCCGGCGGCACGACGGCCTGCCCGCAATTCAGGTAGTAGTTGTAACCCATGACGGGATCGGCGCCCCAGGCCACCACCGTCCCATCGCTCTTCAGGGCCATGCAGTGATAGGCTCCGCAGGCTACCGCCACGACATGGTCAAGACCGGCCGGGACATTGAGCTGCCCAAAACCGTTGTCCCCCCAGACCACGACAGTGCCATCGCTCTTCAGCGCGAGCGAATGGTTGGCGCCCGTCGCAATGGCGACGAGGTTGGTCAATCCGGCCGGAGGGGTTACCGGGTAGGTGCCCCAGGCAACCGCCGTGCCGTCTCTCCGGAGCGCCAGGACGTTGTATTCGCGGGCGGCAAGTGCAACCGCGTCCGTCAGATCGGCGGGCGGGCTTATTTGTCCAAACCAATTATCGCCCCAACCGCGCACTTCTGTCCTCGCCGGAGCCACCATGACGAAGATCGGCGCACTCCGCGTCGTGCCGGTGCTGTCGGTGACATCGACCAGATACCAGCCTCTCGCGCCATAGGTGACCGCGGTCAGCGCCAATACGCTGGTGTTGGCCCCCGCGATTGCCCGGCCGTTGTGAATCCATTGATAGCCGACCGCCCCGCTGCAGGCGGCCGTTACCGAGAGCGTGGTGTTGTCTCCCGGACTGAGCATCTGGCGAGTCGGACTGAGGCCCGTGATCGACGGCGCAGCCGCAGCCGATGCCGCCGCGCACAGACAGATAAACAGGCGTGCCGCCATGCGGCAGGAGGTCCCAACATCGAGTTTCATGGCTTTATGCCAATGCAGGGGTAGACCAAAAGCTGGGCGCCGGCGGCCGAACCGGCCGCGGGGTGGGCACCCGGCGTCTCAATGGGCGGACCCGGGCGATTGCCGGGCCGTTTCCACCTTGATGGATATCTGGGATATCACAAAGCGCTGGCAATGCCAGACCCGATGCTCAGAGCCCAAGGCAATTAGGGTCGTATCTTACATCAATAAGCATCGTGCCGCCGACAAAACGGATTCGCGCGCCAGCAACGAACGTTGCGCCAACACGTGCAGATCGAGGACGACCGGTCGGGCCATGATGCGGAGGGTGTTGCGTCCGCCGGTCACGTCGGGGAATTGGATATTGGGCGCAATATTCCGGTCACCGCTCCCGGAGCCAGTGGCGGTACATGCGGCCAGCCGGGCAATTGGTTCGATTGACCCACCGATTCCGCCGCCCAGCCGAAACTCCCAGCGAAGTTCAAACCCGGGCACATGGCCTCTGCCATCATTCGGCCGGGCACGTCACCGGTCAGTCATCGTCTTATTGCCACGCTGGTGCCGCTCCGCGGCGATGCTGAAACTTTGCGCAATTGCCGTCGCCACGGCGTGATCGAATCGAAAGAACGTTCAGTGCTTGATCGACCAATCGGTGCCGATGGTGCCGAGGGAAACCTCCGAGGCTTTGGTCGTGCCGTGCATGAGCCAGAGCTTGCGTTGGCCTGTCACGGAATTCTGCCAGAGGATATCGGGCTGGCCGTCGCCATCGTAGTCGCCGGTCCCGGCGATCTGCCAGTCGGTGGAAACGGTCCCGAGGGAAGCCCAGTCGGCCACGTCCGTGCCGATCATCACCCACACCCCCCGCTCGCCGGTGTGCGTGTTCTGCCAGAGGATGTCGGTCTGCCCGTCGCCGTTGAAATCCGCCGCCCCCGCGATCTGCCAGGCGGTGGAAACCACCCCCAGGGAGACTTCGGATCCCAGTGTCGTGTCGTTCATCAGCCGCACCTTGCGCTCCCCCGTGCTCGGGTTCTCCAGGAGCAGGTCCACTTTTCCGTCACCGTTGAAGTCCCCCACGGTGGCGATCCGCCAAGCGACCGGCATGGTCCCGAGGGAGGCCCAGTCGGCCACGTTCGTGCCGATCATCAGCCAGATCCCCCGCTCGCCGGTCTGCGTGTTCTCGAAGAGGATGTCGGTCTGCCCGTCGCCGTTGAAATCCGCCGCTGCCGCGATCTGCCAGGCGGTCGAGACCACCCCCAGGGAGACTTCGGATCCAGGTGCCGTGCCGTTCATCAGCCACACCTTCCGCTCCCCCGTCGACGCGTTCTGCCAGAGAATGTCCGATTGGCCGTCGCCATTGAAATCGACCGCGGTCCTCACGACCGAACCCAGGATGCCCCACCGACCCAAGTGCCAGGCGGTGGGCATGACTCCGAGTGAAACCTCCGTACCCATCGTCGTGCCGTTCATCAGCCACACCTTTCGCGCGCCGGTCGCGGCATTCTCCCAGAGGATGTCGATCTTCCCGTCGCCGTTGAGATCCAATGCGTCCACCATCCGCCAGGCGACCGGTACGGTTCCGAGCGAGGCCCAGTCGGCCACATTGGTGCCGATCATCAGCCACACCCCCCGCTCGCCGGTCCGCGTGTTCTGCCAGAGGATGTCGGTCTGCCCGTCGCCGTTGAAATCCGCCGCCCCCGCGATCTGCCAGGCGGTGGAGACCACGCCGAGGGAAACCTCCGATCCCCGTGTCGTGCCGTTCATCAGCCACACTTTGCGCTCCCCGGTATTCGTGTTCTCCCAAAGCACGTCGACCTTCCCGTCGCCATTGAAGTCCGCCGCGGCGGCGATCTGCCATTCAACGGGGATCGTCCCGAGGGAGGCCCAATCGGCCACGTAGGTGCCGATCATCAGCCAGATCCCCCGCTCGCCCGTCTGCGTGTTCTGGAAGAGGATGTCGGTCTGCCCGTCGCCGTTGAAATCCGCCACCCCCGCGATCTGCCAGGCGGTCGAAACTACTCCCAGGGACACTTCCGACCCCGGCGCCGTGCCGTTCATCAGCGACACCTTGCGCTCCCCGGTCGATGAGTTCTGCCAGACAATGTCCGCCTGCCCGTCACCGTTGAAGTCGCCGGAGATGTGCGGCGGTGGCACCGCCACCTTTACTGTGAACGTCGCGCCGGCGCTGGTGGCCGAACCCGCGGAATTGGTCGCCAAGACGGTATAGGTGCCGGCATCCATCAACGCGGCGCTGGCAATCGTGTACGTCGCACCGGTGGCACCGCCGATGTCCGTGCCGTTCTTCTTCCACTGGTAGGTCGGCGCCGGCACGCCGCTGGCCGTGATCGTGAAGGTGACGGACTGGCCCACCGTCACGGTCTGGCTAACCGGCTCGTTGGTAAAGACCGGGAGCGTCGCCACCGGATTGACGGTGAGGACGGCACCGGTGCTGGTGGCGGAACCGGCGGAATTGGTGGCCACGACCGTATAGGTGCCGGCATCGGCGGTCGAGGTGCTGGCGATCGTGTACGTGGTGCCGGTGGCGCCTGAAATGTTGGCCCCATTCTTCCGCCACTGGTAGGTGGGCGCAGGCGTGCCGCTGGCCGCCACCGTGAAGGTCGCGGGGTCGCCGACCGTCACGATTTGGGAGGCCGGCTGCGACGTAATGACGGGAGCGACGGGCGCGGGCGGAACCACGAACAGCGTGATGCTTTGCGACGGCACGGTCGTGGCGATGGCGTTGCCCGTCACGGCCACGTCGGCAAGGTGGGCGATGGACTTTTGCGACTCCGAGTTGATCTGCCAGGCCTGCGCCGTGCCGGCCGCGGCGAAGTTGGCCAGGTTCACCGTGACCGGGGTGCTGCCCTGCTGCTTGTTGATCACCATCACTGTCAGCGCGCCGTCGGCGGTGCGCACGGAGGCAAACGCCGAGAGATTGTCGGGATTTGCCACGGCCGCCGACACGCTGGTGTCGCCAAACGTGGACCGGCTGCCGTCATAGTTTCGGTAGATCTGGCTGGCAAGGTAGGTGACGTAGTAGGTCGTCGGCGTCGTGCTCGTGTCCTTGGCGACCGTCCAGCGTGTGGCGAGATCGACCCCTTCGCGCCCGTAGATCCCGAGGACGTCGGCCTGGGTGGTCGCGCCGTTGAGGTGCGCCTCGTCGCCCCAGTTGTACTCCGTGCAGCCGATCTGCAGGCCCGGGCAGTACTGGGTCACCATCGCCTTCAGGGTGGGAATCCAGTTCAGGATCCGCCCGTTGATGCCGATGTCACCGTACCACGACGGATCCTGGAAGCTCGGATCCCACAGGATGCGCGTCTCGCGGTTGCGCACCTTCTGCCCGGCCAGAGAATCGTCGCCGCCGTCCGGCGTGCCGTTGTAGGGATGGACGGTCAGAATGTCGACGAGCTGGACGCCGGTTTGCTGCCGGTAGGTATTCAGCTTCTGGAGCAGCCACGGATAGTAGTAGGTGTGGGCGTGGGTGGTGTAGTCGGAATTCGCCGCGCCGGACCCGTTGGCCTGGTCGAACCCGCTGAAATACATCGCCCACCAGCTCCACTCCTCCGGGCCGGCGATCTTCGCGTTCGGATCGGCCGCGCGGATCGCCGTGGCATAGGCCACGATCTTGGCGTAGAGTTCGTCGTACGTCTCGGGGTTGGGATGGACGTCGCGATGGGTCGAGTACCAGAGCGACGGTTCGTTATCGAGAATGTAGTACTTGACGCCGGTCGCGCTCGTGGCGGCTCCATAGGTCGAGACGAAGTGCTGCACCCACGCCTGCTGGATCGCCGCGGTGTTCGCCACGCCGGTGTCGAGCGGATTGTTGCCGGTGATGTTGTGGCCCGTCGCCGCACTGATGCCGTTGCCGGCATCGGAGTTCCACGGATCCGTGCCGGTCTGTGCGCCATATTTCTTGACCGAGAAGCCGGCCAGGGTGCTGCGGCCGGAACCGAGCTTGGCGAGGTAGTCGATCATCGGGATGGTGATCATCGGCTCCGCCCCGTTGCTGGCGGAACGGGTCGTGGCCACAAAACCGTCGGCCGATCCGCCCGCGGTGCCGCTGCCGTCGGAGTAGGTCTCAAAATACCAGTCGGCCGCGGCCGAGTGGGCATCGATCTGCCAGTTGTAACGGGTGGTCGAATTGCCGCCCCAGCGGTTGACGGTGGCATTCAACGTCGCCATGTCGTGCGCATCGCCATAGCAGATGCCATAGATGTTGGGACTGATCGCGTGGCGGTTGGCGTTCGCATCGACGCTGACCGAGGTGGCCGGATTCTGCGCCAGGGCCTGGGCCACCACGCCCAATGCGATCAGGGATACTCTGAACAGGTCGCGTGTCATGGTAACGATGGGTTGTTAGGCGTTCCGATTGACCGGTGGCGAAGCCGCCGACCCCTGCCATCCGCATGAGGCAAACGCCTCGCGCCGCCGCACGGTGTTCGGATGCATGAGTGACGGCTTACCGGGGCATGAATCGCGCGGTCAAACGGGATCGCTTCATAGGAAAAAATTCACATTTGAATACCAAATCGTTCGCCAAGCCATTGCGATCCGCGTGGGGGGGTATACCCATGGGGGGCTGACCATGTTCCGGGCTGAAGGTTCCGCGGCGCCGGCCCCCGCGGAAGTCCCCGGCTCGGCTGCGATGGCCAAAGGAATCCGCGAGGCTAGTTCCTGATCTGCCAATCCGGAGCAACGACGCCGATCATGGCATAGCCGGTATTGGTCGTGCCGTTCATCAGCCACACCTCGCGTTCGCCGGTCGCGCCATCCTCCCAGAGGATGTCAGCGTGTCCGTTGCCGTTGAGGTCGAGCGCGGCCACCATCCGCCACGCCACCGGGACGGTCCCGAGGGAGGCCCAGTCGGCCACGTCGGTGCCGATCATCAGCCACACCCCCCGCTCGCCGGTCCGGGTGTTCTGCCAGAGGATGTCGGTCTGCCCGTCGCCGTTGAAATCCGCCGCCCCCGCGATCTGCCAGGCGGTCGGAACCACCCCGAGCGAGATCTCGGAGCCGAGCGTCGTGCCGTTCATCAGCCGGACCTTGCGCTCCCCGGTGCTCGTGTTCTCCAACAGGAGGTCGGCTTTCCCGTCACCGTTGAAGTCCGCCACCGTGGCGATCCGCCATTCGACCGGCATGGTCCCAAGGGAGGCCCAATCGGCGACGTTCGTGCCGATCATCAGCCAGATCCCCCGCTCGCCGGTCTGCGTGTTCTCGAAGAGAATGTCGGTCTGCCGGTCGCCGTTGAAATCCGCCGCTCCCACGATCTGCCAGGCGGTCGGCACTACGCCCAGGGACACTTCCGATCCCAGCGTCGTGCCGTTCATCAGCCACACCTTGCGCTCCCCGGTCGATGCGTTCTGCCAGACGAGGTCCGCCTGCCCGTCGCCATTGAAATCGGCGGTGAGGCTCGTCGCGGAACTCGCGGCGTCCCATCGGCCCGAGTGCCAGGCGGTGGGCGTGGTCCCCAGGGAGACCCAGTCGGCCACGTTGGTGCCGATCATCAGCCACACCCCCCGTTCGCCGGTCCGGGTGTTGTCAAAGAGGATGTCAGCGTGTCCGTCGCCGTTGAAATCCTGCGCGCCCGTCATCTGCCACTCCAGCGGAACGGTTCCGAGCGAAGCCCAGTCGGCCACATTCGTGCCGATCATCAGCCAGATCCCCCGCTCGCCGGTGCGCGTATTCTCGAAGAGGATGTCGGCCTGGCCGTCGCCATTGAAATCCGCGGCAGCCGCGATCCGCCAGGCGGTGGGCACCACGCCCAGGGACACTTCCGCTCCCAGCGTTGTGCCGTTCATCAGCCGCACCTTGCGCTCCCCGGTGTTCGTGTTCTCCAACAGCAGGTCGACTTTCCCGTCGCCATTGAAGTCCGCCGCGGCGGCGATCTGCCATTCAACCGGCATGGTTCCGAGGGAGGCCCAGTCGGCCACGTTGGTGCCGATCATCAGCCAGATCCCCCGCTCGCCCGTCTGCGTGTTCTGCCAGAGAATGTCGGTCTGCCCGTCGCCGTTGAAATCCGCCGCTCCCGCGATCTGCCAAGCTGTGCCCACGACGCCCAGCGAAACTCCGGTGCCCAAGGTCGAGCCGTTCATCAGCCACACCTTGCGCTCGCCCGTCGTCGCGTCCTGCCAGATCATGTCCGGCTGGCCGTTGCCGTCAAAATCGCCCGCAACGCGATAGCCTTCCGGCACCACCGCGAACGCGCGGTCCACGCTAATCGCCGCGGCATAAGTGCCGTCGCCGGACTGGCTCGCCCTTACGATCACGATGCCCCGGCCCGTCAGACCAACGGAGTCACCGGCGATCGTCGCCGGACCGCTGACGATGCCGAAGCTCACCGGCAGGCCCGAACTCGCCGAGGCATTCACGGTGAACGGCCCGTCGCCGATCCGCCGGAACGGCAGCGGCGCAAAAGTGATCGACTGCGCGAATTTCGCGACCGTTAGCGTTGCCGTGTCGCTCGTGGCACTGCCCACGCCGCTGGTCGCCACACACCTGTATTGGTACCCGTTCATCGCGCGCGTCGTGCCGGTGATCGTCAACGTGGCCGAGGCCGCGCCGCTGTAGCCCGGATTGGCGCCACCGTCGACTACCACGCTCCAGCTGCCCCCGCCATTTGCGCTCATCTGCCACTGGTACGTCGGAGCGGGTGAGCCGCTCGCCGAAACGACAAACGTCGCACTCTGGCCGGCCGGGGTCGATTGGCTGGCCGGCTGATTCGCAAACGTCGGCGTGCTTCCGATCGCGGTCGTGAGAATGGTGCCGTTGTAGCCCACCGCCACAAACCGGCCGCCGCCCCAAGCCACGGCATGGAGCGAATAGCTGCCTACATTGTGGCTCACCCAATTGACGCCGTCAGTGCTCGATAGGATCGGCCCGTTGCCAACGGATACGAAATGATTCCAGCCCCAAGCCGCGCCGTAAGGATAGTGGGTGCTGTCGGTCGTATGCGGCGTCCACGAAATCCCATCGGGGCTGGTCAAAACCCAGCAGGTGTTCGGCGAGAAGCCGTTCCCGAGCAACACAAACTGGTCGCCGCCCCACACGGCGCAGGTGTATTGCGCGTTGCCGGAGGAGTTGCCGGTCCAGGTGATGCCGTCCGGACTCGACGTAATTGCTCCACCGGTTCCTCCGGCGACAAAGCGGCCAGGGCCAGCCGTCACGCATACGATTGAACTCGACCAGGCAACCCCGGGGGATTGGCTGGCCCAGGTGATGCCATCCCCACTCACGTAGATGCCGCCCGAGGTCGCCACCAGCAGGTTCCCACCCCAAGCCAAATTCCCAAGATTGGCGCCGGTGCCGCTGGGTCCGCCCGTCCAGCTTATGCCGTCCGGACTGGTAAGGACGGTGCCCAGGTAGCCCACGGCTACGAAATGATTTCCGGTCCAAACCACTCCGGAAAGGTTGTTGGGCGTGCCCGACTGGCGGAGCGTCCAGGTGATCCCGTCCGGGCTGCTGATGATGGTGCCATTCATGCCGACCGCGACGAACTTGTTGTCGCCCCACGCAACGGCATAGAGGTACGCCGTGACGCCTGGCGCTGAATGGGAAACCCAATTGTCGAGATCCGGCGCATTGCCTTCGCTCACGGAAACTGCATTCGACGTGGCGGTGCCGAGGACGTTGGTCGCGACACAGCGATACTGCTCCGCCAGCATCTGCGCAGTGACGCTGGTGAGCGCCAACGTCCCGGTTGCAGTGCCCGAGTATCCGGCTCCGTCGGGAAGGTCCGACCAATGCGCACCCGCGTCGGCGGTGCGCTGCCATCGATAATTCGGCGGAGGGTTCCCGAGGGCCGCGACATGAAACGTGACCGCCTGTCCGATCGCAGCCACCTGGTCCGCGGGCTGCACGGTGAACTCCGGAGCCTTGCGGACCACCAAGACCGCCGCGGCGCTGCAGGCGCTTCCACTTCCATTGGTCGCCACGCAGCGGAACTGGTGCCCATCCATCCCGAAGGTCGCGTTGCTCACGACGAGCGTCGCGGTGGCGCTGCCGGAATAGGTCGCGTCGTCCGCGAGATCGTACCAACTTCCGCCTCGGTCATAGCTGATCTGCCAGCGATAACTCGGCGCCGGCCGGCCGCTCGCGCCAGCGGCGAAGGTCGCGGCGCCGCCGATGTCCACGGTCATGCTGGAGCCGGGTTGCGACACAAACACCGGCTGGCCGGACCAGTGGCCTTTCCGAATGGTGTTGTTCTCCGTATCCGCGACGTACAGGTTTCCCGCGGCGTCAACGGCAATGCCCCTTGGACTCCAGAACCGGGCGTCCGGGCCCGTGCCGTCCGCGTGGTCGCTGCCAAAGTTGAGGCCGGCTACCGTGGTCACCACGCCATCGGGCGTCACGCGCCGGATCAGGTCGCTTCCCATTTCCGACACAAAGACGTTCCCGTTCTGGTCCACCGCCACTCCACATGGATTCCCAAACCGGGCGCCGCTTCCTGTGCCGTCCATTGGATCGCCGGGATCCGGGCGTCCTGCGAGCGTTGTCACCATGCCGTCCGGCGTGATCTTGCGTATGGATCCGTTGTAGTAATCGGCGACATAAAGGACCCCGGCACGATCGATGGCCAAGCCCTCGGGATAGTTGAATCGGGCCGCGCTTCCCTGGCCGTCGGCGTAGCCCAACATGTTCCCGACAAACAGGGAATACACCCCCTGAGGGGAGATCTTGATCACCCCCGCCCCGACCCCGACAAGTCCCCCGCGCAAACCTGCACAATAGACATTTCCGGCGGCATCAACGGCGAGACCCGTTGGCTGGATCGGGATATCGGCAAACCAGGACACGGCTCCCCCCGGAGTGATCTTCAGGATGGCGCCGGCGTCCGCATATGGATCCGGATAGCTGCCCACGTAGAGATTCCCCCCAGCGTCCCTGGCCAAAGCATACGGGGCGAACGGCAGGGCCTGTGGATTGTCGCAGTCCTGCCCGAGGTAGTTCTGCGGCAGGCCGGCGATCGTCGTGACCGCACCGTCCGGCGCGATCTTCCGGACGACCCCATTGAAGGAATCGGCCACGTAGAGATTGCCGCTATCGTCGACGACAATCCCAACTGGTCTGAACAGCCGCGCTTCGGCTCCGACGCCATCAGCCCATGCCGCCGAAGGACGGTTCCCTGCAAACGTTGTCACCCGGTTGTCCGGCGTGACCTTTCGGATGATCCGGTTGAAGTTGTCGCTGACGTAGAGATTTCCATCCGCATCAATCGCGACCGCGGCCGGATTG
>Ga0265338_10008262_pt1 | contig 12669 bp, 9 predicted proteins | sample 42126metaG_FD_193579 | JGI IMG/M metagenome (GOLD analysis project Ga0265338, IMG submission 193579) | Rhizosphere microbial communities from Carex aquatilis grown in University of Washington, Seatle, WA, United States - 4-21-26 metaG | ecosystem: Host-associated > Plants > Roots > Rhizosphere >... | reverse complement strand
GCGATCCCACCGGGACCGCCGTCTCAAACCTGCCGCGGCATTGGGCATGGGCGGTTTCGCCAGCGGTCCCGGTGGGATCGCGGCGCGCCTCACAGGCTGCCCGCTGGTGCTACATGAGCAGAACGCGGTGCCGGGCCTCACCAACCGTGTGCTCAGCCGGGTCACGAAGAATGTATTGGAGGGCTTCCCCGGCGCCTTCGGCCCGGGCCGCCACGCCGAGCATGTAGGCAACCCGGTGCGCGGTGCCATCGCCGCCTTGCCGGTCCCGGAACAGCGTTTCGCCAAGCGCAAGGGTCAGCCGCACCTGCTGGTGATCGGCGGCAGCCAGGGCGCCCACTCCTTGAACGAGAACCTGCCGGCAGCCATCGCTGAACTCAGCAAGCGCCGCCGCCCCGAGATACTGCATCAGACCGGCGCGAAGGACGTGGAGCAGGTGACCGCGCGCTACGCCGGACTCGGCGTGGAAGCCAAGGTCACCGCCTTCATCGACGACATGGCTGCCGCCTACGCCTGGGCTGACCTCGCTGTATGCCGCGCCGGTGCGCTCACCATCGCGGAGCTGGCAGCGGTGGGCCTAGGGTCAGTGCTCGTCCCCTTCGCCGCGGCAGTGGACGATCACCAGACCAAGAACGCCGCCTTCCTGGTGGACGAGGGCGCAGCACGTCTGGTGGCGCAGAGGGATGCGACGCCCGCTGCCCTGGCCGCGCAGCTCGAAGAACTCCTGGGCGACCGCACGCTGCTGCTGGAGATGGCGAAGCATGCCCGCGCCGTGGCGCGCACCGATGCGGCTGAGCGGGTGGCGCAGCGTTGCCTCACGGTGGGAGGCCTCTCATGAGCAACCTCATGCGCCGCATCCGCAACATCCATTTCGTGGGTATCGGCGGCGCCGGCATGGGCGGCATCGCCGAGGTGCTCATCAACCTGGGTTACCAGGTGCGCGGTTCGGACCTGAAGCCCGGCGCTGTGACCCATCACCTGCAGTCGCTGGGCGCACGGGTGATGATCGGACACGACCCCGCCAACGTGGCGGACGCGGACGTGGTGGTGATCTACACCGCCGTCTCTGCCGACAACCCGGAAGTGGCGGAGGCCCGTGCCCGCCGCATCCCGGTGGTGCGCCGCGCCGAGATGCTGGCGGAACTGATGCGCTTCCGTTTCGGCATCGCCATCGCCGGCACTCACGGCAAGACCACCACCACCAGTCTGGTGGCGAGCGTGCTCAGCGAAGGCGGCCTCGACCCCACCTTCGTCATCGGTGGCAAGCTGCTCTCCGCCGGCACTCACGCGCGGCTCGGCACCGGCAGTTATCTGGTGGCGGAAGCGGACGAGAGCGACGCCTCCTTCCTGCATCTGCAGCCGCTCATCGCCGCGGTGACCAACATCGATGCCGATCACCTCGGCACCTACGGCGGCGATTTCGCGCGCCTCTCCGCCACCTTCGTGGAGTTCCTGCAGCACCTGCCGTTCTACGGACTGGCGGTGCTGTGCGTGGACGATCCCGAGTTGCGCCGCCTGCTGCCCGTGATCGGCCGGCCCGTGATCACCTACGGCATGGCGGAGGACGCGGACTTCCGTGCCAGCGACGTACGCCGCGAGGGCCGCATCACCCACTTCCAGGCCTGGCTGCCGAAGCGCGCCAAGCCCATGGACGTGCGCCTGAACCTGGCTGGCCGCCATAACGTGCTGAACTCGCTGGCCGCCATCGCCATCGCCCACGACCTCGGCGTCTCCGACGCGGCGATCCTGAAGGCGCTGGCGGAGTTCCAGGGCGTGGGCCGCCGCTTCCAGATCCAGGGCGAGGTGGAGACCCGCTACGGCCGCATCCTGCTGGTGGACGACTACGGCCACCATCCCCGCGAGCTGGCCGCCACCATCCAGGCCGCCCGCGAGGGCTGGCCGGACCGGCGCCTGGTGGTGGCTTTCCAGCCGCATCGTTACACCCGCACCCGCGATCTCTTCGAAGACTTCGCCGAGGTGCTCTCACAGGTGGACGTGCTGCTGCTCACAGAAGTCTATGCGGCGGGAGAACAGCCCATCGCCGGTGCCGACAGCCGCGCCCTGGCCCGCGCCATCCGCAACCGCGGCCGCGTGGATCCGGTGTTCGTGAACAAAGCCCAGGAGCTGCCCCAGGCCCTGGCCACGGTGCTGAAGGACGGCGACTTACTGCTGACCCTGGGCGCCGGCGACATCGGCGCCGTGTCCACTGAACTGCCCACCTGGCTCAACCAGACCCTGCGGGGAGCGGAGATCGAATGAACGCGCGCAAGCCCGATCAGCCCGTGAAGTTCTGGAGGAAGCGCGTCGTGGTGCTGGGTGCCGCGATGCTGCTGGTGCTGGCAGTGGGCATAGGCCTCCTGGCCTGGCTCGCGCGTCCGCTGCTGGCGGGCCCGAAGCTCACTACCCTCACGCTCAGCGGCCATCTGGTGCATGTGGATCCGGCGGCGGTGCAGCGTGCGGTGATACCGGAACTCGGCAGCGGCTTCTTCAACACCCGCGTGGACCGCATCGGCGCCGTGGTACAGGCGCTGCCCTGGGTGGCCTCGGTGAGCGTGCGCCGTGAGTGGCCGCATACCCTGCATGTGGACGTCGTGGAAGAGGCGCCGGTGGCGCGCTGGAACGGCGACGGCCTCATGGATGCGCAGGGCCGGGTGTTCACCCGCACCGCCGACAAGACTTACGCCTCGCTGCCCATGCTGGCGGGCCGCGAGACTTCCGAGCAGGACGTGCTCGCGCAGTACGACACCCTGGAAGCGCTGGTGCAGCCACGCGGCATCGCCATCGTAGCCTTGAGCGTGGACGCGCGCGGCGCCGCCACGGTGGAACTGGATGACGGCATCGAGGTGCGCCTCGGCCGTGAGGATGCGGAGCAGCGCCTGGCGCGCTTCAGTGCGGTCGCGCTGCCGGCGCTCTCGGCCAAGCTCGCGACCGTCGCTTACGTGGACATGCGCTACACCAATGGCTTCGCCGTGGGCTGGAAGACAGCCGGCGGCCACGCCAAACAGGGGGCCTGATGCTGATGGCAAAGAGACCGGACAAGCGCCTCATCGTGGGGCTGGACGTGGGCACCTCCAAGGTGGTGGCCATCGTCGGCGAGATACTCCCCGAAGGCGGGGTGGAGATCGTCGGCATCGGCTCTCACCCCTCGCGCGGCCTGAAGAAAGGCGTGGTGGTGAACATCGAATCCACGGTGCAGAGCATCCAGCGCGCGGTGGCGGAAGCCGAGCTCATGGCCGGCTGCCAGATCCACTCCGTGTTCACCGGCATCGCCGGCAGCCACGTGCGCAGCCTCAACTCCCACGGTGTGGTGGCGATCCGCGACAAGGAATGCACCGCCGGCGACGTGGAGCGGGTCATCGACGCGGCACGCGCCGTGTCCATCCCCGCCGACCAGAAGATACTGCACGTGCTGCCCCAGGACTTCATCATCGACGGTCAGGACGGCATCCGCGAGCCCATCGGCATGTCCGGCGTGCGCCTGGAGGCGCGCGTGCACATCGTCACCGGCGCCGCCAGCGCGGCCCAGAACATCGTGCGCTGCGTGGAACGCTGCGGCCTCAAGGTGGACGACGTGATCCTGGAGCAGCTGGCCTCCAGCTACGCGGTGCTGAACGAGGACGAGAAGGACCTGGGCGTGTGCCTGGTGGACATCGGCGGCGGCACCACCGACATCGCGGTGTTCACCGACGGCGCCATCCGCCACACCGCGGTGATCCCCATCGCCGGCGACCAGGTCACCAACGACATCGCCGTGGCGCTGCGCACCCCGACGCACCACGCCGAGGAGATCAAGATCAAGTACGCCTGCGCCCTGCCGCAGCTGGCCAGCGCCGACGAGACCATCGAGGTGCCGAGCGTGGGCGAGCGCCCGCCGCGGCGCCTGGCGCGCCAGACCCTGGCCGAGGTGGTGGAACCGCGCTACGAGGAGCTGTTCAGCCTGATCCAGGCGGAGCTGCGCCGCAGCGGCTTCGAGGAACAGATCCCGGCGGGCATCGTGCTCACCGGCGGCAGTTCCAAGATGGAAGGCGCGGTCGACCTGGCGGAAGAGGTGTTCCACGCCCCGGTGCGCCTGGGCGTGCCCCAGTACGTATCCGGATTGGTGGACGTGGTGCGCAACCCCATCCACTCCACCGGCGTCGGTCTGTTGTTGTTCGGTGCCCAGAGCCTGCCGGCGGGCGTGAGCTCGCAGCGGGCGCCCAACGGCGTGCAGGATATGTGGGAACGGATGAAGCAATGGTTCCAAGGTTCGTTTTGAGGTCCGCGGCGCCGCTCCGGGAGGGTGGCCGCCACGGGAAGAGGGTTTAGAGGATTCGCATTCATATATATAGATAGAGGAGACCGGCAATGTTCGAACTAATGGATGACATGGGCCAGAACGCGGTGATCAAGGTGGTCGGCGTGGGCGGCGGTGGCGGCAACGCCATCCAGTACATGGTGTCGCAGGGTGTGGAGGGCGTCGACTTCGTCGCCATCAACACCGACGCCCAGGTGCTGCGCAAGGCCAACGCCAAGACCACCCTGCAGATCGGCGGCAGCTTCACCAAGGGCCTGGGCGCCGGCGCCAACCCGGACGTGGGCCGCCAGGCGGCGCTCGAGGATCGCGATCGCATCGAGGAGGTGCTGAAGGGCGCCGACATGGTGTTCATCACCGCCGGCATGGGCGGCGGCACCGGCACCGGCGCTTCGCCGGTGGTGGCGCAGGTGGCGAAGGAGCTGGATATCCTGGTGGTGGCGGTGGTGACCAAGCCCTTCGGCTTCGAGCGCAACAAGCGCATGGCCGCGGCGGAGAAGGGCATCGCCGAGTTGAGCCAGTACGTGGACTCGCTGATCGTGATCCCCAACGACAAGCTGGCCTCGGTGCTGGGACGCGAGATCACCCTCATCAACGCCTTCCAGTCCGCCAACGAAGTGCTGCTGGGCGCGGTGCAGGGTATCGCCGACATCATCACCCGGCCGGGTCTCATCAACGTGGACTTCGCCGACGTGCGCACGGTCATGTCGGAGATGGGCATGGCCATGATGGGTACCGGCTCGGCGGTGGGCGAGAACCGCGCACGCCGCGCCGCCGAGGCCGCGCTGAAGAGCCCGCTGCTGGAGGACGTGAACTTCGCCGGCGCCAAGGGCGTGCTGGTGAACATCACCGCCGGCATGGACCTGACCATCGGCGAACTGGAGGAAGTGGGCGCGGCTGTGGAGGCCTTCGCCGACGAGAACGCCACGGTGGTGGTGGGCACGGTGCTGGACCCGTCCATGAGCGGCGAGGTGAAGGTCACCGTGGTCGCGACCGGTTTGGGTCGTGCCGCCCATGCGACTCAGCCGTTGCAGCGCGCCAAGCCCGTGACCCAGGCCGTGGCGCCCCAGGCTCCGGCTCCTGTGCCCCAGGCTCAGCCTGAGGTGCAGCAGGCTCCGATGATCCAGGTGGTGAAGGCCACCGGCACCGACGGCCCGCTGCCGGACTGGAAGCGGCTGGAGCGGCCCACCTTCGAGCGCCGTCAGCGCGAGGGCGGTCCGGACCTGTCGGACCAGGAATACCTGGATATCCCGGCTTTCCTGCGTCGCCAGGCCGACTGAAACCGCGGATGCGGATACCCCGGCCCCACGCCTGAACCTTGGGTCCAGGCGTGGGGGGGTGTTATAATTTCCGCCACTTAGCCGCAGGAGCGGCAGGCTTCCCGCCTGCTGCAGGGCCCTGCGGATCCAGCAGGCGCTAGGGACCACCACCACGATGCTCAAACAACGGACGCTCAAGAACAGCATCCGCGCCACCGGCGTCGGACTGCATTCTGGCGAGAAGGTCTATATGACCTTGCGTCCGGCCGCGCCCAACTCCGGCATCATCTTCCGCCGCGTCGACATGGACCCGCCCACCGAGGTGCATGCCAAGGCGCTGGCCGTGACCGAGACCATGCTGGGCACCACCATCACCGAGGGTGCCGCCAAGATATCCACCATCGAACACCTGCTGTCCGCCCTCGCGGGCCTCGGCATCGACAACTGCTACGTGGACCTCTCCGCCGCCGAAGTGCCCATCATGGACGGCAGCGCCGGTCCCTTCGTGTTCCTGGTGCAGTCCGCCGGCATCGAAGAACAGAACGCGCATAAGCGTTTCATCCGCATCAAGAGCCCGGTGGAAGTGCGCGACGGCGACAAGTGGGCGCGCTTCGATCCCTTCGACGGCTTCAAGGTGAGCTTCAAGATCGACTTCGACCACCCCGTCTTCAAGAAGCACACCCAGACCGCCACCGTGGACTTCTCCACCACCTCCTTCGTGAAGGAAGTCAGCCGCGCGCGCACCTTCGGTTTCATGCGCGACATCGAGATGCTGCGCCAGAGGCACCTGACCCTGGGCGCCTCCCTGGACAACGCCATCGCGCTCGACGACTACCGCATCCTCAACGAGGACGGCCTGCGCTACGAAGACGAGTTCGTGAAGCACAAGATCCTGGATTCCATCGGCGACCTCTACCTGCTGGGCCACAGCCTGATCGGAGCCTTCAGCGCGTATAAGTCAGGCCACGGCCTGAACAATGCGCTGCTGCGGCAACTGCTCAAGCAGAAGGAATCCTGGGAAGAGGTCACTTATGACGATCCGGCGGCGGCGCCCATCTCTTATCTCGCGCCTGCCCACGCATTCTGACCCTGAGTCCTTAGCCGGGGTCATTTAAGAAGCAAGAATAATCGACGAAGATTCAGCTGCGCGGCTTGTGGCCGCGGGCCAGATGCCTCAAGGATCCGGCCAGGGATGGATCGTCGACGCCGTCCGCGGTGCTCTCCAGGAGCTGCTGCGTCTCGGGGGAGAGGCTGCGCGGCGCCGGCTTGGGCGGCACGCCGGGCAGGGGTTCAGGGAGGACCTTGAGTCTGAGCGTATGGCAGGGCTGCTTCGCGGCAGCCTGCACCGAGGCGAGCAGCGCCTGGTGCTGATAGCGCAGCGCGGTGGTCCATGCGGCGCTGTCCATGTACAGGGTGAGGGTCCCGTCCTTGAGGTCGGTGCCCAGGCAGTGAGGTGCGGTCTCCGGATCCAGGGAACGGAGCACGCACTGGCGCAAGGCTTCGAGCTTGCGCGCTTCAGCCGCCAGGTCCGCCAAGTGCGCGCCTTGGGCTGAGAGCAGACCGGAGAGGGAAGCAGGCTCCTTGGGACGCATGGCTCCATCATAAGCCAGGCGGTCCCGGAACGAATGGGGATGACGCCATGAAGTTACTCGTATTCAACAGTTATGGGGAATCACGCCAGCTGAACCTCGCCCATCCGCTGGTGGGTGGGACGCTGGCGCTGGCCATGTTGGCGCTCTGCGCCGGTGTGTTCTCGGCCGGGTACTTCACCGCCGACCACCTGGCTGCGGCGCGCGAAGCTTCCGATCCGGTGCGCGTGGAGTTGAAGGCCCAGGCCGGTGAGATCGCGCGTGCCAAGCGCGATACCCAGGCGGACATGGACGCGCTCTCGGCCAAGGTGGCGGAGCTGCAGGCCCACATCATGCGTCTGGACGCCATGGGTGCCCAACTCACCAGCATCGCTGGCTTGAAGCACACTGAGTTCGATTTCAGCAAGGCGCCCGCCGAGGGCGGTCCCGACGAGCCGGGTCCCGTGCAGCACACCAGCATGAAGGACTTCATGGCTGAGCTGGACCAACTCTCATCCCAGGTCCAGGACCGGGAGCAGAAGCTGGGGGTGCTTGAAAACCTGATGCTGGACCGCAATGTACAACTGGCGGCCCAGCCGGCCGGTCCGCCGGTGGCGGATGCCTACGTGTCGTCGCTGTTCGGCATGCGCATCGACCCGTTCAACGGCGAGCTCGCCATGCATAGCGGCATGGACTTCGCCGGCACCGAGGGCGAGGCGGTGAAGGCGGTGGCGGCGGGCGTGGTTACCTGGGCTGGAGACCGTTCCGGCTACGGCAACCTGGTGGAGATAGACCACGGCAACGGCTACGCCACGCGCTACGGACATAACGAGACGATCCTGGTGCACGTGGGCCAGATCGTGAAGAAAGGAGAAGACATTTCGCTGATGGGTTCCACCGGGCGTTCCACCGGTCCCCACGTGCATTTCGAAGTGCTTTACAATGGCGTGGCCGTGAACCCGGCGCGCTTCGTGAAGAGCCTCGGGGCGCCACAGGTGGCCGTGTTGTCGAAAGGCCAGGACTAGTCCACCCCCGTCTCCTGCCCGTGTACCGGCCAGGCGCCGGCAGGGCGGATCCCCCCGGATACCTCCGTCCCGGCGCGGTGCGCCGCGGTGTCGCCGCGTGTGGCCGGCGGGCACTTCATATATAGATGGGGCGTGCCTCACCGCGCTCCGTAAGGAAGCAAGAAGAAAGGCTTATGCTGGCAAACATCGTCAAGTCCATCGTCGGTAGCCGCAACGACCGGCTGGTGCGCGGCATGCGCCGCGAGGCGGCCAAGGTCAACGCGCTGGAACCTGCCATCCAGGCGCTCAGCGACGAGGCCCTGAAGGCCAAGACCGCGGAGTTCCGCACGCGCCACGCCGGCGGCGAGTCCCTGGACGACATCCTGCCCGAGGCTTTCGCCTGCGTGCGCGAGGCCGCGCGCCGGCGCATGGGGATGCGTCACTTCGACGTGCAGCTGATCGGCGGCATGGTGCTGCACCGCGGCAAGATCGCCGAGATGCGCACCGGCGAGGGCAAGACCCTGGTGGCGACGCTGGCGGCCTACCTCAACGCCATCCCGGCCGAGGGCGTGCACGTCATCACCGTCAACGACTACCTGGCCCAACGCGACGCCGACTGGATGCGGCCGGTGTTCGAGGCCCTGGGGCTGACGGTGGGGGTGGTGCTCTCGGGACAGGAGCAGGATGCCAAGCGCGCGGCCTACGCCTGCGACATCACCTACGGCACCAACAACGAATTCGGTTTCGACTACCTGCGTGACAACATGGCCTTCCGTTGGGAGGGCAAGGTGCAGCGCAAGCTGTTCTACGCCATCGTCGACGAAGTGGACTCCATCCTGGTCGACGAGGCCCGCACCCCGCTCATCATCTCCGGCGCGGTGGAGGACAACACCGAGCTATATCTCAAGATCGACGCCGTTATCCCGCGCCTCATCCGCCAGAAGGAGGAGGACGGCCCGGGCGACTACAGCGTCGACGAGAAGCAGAAGCAGGTCTACCTCACCGAGGACGGACACCAGCACATCGAGGAGATGCTGGCCCGCGAGGGTCTGCTCGCCGAGGGGGCTTCGCTGTACGACTCCGCCAACATCGGCTTGATGCACCACATCAATGCCGGCCTGCGCGCCCACGCGCTGTTCAAGCGCGAGGTGGACTACATCATCAAGGACGGCGACGTGGTGATCGTCGACGAGTTCACCGGCCGCACCATGCCGGGGCGCCGCTGGTCCGACGGCCTGCACCAGGCCATCGAGGCCAAGGAAGGGGTGAAGATCCAGGCCGAGAACCAGACCATGGCCTCCATCACCTTCCAGAACTACTTCCGCATGTACAAGAAGCTGTCCGGCATGACCGGCACGGCCGATACCGAGGCGCAGGAGTTCCATGAGATCTACGGGCTGGAGGTGGTGGTGATCCCCACCAACAAGCCCATGGTGCGCCAGGACAACGCCGACCTCGTGTACCTCTCCCAGAAGGAGAAGTACAAGGCGGTGATCGCCGACCTCAAGGATTGCATCCAGCGCGCCCAGCCGGTGCTGGTGGGCACCGGTTCCATCGAGGCCTCGGAGCAGCTCTCCGCGCTGCTGAAGAAGGAAGGCATCCCGCACCAGGTGCTGAACGCCAAGCAGCATGCCCAGGAAGCGCAGATCATCGCCCAGGCGGGGCGACCCGGTTCCGTCACCATCGCCACCAACATGGCCGGCCGCGGCACCGACATCGTGCTGGGTGGCAGCCTGGAGGCGGAGCTGCGCGCCCTGCCGGAAGGTACTGACGAGGTGGAGAAGGCGCGCGTGAAGGCGGCCTGGCAGCAGCGCCACGACCAGGTGCTGGCCTCCGGCGGCCTGCACATCGTGGGCAGCGAACGCCACGAGTCGCGGCGCATCGACAACCAGTTGCGTGGCCGTTCCGGCCGCCAAGGCGACGCCGGCTCCAGCCGCTTCTACCTGTCACTTGACGACAACCTGATGCGCATCTTTGCCGGTGACCGGGTCAAGGCGATGATGCAGCGCTTCGGCGTGCAGGAGCACGAGGCCATCGAGCATCCCTGGGTCACCAAGGCGGTGGAGAATGCCCAGCGCAAGGTGGAAGCCCACAACTTCGACATCCGCAAGTCGCTGCTGGAATACGACGACGTCGCCAACGACCAGCGCAAGGTCATCTACGAGCAGCGCAACGAGCTGCTGCAAGCCGACGACATCCATGAGACCGTCAAGGCGGTGATGACGGACGTGCTGAACAGCCTCGTCGACGAGTTCATCCCGCCCGAGAGCGTGGAAGAGCAGTGGAACATCCCGGGCCTGACCCAGGCCCTGGAACGCGATTTCGTGTTGCGGCTGGACATCCAGGGCTGGCTCGACAAGGAGCCGGAACTGCACGAGGAGCCGTTGCGCGCCCGCATCCATAAGGCGTTCCTGGATGCCTACGAGACCAAGGCCCAGCAGGTGGGACCCGAGGTGATCCGCCATTTCGAGAAGGAGATCATGCTCCGCAACCTCGACACCCTGTGGCGCGAGCATCTGGCCAACATGGACTATCTGCGCCAGGGCATCCATCTACGCGGTTACGCCCAGGTGGACCCGCGCCGCGAGTACAAGCGCGATGCCTTCGAGATGTTCTCGCGCATGCTGGACCGACTGAAGTTCGACGTGGCCTCCATCCTCGCCAAGGTGCAGGTACGCACCCAGGAAGACGTGGCGGCCATGGAAGAACAGCGCCGCCGGGTGCGCGCCATGCAGTTCCAGCACGCGGAGGCGCCCAGCGTCACCGCACCGCCGGCTGAGGCCGCTGCCGAGGCCAGCGCCCCGACCCAGGGGCGCCCCGCTGCCGCTGCTGTGGCCGCTGCCGCGCCTTTCGTGCGCGAGCAGGCCAAGGTGGGACGTAACGACCCTTGTCCTTGCGGCTCCGGTCTCAAGTACAAGCAGTGCCACGGGAAGATTTGATCCGCAAAAGTCCATCCATGGACTTTTGCTCTCGGTGAGTCCGGTACAGGCCCGGACTCACCTCCGCTTCGCGCGCGGTGCATCCCTGCACCGCATGCGGTTCTAGCAGGGAGGAAAGCCGCTCTGTCCATCCCTCGCATCCAGGTGGTCGCCGCCGTCCTGCGCGATAGCGCAGGACGGGTACTGATCGCCGAGCGGCCTGCCGGCAAACCTCTCGCCGGTTTCTGGGAGTTCCCCGGCGGCAAGCTGGAGCCCGGCGAGACCGCCTTCGATGCGCTCAGGCGCGAACTCCATGAAGAACTGGGCATCCGGGTGCAGCATGCCTACCGGATGCTGCGCTTCTCTCATCTCTATCCCGAACGTGAAGTCGAACTGGACGTGTGGCGGGTCACCGCCTGGGAAGGTACGCCTGTCTCCCAGGAAGGTCAGCATCTGGAATGGGTGCTGCCGGAGGAACTGAGGGATTGGCAGCTGTTACCGGCAGACGAGCCCATCGTGAAGTCGCTCAAGCTGCCGCCGCTGATGCTGGTAACCCCTGACCCGGACCGTGAACCCGCTTTCCTCGAGATGTTGCAGCGTTCCCTCAAGGCTGGCGTGGACCTGGTGCAGTTGCGGACACCGGGCATGGAGGCGGAGCGCTTCGACAACCTGGCCTTGGCGGTGTTCGAGATGTGCCGCGAACACGGCGCGCGCCTGATCCTGAACACCTCTCCCGAGCAGGCGCGCATGCTGCATGTGGATGGCCTGCATCTCAGCCAGCGGCGCTTGTGCAGTCTGGATCCCAAGGCATGGGATGGAAGCCTGCGCCTCGGCGTCTCCTGCCATTCCGCCGCGGAACTGCACACGGCCCTGGAATACTCGCCGGACTATATCTGCATCGGTCCGGTACAGCAGAGCGCTACGCATCCGGATACGGCGCCTCTGGGCTGGGAAGCCTTCGCCGCGTTGGCAGCCACGAGCCCGGTGCCGGTATATGCCATCGGTGGCCTGGGGCTCAAGGATCTGGAGACGGCGCAGCGGCACGGCGCCCACGGCGTCGCCGCCATCCGGGGCCTATGGGGCCTGGATCACTTGTCCTGGTCGTCCTGATCGGAAGGTGCATCCTCGGTCGGGATAGCGTTCTTCTCCGACAACCAATCCCCCAGATCGATCAACCGGCAGCGCTCGCTGCAGAAAGGCTTCCATCTGGACGCCTCCGTCCACGGTACCGATTTCCCACAATGTGGGCAGGGGACAGTCTCGATCTCCGCCATAAAGCCTTTGGTGACGGCACATGGGCGCCGCGCATGCGCGGCGCGGACCTACAGGGATGTAGGCCCTGGGCTTCCGGGAGTGCAGGATTGCACGACCGGAAGTGCCGTGGATTTTATCAAAGCTGGCAGCAGACCAGTTTGAAGTTGATGTCGCGCTTGGTCTGCTGGGGGCGGGCGTTGGCGTCATGGCGTTCCAGGAAGCGGATCACCATGCGGTGCTTGCCGGCACTGATCTCCGGGAACACGCCGGCCGGGGCCGGCACCATCAGCCGCACCATGGGCGAGAGCACGGTGGTATCGAAGTTGCGCTGATAGACGCCTTGCATGGCCACTTCACGGGTCGGCAGCGCCGACTCAC
>Ga0265338_10008261_pt1 | contig 12670 bp, 12 predicted proteins | sample 42126metaG_FD_193579 | JGI IMG/M metagenome (GOLD analysis project Ga0265338, IMG submission 193579) | Rhizosphere microbial communities from Carex aquatilis grown in University of Washington, Seatle, WA, United States - 4-21-26 metaG | ecosystem: Host-associated > Plants > Roots > Rhizosphere... | reverse complement strand
ACGAAACCGCCCTGGGACAGGACTTCCTCAGCCAGCTGTTCTCAGCCAAGCAGGGCCAGATTTTCAGCGCCGGATCGGACCCCCTGAAGGGCTTCGTCGTCGCGCGCATGGACGCCATCCACGCTGCCGATCCCAAGCAGGTCGCCAGCGTGCTCGACGCCGTCAACCAGCGCGCCGACCAAGGCTATCTGCAGGCCCTGGCGGGCACGATGCGCGAGGCGGCGGTGAAGTGGATCAGACCCGTCACCGACCTCGATCTCGCCAGAACCGCCATGGGCATCGACCCCGCCATGGTCGCCCGAGACACGCCGAAGCTGATCTCCTCCAAGGGAGCGGGGCTGGCGCGTTGAGTCTAGAGCCCGCGTTCGAGGCCTTCGCGCGGGCCTATGCCGCTGGGCAGGCCCAGGTGGTGGTGCATCGCCTGGTGGACGACCTGGAAACCCCGGTTTCGGCCTATCTTAAGGTGGCGCACGGCCAGCCCTACAGCTTCCTGTTCGAATCGGTGGAAGGCGGCGCCTGGCGCGGGCGCTATTCGGCATTGGTGATGGCGCCTGATCTGGTCTGGCGGTGTCGCGGCGGCGCGGCCGAGGTCGCCGAGGGCGACGACATCGACGCCGGCCGGTTCCGCTCCGACGGCGACGGCGCGCTGGAGTCATTGCGCGACCTGGTGGCCCGCTCACGCCTCGACTTGCCGCGCGGCCTCCCGCCGATGGCGGCCGGCGTGTTCGGCGTGCTCGGCTACGACATGATCCGGCTGGCCGAGAAGCTCCCCGACATCAATCCCGATCCGCTGGACCTGCCGGACTCGGTGATGATCCGGCCCTCACTCGTGGCGATCTTCGACGGCGTGGCTCAGGAGATCATCCTGGTCGCCACCGTGCGGCCGTCCAGCCTGACCGCCGAAGCCGCCTACGCCGCCGCCGGCGCGCGCATCCGCGGCGTGATCGAAGCGCTGAAGACCACCCTGCCCGCCGCTGGTCCGCGGCCCGAGCCGCTGCCTGACCAGTTCACGTCGCCGGTGAGCCGCAAAGACTATTGGGCGATGGTGGAGCGCGCCAAGGCGTACATCCGCGCCGGCGACATCTTCCAGGTGGTGCCAAGCCACCGGTTCCGCGCGCCTTTCCCGCACGATCCGTTCGCGCTCTACCGGTCTCTGCGCCGGACCAATCCCTCGCCGTTCCTATTCTTCCTCAACTATCCGGACTTCCAGCTGGTGGGCTCCTCGCCGGAGATCCTCGTGCGGCTGCGCGACGGCAAGATCACCATACGGCCCCTCGCCGGGACCCGTCGACGCGGCGCTACCCCCGAGGAGGACGCTGCCCTGGAGGCCGAGCTGATCGCCGACCCCAAGGAGCACGCCGAGCACCTGATGCTGCTCGATCTCGGCCGCAACGACGTCGGCCGAGTCGCGATGCTGGGCCAGGCGGGGCGCAACACCCCCGCCGCCGCCCGCAAAGGGCCTCACGTGCGCGTCACCGCCAGCTTCTTTGTCGAGCGCTACAGCCACGTCATGCACCTAGTGTCCAATGTCGAAGGCGACGCGCCGGAGGGCCTGGACCCGGTGGACGTGCTGATGGCCGCCCTGCCCGCCGGCACACTGTCTGGCGCGCCGAAGGTGCGGGCCATGGAGATCATCGACGAGCTGGAGACCGAGAAACGCGGCGTCGGCTATGCCGGGGCGGTGGGCTACTTCGGCGCCGATGGCTCGGTGGACACCTGCATCGTGCTGCGCACCGCGCTCTTCAAGGACGGCACGGTCTATGTGCAGGCGGGCGGCGGCGTCGTCGCCGACTCCGATCCCGACGCGGAGTACGAAGAGACGCTACAAAAGGCGGGCGCCATTCGCACCGCCGCGCTCGAAGCCTGGCGCTTCGTCTAACTCGGTCTCAGACCGGCCAAGGCGACGGGAGCGAGATCACCAGCACCACAAGGCCCAACGCACTGACGGCAAAGAGGGCCGCCGCGGCTGTCAGCGGCAGCAGGCTCTCGGATCTCACTGGCTCGGCCAGCAGGGCGCGGGCCTGGCGCAGGGGGCGGGGATCGAACGGCGAATCAGCCATCCGAACAGCATGGCGCTCCGTGACGTCACCGCAAGAAGACGTTCATCGGCGCCACAAAGCCACAGTGTGGCTACGAGTCCACACTCATCAGTGAACTGCACATTTGTGAGGCGCCTGCCACACAAATGCAGGGCAGCCGCCCTATTTAAGCGGGATCACGCATTTCGTGTGACCAGTGCATAACAACCAGGGGATTATCCTTGCGTCTCTCAATGCTTGCCGCCTCCGTGGCGGTTCTTTCGCTCGCCGCCGGCGCGGCCTTTGCCGATCCGGCCGCTCCTTCCGGCAACGACACCACCGTCGTCACCCAAGGCGTCGCCGGCGTCGACTACAGCTATGACAGCCTCAACGACGGCATCGGCCACGCCAACATCTATGGCGGCGAACTCGGCGGCATTGTGCCGTTCGGTTCTGACTTCAGCGGCCAGGTCACCGGCGCCTACCACCGCATCGACCTCGACGGCTTCGGCGCCAATGACTGGAACGTCGCCGGCACGGTGGCGTGGGATCAGTCGTGGGGCCGCCTGGGCGCCAACGTCGGCTATGACAGCACCGGCCTGCTCGGCGCCAACGTCAACGCCACCAACTACGGCGTCTACGGTGAATACTACGGGGGCAACCTAATCACCGTCGGCCTGCGCGGCGGCGGCGTCACCACCTCCGCGTCTGTCTTCGGCGCCAGCGGCAGCCAGACCGGCGGCTATATCGGCGGCCAAGCGCTCGGCTACCTGACGCCGGACCTCAGCCTGCGCGGGACGCTCGAGCTCGTCGACTTCAACGGCGGCCATCAGCAGACCGCTGGCGTGCGCGGTGAGTGGCTGATCTCCGAAACCACACCGATTTCGGCCTGGGTTGGCTACGACTACGCGGCCCTGAAGGGCGGCGGCGACCGGCTCGTTGGCAACAGCGTCTCGGTCGGCGTGAAGTGGTACATCGGCGGAAATGGCTCGCTGCTGCACCGCCAACGCACCGGTGAGGACGACTGGGCCGCTGCGCCGGTCGATCTGACCCACTAAGCCAACGGACATGGCGCGGGCCAGTCGGGGCTCGCTTTGGCGGCATTCGCTTGGCTTTTCGCGAGGTGGCGGCCTAGAAGGCGGCCCTGAAAGGCCCGCGCCATGATCCTGGTCATCGATAACTACGACAGCTTCACCTACAACCTTGTCCACTACCTGAACGAGTTGGGGGCCGAGACCCTCGTCCACCGCAATGATGCGCTGACCGCCCAGGATGCTCTGGCGCTTCGGCCGGAAGCGGTGGTGTTGTCGCCGGGCCCCTGCACCCCCAACGAAGCCGGCATTTGCCTGGCCCTCATCGGCGGCGCGCCCGACGATCTGCCGATCCTCGGCGTCTGCCTCGGCCACCAGTCCATCGGCCAAGCGCTGGGCGGCGAAGTCATCCGCGCCAAGAGCCTGATGCACGGCAAGACCAGCCCGATTCATCACACCGGTCGGGGCATCTTCGCCGGCATGCCCAACCCTTTCACCGCCACGCGCTACCACAGCCTCTCGGTGCGCCGCGAAAGCCTTCCGGCAGAGCTGGAAGTCACCGCCTGGACCGACGACGGCGAGATCATGGGCTTCTCACACCGCACCCGGCCCCTGCACGGCGTGCAGTTCCATCCCGAGAGCATCGCCACCGAAGGCGGCCACACTCTGCTGGCCAACTTTCTCGAGCTCGCCGGCGTCAAGCGCCTGGCCGAAGCGTAGGGCCGGGCGGCCATGTCAGACGCGTTCAAGCCGCTGCTGGCCCGGCTCGCCGACGGTGCGACCCTGACCGAGGAAGACGCCGAGACCTTCTTCACCGCGGCGCTGCGCGGTGAACCGACGCCGGCCCAGGTCGCTGCCGCGGTGACCGCCATGCGCCTGCGGGGAGAGACCGTAGGCGAGATCACGGCCTGCGCGCGGGCCATGCGCCGCGCCGCCCTCGGCCTGAAGCACCCGCATCAGGTCATCGACGTCTGCGGCACCGGCGGCACCGGCATCTCGACCTTCAACATTTCCACCGCGGTCGCCTTCGTGCTCGCGGGCGCCGGCGCCAAGGTCGCCAAGCACGGCAACCGCACCATGAGCCGCCGCTCCGGCAGCGCTGACGTGCTGACCGCGCTGGGCGTCAACATCCAGGCCAACCTCGCCCAACAGCGAAAGGCCCTCGACGATGCGGGGGTCTGCTTCCTGTTCGCTCCGGCCCACCACGGCGCTATGCGCCACGTGCTACCAATCCGCCAGGAGCTTGGGTTTCGCACTATTTTCAATCTATTGGGGCCGCTTTCTAACCCAGCCGGCGCGCAGCGTCAGGTGTTAGGCGTATTCGACTCGCGCTGGGTCGAGCCGCTGGCGCGGGTGCTGGGCGCGCTGGGCGCCGAGCGGGCCTGGGTGGTGCACGGCGACGGTCTCGACGAGATCACAACCACCGGCCAGACTCAGATCGCCGAGTGGCGCGACGGCGCTGTGCGGCTGCTGAACATCACCCCGGAGGCCGTCGGCCTGCCCCGTGCGTCGCTGGCTGACCTCACCGGCGGCGATCCGGCTGCCAACGCCGAGGCGATCCGCGAGCTGCTGGCCGGCAAGACCGGCCCCTATCGCGATATCGTGCTGCTCAACACCGCCGCCGCCCTGCTGGTCGCCGACAAGGTCGAGACGCTGCGCGATGGCATTGACCTCGCCGCCGCAGCTATCGACGACAGCCGCGCCCGCCTGGCGCTGGAGCGGCTGGTCGAGGCCACCAACAGGCCATGAGCGGCGACATCCTCGAGACCATCGCCGCCTACAAGCGCGACGAGGTCGCGGCGCTACGCCGGGCGACGAGCCAGGACGCCATCGAGAACGAGGCCCGCGCCGCTGGTGCGTCCCGCGGTTTCCGCATGGCCCTGGAACGCGCATCCACGCCCGGCGGCCTCGCGCTCATCGCCGAGATCAAGAAGGCCTCGCCGTCCAAGGGCCTGATCCGCGCGGACTTCGATCCGCCAGCCCTGGCGGCCGCCTATGCAGCGGGCGGCGCGGCTTGCCTCTCGGTGCTGACCGATGGACCCAGCTTCCAGGGCGCCGACGCCTACCTCGTGGCGGCCCGCGCCGCGACCTCGCTGCCGGCGCTGCGCAAGGAGTTCCTGGTCGATCCCTGGCAGGTGGCTCAATCACGGGCGCTGGGGGCCGACGCCATCCTGGTGATCCTGGCGATCAGCGACGACGCCTTGGCCAGCGAGCTCTTATCGGAAGCGGCGCGTTTGGGCATGGACACCCTGGTCGAGGCCCACGACCAGGCCGAGGTGGATCGTGCCGTGGCCCTCGGGGCGCAGCTGATCGGGGTCAACAATCGCGATCTGCGCAGCTTCGTCACCGATCTGGCCGTCACCGAGCGGCTGGCGGCGCGGGTTCCGGCGGACCGTCTGCTGGTCACCGAGAGCGGCATCGCCACCCCGGTCGACGTCGCCCGGCTGGCCGCCGCCGGCGCCCGGGCGATGCTGGTGGGCGAGAGCCTGATGCGCCAGGCTGACGTCGCCGCGGCGACGTCAGCCCTGCTCGCCACCCACTAGAGCGCCTCCGAGCCGCCCATCTGGCGGGCCATGGCCTGGCGCAACGCGCGCGGCACGTACCAGAAGGTCACGCCAGTCAGCGTCAGGATCACGGCGGTGTTGATCGGTCCGTTGATCAGCAGGAACTGCTTGATGGTAAGCGCGAACACCAGGGTGCAGCTGAGCGCGCACACCGCCAGCAGGCTGAACCCCCAGCCCAACGTCATCAACAGCGTGGCGCGGCGGAATTGTGGGTCATGCGAGACGCCCTCGAACACCTCCGGGTGGCCGCGCCGCTTCGCCCCGGCCCGCGCCATGTAGAAGATCAGCGGCCGACCGATCGCCGCCGAACCCAGGAAGATCAGGCTGATCAGCCCGCCCACCAAGGTCTCGCGCAGCTGCAGGAACTTCACGCCGCCACCGCCGGCGAAGGCCATCAGCGAGAGCGCGATGCCGGCCAGCACTATGATCGATATGGCGTCAAGCTTGCGCTCGCGGATGAAGCCGGCGATCGACCAGAGGATCGGCGGTCCGGACGAGGCCATCAAGGCCGGCGCCGGACCGAGGCGGGGGCTCACGTAGCTGTAGATCGCGAACGGCAGCACGAAATTGGCCAGCGCTTCGAGCGCAAACCTGAATATGCCGGCGCGGATGTCAGCCGGCGTGCGGGTCGGACCTTGGTCGGTTGTGCTCACCACGATTGTTCTCCTCTGGCCCGGCATTCCAGGCCGCCATCGACAAACAGGACTTGCCCCGTCATCAGCGCGTTCTCGGGGCCCACACACCACGCGAGCACCGCGGCTATCTGCTCCGGCCGCCCAGGCCGCGCCGTGGGCATCGGCGTGCGCTGCGCCATCTCGGCTTGAGCGGCGGGGTTGGTGGTGATCCAGGCCGCGGCGGGCGTGTCGATCACGCCTGGAGCAACGACATTCAGTGGAATTCCGGCGCCGGCCCAGGCCGGCTGCACCGCGACGCGGCGACACCAGCGGTTCAGCGCATGCTTGGCCGACCCGTAGAGATCCAGGGCTTGCTCACCGGGGGCTTCCAGTGCGCAGCGACCGGCCGCGATAGCCGTACGCTCATCGAGGGCCAAGCAAGCCTCGACGATGGCCCGATTGGGCGCACCGAGCGAACTCACCGACGAGACGCAGACGGCGCGCGGCGCGGCGCTGGCGGCCAGCAACGGGCGTAGGCCCTCCAGGGTCGCCACGGCGCCGAAGAAGTTCAGCGCCAGCATGGTTTCGGCTGGTCCGCCGCCGGCGTTGGCGACGATTCCGTCGATCCAGCCGCCACTGAGCCTGGTCACGCCCTCGACCAGTGCGGAACGCCCATCCGGCGTCGCCAGGTCGGCGATGACGTCGGCGTTGCGCAAGTCGGCGCCGATCACGCGCGCGCCCTGGTCGCGCAGGCTTAGCGCCGTGGCCGCGCCGATGCCCGAGGCCGCACCGGTGACGACATAGGTGCGCCCGCTGTGCCGACTTTGTTGCTTGAGGTCTGCGCCGCTCATGGCTAGGTTCTTAATGCCCGTACCGTACCGTACCGTTCGGTACGGCTATGTAGCGCCACGCCGACTGCGGTGCAAGGACCTTCAACGTGACCCTCGACACGGTTAGACAGATGACGATGAGCGAGACCGCCGAGACACCGGCCAAGCAGGAGCGGCGAGCCGAGATCCTCGACGCGGCCTTCGAGGAGTTTTCACTCAACGGCTATGCCGGGACCAGCATGGCCGCGATCGCCCGCCGCGCCCGAGCGTCCAAGGAAACGCTCTACGCTTGGTTCGAGAACAAGGAGACCCTGTTCAACACCCTGCTAGCCACCCGGCTCGATGCCATGGGCGGCCGCTCGGCTGCCGCGGCGAGCGAGAACCCATCGGCCGCGCACGTGTTGCCCGTGGTGGCCGAGGACATCATCCGTTTCATGCTGGTGGTCGAACCGCTGAGCCAGGCCATGGCCGCGGGGCCACCGAGCGATGGCGCCCTGCGCCTGGTCGGCAAGGCCATCGCCGACGAGCGCCAGCGATTCGTCGCCCTGTTCGAGTTCTGGCGGGCGCGCGGCGAGATCGCCTTCGACGACGACCCCTTCGAGATCGCCTCCCTGTTCGTGGCCATGTCGGAAGGCGAATGGACCATGCGCGTGGCCACCGGCCTGCTGGACGAACTCACCGACCAGATCATCCAGGAGCACGCTAAGCGCGTGACCCGCATCTTCCTGAAGGGACTGGCGCCAGACGCTGCCTGAGCCGCATCGCGCATCGAATCGTCGCCGATTCGACTCGAATGCACGGGTGTCCTGGCCCGTCCTGAGCGCTTTGCCGTCCCGACAGGGCGCTGATTTTCCAGCGGTTTCCGTTTACTTGACATTTACCGGGAACACCTAGAGAACATCCACAGATGTTTTTGGTTTGTTCCGGCTCCGGTCGGAGCGCCCTGCTCAAGGCGGTCTAGGATGCTCACGCGCAAACAGCACGAACTGCTCATGTTCATCCATGAACGGATCAAGGAAACCGGCGTCTCGCCTTCGTTCGACGAGATGAAGGAGGCGCTGGACCTGGCGTCCAAGTCGGGCATCCACCGCCTGATCACCGCGCTGGAGGAACGCGGCTTCCTGCGCCGCCTGCCACACCGCGCGAGGGCGCTGGAAGTGGTGAAGATGCCCGAACAGGCCACCGCCGCCGCGCCGCCCAAGGGCCGCGGCGCCTTCCGCCCGACGTTGGTGGAATCAGCGCCTGGCGCCGCGCCGCCGCCCTACCCCGCCAATGACGTGCGCGAATTGCCGGTGCTGGGCAAGATCGCCGCCGGCACGCCGATCGAGGCCATCCAGCACGAGCGCGACCGCATGCCAGTGCCGGAGAGCCTGCTAGGCGCGGGCGAGCATTTCGTGCTCGAGGTGCAAGGCGACTCCATGATCCACGCCGGCATCCTCGACGGCGACTTCGTGGTGATCCGCAAGACCAACGCCGCCAACTCCGGCGAGATCGTCGTCGCCCTGGTCATGGGCGAGGAAGCCACCCTGAAGCGTCTGCGCAAGAAGGGCGCGTCGATCGCCCTGGAGGCGGCCAACCCTGCCTACGAGACCCGCATCTTCGGGCCCGATCAGGTGCAGGTGCAGGGCAAACTCGTGGGCCTGCTGCGGCGCTACCACTAAGCGCCGGCGGGACGTCTCAATCGTCCGCGCCGGTCCAGGGCCGATGACCGCGTAGCGGCGCGGACCAGATCACGCGCCAGCCTTGGCCGGTGGAATAGATCTCCGCGGCCCCACCGCTGGCGAAATAGGTCGGGGTCAGCACCAGCACGTCGCGGCAGCTGGCCGGCAGCGTCACCTCGGCTTTCATCACCAGGATATCGGACCGATCACAGAGCTCGGCCAGCCGGTCGGGCCTGGGCTTGCGCCGGGTCCACCAGATGCCAAGCGCCGGGCGCACGCCTTCGCGCGCCTCGCAGGACCAGTAGTCGCAATCGAACAACCCTCCCCTCGCCCGCTGCATGTCGGCCGGAACGGCCAGCCCGCGGCGCTGGGCCCAGAGATCGCTGGCGTAGGTGCGCACGCCGGGGCGGAGCGCCACCTCCTGGCCGTTGTAGGCCACCGCCGCGTCGCCGCCGTCGCTGGCGATCCAGATGATCGGGGGCGTCGGCCGAGGCCAGAACGCCACCGCGGCCGCCAGCGGCAGGCCCAGCCAGCGCAGCCAGCCGCTCCACAGGCAGGCGAACAGGATGCCGAAATAGGAAAGCACCAGCGCGATCTGCGGCGCGGTCGAGGTGGCGAGGCCGGCGGCCGGGGCGGTGGCGAAGAGGTGGCCGAGCCCCAGAATCGCCTTGGCCGCCCAGCCGGCAATGAACAGCGCCGGCGTGGCCAGGCCGTGCCCGACGATCTCGCAGAGCAACGCCACCGCCAGGGCCGGCATCATTACGACGCTGGCGACGAAATCAGCGGTGAGGTTGGCGAAGACCCCGAAGTTGGCGATCTTGTTGAAGTGCTGAATGGCGAACGGGCCGGTGGCCGCGCCAGCCACCAGGCTGACCATGAACAGCGCCACCAGCCAATCGCGGCCACGCTGGACGAAGGCGATCGGCCACGGCAGTCCGACCGGGCGCGAAGCGCGTGGCCAGACCTCCGCCAGGGCCACCAGTGAGGCGGTGGCGCAGAACGACATCTCGAAGCCCGGCTGCACCACCACCTCAGGTTCGGAGACCAGGATGATCAGCGCGGCCAGCGCCAGCGATCGAAGGCTGACCGCCTGTCGATCGAGCAGGATGGCGATGAAGGCCACCGAGGCGGTGATCGCCGCGCGCCGCGCTGGCGCGTGGGCGCCGGAGAGCACCAGGTACGCCAGCACCGCGACCAGCGCCGCCGCTGCGGCGACCTTCTTGCCGTTCACCCGCACCGCCAGCCAGGGCATCGCCGCGATCAGGAAGCGCAGTCCGAAGAACACGAAGCCGCTCAGCGCCGCGGTGTGCAGGCCGGCGATGGCCAGCATGTGCGCCAGGCCCGCCGAGCGCAGATCGTTGCGCACCTCGGGGCTGAGCCAATCCTGATGGCTCGTAGTGACCGCGACAGCGAGGCCGGCGGCGTCGTCCGCATGGCCGCCCAGCGCCCGCTCCATGTCGCCAGCGAGGCGCTGCGCGGTGGCCCAGCGGAAGGCGTTGATCGCCATGGCCAGGCGCAATCGCCAGGGCGGCGCCGGGGCATCGACGATCTGCGGCGCACTCCGAGCCAACCCGACGCCGCCCTCCCCGGCGAACCAGGCATCGCGGGCGAAGTCGTAGGCGCCGGGCGCGGCGGGCGAAGGCGGCGGATCGAGCAGGGTCTTCACCCGGATCGCGGTTCCCGGCGCGACGATGTCATTCGGCGCCATCACGATCCGCACACGGAGCGGCAGCTGGTCCGTGCTCAGACCGCTGATGGCGGTGGGTGCAATCAGCAGACGCGGGCCGCTGGGGCCCGGCGTATCAACGTCGACCACGAAGCCTTCTATGCTCACCACGCCCAACCCGCCCTGCACGATGGGCGCGGCCACGTGGTCGCTGCGCAGCTTGGCGGTGGCGAAGCCGGCGACTATGACCGCCGTCAGCACCAGCGCCGCATGGAGCGCCCTGCTGCCGCCGCGCCAGGCCACCAGCGTCGCCCCGCCGCCAAGCGCGATCGCCAGACTCGCCGCCGGCCAGAACAGCGGTTCCTGCTTCAGGCTGAGGTAAATCGCGGCGCCGAGACCGAACGCGACGGGCGTCCACAGAAACAGCCGGTCCAGCTGCGCCCGCGCCTGGGCGGCCACGCCGCGAGCCAACGCCGCGATGCTAGGAAGCCGACCGAGGCGCGTGCTAAGAGGCCGGCCCCTCGCGCCCGGTAGAGCGATGCCCGATCCCAAGTCCCCCGTCGTCACCCGCTTCGCCCCTTCGCCCACAGGGTTTTTGCACGTTGGCGGCGGACGTACAGCCCTATTCAACTGGCTGTATGCGCGCCACCTGGGTGGAACGTTCCTGCTGCGCATCGAAGACACCGACCGTGAGCGTTCGACCCCGCAGGCGGTGGAGGCGATCTTCGAGGGCCTGAGTTGGCTGGGGCTGGAGCCGGACGCCGAGCCGGTGTTTCAGTTCGCCCGCGCCGAGCGGCACCGCCAGGTGGCGCTGGAGCTGTTGGAGCGTGGAGGCGCCTATCGCGACTACATGACGGTCGATGAACTGGCGGCGGAACGTGAGATCGCCCGGGCCGAGGGTCGGCCGGTGCGCTCGCCCTGGCGCGATCGCTCAGAGCTGGACCGCGCCAACCAGCCCTTCACCATCCGCTTGCGCGCGCCGCTTGAGGGCGAGACGATCGTCAACGATCTGGTCAAGGGACCGGTCGTCTTCCGCAACAAGGAGCTCGACGACCTCATCCTTCTGCGCGCCGACGGCACGCCGACATACAATCTCGCAGTCGTCGTCGATGATCACGACATGGGCGTCACCCACGTGATCCGGGGAGACGACCACCTGAACAACGCGGCCCGCCAGACCCTGATCTACCGGGGAATGGGCTGGGAGCTGCCCGCCTTCGGGCACCTGCCCCTGATCAACGGGCCGGACGGCGCCAAACTCTCAAAGCGGCACGGGGCGCAAGCCGTCGGCGAGTTCGCCGACATGGGCTACCTGCCGGAAGCCATGCGCAACTACCTGGCTCGGCTGGGTTGGGGCCATGGCGATGACGAGATCTTCTCCGACGAGCAGGCGCGGGAATGGTTCGATATCGTCGACGTGGTCAGCGCCGCCGCGCGGCTCGACTGGGCCAAGCTGAACCACATCAACCAGCACTACATTCGTCTGGCGGACGATGGCCGGCTGGCCGGCTTGGTGGTGGAGGTCCTGCGCGGCCGCGAAACCCATCTGCCGGTGGACTATGCCGAGCGATTGGGCCGGACCATCCCGCTGGTGAAGGAAGGCGCCAAGACCATCCTTGAGCTCGCCGACCTGTGCCTGTTCGCCCTGAAATCACCTCCCGTGCCGCTCGACGCCAAGGCCAAGGCCCTTCTTAGCGAGGAGGTTCGCGACCGCCTGGGTCGGCTGGTGGATCGCATTGGCGGCAGCGGCGACTGGAGTTCCACCGCTCTCCACGATCGGTTGAAGGCCTTCGCCGACGCCGAGGGCGGGTTCGGCAAGTTCGGGCCGGCGCTGCGCCCCATTCTAGCCGCCGGCGCGGTGGCGCCCGACCTCGCCAGCGCCCTCGCCGCGCTGGGTCGCGAAGAGAGTCTGGCGCGCATTGAGGATGCTCTTTCGCAAGTGCAGTAAGGAGCTATAAGGCGATCGGTATCACGCGACGGCACGAGGACGCAGGCATGGCTGACAACGCGACGCTGACGATCGGCAACAACAGCTACGACCTGCAGGTCATCAAGGGCACGACGGGCCCGGACGTGGTGGACGTACGCAAGCTTTATGACGACTCTGGCGTCTTCACCTTCGACCCCGGCTTCACCTCCACCGCGTCCTGCGAGAGCAAGATCACCTACATCGACGGCGACGCCGGCGTTTTGCTACACCGCGGCTATCCGATCGAACAGCTGGCCTACAATTCCAGCTTTCTGGAGGTCTGCTACCTGCTGCTGAACGGCGAGCTGCCGACGGCG
>Ga0265338_10008260_pt1 | contig 12670 bp, 15 predicted proteins | sample 42126metaG_FD_193579 | JGI IMG/M metagenome (GOLD analysis project Ga0265338, IMG submission 193579) | Rhizosphere microbial communities from Carex aquatilis grown in University of Washington, Seatle, WA, United States - 4-21-26 metaG | ecosystem: Host-associated > Plants > Roots > Rhizosphere... | reverse complement strand
CGATGCGGTCTGCGCCATGGTCGAAGGCGTGAACGCCTTGGGGCTCGAAACCTGCGCGACGCTGGGCATGCTGAACGCGGAGCAGGCGGGGCGGCTGAAAGGCGCGGGGCTTGCTTACTACAACCACAATCTCGACACCTCGCCCGAATTCTACGGCTCCATCATCACGACGCGCGATTACCAAGAGCGGCTCGACACGCTTGACCATGTGCGCGCGGCGGGCATCCACGTCTGTTGCGGCGGCATCGTCGGCATGGGCGAAAGCGAGGACGACCGCGCGGGGCTGATCGCGACGCTCGCGAGCCTGCCTGTCCATCCCGAATCGGTGCCGATCAATGCGCTGGTCCGCGTGGAAGGCACGCCGCTTGGCGGTGCGGCGCCGCTGGACGCGCTCGATTTCGTGCGCACCGTTGCGGCTGCGCGCATCGCGATGCCGAAATCGGTGGTGCGCCTCTCGGCGGGCCGCGAGGAGATGACCGACGAGGCCCAGGCGCTGGCGTTTCTGGCGGGTGCGAATTCGATATTCTACGGCCCGCGCCTGCTCACCACGGCCAACCCGGCCGAGACGCGCGACCGCGCGCTGATGGCGCGGCTCGGCCTCGTGCCCACGGGATTGTGATCACGCCGTTCGTTCTCTCCTGTCCAAGCGCAAGGAGGGGCCCGCGCGCCGGGTTCCATGGCGGGAACCTGAAGCGGAACCGTGAGGCGCTTTCGACGTTTGGAAAAGATCGCCGCTTGTGCTCACAGTCGCCTCTCAGCTCTTCTGTCGCGGCTCGTTCGGCCGCAGTCCGGTAGCCTCGTCTGGAGCCCCGTATGGCCTATCCGCGCCGCGTCCTGATCGTCGAAGACGAAATGCTCATAGCGCTTCTGGTTGAGGACGCGCTGACGGCATCCGGCGTGCAGGTCGCCGGAATCGCGACCACCGTGCAGGAGGCGCTCAAGGAAGCCGTGAAGACGGAGTTCGATTGCGCCATTCTCGATGTCCATCTGCACGGGGAAGACGTCTATCCCGTCGCCGATGTTCTCGCCCAAAAAGGCGTGCCGTTTGTTTTCGCATCCGGCTATGGGAAAGCCGGTCTGCCGGAAAGACATCGGGGCCGCCCCACCCTCCTCAAGCCCTTCATGCCGTCGGACCTGGAGCACGTTCTCGCGTCTCTTTGAAAACCAGGCCGATGAAATTTTTGTCAGGGGTCTTGAACAAATGCAGAGACAACCCAGCTAAGGCGCGGCCAAGAGGCCGGGGCGCGCACGGGTAGTTTTGCGTGCCCGCTAGTATCCGTAGGCTCCGAGGAGAATGTGGCTATGAGTTTGACCGGATCAGCTGAGCCCTGAAGGCGCGCCTCGGCGCCCGGCTCGGAGTCTTGGTTCACGATCCAGCATGGCGCCTGACGGGCTTCGGCTTTGCCGGACTTCGATGGAGATGACCATGAAACAGCACGTTACAGATTGGTTGAGGTTTGGGGCGGTGACGGTGGCATCGGCCGCGTTGACGGTGGCGGTGTTGACCGCGGCATCCGCGTTCGCGGCCGATGTTTCGGCCGACAGCCTGAAGCTCGCGCCCGGGGTGACCAAGGCCGCGGAAGGCTATGAGACGCCGGCCGCGACCTATGTCGTCGCCAACCCGACCAGCGTATTCAGCAATCATTTCTTCTACGACACCAAGGTCACCGGCGATTTGAAGCGCGGCGAGAAGGTCGACGCGCTTGCCAAGGTGAAGGGGTATGACTGGGTTCTGGTCGGCAAGAACGGCATGGGCATCGGCTATGTGCCGATCTCGATGCTGGCGCCGGAAAATCAGTACCACGCGTCCTGAGTGATGCGCGAATGGAGAGTGGCGAATAGCGAGTGGCGGTTGCCATCCGCTATTCGCTATTCGCCGTCCAGCTCGGGATAGTGCCGGAAAATTCCGCTTTCGTTGAACGGAAGACGCCGCTCCGAAGCGAGGTAGGACGCAACGCGCGGACGCGCGGCGACCCGGTCGCGGAGCTGGATCGTGCGCGGCAGTTTCTTTTCGAGCCGCTTCATGGCGCGCGGAAACGCGTAGCGCAAACCCTCGACCGCCTGGAACAGCGACAGATCGGCATAGGAGAGCCGCGCGCCTGCAAGCCACGGTGCGCGGGGGCCGCCGCGCGCCAGCACGGATTCGAAATAAGGCAGGAATTTTGGAATCCGCTCGGCGGTGAAATGATCGCCCGCGCGCTTGGCTTCGCGCTTCTGATCTTCGTAATAGAGGCTCCCCGCGATCGGGTGATGCACGTCATGGGCCTCGGCGACGAGATCGGCGATGGTCAGTTGTAATTGGTGAACCCAAAGCCGGCCCGCTTCGTTTTTCGGCGCAAGCCCGTGCCGCCCGCCGAGATAGAGAAGAATGTTCGCGGTCTGACTGACGATAAGGTCGCCCGATTTCAGGAAAGGCGGCGCAAAGGGCGGATGCTTCACGCGGCCGGAGTCGAGCATACGCTCCATCTTCGCCATGCCGCCTTTGCCGCGCGCGACATCGATGTAATCCGCACCAGCTTCTTCAAGCGCGAGCCGGACAAACTCGCCACGCCCCTGAATCCCCGGCCAGTAATAAAGTTCATAGCGCATGGCGAACCCCAGCGATGTGCCCGATGCAGGCGTTTCCCGGACTCTTATAGCGCATTTAGCTTCTGGCCAATCGAGTCGGGTGCCTGTTTTGCTTGAGGGCGTCGGCATCGGGCGCGATGGCATCGAATTGCTGTTCGCGCATTTCCCCTCAAAACAGAAAGAGGAAACGGGCTTTTAATTAAACGACGGCTTTTAATTAAACACAGGCAGCTTCGACGCGGCATCGGAAAAAGTCAACACGCTTCATCCCGCATGCGCGATGCGGCGATACGACAAAGCCTCCGCGATATGCGCGCGCACCACACCGTCCGCGCCCGCCAGATCGGCAATCGTACGCGCCACGCGCAAGACGCGGTGATAGCCGCGCGCGGTCAGCCGCATGCGTTCGGCGGCTTCGGTCAGCAATCGCGCGCCCGCCGCATCCGGTCTCGCCACTTTATCCAGCAACTCGCCTTCGGCTTCGGCATTGGTGCGAAGCCCGGCATCGGCAAACCGCGCCCGCTGAATGTCGCGCGCGCGCGCCACCCGGCGCGCCACCTCGCCCGAACCTTCGGCCGGCGGCGGCAGACTCAAATCCGCAGCCGACACGCTCGCTACTTCTACGTGGATGTCGATGCGGTCGAGCAGGGGCCCCGACAATCGTGATTGGTAATCGCTCGCGCATTTGGGCGCCCGCCCGCAGCCTTGCGCCGGATCGCTCAGATAGCCGCAGCGGCAAGGTTGCGTTGCTAAGTTGTTACGGTTGCCAAAAGGGGGCTGGTACAAGAGGTCGATTTCCACCTCCCCCTCCTTGATGACTATTCGCTCAGTGATCGCCTCGACAATCTGGCGCTGGTCCTCCCGGCTCATTTCCGGCCAATGAGATGCAAGGTTTTCGGCTTCGGACACGGCCTCTGAGGTAGAGATGTTGGAAATGCGCAACACGTCGGCTTCAGCTTGGAGCCGCGGCAACTCTTCCTCAAGCTGCGCGCGGCGTTCCGAGAGCGGCTTATGCCTGAGGCCAAAGTCGTTCTCCGAGAGCTTTTCGGCGATGTATAGCCGGTACAATTTCTCATCCTCGGTTTCGAGCTTCCGACGCTCTTCCTCGGCAGTTGCCACCAACTGTAACTTTCCCTGAAGAGCATCGTTTGCGGCTGCGAAATGGGCCTCGATCTCGCCCGGTGAAACTAGATATTGGGTGAGCTGCTCCCGATAGATTGCTTCCAGATCGGCGATGGCGATTCGGTTCTTACATTTTGTGCAGACGTATTTCGGCGAGTTGGACCAAACGTACATTTTCCGCCCGCAGGCACACTCTGCCAGTCCGGCAAATAGGTGGACGGGCTTTCTGCCCTGGCGCTTACGGGGTGCGTGGCAGGCGTCGAGAACTTGATTGCAGGCTGCCCAGAGGTCCTTATCCACTATTGGTTCGACGTCGTTGAATACCCATTCGGATTCCGGCTTCAACTCCCACGTGTGTCTTCGATCGTCGGTCCTGGTGTAGTTGGCCCGATGAATACCCTTCGCAGTCGTATCGCGTAGGAGCCGAGTGACCGTCGTGTCACTCCACTTGGACCCGTTTCGCGTCCGATACCCTCTCTCGTTTAAAATCCGCGCGACAGTCCTCCGCCGTTTATGTTCGGCAAACAGCTGATACATGAGGACGCGGATCGGAGACTCGTTGGGATCTGGAACCAATCGCTTTCCCATCCAGCGGTATCCGAACGGCGCCTGTCCACCGGTAGGTTTGCCGAGCTTTGCCCGAATAGGCACAGCGGCGGACACACGAGCGGCGATCTCCTCCCGCTCCCATTGCGCCATGGCGCCAATAACCGTGAAGAAGAAACGGCCGGCAGGCGAGCCGGTGTCGATAGATTCTTCAAGCGAAATCAAGTCTGCATCGTGCTTCTGAAATTCCTCCGCGAATTCAATTAATTCCTTGGTGTTCCGCGCGAGTCGAGCAAGCTTGCTGAAGACGAGGCCACTGATCCGTCCCGAGCGGACCAGGTCCAGCATTCGTTTCGTCTGGGGGTGGCCGATAATCGTTTTCCCGCTTACGCCATCAAGACGAAACACCTCGCGCACATCCCATCCGTGCGCTTCTGCAAATAGGCGTGCACGCTTCTCATGCACTTCTGGGCTTTCGCCTTTCGCTTGATCGTCAGTCGAGACGCGCACCCATATCGCGACGTTCCTCTTGGCCTCCGCTTCCAGCGATCCTGATCTGCGCTTCATCCCAAGACACTCCATTCGCCTGAAAGATAATGTAGCTGTCACGAGTCAGCATTCAATCCCAAGTGCCATCGGTCGGCAGAACTTTCACATAAACTCGTTCGTCGAGAGAGGAGCGTTGATGGATAATCGCATCAGTGATTCGTCATCTCACATCGGTAGCAAACGACGTGATGGGGACTCCCACGACGCCCACGCGGGAACCCGGAGAGTGTACGGCCGCTCCGCCAGCGCGATACTTAAACAGAGGCAGAAAAACGATCCCTGCACGTTCTTCAAGTGAGGGTTGCCAATTTTTGCGGCCTGTGCAGGTGAGGAGTTGTACCATGAGCGACCGGCGGAACCAGGAGAGGCGTGTCGCGGCACTATTGCTAAAACTCTGTGCGGCTTGTGATGAACTTGAGCACGAAACCGATGTACTATTCAACTCAATCAACCTGAAGCTTTTTGCCAGTCGGACTCGCGCCCGGGCGGCCTTGGCGCTCCGGGAACTCGGGACTAGCGTGGCGAAGGACATCGATTTGGCAGAAAATCCGGAAATGATCGTTCACGAGGTGGGCCGTCACGAAATCCGCTTGGGATGAGATAGGGAGGTGTTAGGTATCCCGCAAACAGGACGAAGTTCGCCCCGCCGCGCGCGCGGCGGCGGTGGGGCGAGCTTGTTCGCGAGAAGGACGTTGCTTCCCAGTGCCACCGGGCGACTTCCGCGCTGGCGAACAGAAAGCATTCTGTTTAGCTGCTTGTTTGCGTGATCAGGGACTGGATAGAGTACTCACCGGCGTCATACAGCGTGGTTAAATTCGTTGACTTTTTAGTAGTTGCGTGATGGGGACGGATTTTGCCGAAATCATAGGCTACGATCCGCCTAGATTGTTGTGCCCCAGTTTCCAGGCTCGGTTGTGTGCAGACGCATTCTCCTTGGGCTCGGTCGCGTAGTGGAAACCAGCGCGCCGATCTATGCGACCGCAACATGCCGCGCCCATGCAAAGATAACCTTCAAACGCATCGACGGTATTCTCCTGCCAATCGGCACCGAGAAAGCGGTCACGCACATTCTTCGTCGCGTTGTTCACACGTACCGACAGCTTTCATGAAATTTCAGGCGGCGATGCGCTGCCTGAAATGTTCAAGTACCCGGGCAACACCAGCCGATGAGATTGAGACGCGCAGACCCTCGCTTGCCTCGAGGGCAGCGGGCAGGGCCCGCGCCATCATCGCAGCGGCATAGCGCGCGGCCGCGTGCCACCCTTCGCGGGAGATCGCCAAGCCGCCCCGCGCGCAGCTGAAGATGTCGAGATTCGCGGTCTGGGCTCACCGGACCCAAGGTACGGAGTGTTAGATCCCATCCAGACCGTATGCAGAGCTTGCGGCTCATATGGCAGGGGCGGTCTGCCTATTCATCGTCAAGCGATATCCGCGGAAGAATCCGCCGCCGCCCGTGGCGCCCGAAGGGTACCGACCGACTAGGAAGAGAGGCCCCATTTCGATTTGGGAGGAGTTGAAGCCGAGATAGCACGTAATTTCAATGAGTTATGTTACTTAGAGGCTGGGAGAGAAAAATTTAGAGCGGGGGTTGAAGTAAGCGAAATGTAAGATTATCTTACCACCTCGGTTCCCGAGACGCGGCCCATGATACTCAGCGACGTCACTAGCGCTCTGATTGAGGTTCTGGACAAGGTGCAGAAGACCAGCGGCTTGCCCAGCCCATCTCTCAGCGGCTCATCGATCCCTTACAAGGTGCTCCCAAAGTTCGACAGCACGGTTTGGCCGGTGGCAACGAGTTGGCTTGGCAAGGAGCTTGGGTTCAAGATCGACAACGACGTGCACATTTTCGGCGGCAAGAACAACAAGCCGTTGCTGACCATCAGTGAAACATCGGAACTCGTTTTCGCACATTACAACAAGAAGGTAGCGGCGATTTCAGTCGCCGCGGAGTAACAGCATGTCTGAGAGTGAAAGAAGAAGACTCATGGCATCGAGGATCAAAGATGCTCGGCTGGCCGCCGGCCTAAGCCAGGGACAGGTGGCCAAACTTATGGCGCTGCACCGGCCCTCGGTGACCGAAATGGAAGCCGGCAATCGCAAGGTCAGCGCCGACGAAATTCGAAAGCTTGCCAACATCTTCGATGTCAGCCCTTCCTACCTTCTCGGAGAATCGCCTGACATGCTCGCCATCGATGATCCCAAAATTCAGCTCGCCGCGCGCGAATTGCAGAAGCTGGAGCCAGAAGCGTTGGACAAACTGCTCCATGCCTTGGCCATGTTCCGAAATGATGACAAGCCCAAAGGCGAGAACGATAACTAAAATGGTCGCTGGAAGACGGTCGATCATCCTGAATGCAGCCCAGGCTGCGTCCGATGCCCGAGAACAGGCGAGCTTGGACTTGGTTGACCCAATCGACGTCTATGCTCTCGCCAGCGCGTTGAATACGAGGGTCCGCTTTGTCGACATCGACATGGAGGGCTTCTATTTCAAAGGGTCCCCCGCACGCGTACTTCTGTCCGCACACCGCCCACTGCCACGCCGAGCGTTTACATGCGCCCATGAACTCGGCCATCACTGGTTCGGCCACGGTACAACCATGGACGAGTTGCAGACCGATGACCGCAGCGACTCCGAAAATCCGAATGAAATTCTTGCAAACGGTTTTGCGAGCTTCCTCCTGATGCCGACTATCGGTATCCGGCGGGCCTTCAACGCCCGCGGCTGGGACATATCGAAGGCCGGTCCGCTGCAGATGCTGACCGTGGCAAGTGAGTTTGGTGTTGGCTACGAAACCCTTCTGACCCATCTCTCGATGATGTTGAAGGACTTGCCGCCAAACCGCAGAGCCGAACTAGAAAAGACGAAGCCGAAAAAGATCCGGAAGAACTTGCTCGGCGAAAATGACCTGACCGGCCTTACCATCCTCGACAGCCATCAACAGGCCAAGACGATCGAACTGGAAATAGGGCGGGGCGTGGTTCTCCCGAAAGGTACGTTGCTGGACGGCAACTCGCTGACTGCCGCGGGGACGTTTCCAACCTTTGACCTTTACCGCGCGACAAAGCGCGGCCTAACAACTGCCAAAAATGCGGCGTGGACGGTCGAATTACGGATCGCGCCCACCAAGTTCATAGGACCCGCACAATATCGATACTTGGAGGATCCCGATGAGTAAGCACCCGATACCAGAGCTGCTCAAAGCCACCAACCTATCCCTCGGTTGGTGGGCTGTGATGGATAGGTTGCTGCAGCCGGGAGTAACCACGATCTCGCCTCTCACTCTTACCATCACTGGGTTTGATAAAGATGGCGTGGCAGCGGAAGTGCCAGCCATCAGACAGGCGGTCGATGATTTCCTGAAAGCTGAAGAAAAGCGCGACGTGGAGAATGTCGCTTGGACGATCTTTCCCGAAAGATATTGGAAGATGTCGGGCGGAGATCGTAAAGTCTTTTTCGACATGTTCCGAGACGCGTTTCCCCGCCTCCAGGAGTTCAATCCTAAGAACAACGCGAGAGGATCCTACTTCCAACGTCTGGTCGATTTCGAAGGCGACGGCGAGGGGCGCGTCGATCAGTTGGAATGGGTTTTGTCGGAATACGAGCGCGACCCCAAACGGCGCTGGTCGAAATGGCAAGCGTCGACATTTGATCCCCGGCGCGATCATTTGAATTGGCCTCAGCTGGAATTCCCGTGTCTGCAACAGGTCAGCTTTACTTTCGATGGCGATGAAGGCCTGATCTTGAATGCGTTCTATGCCACGCAGCAGATAGCCCGGAAGGGATATGGAAACTACCTGGGCTTGGCGAGATTGGGCGCCTTCATGGCAACCCAAATGGAGCGCTCGCTCGTTCGCCTTAACGTGTTCGTTGGTGTTGCAAAGATGGATATTGGCAAGACCGATCCCAACCTCCTGGCGCTCGTCGCTGCCGTGGAGACAACATTGGAAAAGGACAGTGTTTCCGCGTGAAAGGGGTCAAAAGCGAACCGTATTCCCCGGCGTCGTTTAGCGGCTCAAACCGCTTTGCGGCTCTTAAGGCGACGCCCGTTTACGACACCTATTGGCGGTTTGCGGTCGAGCGGCAGGAAATTTATATGCGCCGCGTGAGAGGAGAACTGGGACCGTGGACAAAGGATCCCATTCTTCTGAAGCATAAGTTCACCAACGCGTATCGCGCGTCAGACAGGGTCAGCCAATACTTCATACGCAACGTGCTTTACGCTGACAAATACTCGTCTGAACCACAAGAGGTCTTCTTCCGCACCTTGTTGTTCAAGCTCTTCAACAAGATCGGGACTTGGGATCATCTCGAGAATGCCGTCGGAGATATCTCCTGGGCTACGTTTGATCGGCGCCGCTATGACAAGGTTCTAACCACGGCCATGGCCGCCGGTCAGAGGTTGTACTCCGCAGCCTATATAGTGCCTCCCGTTCGGCTCGGACTGGACGAGGGCGTTAAACACAGAGGTCACCTGCACCTGCTGGAATATGCAATGACGCAGGACGTTCCAAACAGAGTGCAGGAGGCCCGCTCACTCAAAGACGTATATGGCATACTCAAAGAGCTACCCTCTCTTGGCCGCTTTCTCGCCTTTCAATTCGCTATCGATTTGAACTATTCCGAAATTCTCACCCACTCCGAAGAGGATTTCGTAGTCGCAGGACCCGGCGCGCTGGACGGAATATCGAAGTGTTTCGAAAACGGAGGAGATTACAAGTCTGAGGACATTATTGAGTTTGTCCAAAACAGGCAGGTGATCGAGTTCGAGCGGCTGGACATTTCGTTCAAAACGCTTTGGGGGAGACCCCTTCAACTCGTGGACTGTCAGAATCTCTTTTGCGAAATCAGTAAGTACGCACGGGTCGCTCACCCGGAGTATTCGGGCGTCGCCGGCCGAACACGAATCAAGCAAATGTTTAATCCGTCAAATTCCCCGACCACGGCTTGGTATCCGCCGAAGTGGGGTATCAACGACCGCATTCCTGAATTTAGGCCTCAATCCAATGACCTGTTTGCTGTAGAAAGCTCACGATGAACCTGGCTGATTATCAGGCGCTTGCGCTCGAAACCGACAAGACGAAGGCGGCTAGCGAGAATGACGCAAAGCTAATTCCGCTTCTTGGCCTTGCCGGCGAAGCAGGGCAATTGCTCTCAGAATATAAGAAGCGGCTTCGGGACGGGGAGAAGCACGAGAAGTTTGTGGACCGGGTTACGGAGGAGCTTGGCGATATTCTGTGGTACGTCTCGAACGTAGCCAGCAAATACAATTTGTCGCTGGAGGCGATCGCCGAAGCAAATCTCACCAAAACACGGGCGCGCTATCTGGCATCAAAATCGCCAAGAAAGTTGGATGACAACTTCGACGAAATCGAGAGATTTCCACGACAGTTCAGCTTGAGGTTTGAAGAGAAGATTATTGGAGCACGAGCAGAGGTCACAGGGTATATCGACGGGCAAGTTGTCGGGGCAACGTTGACTGATAACTCTTATGCCGATGATGGATACCGTTTTCATGATGTATTTCACGTTGCATATGCCACCGTGCTGGGATGGTCGCCTGTGTTGCGAAAGCTCATGAAGCGGAAGCGGCGTAGCAATCCTTTGGTTGATGAAGTCGAGGACGGCGGGCGTGCTGCCGTGATTGAAGAAGGGATCGCGGCACTCGTATTCGATTATGCACGTCGGCATAGCTTCCTCGATGGTGTTTACGACATTGACGAAGACCTCATCCGGACAATCCGCGAAATGAGTAGCCATCTCGAAGTGTCGAGCCAGCCAGGTTCGCTGTGGCGCAAGGCGATCTTTGAAGGATTTTCAGCTTGGCGAAGCGTTGTGGCCGCAGGCGGCGGTACTGTAACGGCCGATCTCGACAGCCAAGTGGTGACCTACACGGGACCGATGGAAAGACCAATCGTGACGGCTGCCGCAGACGTATCGGTGTGAGTCAGGCTGACATGCCAGGACGTTATTTTTAGTTTTGTGGCTTTTGTAGCCGCCCCACCGGATAAGGTTACGGTGGGTGCGCCGTTCGAGTGTGAGCCTATTTCAATATCGGTTAGCGCGATGCCGTCTTCGAGGCCGCCAAGAACCTTGAGGACAGCTTCCTTGGCGGCAAATCTGGCCGCCTTTTTTGCAGAAGCATCCAGTCCAGTTCCAACCTTGGCTAGCTCAAGCGTCGTGAAGCACCTAGAAAGCACATCGATGTCATCGGGCGCGTAAAGCTGGGCAAAGCGCTCGAGTTCGATCAAGTCCAAACCAATGCCGACTATCGACATCTAGGGCGCAGTTTTTGGCGGTGCCGGGAGCGCGCTGGCGGGCGCTGGGGGCGCTCCTCGCGCCGGCGGTTTAGTCGGGTTTGGTGCTGCCGTTGATGTGCCGCTTGGCGAGGGCGGCGCGCCTCCCGGGGATCGCTGAAGCGGGGAACTGACCGGCACCGATATTTGCGGTACAGGTGAAATTGGCGCCGTGATTATCGTTACGGGCGGCAACTTTACGTCGGGGTGTATCCAGTCAGTCAACAGCTTGACCCCAAACGCCAAGGCGACAGTAATGACCACGCCGGCTGCTACTCTGTAGGTGCCGGTGTCAGCTTCCAACTTGGTAATGCGCGTATCCAGCGCCACTTTTGTGTCGGTTAGTCGCTTAGCCAGCCCGTTCAGGGAATGAAGCTCTGCCGAAATGGGGGACAACGCCGCGATATTTATGCGCGAGTTCTCCGGCGGTACGAGATTCTTGGTCGTCTTGGTGTAATCGGATTCTTTGTCCAGATCCGCGAACCATATGAGGAAGACAGCGTCGCCGGATCTGAGGTGGATCGACGCCGGACCAGCGTTGTAGACCGAGAATGTCAGCCGGCCTTCGTAACCTGGGTCCACGTGAAAACCCGAGACATTGATGAGGCCCTTCCACTTCACGGTCGTTCGGATCGAAATGAAGGCCAGCACCTTTTTCGGGATTTTGACAGCTTCGTGCGTGATGACATGCGCAAACTGGCCCGGGGGTATTGCGAACGAATCTCCGGACTTCAGGGTTCTGAGCGAATGGGTGTTGGCGTCACTGGTGTCGTCCGTCGGCGTGACATAGTATTCGGACCCCACCCGCATAGTGTAGGCGGCACAGTCGATCAGCCGCTCGTCTCCATCGACGATGACCGACGAAAGCTTTTCTTTGATGGTTTTGCCGCTCCAGAATGGCAAGGAATGTTCCTTCAGCCGAAAGCGGTGCTCGGCCTAACGCCTCGCGCTGCGGCGCAAGTCGGGATCCTGAATGCCTTCGATCTTGCGCAGGCTATCGGATGCGAGCTCGCGTGCTTCGTTGACGACTGTATCGATCGCCTCTTTGTGACGATTCGCAGCCCTCTTTATCTCAGTAAATTTGCCCGTTTTACCGCCAATTCTGGTGGTAAAGGTCCTGCTCTTAAACGCCATCATCGTCCTCCAACGCAGCCAATTCTTGTATTATCAGACCGAAGGTGTCGTTAACAGCCTCTTCGATGCTGTCGATGGCATCAGCCACGGCCGGATCGCTGCTGAGTGGAGTGTTGCCATCTACTTGAACTACCATGCGAATTTTGCCGTTTTTGTCCGAGACGGGGACGCACAGCAGCCAGCCAAGCTCGTTCCAGACTGACTTTCGCCGGACCCGGTTTTGCGGTCCCGGCATAGAAAGGTCGAGTGGCAACGGGGCGATTTCAAACTGCGTTTCGCCACTCCGCCACGCGGCACCAAGAACCGAACCATCTATCGGTACAACCATACCCTCATCGTGGCACGTCTCATAACCAACAGAATAGCGAAGGCGCAGTGACTTGAATCGCCCAGGCTCTTTCACTCCGGCAGCGACCCTCACCTTCGGCGCAACGATGTCAATGGACTCCAGCACATC
>Ga0265338_10008259_pt1 | contig 12671 bp, 13 predicted proteins | sample 42126metaG_FD_193579 | JGI IMG/M metagenome (GOLD analysis project Ga0265338, IMG submission 193579) | Rhizosphere microbial communities from Carex aquatilis grown in University of Washington, Seatle, WA, United States - 4-21-26 metaG | ecosystem: Host-associated > Plants > Roots > Rhizosphere... | reverse complement strand
CAGCCGTCGTCGAACAGGCCGTGGACGGTCAGCAGCGACCCGAACACGACGAAGATCCCGAGCTTGACGATCTCGACGAGATCCTCGCTGCGCTGCGCGAACCAGTGGCGCAGGTCGGGCCGGCGGACGCCGAGCACGATCGCGCACACGAACACCGCGATGTAGCCGTTGCCGCGCGGCGGCAGGACCGTGAGCCCGTAGGTCGCGAACGCGACGCCCAGCGCGTAGAGCGCGCGCTGGTGGGCCGGCATCGTCTCGCGCGCGTACTCGCCGCGCGGCAGCAGCAGCGAGGCGGCGAAGCCGATCGCGACGCCGAACGCGAAGCCGAGCCCGACGTCCTCCAGCACGAAGCGCCACCACACGAACGTGTCGTGGTCGGTCACCACGAGCGCGGCGCTGAGCGCCAGCACCGGCGGCAGCGCGAGGCCGTCGTTGAGGCCGGACTCGAGGTTGAGCGAGTGGCGCACGAGGCGCGGCACGCGGGGATTCGTCACGACGCTCGAGGACAGCACCGGGTCGGTCGGCGACAGCAGCGCGCCGAGCAGGAACGCGCGCGTCCAGTCCAGCCCGAGCAGCGCGTGCGCGGCGAGCGCGACGATCCCGGCGGTGATCGGCATCGCGACGACCAGCTTGCGCGCGGGCCAGGCCCAGTGCCGCTGCAGCAGCTCGCCGTCGACCTCGAGACCGTCGCGAAACAGGATCACGATCAGCGCGACGGACGCGAGCTCGGCGACGAACCCCGACTTCGCGTCGAAGTGCAGGAAGCCGATGCCGCCGCTGCCGAGCGCGAGCCCGGCGAGCACGAACACCGGCGTGAGCGCGAGGAAGCTGCGCCGCGCGAGCCCCGAGGCGAGCGCGCCGATCATCAGCAGCGCCCCGAACACGAGCGCGGAGCGGTTGAACATCTCCGCGCTTGTCGCGAGGACCGGCGAGCCGATGACCGACATCATCGCCGGGGAGCTTCGCAGAGCACCGCGCGGGCGGTGGCGTGCTATGCGGGCGGGGAGCTCCCCGCGACTGCCCGCGCCGGCTCGCGCTCCGACCCGTAGTCGTAGAAGCCGCGGCCGCTCTTGCGACCGAGGTGGCCGGCCGCCGTCATCCGCCGCAGCAGCGCCGGCGGCGCGTACTCCGGTCGCTTGAACTCGTGGTAGAGCGAGTCGCAGACGGCTTCGAGCACGTCGAGTCCGATCAGGTCGCACAGTGTGAGCGGCCCCATCGGGTGCCCGCAACCGCGCCGCATTCCTGCGTCGATGTCCTCGCGCGTGGCGAACCCGTCCTGGAGCATCCCGACGGCGGCCATCAGGTAGGGGACGAGCAGGAAGTTGACGACGAAGCCGGCTCGGTCCTTCGTGCGGATCGCGTGCTTGCCGACCTGCACAGCGAACGCCTCGGCCTCGGCGATCGTCGCGAGGCTCGTCTCGAGGCCGACGACGATCTCCACCAGGCTCATCACGGGGACCGGGCTGAAGAAGTGCAGCCCGCAGACCCGCTCGGGTCGGGTCGTGGCCGCGGCCAGCTACGCGACCGGGATCGAGGACGTGTTCGAGGCGAGGATCCGCGCGTGCGGGACGGTCGCGTCGAGCCGGGCGAACAGGTCGCGCTTGACGTCGAGGTCCTCGACGACCGCCTCGACCACGACGTCGGCGTCCGCGAGGTCGGCGAGATCGCTCGTCCAGACGATCCGCTCGACCAGCTCGCCGCCGTCGGACGCGTCCAGCCTCCCGCCCCGCACCGCGCGCGCGACCGACTGCTCGATCCGTTCGCGCGAGGCGGCCAGCGGCTCCTCCTGCGGCTCGTAGACGCGCACCTGCACGCCGGCGCGCGCGACCGCCTCGGCGATGCCGGAGCCCATGAAGCCGGCACCGGCGACGGCGAAGACGGCGATGTCGGCTTCCGGCATGCGGCTCCTCTCAGGCAGCGTGGACGATGGCGCGCGCCGGCGGGTCCGCCGGCGCGCGCGGGAGCCGGCTCAGCCGGCGACGGCGACCAGGTCGCGGTGATGCTTCGGCGCGTCGATCTCCTCGACGACCGCGACGGCGAGGTCGGCGTAGCTGAACGTGTCGGCTGCGCCGGCGATCAGCTGGCGGCCGCCGGTTCTGTAGCCGCCGGTGCGCTCCGCCTCGGCGTCGAGCACGACCGGCGGCGGCGCGAGCACGACCCAGTCGAGGTCGCCGCCGTCGCGCTCGAGGATCTCGAGCTGGGCGACGTGGCCGAGCGAGAAGGCGCGGCCCTCGGGCGGGAAGCCCTCGGTGTCGTGCACCAGCGTGCTGCCGTCGACGGTCAGGATTGTGCCGATGCCGATCAGCACGAGGCGCGAGACGGCCGCCTCCTTCAGGCCGGCGACCAGCGCGTTCGTGGCGGCCGTGTAGAACTCGCTCGAGTCGATGTCGAGACGCGTCGCGGCGGTGACGGCCGCGTCGTGCCCGGCCGCGAGCGCGGCGACGTCGGCGGCGCTCGTCACGTCGCCCTGCTCGACCGTCACGCCCGCGCCCGCGAAGGCGTGCTTGGACGGGTCGCGGACGACCGCGGTGACCTCGTGCCCGGCTCGCACGGCTTCGGCGACGATGTGTCTTCCGGCTCTACCGCCGGCACCAAATACGACGACCTTGCTCATTCAGCAGCTCTCCTTGGTGATATTCGTAGAAGTATCGTTGATTCCCTACGCATCCTGCACTAGGGTAGCGGACATGACTCCTGAGACGAAAAGCCTTGACTCCACGATGCTGCCCGGCTCCGGGCTCGCAGGCGCCCGCGTGTTCGTCGTGGGCGGCAGCGCCGGCATCGGGCTCGCGACCGCGAAGCTCGCCGCCGAGCTCGGCGCCGACGTGATCCTCGGCGGCCGCACCCCCAGCCGACTCGACGAAGCCGCCGCGGAGCTGGGCGGCGCCGAGACGGTGGAGGTCGACGGCGAGGACGTCGCGTCGCTGGCGCGCGCGCTCGACGCGACCAAGCCGCAGCACGTCGTGCTGTCCACCAGCGGCCCCTACCAGGCACCCGGCAGCGAGACGGCCCACTACACCCTTGCCGACCTCGACATCCCCCATGCGCTGCGCTGGAGCGCCTCGCGCTTCGCCCCCGCCCTGATCGTCGCCCGCTGGGTCGCGCGCGGAGAGGCGCTCGACTCGCTGACGGTCGTCAACGCGCTGATCCCGCGCCGGCCGATGCCCGGCAACCCGCTCGCCGGCATCCACCTGCCGGGCATGCTCGGACTGGTCGAGGCGCTCGCGGTCGAGGTCGCGCCGACGCGCGTGAACGTGGTCGGTCCGTCGCCGGTGATGGACTCGCCGCTGATCCCCCGCTTCCTCGGCGAGGAGGCGACCGAGCAGCTGCGCGAGCGCCTGCTCGCCACCAACCCGACGCGACGGACCGTGGGCCTCCACGACGTCGCCCGCCACGTCCTGCAGCTCGTCGCCGACCCGATCGTCACCGGCACCATGCGCACGGTCGACGCCGGCGAGGCGCTGGTTCGCTAGACGGACGCAAACGAGAGGAGCCCCCATGGCGGAGGAGATCACCCTGCGGACGCTCGCCGACAGAGACGAGATCCGCGAGCTGCTGCATCGCTGCTCGGAGCTCGTCGACCTCGGCGACTTCGCCGGCGTGGCGGCCCTGTTCGCGCACGCGACGCTGACGGCCGCCGGCACTGACGTGCGCGTGAGCGGCGCGGCCGAGATCGAGGCGATCCAGCGCGAGACGATGCGCGACTACGGCGGCGCGCTGCGCACGAAGCACCTCGCGACGAACACGATCGTCGAGCTGGGCGAGGACGGCGCGAGCGCGACCGCGCGCTCCTGCTTCGTCGTGCTGCAGGCGGTGCCCGGCGAGCTCCCGCTCGCGCCGATCATGGCCGGCCGCTACCACGACGCGTTCGAGCGCGCCGACGGCAGATGGCGCTTCGCCTCGCGCCACACGCTCCCGGACCTCGTGGGCGACGTCAGCCACCACCTGCGCATCCACGTGGAGGGGTGACGATGCTGCACGCGATCGGAGACACGCGCATCAACGTGATCGACGAGGGCGAGGGCGACGCGATCGTCTTCGTGCACTCCAACACGTTCTCCTGGCGCAACTGGATCCCCCAGCTCGACGCGCTGAGCGACCGCTATCGCTGCGTCGCGCTCGACATCCGCGGCTACGGCAGCTCAGACCGCACCGAGCCGCTCGGGATCGAGCAGTACGCCCACGACGTCGCCGCCGTCTGCGCGCACCTCGGGATCGAGCGCGCGCACGTCGTCGGCATCTCGCTCGGCGGGATCGTCGCGCAGGCGGTCGCGATCCACCACCCCGAGCTCGTGCGCGGGCTCGTGCTCGCGAACACGACGAGCGGCAGCGACCCGGAGGTCGCCGACCGCATCCGCCGGACGGCCGAGACGATCCGCGCCGACGGCCTCGCGGCGGTGCTCGACGCCGGCTTCGAGGCGTCCTTCAGCGCCCGCTTCCGCCGGGAGCACCCGGAGCGGGTGCGCGCGCTGCGGCGCGAGTTCGGCTCGACCGACCCGCTCGCCGTCGCCGCCACGTCGGACTCGCTGGCCGGCTGCGACCACCGCGCGCGGCTGCCCGGCATCGCGGCGCCGACGCTCGTCATCCACGGCGAGGACGACGCGCTCATGAGACCGGAGAACAGCGACGTGCTCGCGCGCGAGATCCCGAACGCGCGGCTCGTCACGCTCGCGGGCGCCGGACACCTCAGCAACCTCGAGGCACCGGACGCGTTCAACCGCGAGGTCGTCGGCTTCCTCGCGTCGGTCACGTCCGCATGAGCCCGTTCGCCGGCCGCCGCGCGCTGCGCCGGCTGCTCGACCGCGCCGAGATCGAGGACGTCCTGCGGCGCTTCGGTCGCGGCTCGGACCGCGCGGACCTCGAGCTGCTCAAGTCCTGCTACCACCCCGACGCGTACGAGGACCACGGCTACTACCAGGGCAACGCATGGGAGTTCTGCGAGCAGGCCGTCGCGCATGCCGACGAGCGCCATCCCGACGGCGGCTCGCACTTCATGTCCGCGCCGTCGATCGAGTTCGACGGCGACCGCGCCTGGTGCGAGACGTACGTGCAGGCGGTGATGCGCACGACCGACGAGCAGGGCCGCCTGCACCTCACGTTCGCCGGCCGCTACCTCGACACGTTCGAGAAGCGGGGCGGCGCCTGGAGGATCGCCCGGCGGGTGACCGTCTGCGACTACGCGATCAGCGACCGGCCCGAGGCGCCCGACTGGCTCAAGACCGGCGAGCCGGTCCTGCAGCTCGGCACGCAGAACCGCGCGGACCCGGTCTATCGCATGCGCGACGCCGGCTGAGCGGCGCGCTCAGCCGTTGCCGTTGCCGTCGACGAGCCGCGCCCAGCGGAACGTGTTCTTCGGCACCTGCGTGACGTCGAGCACCTCGGTGCTGCGGACGCCGGGCACGCTCGGCAGCGTCGAGGAGGTGAACTGGGCGAGCTCGTCGCGGTTGCGCGTCACGACCGAAAGCATCATGTCGTAGCCGCCGACGGTGACGTTCGTCATGTAGACCTCGGGCAGTCTGCTGAGCGCCACGGCGACCTCGTCGGCGACCGGCCCGTTGACGCGCACCCCGATGAACGCGACCGAGCCGATCTCGCCGAGCACCGCGCGGTTGGTCATCGCCACGACGCGGACGAGTCTGGCCTCCTCGAGCCGGCGCAGGCGCGAGCGGATCGTCCCCTCCGAGACGCCGAGCTGGCGGGCGATCTGCCGGTTCGACTGGCGCCCGTCGGCCGCGAGCGCCTCGATCAGGCCCACGTCCATCTCGTCCATCGGCACGACCGGAGCGGGGAAGTGCAGCGGCTCGTGCGGGCGCACGCGCTCGCCGGCGGCGCCGACGCGCATGCTGACCGTGCGCGTGATCAGGTTCACGCTCACGTCGCGCACGCCCGCGATCCCCGGCAGCCTGCTCTTGACGAGCTGGTGGAGCGCGTCGCGGTCGTCGAGCAGCGCGTGCGCGACGATGTCGTAGCCGCCGTGCACGAGCGCGACCGCGAACACCTCCGGCAGCTTCGCCATGTCCTCCGCGACCGCCGTCGGCGCGCGCCCCTCGACCTTGACGCAGATCGCGGCCGCCCACAGGTAGCCGGCCGCCTCCCAGTCGGAGACCGCCGTGACGAGCAGCACGCCGCGCTCGGCCATCCGCCGCACGCGCGCTGAGAGCGTCGTCTCCGGGAGCCCGAGCTTCTCCGCGATCGAGCGGTTCGTCGCACGCCCGTCGGAGGCGAGCACGTCGATGATCGCGCGGTCGGTGTCGTCGATCGCCGAGCGCTCGCCGGCCGACGGGAAGCCGTTGCCCCCGCCGCCGTTGCGGCGCGCGGCCGTTCTGCGACGACCGACGCTCAACGTCCTGCCCCACCGATTCCTGGCACGCGCAGCACCTTACCCGCTCGAACGGTCGATTGCGTTACCTGGGCTGTCCTTCGCTACGCAAGGTGCAGCCCAGGACGTTGCCGCCGACGATCCGCGCGCCGGCGGCGATCTGTCAGGCGCCCGTCTGGACGACCTCCACCTTGTCGACGAACTCCGGCATGACCTCCTCGTGGAACAGCCGCAGCGAGCGCTGGATCTGCTCGTTCGTGAGCGAGCCGAACTGGCTGCTGAGGATCAGCTGGTCGAAGCCGGCGTCGACGTACTTGCGAACCGCCTCGCGACACGTCTCGGGGCTGCCGATCACGAAGCGGCCGGTCTGCACGAGCCCGGCGATCGCCGCCTCGTCCTCGCTGAGGCCGGGCAGGTTCACCGGTCTGGCGGAGGCGGTGCCGGGGACGAGCGTCTGCCCCTCGCCTCTCGTGAGCAGCTCCTTGTAGAACTTGTACTCGACCGCCGGCTCGTCGGCCCACTGCCGCACGAAGTTGAGCGTGTTGCCGATGAAGAACTCGACGTTCGGGGTCGCGACCTTCAGCGCCTCGACGTCGGTCTCGGCGCAGTAGAAGAGCGGCGCGGCCGCGATGTTGCGGTTGACGACGCCGCCGGGCGGGGTCGCTCTCGCGAGGCCCGCGTCGTAGTTGGCCATCGCCTCCGCCAGCAGCGTCGGGTCGCCGACGCCGAAGCTCAGCACGCCGAGGCCGCGCTCGCCGGCGAGGCGCCAGCTGTCGGGCTGCGAGCAGGCGAGCCACATCGGCGGGTGTGGCCCCTGGACGGGGCGCACCGCGAGCTGGCGCTCGGGCAGCTTGTAGTACTCGCCGTCCCAGGAGAACGTCTCCTCGGTCCACATGCGCGGCAGCACGTCGAGCGTCTCGAGCTGCATCTTGCGGCTCTGCGCCGGGTCGACGCCGAAGCCGATCAGCTCCTGCTTGGTGATCGAGCGGCCGGCGCCGAAGTCGTAGCGGCCGTTCGAGATGATGTCGAGCGCGGCGCCGCGCTCGGCCATGCGCCAGGCGTGGTTGACGTCCTTGAGCGCGAGCGCGACGCCCTGGGCGATGCGGATGCGCTTCGTGTTCGCGGCAACCCACGCGAGGAACACCTCCGGCGCCGACGAGGACGAGTAGTCGCCGAGGAAGTGGTGCTCGACGGACCACACGTAGTCGAAGCCGAGCTCCTCGCAGAGGATCGACTGCTCGAGCGCCTCGTGCCACACGCGTGGGACGCGGTCCTTGCCGTACGGCTGCGGCCCCGGCTGCAGCTCGAAGATCGTCCCGAATTTCATCGGCGAATGCTCCTCCAGGTGGTTGACGGTGCGCGGTCCGGATTCGCGGCACGCTCCAGCGAACCGTATCGCAGGATTCGGACTAATACAAGCTATCTGCTGCGCATCCTACCGTTTTATGACACAGATTTGGCTAGAATGCGTAACCAATGAACGTCACGGAGACTCAGGAGGGCGCCGGCATGACGGACGAGGTCCAGCTGTCGAGCATCGAGGCGGCGCTCGCCGCCCTGCGGCGCGGGGAGATGATCGTCGTGATCGACGCGCCCGACCGCGAGAACGAGGGCGACCTCGTGATGGCGGCCGAGCAGATCACCCCCGAGGCCGTCAACTTCATGGCGACGCACGGGCGCGGCCTGATCTGCGTGCCGATGCTGCAAGAACGGCTGGAGGAGCTGCGCATCCCGCCGATGGCCGCGACCAACAGCGACCCGAAGGGCACCGCCTTCCACGTCGGCGTCGACCGCCGCGACCGCACGACGACCGGCATCTCCGCGCGCGACCGAGCGGAGACGATTCGCGCGCTCGCCGACGCCGGCAGCGCTCCCGTCGACTTCACCCAGCCGGGCCACGTCTTCCCGCTCGCCGCGCGCGAGGGGGGCGTGCTGCGCCGCGCCGGCCACACCGAGGCGGCGGTCGACCTGATGGCGCTCGCCGGCCTCGCGCCCGCGGGCGTGATCTGCGAGATCGCCGGCGAGGACGGCGAGATGGAGCGTCTGCACGGCCTGCTCGGCTTCGCCGAGCGCCACGGGCTCGAGATCGTCGCGATCAGCGACCTGATCGCGCACCGCCTGCGCACGGAGAACCTCGTCGCGCGGACGGAGGCGGCGCGGATGCCGCTCGGGCCGGCGGAGTTCACCGCGGTCGGCTACCGCGACCTCTACGACGGGCGCGAGCACCTCGCGCTCGTGCTCGGCGACGTGAGTGAATGCTCGGGCCCGCTCGTGCGGATGCACTCCGAGTGCCTGACCGGCGACGTGTTCGGCTCGCGCCGCTGCGACTGCGGCGCCCAGCTCCAGCTCGCGCTGGAGCTGATCGCGGCGGAGGGCTGCGGAGCGGTCGTCTACCTGCGCGGGCACGAGGGCCGCGGCATCGGCCTGCTCAACAAGATCCACGCGTACCGGCTGCAGGACGAGGAGGGCCTCGACACGATCGACGCCAACCTGCGGCTCGGGCAGCCGGTCGACCGCCGCGACTACGGAGTCGGCATGCAGATCCTGCGCGACCTCGGGATCCGCCGGCTGCGGCTGCTGTCGAACAACCCGGCCAAGCGCGCCGGGCTCGAGGGCTACGGCCTCACCGTCACCGAGCGCGTGCCGCTCGTGACCCCTCCGACGCGCGAGAACGAGGCCTACCTGCGCACCAAGCAGCAGCGCCTCGGCCACGAGCTCGACGAGCTGCTTCCCATCAGATGATCGACGTATCGTGCCGCTAAAGAGGTTTTAAGCGGCAAGATGCGTAGAAAAAAGGTTGGCAAGCACAGCATCGTGCGTTAGAGTCCCCCTAGTCCTGCTAGATGGCGGGTCCCCCCGAGGAGGAGGTCTCTATGGAGCCGTTCAAGCGTGCCCGCAGGCGCGGGCATCACCGTCGCGGGCTGCTGGCCGTATCACTCGCGCTCGTGGCCGTGTTCGCCGCCGCGTGCGGCAGCTCGTCGAAGCACACCGGCGGCAGCACGACGACAGCGGCCGGCGGCGGCAGCGGCCCCGTGACCGTCTCGGTCGTGATGGGCTTCGGTGGCCCGTACGGCAGAGTGATCGACCAGGCGTACCAGGGCTTCGAGGCGGCGATCAAGGACGTCAACGCGGCCGGCGGCATCAACGGCCATCAGGTCGACCTGATCAAGGTCGACCACCACGAGACGACCGCGGGCGGCGTCGCGGCCTGCAAGGAGGTCGAGAGCAACGGCAGCCTCGTCGCCGCCGTGCTGGAGGGCAACTCGGGCGCCAACACCTCGGCGACGAAGTGCCTCGACAAGGCCGGCGTGCCGACGCTGTACTTCGCCAGCGCCAACGACCCGAGCCTCAGATCGGCCTTCACGTACCTGCCGGCAGCGTCCGACCAGGGCACCTCGATGGCCAGCTACATCCAGAACGCGCTGAAGCTCGGCTCGACCAAGATCGGCGTCATCTACGACAACGGCGAGGCGTACGTCGAGCAGCAGCAGAAGTTCGACACCGCCGCCAAGGCCGCCGGCCTGAACGTCGTCGACAACGAGCAGGTGACCGCGACGCAGTCGTCGTTCGTCCCCGTGCTCAACAAGCTCAAGGGCGCCGGCGCGGAGACCGTCGTCGTGTTCGCGACGGCCGAGCCGCCCGGCATCTGGCGCGACGCCGCCACGCTCGGCTGGAGACCGCACTTCACCGGCACCGGCTACGTGTTCGACTTCGTCAGCGAGGCCGCCAAGGCGACCGCGACGGGCGTCACCGGCCTCGGCACCAACGCAACCGTCGAGACGCCCGCGTACGCGGCGTACGACGCGCGCATGAGAGCGTACGGCTGGGCCGTGCCGCGCACCGCCGACCAGGGCTTCGTGCTCTACGGCGCCGGCCAGCTGATGGCCGAGATGCTGAGAAAGGCCGGCGCCGCGCCGACGCGTGCGAGCTTCGTGTCCGGCGCGGAGACGATCAGCGGCTACGACAACAGAATCCTGCCGCCCATCACGTACTCGAAGGCCAACCACTTCGGTACGACCGCGTCGTTCCCGTCGAGCTGCTGCAACGCGGACTTCACCTGGAGAGCCGCCGGCGCTCCGGCATCGGCGTTCTGACCCTGTCAATCCACAAGACGAGCTAGGTAACAAACAGTGATCCCCGACCCCGTGGACGTGAGAGGGAACCCGTCATGAGCAGCGTCGTGGTCAACGGCTTCTTCGTGGGGCTGATCTACGGACTGCTCGGCGTCGGCGTCGTCCTCACCTACCGCGGGAGTCGGGTGATCAACTTCGCCTTTGGCGAGACCGGCATGATCGGGGCGTTCGTCTTCCTCGACCTGTGGACGAGCAGTCATCTGCCCCTGGCGCTCGCCCTGATCATCGCCGTCGCCGTCGGCGCCGTCATCGGCGGCGCCACGGACCTGTTCGTCGTGCGGCCGCTGCGGCGCGAGCCGCGCCTCACCGTGATGGTCGCGACCTACGCGGTGGCCTCCCTGCTGCTCGTCTACGGCGGGCGCAAGTGGGGCACGAACCCCGTCTACTTTCCGCCGCTCGTGAGCGGCGGCGGCATCCACGTCGCCGGCGTCGCGGTGCAGCCGCAGCAGCTCCTGATCCTCGGCGGCAGCTGCGCGCTGCTGGCGCTGCTGTGGGCGATCTACCACCTCACGCCCTTCGGGCTCAAGCTGCGGGCGATCGCGATCGACCCGTACGCGGCCGGCCTCGTCGGCGTCAACGTCGGGCGCACGTCGCTGCTGACGTGGGCGCTCGCGGGCGCCGTCGCGAGCATCACCGCGATCCTGATCGCCCCGCTCGTCTCCTTCAGCGTCTTCTACATCGACCAGCTGCTGCTGCGCGGGCTCGCCGCGGCGCTGATCGGCGGCCTCTTCAGCATCTGGGGCGCATTCGCCGCCGGCATCTCGATCGGGATCGTCGAGGCACTCGTCCAGTACAAGTCGCCGATCGCCGGCATCGCCGACGTGATCGTCGCGGCGCTGATCCTGGCGGTCGTGCTGATCCGCCCGGGCGGGATCGTGAAGTCGGCATGAGCGCCGCCGGCTCCCCCGCCCGCCGCGTCCCGCGCGGCCGCGCGCTCGAGGCGCTCGCGCTCGCCGCCGGCGCCGTCGCGCTGCTGCTCGTGCCCCCGCAGCTGTCCGAGTCGGTGACGTTCAACGTCGGCCTCCTGCTCGTCTTCGCCGTCGCGGCGATGGGCCTGCACCTGCTCGTCAACTGGGCCGGCGAGCTGTCGCTCGCGCACTCGACGTTCGTCGGCTTCCCCGCCTTCTGCGTCGCCGCCCTGAGCGCCAAGTGGAACGCCTCGCCGATCCTGCTGGTGCCGGTCGGGATCGCCGTCGGCGCCGGCATCGGCGGCATCGTGGGGCTCGCCGCGCTGCGCGCCCGCGGCGTGCAGGTCGCGCTCGTCACGCTCGCCGCCGGCGTCGCGATCAACGAGTACTTCTTCAATCGCGAATGGCTCGTCGGGCCGCCCGGCGGCACGTCCGTGCCGACGCCGACGCTGTTCGGCCTGACGTTCGACTCCAGCAAGTCGCTGTACGTCGTCGTGTGGGTGCTGTTCCTGCTCGCGGTCGCGCTGATGTGGGCGGTCCACCGCTCGAAGGTCGGCCGCGGCCTGCTGTGGGTCAAGACACACCCGGACGCGGCCGCCGCGGCCGGGGTCCCGATCGCCGGCTACCGCATGATGGCCTATGGCATCGCAGGCGCGATGGCCGGGCTGGCAGGCGCGATGACGACGGTCTGGGTCCAGCAGCTGACGCCCGCCTCGTTCCCGCAGAGCACGTCGTTCACCTACCTGCTCGTGGTCGTGCTGGCCGGCCCCGGGATGGTCGGCGGGGTGCTGCTCGCGAGTGTCTCGCTGTTCGGCGTGCCGCTCTTCATCACGAGCTCGGCCGCGTTCTTCTCCTATCTCGGGCCGGTCTCGCTGATCCTCACGCTGACGACCTACAAGGCGGGCCTCAACGGCTTCGGCCGCCAGCTCCGCGACGGTCTGCGCGAGCGCTTCTCGCGCGGTCACGGGCCCGCCACCCCGGCGATCCCGAGCGCACAGGAGTCGCGATGACCGCGCTGCTCGAGGTCGAGGGCGTGTCGGTCCGCTTCGGCGGCCTGGCCGCCCTCACGGACGTCCGCCTGCAGGTCGAGCGCGGCTCGATCGTCGGGCTGATCGGCCCCAACGGCGCCGGCAAGACGACGCTGCTGAACGTAATCAGCGGGCTGCAGCAGGCGCAGGCCGGCTCGATCCGCTTCGACGGCCGCGAGATCGCGCGCATGCCGGCCTACCGGCGCGCGCAGCTCGGCGTCCGCCGCAGCTTCCAGAACCTCGGCCTGATGCAGGCCGAGACCGTCGCGACGAACCTGCTCGC
>Ga0265338_10008258_pt1 | contig 12674 bp, 11 predicted proteins | sample 42126metaG_FD_193579 | JGI IMG/M metagenome (GOLD analysis project Ga0265338, IMG submission 193579) | Rhizosphere microbial communities from Carex aquatilis grown in University of Washington, Seatle, WA, United States - 4-21-26 metaG | ecosystem: Host-associated > Plants > Roots > Rhizosphere... | reverse complement strand
TAGGAGAACACGGTGTGGCCGGCCTGCGTGGGGTGTGTGTAGGCGGTATGCGGGGGAATGGTGATGTCGAGGTACTCCGGGTCGATGACCACGTCCTGCACCGGACCCGTTGCCCCGTCCACCCTGCCGCAGATGATCCTCGTGCGGACGCCGGATGCGTTCGTGACTTCAGGGACCTGGCTGCTTTTCACGTCGCGGTACCGGGGGTCCATCATCTTGTGAGAGGCAGGGAGATTGGCCCAGAGCTGGAAGCCCCCCATGATCCCGCCCGGATCTCCACGGGGCATCTCCTGGTGAATGATTCCGCTGCCGGCCGTCATCCACTGCGTATCCCCCGGGCCGATCGTACCCTGGTTTCCCATGCTGTCGCCATGCTCGACCTTGCCGTTCAGCATGTAGGTGATGGTCTCCATGCCCCGGTGGGGGTGCCAGGGGAATCCTTTGATGTAGAGTGGCGGCTCGTCCCCCCGAAAGTCGTCCAGCAGCAGGAAAGGATCGAAAAGGGGGGTTTCACCGAAGCCGAACGCCCGGCGCAGGTGGACTCCGGCCCCTTCGATCGCGGGCTTGCTCGTGAACACCTTTCGGATTTTCCTGGATTTTTCCATGCACTTCCTCCTGCGGCCTTGGGCGCCGAACGCCGGAAGTATACCACTAGTGGAAAATTTCGGTATGCACCAGGGAGCCGGGGAATCTTTCATCCGCAAGACGCGTGACATCACGGATCATTTCCCGGCTTCCACAGAGGTAGAAGTCATACGCCCGGGGAGACAGATGCTCCGCCGCCCAGTCACTGACCCGGCCGGAGAAGCAGCCGGCGGCGTTCCCCTCCGAGAGGCAGGGCACGTACAGGGCGGAAGCGGCGCGAAGATGCATCTAATAGTACAGCTCGTTCGCCGTCCGCGCACCGTGGAGCAGCGTGAAGCCGCTGACGCCGGCGCCCACCATCGAAAAAAAGGGCGCAACGCCGGCTCCCGTTGCCACGAAGACTGGCGGCCGCGATGAGTTCTGAAAAAGGAAATAGCCGTGCGGGCCCGTGAAAGTGAGGGACGTTCCCAGCGGGGCCTCAGCAAGGAATGTGGAGAGGATTCCATGAGGAACATGCCGCACGCAGAGCATCAGCAGCTCTGAATCCGGCGCGCAGGCAAGGGAGTAGTCCCTTTCCGCCGGTCCGTTGACAATCCGGATGCTCTGGCCGGACAGGAATCGAAAGCCGCCCGGACGGTCCAGCGCGACCTGGAACGCCTTTTCAGACAGCCACGTCCGGTCCCGGAGCCTTGTCGTGAATGGGATGACGCGCCCCGTCTTCATCCCTTCCACGTCGTGTCTGGCACGCCATGCAGCTTGTTGCAATAGCGCGCCAGGGCGAAGAGGTACGTGGAGAGCCTGTTCAGGTAGGGAAGGATTCCCTCAGCCGACTCCGTCACGGGTTCCTCGGCCTCTGCGGCCAGTGACTGGACGCGCCGCTCCGCCCTGCGGCAGACGGTCCGCGCAATATGAGCCCATGCCGCCGTGGCGTGTCCCCCCGGCAGGAGAAAGCTTTGAAGAGGCGGAAGCTCAGCCTCCAGCCTGTCGATTGCATCCTCTATTTCCCTCAGCCTGCCGGGGCTGATCGTGCGCAGCATCTGCCGGGTCGGCGAGCCCGGACTCGTGGCCAGCCACGCGCCGATGTGCAGGAGATCACTCTGGACGCCCTGGATCTCCCGCTGGAGATCGGTGTGAGCCGGGGAAAGAGCGGCGGCGCAGGCTCCGAGCACGGAAGAGAGCTCGTCCACTTCGCCGCACGCGTCCACCCGCAGGTGGCTCTTGGGCACGCGCTCGCCGCTCAGAAGGCTCGTGATCCCGCGGTCTCCGCTCCCCACATTGGTCTTCACTTCCCCCTCCTCTCCGTGCAGTCAAGTTTGGACGCATTCCACGTGGGCAACATTACTAGGAAGAGACAAGCGTGACGACCCGCCCCTCGATCCCGGCAAGAGCTGCCTGCCGCTTGTCGGCAGTGACAAAAACACCGGCGTCGCACAGGCGTGCGGCCGCGACATGGAGAATATCGAGCGCTCGGCATCCGATGCTCGGCGTTCGTGCGGTCATCTGGAGAGACAGTTCGTGAAGTGCAATGGGATCGAGATGCGGCGCGAAGTACTGTCCGCTTCTTTTCCTGTCGAGGTACAGCGAAATGACATGTTCCACATCATCAAGGCTCATTTCATCAAGGAACACTTTGAACCTGAGCGCGTTGAAAAACTCCAGTTCCAGGAAATGCCAGACGGGCAGAGGTTCCTGCTGAGCGACGACGAGAGCGTGGACTTCAGCAGAACCGTCCTCGTGAAGGTACAGCTTGATGAACGCACTGGTATCGAGGTAGATCATTCGCGCCCTGACCGGTGTTCCTGGACGATATCTGAACCCTTTCGACCGGTGTTTTCATGCGCCGTGGCCAGATGGTCTGGCCACCGCAGCACCTGCCGAGGCGTTGGCGGAACAACATGGGCCGCGACTTTGCCGCGATTCAGCACCTCGAAGGTCTCTCCGGCCTTGACCTGCGCCTCGATCTGCGCCCAGTTCGCCTTAAGTTCCTTGACAGTTATCCGTTTCATATACTAAAGGTATACTTTAAAAGATACTTTTCGTCAACTTTCAGCTCCGATCTGCTCCGGTCCCTGCTGGCCGTTTTTGTGCGCCTGATGCATACTCTTTTCATGGGGATGAACGCGCTGAGCACGCACGACAAGGCGCTCGGCATCAACATAGACGCCGCCCGCTACGGAACGTTTGCCGAGATCGGCGCGGGTCAGGAAGTTGCGCGCTGGTTTTTTCATGTCGGCGGCGCGGCCTCCACTATCGCCAAGACAATTTCCGCATACGACATGGCCGTGTCGGACGCGGTCTACGGCCCCGGCAGGCGCTATGTGAGCAGGCAGCGCCTGCAGTCAATGATGGACCACGAATGGAGCCTGCTGCTAGAGCGCCTGGAGGGAACGCGCGGCTCCACGACCAAGTTCTTCGTGTTCGCCGACACCGTGACCGCCCGGAGCTTCTCCCGCCGGGAGGAGGGACAAGGCTGGCTGGGAATCCGGTTCCAGGCGGAGCCGCGGGCGCGGCCGTCGGAGATCATGATCCACGCGCGCATGTGGGACCAGGAGAATGCGCGCCAGCAGGAGGCGCTGGGGGTTCTGGGCGTCAACCTGATCTACGGGGCGTTTAATGACCACGCCCGGCCCGAGGTCCTCATCGCGTCCCTCATGGACTCGCTGACCCGGGACAGGATGGAAGTGGACATGATCCGGTTCGCCGGCCCGGCGTTCGCTCCGGTGGACAACCGGCTCATGAGCCTTCAGCTTGTCCAGCAGCGCCTGACGCACGCGGCCCTGTTCGCGCCGGACGGCGAGGTGGTGGAGCCCGCGGAGCTCCTCTACCACGCGCCCGTCCTGATCGAGCGCGGCAGCTTCCGCCCCATCACCCGCATCACCCTGGACATGCTGGAGCGCTCCCTCCAGCTCATGCGGCAGGAGCGGGACATGCAGGGCCGGGAACCGGTCGTGCTCATGGAGATGACCCTGCGCAATCTCCTTTCGCTGGGGGAGCAGGTGGAGCATGCCGACTTCCTGGCCCGGATGGACACGCTGCGCGCCCTGGGCAGAACGGTGATGATCTCCAACTACTCACGCTTCCACAGCGTCACGACCTACTTGCGGCGCTACACGAAAGAGCGCATCGGGATGGTGCTGGGGGTGCCCACCATGGCGCAGATCCTTGAGGAGAGACACTACGAGGATCTCGCCGGTGGAATACTGGAGGCCCTGGGACAGCTCCTTGGCGGACCGGTGCGGCTGTACATCTACCCGTGGAAGAACGGCGAAGGAGAAATCGTCACGGCGAAAACCTTCAAGTTGCCTGCCCGGCTGCGGCACCTCTATGAATATCTGCTGGAGAACCGTTTCCTTGAGGATATTCCCGCGCCGGCTGATGCGGATCTTTCGATCCTGCCCCACGCGGTCCTTGCAAGGCTGCAGGCAGGAGACCCCGCGTGGGAGACGCTGGTTCCAGAGAAGGTGGTTGCGCTCATCAAGGAAAGAAAGCTCTTCGACTACGGGAAGACGACCTGAGGCCCTATCTTGCCGCGTGCGGGCCCATCTTGCCGCGTGCGGGCCCATCTTGCCGCGTGCGGCCCTATCTTGCCGCGTGCGGCCCTATCTGCCGTTCGTGAGAATCTTGGGCACCTTCGGGGCCCGGATCCGGTGCACGTTGGGAAACCCGGAGCCGAGAAGGGGCCGACCGTAGTTATAGAACTCCCATGTCGTGTCATTTTCTTCTGCGTTGAGGAAATCCTTCGGCATGGTTTTCGTCTTCGCCGCTATTTCATCCAGCGGGACGATGCGGTAATCCACCGAATAGTTGCCGGTCCGCTGGATCGTGATTGATCCGTCCACGTCGTGCCAGAGGGCGAACTGCGCGGCCTTCTCCCCTACCTCGCGCGCCTCGTGCGCATCGACATCGGACACCACCCCGAGGTAGGAGCGCTGAGCATAGCCCAGGGTGTCCGCCCGCACCCGCTTGATCTTGAGCTTCTCCTTCACCATGTCCGACAGCATGTCCCCCAGCGCGCCGGAGCCTGAGAGCTGCAGGTTGCCGTGAGCGTCGGCTTCCTTGCTGCCCGTCAGCTTGGTCATGAAGGGTTTGCCGTCCTTGTCCAGGATGCCTTCGCTCACGGCCACGACACACCGCCCGTGCAGGTCCATCGTGGTCTTTACGTCTCGAAGGAACTGCTCCTCGGAAAAGGGCCGCTCGGGCACGTAGACGTGGTGCGGCCCGTCGTCGGGATACTTGCGTCCCAGTGTGGATGAGGCGGTTAGGAAGCCCGCATTGCGTCCCATCACCACGCCGATGAACACGCCCGGCAGGGCGCGGTTGTCCAGGTTGTAGCCCATGAACGCCTGCGCAACAAAGCGCGCTGCTGACCCGAAGCCCGGCGTGTGGTCGTTGACCACCAGGTCATTGTCCACGGTCTTGGGAATGTGGATGCAGCGCATGTCGTAACCGGCGGTTTCCGCGTTGATATTGACGATCCGGACCGTGTCCGCGCTGTCGTTTCCCCCGATGTAATAGAAGTAGCGCACGTCATGGGCCTGGCAGACCTTGAAGATTTCCCGGCAGTACGCGTCATCGGGTTTGTCCCGGGTTGACAGGAGCGCGCTCGAGGGAGTCATTGCAACCTGCTCCAGGTTATGCGTGGTCTCCTGGGAAAGATCGAGGAAGTCCTCGTTCACGATGCCGCGCACGCCGTTGGTTGCGCCATAGACGCGCGTGACTTCGGGGAACTTCCGGGACTCCAGCACGGCGCCCACGAGGGACTGGTTGATGACCGCGGTGGGGCCCCCGCCTTGCGCGATCAGGACTTTTCCTGTCAGTTTGGCCATACGACGTTCTTCTCCGTACTCCGTGAGTTTCAGGCGGAACGAGGGCGCGATCCATCAGGATCGCTTCCCGAGTCGGCCCGAGTCTAGTAAGTTCCGCCGCCTGCGTCAAGAAGTCGGGAGGGGCATTTCGTGCTGTCAACCCGGCTGAAGGCTCTCTTCGGGCCATCAATTGTGATGTTTATCAAAATCGCCGAAGAAAGTTGTGAAAAGATCCTTTTCCCACCGTGCATGTTGAATAAATCATAAAAAATGATATTATAATCAGCGATATAAACTAATGCATTCCAACGAGGTGAGCATCCGTGAGTCACGAAAAGAGCAACGGAAGGATAATGATCATCCAGCTTCCCCAGGATTTCAAGGCGCTGAAAGGCCTTGCCTCGGACGTGCGTCTCAAGATCCTTGAGATCCTGCGCAAAGGTGACAAGAACGTCAATGAGATCACGCAGGAGATGGGGCTTCCGCAGTCGACCATCGCCACGAATATCATGCTCCTCGAGGATGCGCGGCTCATCGAAACCAGGAGCCTGAAAGCCTTCAAAGGGACACAGAAGATCTGCGCTGCTCTCTATGACGAGTTCATCATCGAGTTCACCGAACCGAAGGCCGTCACGGACGCAATAGAAGTCGAGATGCCGATCGGACTTTTCATCGAATACAAGGTTTCGCCGCCCTGCGGCATGTGCTCGACGGAGAAGATCATCGGCTACCTGGACACGCCCGCCTCTTTCCTCGAGCCCGAACGCGTGAAGGCGGGGCTCCTGTGGTTCGAGAAGGGGTACGTGGTCTATCAGTTTCCCAACAATGCGCTCTACCAGGAGAAGCCTGTGCGGAAGCTGGAAGTCACGGCGGAGCTCTCCTCCGAGACACCCGGTACCAATCCCCACTGGCGTTCCGATATCACCCTGTGGGTGAACGGGGTGGAGATCGGCACGTGGATCTCTCCCGGGGACTTCGGGGACAAGCGGGGAACCTACACTCCAGAGTGGTGGAAGCTGGAAGGGTCCCAGTACGGCCTGAACAAGGTCTGGAGCATAAGTGACGACGGATCCTACATCGACGGGGTGCAGGTCTCACAGGTGACGGTGGCGGATCTGAAGCTCTCCGAGCACCACTCCATCAAGGTGAGGCTCGGCATCAAGGAAGATGCGCAGAACGTCGGCGGCATGAACATCTTCGGACGGGGATTCGGCAACTACGACCAGGACATCGTCCTGCGATTATACCTCTAGCGCGCACCGCCCGCCCTGCTCGCTCATAGCTCAGGCTTTCCCCGCTGCCCCCAGCCGGATCACGTTCCACGAAAGCCGCGGCAGCACAGCCTTCAGCATCCCCTTGTCGATGCTGGTCGTGGCGATGCTCCGCGGCGTCACATTGGCAGGGTTTTCCTTCGTGTTCGCTGCCTTGGGGTCTGCGTGCGCAAGCACAAGATGTTCACGCACCTTGTACCCTTCGAATCCTGCGATCTTTCCTTCGATCACCAGCTCTTCCTGGGCGTTCCTGTTGACGGCAAACAGGGTGACCTCTTCCGCCTGCCGATTGAAAGTGGCAATGGACTCGAGGTAGGGGATCTCACCGTGCGTGGCGTTCTCGTAGGACGGACAGCGGATGAATGTCTCCAGCACCTCGCCCCTGCCGAACAGTGAGGCGTGGAGGAACGGGTAGAAAATTGTCTGCCGCCACGCCGGCCCCTTGTTCTCCGTCATGATGGGGGCAATGGTGTTGACCAGCTGCGCAAGACACGCAATCCGCACCCGGTCCGCATGCCGAAGGAGGGTGATCAGGCAGCAGCCCACCACGAGGGCATCCTCGAATGTGTAGACGTCCTCCAGCAGCGGGGGACCGACGGTCCAGGGCTCGACAACTTCATCCGCCTGCCGGGAGTGGAACCAGACGTTCCATTCGTCGAAGGAAATGTTGATGCTCTTCCTGCTGCGCTTTTTCGCCTTGACGAAATCAGCGGTGGAGATGATGGTCCGTATGAAGTTGTCCATCCCGACGGATTCGCCGAGGAATGTCGGCAGGTCATTCTTCAGATTTTTGAAATAGTCGTGCAGAGAGATGTAGGTGACCGTTTCGTAGCAATGGTCGAGCACCGTCGCCTCCCACTGGGGAAAGGTCGGCATGTGCGTGTTCGAGCTGCCGCAGGCAACGAGCTCCAGGGAAGGATCGAAAAGCTTGATGGCCTTGCCTGCCTCCGCGGCCAGCCTCCCGTACTCGTCCGCCGTCTTGTAACCCACCTGCCAGGGGCCGTCCATTTCGTTGCCCAGGCACCACACCTTGAACCCGTGCGGCTCGGCCACCCCGTGTGACCTGCGGAGATCGCTCCAGTAGGAACCCCCCGGGTGATTGCAGTACTCGACCAGATTGCGCGCTGCGTCAATGCCCCGTGTGCCCAGGTTGAGTGCGATCATAAGCTCGGCGCCCGCCTTCTTCGACCAGCGGGCAAACTCGTTCAGACCGACAGTGTTCGGCTCCACGGACCGCCACGCGAGGTCGAGCCTTCGCGGCCGTCGGTCCGCGGGACCGACGCTGTCCTCCCAGTTGAACGCGTAGACATAGTTGCCGCCTGGGTAGCGGATGAGGGGCACGCGCAGCTCCCGCACCAGGTCGAGCACGTCCGTGCGGAATCCGTCTTTGTCGCTCGTGGGATGACCCGGTTCGTAGACCCCGCCGTAGATGGCGCGGCCCAGGTGCTCGATGAAAGACCCGAACAGCCTCTCGTCAATGACGGCCTTGATGAGCTCTCTGTCGAAGGAAACCCGTGCCTGCATCATGAATGTGTTCTCCTTCCCTGCAGAAATGTGGTTCGTGCCGGGGCACGCATCGCGGTCCTGTCCGCGGCGTTTCCCGGGTTCATTGCGGGTTTCCGAACCGGGGGGTTCCGTCCGCGTTCCAGTCCAGCGCCTGGGCACGCGTGTCCCGATTCGGGTCGTACAGCGGGTCGCCCCGTATCTCGCGATAGGATCGGGCGTGGTAGATGAGCACGTCGTTCTGCCCGTCCACGGTGAAGCTGTTGTGCCCGGGTCCATAGACGCCTGCCGCCGGGTCTGTCTGGAAGACGGGTGTGGCGCTCTTGCTCCAGGAGCCGGCCTCCAGGAGGTCGGCATCTTCGGAGGCGGTAAGCATGCCCATGCAGTAATTGGCATCCGTGGCGCTGGCCGAATAGGTGATGAAGACGCGGCCGTTCCTGACGAGGACCGCCGGGCCCTCGTTCACGAGGAAACCGATCTGCTCCCATGGGTACTGCGGCTGCGAGATGCGGGTCTGGATGCCCCGGATTGTCCACGGGTTGCTCATGGAGGCGATATAGAGGTTGCTGTTGCCTGCGATTGCATAGTCTTTCTGTGCCCACACTAGGTAGTGAACCCCGCGCAGCGCGAACTCCGTGGCATCCAGGGAGAAGGAGCTCCAGTTCGTGACGATCTGCCCTTTTTCCTGCCATTCACCGAGCAGGGGATTGGCAGAGTCATTCTCGAGGACGTAGATCCGGTGTTCGAACGGCTCGCCGATCCGCGCCGCGGCAAAGTAGATGTACCATGCGCCGTCGATAAAGTGGATCTCCGGCGCCCAGATATTGGCGCTCATGATTCCGTTTTCGTGCTTCGTCCAGATGACGACCGGTGCGGAGGAGCCGATCTCCTGGATGGTGACGGCCCGCCGGAGCTCGATCCTGTCGTACTCGGGGACCGACGCGGTGAAATAATAAAAGCCATCGGTATGCCGGTAGACCCATGGATCAGCCCGCTGACGTACAATCGGATTCACGTAGTGAGCGGGATCCGCCTCGCCTCCCAGGGCGAGAAAGATCAGAAACGCGGAGAAGGATGCGATGGTTCCGGCTGAAGGCCGGCGGAAGCGCGCCATGATTCGCTGCCCCTTTCTTCCGCCGGCGCAAGGCCGGCGATGAATTGCGGCTGGAAGATGAAGACCCCGATTCCTCCCCGGGCGCCTGGAGCAACGCCCCAAGCGGCCGATTCTAAAACCGGAGCTGTTCTATTGTCAAGGAATACTTGATAAGTAACAGTTTTTTTGTTGATATATTGGATATTGGTTGTCGCGAAGGGTCTTGGGCAGAATTCCTGCAGGATTTTTCTCCACTGTCGGCATATTGTATCAATAAAAATGATTTAGTATTTTGTATTTCTTGGAGGTGAGGAAATGGGAGAGTACCTGAAGACGGTGGCGCGGCTGGCGCTTGCCTGCGTACTCTTTGGCGCAGCACCGGCAGCGGTGCACGCGGCACAACCTGCATACGCGCATGACCCGTCCATGATCAGGGAAGGAGACTACTATTACCTTTTTGCCACTGGACTGGGCATCCCTGTCCAGCGAAGCCGGGACCTGAAGGTCTGGGAAGACCTGCCCGCCGTATTCAGGGACTTGCCGGAGTGGATGGGAAAGGAAGTGCCCGGGTACGGGGGAAACCTGTGGGCGCCTGACATTTCCCTCCACGAGGGCATCTACTATCTGTACTACGCCGTTTCGACATTCGGGAGCAATCGATCCTGCATCGGGTTTGCCACCAACACGACCCTGGATCCCCGCAGCCCTGCGTTCAAGTGGGTGGACCAGGGCAAGGTGATCGAATCGAGCCCGGGCAGAGATGACTGGAATGCCATCGATCCGGCTTTGAGCGTCGATGCGGAAGGGAAATGGTACCTGGCCTTCGGATCATTCTGGGATGGCATCAAGATGATCGCCATCGACCCGGGGCGCGGGATGGCGCTTCGTGACCCGCCGGACGTGATTTCACTGGCGCGCCGACCGGGCGTGAAGTACGACCCCATCGAGGCCTCCTACGTCTACCACCGAAGCGACTACTACTACCTGTTCGTGTCATTCGATTTCTGCTGCAGGGGCATGCAAAGCGACTACAAGGTGGCAGTGGGCCGTTCGCTCGTGATCACGGGCCCCTACGTGGATGAGAAGGGCATCCCGATGGCCGAGGGCGGGGGCTCCGTCGTGCTGGAGAGCTATGACGACGTGCACGGTCCCGGCCACTGCTCGGTGCTGCGGGACGGTGATCGAGACCTGTTGATTCACCACATGTATGACGGGAAACGGGGGGGAGTCGCCGTGCTGCAGGTGAGGCCCATCACATGGAGCGCCGATGGTTGGCCCGAGATCGGACAACCCCTTGGCGGCCCGTGAGATCAGCCAGCCACCTGCCTGAGGAACGGGATCAGCGCTTCCATTGCGCGGTCGTTGAAGCCGCCCTCCGGAATCACCAGGTCCGCATACGCCTTGGTGGGCTCCACGAACTCGTAGTGTCCCGGCCTGACCACCTTCACGTACTGCTCGATAACTGAATCCACCGTGCGGCCGCGCTCGCTTATGTCGCGTTTGAGCCGGCGGATGAACCGGATGTCGTCCGGCGTGTCTACGTAGAGCTTGAGATCAATCAGGTCCCGGATGCGTTTGTCGAAGAAAATCATGATCCCTTCCAGGATCACCAGCCGGCGGGGCTCCACAAGCACGGTGTCATTGGTCCGCCGGTTGTGCACAAAGTCGTATTGCGGCATGCGGATGGGCGTGGCCGCCTTGAGCGCCTGGAGGTGCTCCCACAGGAGGTCGTTGTCAAAGGCGTCGGGGTGATCGAAATTGAAGCCGGTGATGAACTGGTTGGTAACGTGCTCGGCGGATCGATAGTAGTTGTCCTGCGGCACCAGGGCGTAGTCACGGACGATTTCCGTGACCCGGGTGACAATGGTTGTCTTTCCCGATCCTGAGCCCCCCGCAATGCCGACGATCCGTATCCCGTTCATGCCTGGATACCCCGATTCTTCCTGATCAGCTGCAGCCTGTCCTCCACGCTGGTCCGGCTTCTGCCGCGGTCCTCCGGCGTGTGCAGGCAATAGTCCAGCATCCGTTCAATGGAAGTTTCGGCAACATGCAGGCGCGTGTCGGAGCTCGCATAGTAGATGAGCAGCCTGCCGTCGGGATCCGCAATCGCGCCGTTGGAGAAACAGACGTTGGACACGTCACCGACCCTTTCCTCGCCGTCAGGGGCAAGGAGATACCCGCCCGGTGACGCAATGATCTTTCCCGGGTCCTCCGGATCGGCGAGGAATGCATACAGCACGTAGCGGAGCCCGGCAGCCGTGCCGCGCACGCCGTGCGCAATGTGCAGCCAGCCTTTCGGTGTCCGTATGGGAGGGGCCCCTGCCCCGTTCTTCACTTCCTTGATCGTGTGATATGCCCTGGCATCAAGAAGCGTTTCCTTCATGACGCGCGCGCGGGTCATGTCCGCGGCCAGCCCCCAGCAGATTCCGCCGCCGGATCCTGTTTCGATGAAGCCGTCCTGGGGCCGGGTGTACAGGAGGTACTCTCCGTGAACGAACTGGGGGTGAAGAGCCACGTTGCGCTGCTGAGGTGAGGGGGTCACGAGGTCAGGCAGCCTTTCCCAGGACACGAGGTCACGGGTGCGGACAATGCCCGCTGACGCCACGGCACGGGAGCTGTCCCCGCGCGGCGCCTCGGGGTCCTTGCGTTCCGTGCAGAAGATCCCGTAGATCCACCCGTCCTCGTGCTGCGTCAGGCGCATGTCGTACACGTTCACGTCGGGATCCGTCGTTTCGGTAAGAAGGACGGGCTGCGGGTCGAAACGAAAACCGTCCACCCCCGAGGCGCCGCGCACAACGGCGAAAAAGCTTTTGCGGTCGGCGCCCTCCACCCTGCAGACCAGGCAGTATGCGTCATTCAGCGTGATGGCCCCTGCATTGAACACGGCATTCACCGGCAGTCTTTCGATGAACAGCGGGTTTGTGACCGGGTCCAGGTCATAGCGCCAATCCAGCGGCACATGATCCGCGGTCAGGACGGGAAAGCGGTAGCGCGTGAATATGCCGTTTCCCGGCAGGACCGGTTCATTCTTTCTTTTCCCCAGGGCGGCGCACGCCTTTTCCAGCCCGGCCTTGCGCTCCGCAAAAATGCGGTTCATCACAGATGGACGCCCCTTTCTCCTCCGTGCGCGAGCCGGCTCATGATCTGCATGCACGCCCGCCCGTTGTGGTAGCTGGCCTTCCAGGCGCCTCCCTTGTACCTGTCCGGCAGAAGCGCCCCCTCCGGGTGCGTCACACCCCAGAACCATTCGCCGTGCACGCGGTCTATAAGGAAGGCCTTCACGTAACTCCAGATCTCTGACGCGCGACGCAGGTAGGCGGGATCACCGGAGAGCTCCGCGGCATTGACCATGCCGACGATCCCTTCGGCCTGCACCCACCAGATCCGATCCGTATCGACCCTGCCCTCTTTCAGCTC
>Ga0265338_10008257_pt1 | contig 12676 bp, 12 predicted proteins | sample 42126metaG_FD_193579 | JGI IMG/M metagenome (GOLD analysis project Ga0265338, IMG submission 193579) | Rhizosphere microbial communities from Carex aquatilis grown in University of Washington, Seatle, WA, United States - 4-21-26 metaG | ecosystem: Host-associated > Plants > Roots > Rhizosphere... | reverse complement strand
AGCGGTCCGAGTGGGGGGGTAGTTTGCGAATTGGCGGACCACACGCAGCCCCCACTCCCTGACCCTCCTCCCTCTCAGGGAGAGGGAAGGCGAGACCGTGCAGCGTTGGCCTTACGTATCCAGTCCGAGATAGAACTGGCGGATGAGGTCGTTGTTGTTGAGTTCGTCGGCCGAGCTGCCTTCGAAGGCGATCTTGCCGTGCACGATCACGTAGCCGCGGTCGGCGATGCGCACCGCCTGCACGAAGTTCTGCTCCGCCATCAAGACCGTCAGATGGTAGTGATCCTTCAGCCGCTTGATCGCATCGATGGTGCGGCTGACCAGCAGCGGCGAGAGCCCGACCGAGGGCTCGTCGATGAGCAGGATGCGCGGCGAGAGCATCAGCGCGCGCGCCAGCGCCAGCATCTGCTGCTCGCCGCCGCTCATCGAGCCGGCGAGCTGGTTCTTGCGCTCGGCCAGCCGCGGGAAGATTTCGAAGCAGAATTCGAGGTTCGGCTTGATCTGCGCGCGCGCCTTGCGGCGGCTGGCGCCGAGCAGCAGGTTCTCTTCCACCGTCTGCCGCGGGAACAGACGCCGGCCTTCCGGCACCAGCGCGATGCCGAGGTCAACGATATGCTCTGTGCTCTTGCCGACGAGGTCGTGGGTCTCGCCGTCGATGACGGCGGTGATGCTGCCCTTCTGCGGGCGCACCATGCCCATCATGCACTTCATCAGCGTCGACTTGCCGTTGCCGTTGGTGCCGAGCAGCACGACTGTCTCGCCGCCGGCGGCGCGGACCGAGACGTTCTCCAGCACGCGCACGGCGCCGTAGGCGGCGTCGATGCCATCGACGGTGATGCTGTTGTCGTTATGTGCCAAGGTAGGCTCCCACGACGTCCTTATCCTTGATCACGTCGTCCGGCGCGCCGTCGGCGATCTTCTTGCCGGAGACCAGCACGGCGAGCCGCTGCGAGAACGCCATCACCGCGCGCATGATGTGCTCGATCATGATGATGGTGATGCCGCGCTCGTTGAGGCGGATCAGCAGCTTGACGATGTCCTCGACCTCGGAATGCGACAGGCCGGCCATCGCTTCGTCGGCGATCAGGAGTTTCGGCTCGGCGGCCACCGCGCGCGCGAGTTCGAGCTTGCGCATCTCGACCTGCGTGAGGTCACGCGGATTGTGCCGCGCCTTGCCGTCGAGCGCGACCAGCGCGAGCAGTTCCATGCAGCGATCGTCGATCTCGGCCGCCGACAGATGATGCCCGGAACGCGCCGCCACGGTATAGATCAACGGCACGCGGATGTTCTCGGCAACCGTCATGCTCATGAACGGGCGCGGCAGTTGGAAGCTGCGCGCCAGCCCGAGACGCGTGCGCTCATGGGCGGCGAAGCCGTCGATCTTCTCGCCGGCGAAGGTCACGCTGCCGTCCTCGTTATGCAGCGTGCCGCAGATACAATTGACCAACGTGCTCTTGCCGGAGCCGTTCGGTCCGATGAGGCCGAGCCGTTCGCCTTCGGCGACGGCAAGGTCGATCGAATCGAGCGCGACGAAGCCGCCGAAGCGCTTGCCGACGCGCTCTACCTGGAGGAGCGGCGCATTCATGGCTTGCTCCGCTTGCCGAACCAACCCTGCCACAGCCCGAGAATGCCGTTCGGCGCGGCGACCACGAAGCCGACCAGCAGCAGACCGACGATCAGCAGGCCGACCGCAGAGGAAATCGTGACGGTCGCGACCTGCTGCATCGTTCCGAGCAGCACGGCGCCAATCAACGGTCCGGCCCAGGACGTGGTGCCGCCGATCAATGGCATGGCGATCGTGTTCACGGCGTAGCCAAGATCGAACACCGAGCCCGGCTCCGTGTAGCCGATGTAGAAGGGAAAGGGTGCGCCGGCCATGCCCATCAGCGCGCCGGAGATGACCGTTGCGACCAGCTTGAGCTTCAGGGTCGGTACGCCGCAGGCTTCCGCCGCCAGTTCGTCGTCCCGGATGGTGGCGAAGCCGACCCCGAGCCTCGATCGCTCGATCAGCCGTGCAGTGGTGAGCGCGATGATCGTCATGAGCAGCATCAGAATGAAGAGGTATTGGATATAAGGCCCGATCACCGGCACGGTATTGGGCGGAATGACGTAGGCCCCGCGCGAGCCGCCGACGAAGGACCAGTTCACGACCAGCGTCTGCAGCACGATGGCGAGCGCCAGCGTCGCGATCGCGAAATAGACGCCGCGCAGCCGTAGTGTCAGATAGCCGGTACCGAGGCCGACGAGGCCCGCCATGATGCCGGCGATGACGATGATGATGGGCACCGGAAGCGGAAAGATCGCCTGCGCCACCGGCAGGATCGACGCCGGGAAGATGTCCTCGGGCGATTGCCCGATCGTGTAGAGAAACACGCTGGTATAGGCGCCGATGGCGAAGAAGCCCGCAGAGCCGAAGTTCACGTAGCCGCAGTAGCCGCCGAGAATATTCCAGGCGGTCGACAGGATGATGAACTGCAGCACCGTGTAACCGGCGAAGAACAGGTAGTCGTTGCCGAAGAAGCGAAGCCCCAGATAGAACAGGGTGGCGAGAACGAGCTGAATAAGAACAAAAACGGGCGTTCGCACGGGTCAGCGTCCCAATAGGCCGGAGGGACGCACGGCGAGCGTGAGCAGCAGAATGCCGAACGATACCGCCGGCGCCCACGAGGGCCCGTAGAAGGTCGAGGTGATGCTCTCGATGACGCCGAGCAGAAGAGCGGCGATCAGCGTTCCCGGCAGGCTTCCCAGTCCGCCGAGGACGCAGATCGCGAAGATGCGACCGATATAGTCGCGGCCGACCGACGGGATCACCGGCTGGATGATAATGAGGCAGGCGCCGGCGAGCGAGGCGGTGGCGATGGAGATGCCGAAGGCGATGCGCTTGATGCGGGTCGGATCAACGGCCATCAGCCGCAGCGCCAGCGGGTCCTGCGAGACCGCCATCACGGCGCGGCCGATAAAGGTGCGGCCAAGGAAGATCTGCAGCCCCGCGAACATGATCAGCGATGTCACGCAGGGCACCAGCATGCGGTACGGGAATTCGAGCGGACCCAGCCGCAGGCTCGCGCCGATATAGGAAGCATCGACCGAGCGGTAGTCGACGCCGAACACCAGCACCAGGACCACCTCGGTCACGAACAATAGGCCGAAGAAGAAGGCCAGTCCGCGCAGCGAATCCTGGCCACGCTTCTCGAAGGAAACATAGAAGATCTGATAGATGCCCGCGCCAAGCAGGTAGAAGGCTGGCAGCGCGACGATGCTGACGACGATCGGATCGACGCCGAAGTTGGCATTGACGATGTAGGCGATGTAGGAGCCAAGAATGATGAAGGCCGGATGCGCGATGTTCACCACGTCGAGCATGCCAAATGAGATCGAAATGCCGACGGTCACCGCGGCGTAAAAACCGCCGAGGAGAAGCCCGGCGATGATTGCATTCAACAGAAGACTGAAGTCCATGCCCGTCCTCAGGTCTCGCGCCCGTGCCCGGGTGCATGCAGAGAACCGGCGCGGCGCACCGTCATCGATGGCGCTGGCGGCGTGGCCGACATTGTCCCCTCGTTCGTCCCGTCACGTTTCTTATAGGCGCTGTTGCGCTCGTTCTTTGCCCGCCGCTGCGCGGAGCGCCGGGCGGTTATCCCGTCGCGGCCTGGGCCGCGGCAGGGGGTGCAGTTTGCACCGAATTTTGCCGGCTTGGCTAGCCAAATTGATCGGGCGTCAAACCAATCCCGCGGCAACGGGCCGCACGCCGGCGCAACCGGCGCGCGTCGTTGGCAGTCCCGTATCGCGATTAGGCCGCGGCCGCCTGCGGCTTCACACCCGCCGGCAATGTCATCGGCTTGTTGGCGCTGTCCTTGAACTCGACCGTCATGAAGATCATGTCGCGGTCGCCGAGATTCTCCAGATCGTGCACCTTGAACTCGCCGGCGCCGTAGGTCTCGTGCCGCGTCTCGCCCACCTGGTAGGTGTACTCGACCGTCGTGCCGTCATGCACGTGCTGGCGGCCGCGTCCGCCGCTCACCGCCGTCCAGAAATAGTCCAGCACGTGGCGGTGAAAGCCGATGCGCTCGCCGGGCGCGAGCTTGATCATCCACACGCGGGTGCGTTCGTTCTCGGAAAGCAGCATCGAGCCAACGCAGGGGTTCGGGTTCTTCGCCTCGCGTTCGAATTCCGCGGCGATATCGGCCGGCCACTGCGACTTCTCTTTTTTCTCAACCGCCTTGTCGAGCATTGTCAAAGCCATGGGAGTCCTCCAGTGCTATTGAGTGTCATATATAGGATAATTCCGCGATCGAAAAGATTGAGGAACGTCAATTGCCGGGACCTTCTGGGATGCGCGCCGTCGTCATTGGCGGCTCGATGAGTGGGCTGCTCAGCGCCCTGCTGTTGCGCAGGGCGGGGTGGGACGTCGACGTCTACGAGCGGGTGGACAGCGAATTGTCCGGTCGCGGCGCGGGAATCGTGGCGCAGCAGGAACTCATCGGACGGTTGCGTAATATTGGCCTCGCGACCGACGACCTCGGCGTGCACATCACCACCCGCAAGATTCTCGACGCGCAGGGGCGGCTGACGCATCAGTACGAGTGCCCCCAGGTGCTCACGGCGTGGGAGCGCGTGTACCGGCTGCTGCGCGATGCTTTTCCGCGGGAACATTATCACCGTGGGCACGGCCTCGCCGGATTTGAGCAGGACGAGAACAAGGTTGTCGCCCGCTTCTCGAATGGGAAAAAAATCTCCGCCGACATGTTGGTGGGCGCAGACGGCATCCGTTCGACCGTGCGGCAACAATGCCTGCCACACGTGTTGCCGCAATATGCGGGCTACAGCGCCTGGCGGGCGCTCATCGCCGAAAGTGCGTTTCCGCCGGCCATGCACCGAGAGCTGTTCGAGTACATGTCGTTCGGCCTGCCGCCGGGCGAACAGTTCCTCGGCTATCCGGTGGCCGGTCCGGACAACGATCTGCGTCCGGGGCATCGGCGCTTCAACGTCGTATGGTATCGGCCGGCGGAGGAGAAGACCAAGCTGCAATGGCTTCTCACCGACGAGAGCGGCGTCACGCATGCAATCTCGATCCCGCCGCCGCTGATCCGCCGCGAGACCATCGCCGAAATGCGCGCCGATGCCGAGCGGCTGCTGGCGCCGCAATTCCGCCAAATCGTGCGGCTGATCGCCGAGCCGATCCTGCAGCCGATCTACGATCTGGAGTCGCCGCAGATGGCGTTCGGCCGCGTAGCGATCGTCGGCGATGCGGCTTTCGTGGCGCGGCCGCATGTCGCAGCCGGCGTGTCGAAGGCGGCGGACGACGCCGCCGCTTTGGTCGAGGGCTTGCGCGCCGAAGGCGATGTCGCCGCCGGTCTCAGGCGCTTCGCGGCGGCGCGGCTCGACGAAAATTACCGCATCATCGAACGCGCGCGCCATCTCGGCGCTTATCTGCAGGCGACGCGCACCGAAGCGGAGCAGGCGCGCGCCGGCCGTCATGCGACCGACGACGCGGTGCTGTCGGAAACCGCGGTGCTGGATTTCCTGTACGCGTAGCGTTTGTCCCTCTCCCCGCGTGCGGGGAGAGGGACACCTTCACATCCCCAGCAGCTTCTTCGCGTTGCCTCCGCACAGCGCCGCGCGGGTCGCATCGTCGAAGCTGGCGACCGAATTGACGTGGCCGATCGGATCGTTCTCCAGCATGTCAAAGGGATAGTCGGTGCCCAGCACGATGCGGTCGGCGCCGTAGGTCTTCACCAGCGCCTCGAGCTGATGCGGCGTAAAGACGATCGTATCGAAATAGACGTTTCGGTGCAGGTACGTCGTCGGCGGATTCGGCAGGCTGCCGTGCGCGTCCGACCGCGCACCCCAGGCATGGTCGATGCGTCCCGAATAGGCGCCGAGATAGCCGCCGCCGTGTGCCGCGAGAACACGGAGCCCGGGATGACGTTCGAACACGCCGTCAAAGATCAGGTAGTGCAGCGCCATCGTCGTGTCGAGCGGATTGCCGATCACGTTGTTGAAGTAAAAGCGCCCGAAACGCTGCGGCTGGGTGAAGCCGGTCGGATGGATGAACACCAGCGCGTCGAGCTCCTCGGCCTTCTTCCAGAACGGCGCGAAGGCCGGATCGGACAGTTCCTTGCCGTTGACGTTGGTGAGAATCTCGACGCCCTTGAAGCCGAGCTGCTTCATGCCGCGCTCGAGCTCTTTGGCTGCCTCGTTGCCGTCCTGCATGGGAACGCCGCCGAGCGCAACCAGCCGGTTCTTGTGCTTGCCGACGTATTCGGCGATGCCGTCGTTGAGCGCGCGCGCCGCCTGCACGCCGACCTCGAGAGGCAGGTGATAATAGATCTGCGGCGGCGCCGGGCAGATGAGCTGCATGTCGACGCCCATCTCGTCCATCGCGGCAAAGCGCTCGTCGGTCGTGCTCATGCGTGTGCGGACGTCGGCCGCCTGCTTGGCCATCAGGGCCTGGGTCTCCGGGGTGGAGGTCGCAACCAGCGGATCGGTGGAATTCTTGAGATGCGGCGCGACGATTTCGGTCACGCGCGGCACCGTGACATGGGCGTGCATGTCGATGGTGACGCTCTTCGGCCGCTGCGTGCGACCCGGCTTGCCGTGCGTGCGCGCCGCCGTGTCGGCGTATTTGTTCCAGATGTCGGTCATTGCATGCCTCGTTGAATGCACGGGCGCCGCCTTGGCAGGCGCCGGCGTCGTTGAAACCTTCAAAAGACTCCGAGATGCTGCCGCAGGACGGCGTCGTCCTGCCTGAGTGCGGCCGGCGTGGAGACCACCGCGACCTGGCCGGTGTTGAGCAGCACGATGTCGTCGGCGACGTCGAACACCAGTGTCGGATTCTGCTCGACCAGCACGATCGACAGCCCGCTCTGCTTGAGCTTGCGGATCGTCTCCATGACCTCGTGCACGATCTGCGGCGCCAGACCCTCGGACGGCTCGTCCATCAGCAGCACGCGCGGATTACCCATGAGCGCGCGGCCGATTGCCAGCATCTGCTGCTCGCCGCCGGAGAGATGCGCGGCCATCTGTGTCGTGCGTTCCCTCAGCCGCGGAAACATGGCGAACACGGTGTCGAGCGTCCACGGCGCGTGCGCGCTGTTGCGCGGCTCGCGCGCGGCGACGATGAGGTTCTCGCGCACGCTGAGGCTCTTGAAAATGCGCCGGCCCTGCGGCACCAGCGCCACGCCGCAGGCGGCGATGTTCTCCGGCGAGCGGCCGGCGACCTCCTCGCCGAACACGGTGACCTTGCCGCGCCGCGGCGCCAAAAGGCCCATCGCCACGTTCATGCAGGTCGACTTGCCGGCACCGTTGCGGCCGAGCAGGCCGAGCATGCGCGCCTCGCCGAGCTCGAACGAGACGTCCTGCAGCACGTGGCTGTCGCCGTAATAGGCGTCGATGTGCTCGAGACGGAGCGCGCTAGTGGCCAAGATAGACCTCCCGCGTGCGCGGATCGTTGACGACGTCGCTGCGCGTGCCCTCGACGATCACCTCGCCGAAGTGCAGAAGCGTGATGCGCTCAGCGAATTCGAGCGCCACGTCCATGTTGTGCTCGATCATGATCATCGTGACGTCGCGCGGGATCGCCATCAGGCACTGGTGCACGTCGCGGCGCTCGTCGATCGAGAGCCCGGCGAACGGCTCGTCGAGCAGCAGCACCTTCGGCTTCTGCGCCAGCGCCATGGCGATCTCGACGCGGCGGCGTTCGCCGTAGGAGGTCTGCGCCAGCGGTCGCTCGGCAATCTTGTCGAGTCCGACCTGCTTCAGCGCCGCGCGCGCGTCCTCGACGATATGGCCCTGCCGCTTCATGTCGATGAACGGATTCCACCGCAGCGGCGAGAGACCAAGCAACGCCAGGGACACATTGTGGAGAATCGTATCGTTCGGAAACAGCGTGATGATCTGGTAGGTTCGGGCCAATCCGAGATGCGGTCTACGGCGGCTAGGCACCGACGTGATGTCTTTACCCAAAAGCTGAATCGAGCCGGCATCGGGCGAGATCTCGCCGGTGATCAGGTTGAACAGCGTGGTCTTTCCGGCTCCGTTTGGGCCGATGATAAGCCGCCGCTCGCCGGGCTCGATGTTCAGATTGACGCCGCGCGTGACGTGCAGGCCGCCGAAGGATTTGCGCAGCTCGGAGACAACGAGGGCGGTCATGGCGAGGGCTCCGTCACGCCGGTTTGCGCGGACTTATCCTCGCTTCGTGACGAGAACATGAGGCGCCACAGCCGCACGCTGCCGGGCACGAGTCCTTCCGGCATGAAGATGACGATTGCGACAAAGATGGCGCCGAGCAGGAAGTTCCATCGCGTGATGTAAGCGCTGACGACGTTCTTCACGATCACGACAAGGGCGGCGCCGACGGCCGGTCCGAACAGCGTGCTGGCGCCGCCGGCTATGACCATCAGCAACACCTCGGCCGACGCAGTCAGTGCCACGGTCTGCGGACTCATGAACTGATTGTAATAAACGAACAGGATGGCCGCCGCCGTCGTCAACAGACCCGAGAACATGGTCGCCCAGAAGCGAATGGCCCAGACGTGATATCCGAGGGCATTCATTCTACGCGCCTGATCGCGCGTGCCCTTGAGCGCCGCACCCATCGGAGAGCGGACGAATATCGCCACGGCGGCGATCGAGATCAGGAAGACGATCAGCGTCGTGTAATAGAACGCCGTCGGGGAGCTGAGCGCAATTCCGAACGGGGCCGGTCGCCCGTGGAGACTCACGCCATTGTCTCCGTTGGTCACGCTGATCCAACGGTAGGCCAGACCCCAGGCGATCTGGCCGATGGCAAGCGTGATCATGATATAGCCGATGCCCGACGTCCTCAGCGACACCACGGCGTAGACTGCGGCTGCGAGCGCCGTAACGCCGAAGGCGGTCAGGATCGCGGCGGGATGACCGAAGCCGATCTGCAGCATGTAGCCGGTGGTGTATGCGGCTACGCCGAAGAGCGCGGCATGGCCGAGCGACACCAGCCCGGCATATCCGGCGAGAATGTTCACTCCGATCGCGAAGACGGCGTAAAACAGGATTTGGCTGGCGACGTTGAGATAATAGACGCCGGGAATCCAGTACGGCAGCGCCGCCAACAGGATGAACCCGATCGCCAGGGGAATGATTCGGTTGTTCATGGGACGAACCTGCCGAACAATCCTTGTGGCTTCAGCAGCAGCACCAGCAACATCGGCAGGAAAAGGACGAAATAGGCGAGTTCGGGCAGGAGCGCCTGTCCGAAATTATAGATAAAGCCGATGATCAGGCTGCCCAGAAACGAGCCGAGCAGGCTTCCCGAGCCGCCGATGATCACGACGACAAGCGCGAGCGGCAACATGTCCTGATCGAGGCCTGGATAGACCGACAAAATAGGCGCTCCGATGATGCCCGCGAACGCGGCCAGAGCCGCGCCCAATGCGAACACGATCGTGAAGAGCTGGGATACGCGGATGCCGACAACCCGCGCCATGTCGGCGTCGTCGACCCCGGCGCGGATCATCGCGCCGAGGCGCGTTCGATCGAGCAACAGCCACAAAGCAACCGCCACAATCGAGGCGATCACGATGATGCCGAGACGATAGAGAGGAAATGCCAGCGGTCCGACGCGGACGAAGCCGGCCAGGCTCGCCGGCGAATTGACCGAGATCGGGTCGCCGCCCCAGCCCATCAAGCACAAATCGGCGACCATGAACGACACGCCGAGGGTGACGAGAACTTGCGCCGAGGCCTGCCCGCTCAGCCGCCGCAGGAGCAGACGCTCCAGCAGGGCACCGAACAACGCGGCCAGCGCTGATGCCAGCAAAGCGGCAATCCAGAAGTTGAGCTTCAGCCCCAGGAGATCGTTCGTGAAGGTCGCGCCGAAATAGGCGCCCAGCATGAACAGCGAACCGTGCGTCAGGTTCGGAATGCGCATGAGCCCGAAAATCAGAGAAAAGCCAGAGGCGAGCAGGAACAGAAGCCCGCCGAATGTGATGCTGTTGACCGTCAGCACCAGCCAGAACGACATGCGCGAATTCCTTGCTCGCGGGGATAAAGAAACGCGGGCGTCGCGATGCGGCGCCCGCGTTGAAGCGCTATTCGATCAGCACTTCCCGAGCGGAGGATAGTTGCGCGAGTAGACCGGGTGGGCGAGATATTCCTTCTCCGGCCAGGTCCAGAACTGGCTGACGTTCTCGTAGGTCTTGATCGTCTTGTTCCAGAGCTTCAGCCCGTACTTGGCGCCTTCCTTGCCCAGGCGACGGACGTAGAAGTTGCCGACGACATTGCCGAAGTGATCGAACTTGACCGGACCGCGCGGACTGTCGCTCAGCGTCGCACTCCGCATGGCATTGAGGAATTTCTCGCGGTCGCTGCTGTCCCCGCCGGTGGCCTTGAGGCCGGCGGCGACGACCTCGCAGTTCGTGTACAGGCCGGCCGCGTAGAAGCCCGGCACGGTATTGAAGTTCTTCCTCATTCCATCGACGAAACGCTGGTTGCCGTCGGATTCCAGGTCAAGCGTGTAGGGGCAGCAGCTCACGAGTCCGAGGGCGTCTTCGCCGAAGCTCGTCAGCAGTGCATCGTCGCCGCCGGTCTCGCCGGTGACTACCGGATATTTGAGGCCGGCACTGGCGTATTGCTTCATGAAGCGTATCGGATTTGAGCCCGCGAATCCCTGACATACGACGTCGCAGTCGGTGATCTGGGCGAGGTAAGGCGTGTAATCGGGCGTCACGATCGGCGGCCAGAGCTTTTTGCTGACGCAGCCGCCGTCCTTCTGGAAGGACGCCTGGAAGCCGCCCATCTGCTCGTAACCGAAGGCGAAATCCTCGACGACGGTCACGGCCCGCTTGAGTTTCATTTCAGTGGCCGCATAGTGGCCCATCGGGTGCATCGCCTGCGACGAGGTAGCGGACGCGCGAACGAGGAACGGATTGGCATGCCGCTGGGTCAGATCATCGGCGGCTGCGAGGCTGAGCGTCGGCATCTTCTGCTGCCGGATGTAGTCGTTGATCGCGTACAACTCGAAAGCGGCGAGCGGGCCGAGAATGACGTCGACCTTGTTGCGCTCCACGAGCTCCTGCGCCTTCGTCTTGGCGCCGGCAGGGTTGCCGCCGGTGTCGGCGGAAATGAATTCCACCGGACGGTCACCCATCTTGTTGTTGTTGAGCTTCAGATAGGTCTGGACGCCCTGTTCCATCTGAATGCCGCCCTGCGCGAGCGGGCCGGTCTTGACGGTGAGCAGGCCGAGCTTGAACGGCTTGGCCTGTGCGATCGCCGGCTTCGGAAAATTAAGTGCGGCTGCGGCGACACCGGCGGCCGTACCCGCCATCATCGTACGACGTGATATCTTGCGAGACATTGGCAGTCCTCCCTGAGCGCCCTCGAGCGGGGCATTTTTTGAGCAGCCTTCGTGCGGCCGTTGAACCAGCCGTCCGCCGCGGCCGCTCGCGCAGGTAAAGCGACATCGTCGCCGTACCCGCCGGGCGGGCCGAGCCCGGGCCATCATCCGTCAAGCACTCGTGCGATGTAAAGCCCGATGCGCGGGTCGTTGCGTCGCACACTTACCGTGCCACGGGGCACCTCAGCGGCCCGGTCCGGATGCACACGTATGATTTGCGTTTATCGACGCTTCCTCTTGGCGGCTGCCTGCTTTTTCGGCGGAATAATCGGCAGGAGGACATGGGGCGCCCTGGCGGCGCTGAAATGCAGGGTCGTCGTTCCGTCGAACAGCGCCTTCGGGCGGTCGCGGGGGTCGTCGTGCAGGAACGGGCCGCAGCCCGTCAGCTCGTTCTTGAAATTGGACAGCTTGCCGCCCGAGCCGCCGCCATAGACGTAATCCTTGCCGCGCACCGACAGGGCGATGCGGTAGCCGGCCGGGACCACGATCGAGGTCGGCCATATCTCGATATCAAGTTCTACCGTTTGGCCTTTCTTCAGCGGCTGCTTCTCGTCGTGGGTGTGATAGGGGCGCCAGGGGGTCGACAGTTTCCTGTCGAGCTTGCGGTGCGATGCGCGCAGCCAGCCCTGCGCGACCGGCGTGTGCGGATCGATGGCGCCCTGGAAAACGATTTCCTTCATGTCGCCGGTGAAGACGCGCAGCACGATGAAGAAGTCCGCATCCGCTGTCGACGACGAGGCGAACAGCTTCAGCGCCGACGGCCCGGTGATCTCGGTCTCCTGCGTGACCGGCGGCGTCAGGAAGGTGAGCCCGTCGCCCATGGCAGCGAAATTCAGCTTGCCGTTGCCCGACGGTTTCTTCGTCGTCAGCGCCATCGCCTTCGGATCGAGATAGAACTTCGTCCATTTCGTCCGCTTGAGCGGCCACTCGTTTTCGGCACGGCCGACGAATGTCTCGCCGGGATGGCGCACCTGCAGGTAGACCTTCGGCTGCTTCGACCAGCCGGTGTCCTTGCCGTGCAGGAAGGTGTCGAAGAACTTGAGCTGCTGCTTGCGGCCGTAGTCGGTATAGAAATGCGTCCAGTGCTCGATGCCGTGCGCCTCGAGCCATTTCTGCTTCGAGGCGGCGCGCGCGAAGCCTTCGAAGTTGCCGCGCGGATGCAGCCCCTGGCCGCCCCAGTTGGCGGCCGAGAAGATCGGCACCGTCACCTTCGACCACACCGGCGAGCGGTCGCGGTGATATTGGTCGTCGAGCGGATGCGCGGCGATCTCGGCGCCGAAGTCGGCGCGATTCTTCCTGAGTTCC
>Ga0265338_10008256_pt1 | contig 12677 bp, 11 predicted proteins | sample 42126metaG_FD_193579 | JGI IMG/M metagenome (GOLD analysis project Ga0265338, IMG submission 193579) | Rhizosphere microbial communities from Carex aquatilis grown in University of Washington, Seatle, WA, United States - 4-21-26 metaG | ecosystem: Host-associated > Plants > Roots > Rhizosphere... | reverse complement strand
AAACGATTCCATAACGATTATATTTTAGACAAGCTTTTTATGTAAGATACTGATTATTTCGGCACATACATTAGTTGGGTTTTTATCATCATTATCAAGAACTAATGCGGCTTGTAAGTAATATTTTTCTCTTGTTTCAAGTGTTGTATTAATGTAACTGACTAATTCCTCATCCGTTTTATCTTTTATTAATGGACGAAAGTCTTTCGCTTTTTGAAGCCGATTAACTAAAGTGGAAGTCGATAATTTTAGATAAATGCTTAATCCGGTCTCATTCATTAGGCTCATGTTATTGTGAAAGCAAGCGGCACCTCCTCCGGTAGAAATAACCACGTTCTCTAACATAGACACTTCTAAAAGCATGTTGTGTTCTAATTCTCTAAATCCATCTTCTCCTTTTTCAGCAAAAATGTCAGTAATTTTTTTTACAACCCTCTTTTCAATATAGTGGTCTAAATCAATAAAAGAATAACCAAGCTCTTGAGCTAAAAGACTTCCTATCGTTGTTTTACCGGAGCCCATAAAGCCAATAAGAAAAATTCGTTTCATATAAAGAAGTTAGTAATGACAATTCAACAAAGGTAGCATTAATACTCAAAAAATATACAGAGAAAAACCCAGAAATCTATGTTCTACAAAACAAAAAGGAGAAATAGAAACATTTTTAAGTTCTTAATCATGTGGTTTTTATATATCATTTTACTATTTTTGACGGAAATTAAATAATATATAATCCGTAATATATAATATAGCATGTCTTGGAAAGATTATTTTTATTTTACTGCAAGTCAGCGTAGAGCATTGATTTTTCTCATATCATTGGTTCTGATTTTATTCATAATAAACAGCTCTTATTCCTATTTTGAAAACAAGAACAAGGCTATTGAAGTTAAAGATACAGCCTTCTTAGCCGAAGTAATTCGTTTTAAATCTTCCCTCAAGGAAACTAAAACTAACTACAATTACAACTCTGCTTATCCTAACCGGTACAATTATTATCCAAAAAATTGGATTGAGAAAGTGTCAGCTGTTCTATTTCCATTTAATCCCAATACGCTTGATTCTGTCGGATTTGTTAAACTTGGTTTGAAACCTTTTATGGCACGCAATATTTTGCGATATCGAGCCAAAGGAGGTAAGTTTCGTTCTGTTGAGGCTTTTTCTAAAGTGTACGGACTATCAGATGAGCAGTTTGCAACATTGAAACCCTATATCCAAATTCCACCGGAAGAGAAACCCGTTTATGCTAAAAAGGAACAGCCAGCCGTAATGGTAGAACTGAATGCTGCCGACACCTCTCAACTAAAACTCTTGCATGGAATAGGTTCTGTTATTGCTAAGCGTATAGTGGCATATCGAAATAAACTTGGCGGATTTGCTTCTGCTAATCAAATTAAAGAGGTGTGGGGTATTTCACCTGAGCTGGCACAACAAATCATGCCTTTTATTACTGCGGATGCTTCGCAATTAAAGAAAATTCCTATTAACAAATCAAGCATAGACCGCCTTCGTAATCATCCATATATGAATTTTTACCGAGCCAAGGCTATTTATGAATATCGAAAAGATAAAGGCAAAATTAAATCCATTCAAGAATGTAAAAGTATTGACGATGAATCTTTAACCCCTGAATTCTGGACTAAAATGGAACCTTATTTGGAGTTTTAATTACCTTTTTGTTAAAATTTTGTGGTTTAATAAATGTATGAATTACAATATATTTTTTTTTTGTCCATATATTTTTTAATTTAGTGCCCTGTTAATTTTTAAAAATCTATATAAAATGAGTTCAAAACATCAAAGTCCACAGGTGAAATTTTATTCCGGAGAAGAAATTCCGTTAGAATTACACAAAGTTCGTATCGTTCAAAAACTTAATTTAGTGCCTATCGAAAGACGATTGGAAGCATTAAATGAAGGTGGTTTCAACACTTTTCAATTAACCACATTGGATGTGTTTTTAGATATGTTAACCGATAGCGGTACCAACGCTATGAGTGATAACCAACTTTCGGCTATGATGCAGGCGGATGACGCTTATGCCGGTTCGCAAAGTTTTATCCGATTGCAAAAGGCGGTACTGGATGTGTTGAATACAAAATACTTGTTGCCGGTTCACCAAGGTCGTGCGGCTGAAAATATTTTAGGCGTGGCTTATGTAAAGAAAACCAGCTTGGTGCCGATGAATTATCACTTTACAACTGCTATGGCTCACATCACTGAAAATGGTGGTCGTATTGCAGAGTTGTTATATCCTGAAGCCTATGTAATTAATTCAGATCATCCTTTTAAAGGAAATATGAATATCGAAGCATTGGACGAAATTATCAAAAGAACGGGTAAGGAACACATTCCTTATGTGCGTATGGAGGCTTCGACTAACCTTATCGGCGGACAACCGTTCTCTATCCAAAACTTGCGTGATGTGCGTGCTATTTGCGACAAATATGAAATTCGTTTGGTACTTGATGCAAGTTTAGTTGGTGAAAATGCTTACTTGGTAAAACAACGCGAAGAAGAATTTAAGGATAAATCTATGGCTGAGATTCTTCATACCATGACCGGTTTGGCGGATTTAGTATATTTCTCTGCTCGCAAATTAAGTTCTTCCCGTGGTGGTGGTATTTGTACCAATAATTTGAAAATCTATCATGAACTGGAAGCCCTTGTACCATTATATGAAGGATTCACTACTTATGGAGGAATTTCAACCAGAGAAATTGAAGCAATGGCTGTAGGTTTGTATGAGACCTTAGACGAAACCATGATTTCTCAAAGTCCTTCGTTTATTAAATACTTAGTAAATGAATCTAAGAAAAAAGGTATTCCGATGATTACACCTGCCGGTGTATTGGGTGCACATGTGGATGCTATGGATTTCTGTTCGCATATTCCTCAAACCGAATATCCTGCCGGTGCATTAGCAGCAGCGTTCTTCTTAGTATCGGGTGTGCGTGGTATGGAGCGTGGCTCTGTATCAAACCAACGCGATGAAGAGGGCAACGAAACTTATGCTGATATGGAATTGCTTCGTTTGGCAGTGCCTCGCCGTGTGTTTACATTGTCGCAAATTAGCTATGTAATCGACCGCTTGTCTTGGTTGTATGATAACCGCGAATTGATTGGTGGTCTTAAGTTTACTTACGAACCTCCGGTACTTCGTTTCTTTATGGGTAAATTGGCTCCAACCAGTGACTGGCCACAGAAACTGATGGCTAAATTCCGTAAAGACTTTGGCAATAGCTTATAATCACAACTTTCCTTACATAAAGAATAGCGCTTGGCATATTTTGCCAGGCGCTTTTTTGTTAATTATATTTTATATATTTGTGTATGAGCAATTTTCATCTAAAACAATAAAATTATGATAACAAAAACTTTATTAATCATTGGATGCCTAGTTCTGGCCTGTGTGGTTTATAAATTGGCATCATTAGTTTATGTGTATATCCGACCTTCTTCCTTAAAGAAATACCTTCAAAAGGATGCATATGCTTTTGTAACCGGAGCTAGTGATGGCATTGGCAAAGCTTTGGCGGTGCAACTTGCCGGCAAAGGGTTTAATGTGATTTTGCATGGACGGAATTTAGAGAAATTAAATGCTGTAAGTGCTGAAATTAAACAGGCCTGTCCGGAGAGAACGGTGCTTATCTTCGTGCATGATGGCAGTAAAAACACGCCACTTGATATTAGCGCATTTACAAGTCTTTCCATTAAGGTGTTGGTAAATAATGTAGGTGTTGGACCAATTAAAGAACTGGGGAAATTTACGGCAAACGAAATTGAAGAAACCATACAATTGAACTGCATCTTTCCTTCTCTTATTACACGTGCCTTGCTACCTTATTTCTCCGAGTCGACGCTTATCTTAAATGTATCGTCTTATGCAGGCATGACGCCGCCTCCATTTTTGAGTGTGTATGCGGCCACTAAAGCCTTTAATAATGCCTTCTCCAATTCGCTATCGCGCGAAATGGAAAATGTAGAAGTGATTTCATTGATTACGGGTAGTGTGCATACGGGTTCTAACCGTAAACCAATTACTTTTTCGCGACCAAGTGCGGAGACTTACGCTAAGAGTGTGCTCTCCATTGTGGGCTGTGGGCGTAAAAGCGTGATGCCTTATTGGCCGCATGCCTTGCAATCGGTATTCGTTTCTTTATTACCCGAGCGGGTGGTAGATACTGTGATTAAGAGTGCTATGGAGAAGGAAATGGAATAATCGCACATGCATCTCTCAGCAGCGAGAATGCATCTGGCAGCATCGCAACTCGAAATGGCGAGACCGCAACTCAATCTGACAGCTTCGCAATACAAATATATGTTAACGCAATTGAGTCTGACGGCATCGCAACTTGTTTTGACTCGACCGCAATCGCATCTGACCTTATCGCAATAGACACTGTTGTTATCGCAATGCGTTGTGACAGCACCGCAATAGACATTGACGACATCGCAATTCAATTTGTCGGCTTCGCAATACAAAAATATGTTAACGCAATTGAGTCTGACGGCATCGCAACTTGTTCTGACTCGACCGCAATCGCATCTGACCTTATCGCAATAGACACTGTTGTTATCGCAATGCGTTGTGACAGCACCGCAATAGACATTGACGACATCGCAATTCAATTTGTCGGTTTCGCAATACAAAAATATGTTAACGCAATTGAGTCTGATGGCATCGCAACTTGTTCTGTCGTGAGCGCAATCGCATCTTACCTTATCACAATTTGCATTGTTGCTATCGCAATGCGTTCTGACGGCACCGCAATAGACATTGACGGCATCGCAATGCAATCTGACGCCTTCGCAATAGACTTTGTTCTGACCGCAATGCTTTCTGCAAGGGTTTCAATGGGGCTAACCATCTAATAGTATAAATCTGTAGCAAGAAATTTTCGCTTTTGGATATATTTTATACATTTGTGTTGAAAAATATAACTTCATTATGAAAAGAAAAATAATAGTTGCTATCTGTATTTTAATATTTTTTCCATTAGGATTATACATTGGTGCATTTCATAAGCTTCCCCTTGCTACAACAGCAAGTGAGTTCGGTGAATTTGGATCATTTATAGCAGGGATTTGTGGTTTAATTGCTGCTGTTGCATCAGTATTTGCGGTTATACATGCAATAAAAGCTTTTAAAAGACAAAATAAGCAGTTTGATAGGCAGTCTTTTGAAAATTCATTTTTTAATTTGATATCAAATTTTAATCAAAGAATAAGTTCTTTGAGCCGGGACAAAAAGAATGGTAGTGCAGTGTTTGATTTAATATTGACTGATTTTAAAATAAAAACTGATGGCTATTTGAGTCAATTGGAAATTCATTCTCTAAAAGTTGTAGATTTGGTTAACAAAACATACAAAAATGAGTTTTCAGTACTTTTGTTATCTTTTAAGACAATTACAGAATATATTGATAAAAGCCAGATGCCAGAAAATGTAAAACTACAATTTATGTTGATATTTTATTCAAACATGACACTAGCTGAAGTTGAACTGTTACATCGACTTGTTAAAGTAGTAGATTATATCAAACCCGTGTTTGATAAATATCCTAATAAGTTGTTTGACTAGAATAAAAAAGGGGGATAACTGAATTTGGTTATCGACTTTTCTCGTTTTAGTTAGATCTATTTCTCATTAATCATATCGATTTTCCTTCCAGTTGCGCGGAGGCATCCACATTGAAGGTGCCTTGGGTGGTGATTTCTTCACCTTCTTCTTATTTCTAGAGAGAAATATATTTGGAGAAAATTTCAATAATCTTTATCTTTGAGAAAATAATAATTTAAGAGTATGAGTACTGCTGAATTAAAATATATTATCAACGAGCGTCTTTCGCATATTGAAGATAGTTCGTTTTTAAAGGCCTTGAAAACAATTATTGAAACCAAGGCTTCCGAAAGCGTTTATAATTTGAGCGATTATCAAAAAAACCGAATTGAGTCAGCTCGTAAACAGCTAAAAAATAAGGAGACAATTTCCCATGAAGAAGTTCAAAAAGAAATTGACTTATGGCTAAGTTCAAAATAGAATGGTCGCCCGAAGCTAAAGGGGACTTGATGGATGTGTTGGAATTTTACATTAACCGAAATGGTTCTGCCACTTACAGCAAAAAGCTACATGCTAAGATTGGCAAAAGCGTAAAGCATATAGCTAAAAATCCAAAACTAGGTATTCAAACAAATTATCATTCTGTACGCTCTTTAATCACAGATGAATACCAAATTATTTATGAAATATTTGACCAAGTTATTTTGATAGTTATGCTTTGGGATTGCAGAAGAAATCCCGAAGACAAAATTATTGAAACGAGGATAAAGTGATAAAAATTAATTTAAAAAGGACGATAACCAACACAGTTATCGTCCTTCTCTTTTACATAAATTCTAATTATTTCTCATTCATCATACTCGGTTTTCCTTCCAATTGCGCTGCAGCATCCACATTGAAGGTGCCTTGGGTAATGATTTCTTCGCCTTCTTTTAATCCGCTTTGTACGATGTAGCCATTGCCTACTTGGGCACCGAGTTCTATTTCGCGTAGTTTAAACACGGGCTCGGTGGAGTTGGGTTGTTTTACATACACGATGGAGCGTTTGCCTGTCCATAGCACGGCGGAGCTTGGTATGATGATGGCATTGGGTATATTGTTGAGTTTCGATTGGGCAATGGCTGTCGCAAACATTTCGGGTTTGAGTTGGCCGCCGGTGTTGTTTATTTCCACTCGTACTTTAGCGGTGCGTGTAGTAGGGTCAATTACCGGGTCAATAAAGGAGATATTGCTCGAGAAAGTTTTGCCCGCAATGGCTTCCACGGTAAAGGATAATTTATCGCCTTTCTTCAAGAACATCAAATCACTTTCGTAGGCATCGAACACTACCCACACTTGCGAGAGGTTGGCAATGTCGAATAGCACCGAGCCTTGGTTGATGTAATCGCCGCTGTTCACGCGCTTGGTGATTACAATGCCGCCGCTACTGGCTGTGATCGGGAAATTATTTTTCACTACACCCGATTTTTCGATGGCTGCAATTTGTCCGTTACCCAATTTCCATTGACGTAATTTATCTTTGGCGGCTTCGTAAATTTCGGGTTGATCGATCTTGCTTTTAGCAGCTTCCAACAATTCTTGTTGAGCGGTAATTAATTCCGGCGAATAGACGATGGCGATGGTTTGTCCTTTGCTTACGGTTTGTCCGGTAGTGTTTAGCATTAATTGTTCAATGCGCCCAGAGATTTGCGCCGTTATTGTTTGAGCCATTTGCTCGTTGGCTTGCACCTTGCCGTAAAGACGAATTTCCTTCACGGGTTTTTGTTTGCCCACCACGGAAGTCAACACATTAGCCAATTGCATGGCTTCTTTGCTTAACTTAATAGCATCGGGATCGATGGCTGCCGTGTTGTTCGTTTTGAGTGGAATTAAGTCCATGCCACAAATGGGGCATTTGCCCGGTTTGTTCATTCTTATTTGAGGATGCATGGAGCAAGTCCAGATGGTGTTTTTGTCTTGTTCGGTGGGTGCTTTTTTCGCTTCCGTTTTAGTGGAGGAATGAAAGAACAACCAGCCTAGGAACAGCCCGACTAATATTAGGAGGGCGTATTTTAGGTTTTTGTTTTGGGATATTGGTTTCATGTTGTTTGAATTGTTACCCCCAACCCCCTGAAGGGGGCTTTGGTGTTGTGAGTACTTATGTTTTTATTCTATTTAATACTACCCCTAAATCCCCTGAAGGGGACTTTGGCGTTGTGCTAAGTTTTGTTATTTTGTAGAAACATTTTCTTTAATGCAAATCCATGTATTATAAATTTGATTTGGATTCTCCCAAGTCCCCTTCAGGGGATTTAGGGGTTCTTACACAATAATCGTTTCAACCACGCTACGGCGATATTATAATCTGCTACGGCTTCTTCTTTTTTCAGTTCGTAATCCAAGGATTGACGGCTTACGGTAAGCACATCATTGAGTCCGTTGGACGAACCGGTGGCGAAGCTTTTGAGCAAGAGACTTTGTGTTTGCTCAGACAGTTTGAATTGCTTGTCGTAGAGTTCCATTCTGCGTTTGGCATCCTGAAAAGCTTCTAAGGCTTGGTAATATTCCGTTTTCAAACTGTTGTTGGTTGCTACATAAGCTTGATTGTTGGCTGTTTTGTCCCAATCGGCTTCGGCTTGCATGGCCTTGTATTTTTTACGATAAATAGGTAGTGTTACCGTGGCCATCGGCATAATCATATCGTTGCCGTTCATGTCTGAGTTAAACATAGGATTATCGCTTTTGCCGATTATAGAATAATTCACGCCCAAGCCAATCATGGGATAACCCATTTTTGTTACCATTCGTTTGCGTGCTTCGATGGATTGTTTCTCGTAATTCAACATTGTCAACATCGGGTTTTTGGTAAACAAACTATCCGTAATCAAAGGTGCTTCGAAGAGTGGCGTTTCTAATTTTTCGGGAATAAACACAGGCGTTTCCGAAGCTCTGTTTAAGTAGCTGTTAAACGCCGCCGTAGCCGTCCGCTTTTGATTATCAAGCAAAGCGATGTTGTTTTCGAGTTCGCCAATTTCTAGTTGGATGCGGTATAAATCCGCTAAACCAGAACCACCCGAAGGCGTTGGCATAGTGTTCATACTAGAACTTGCGCTTGGTGTTGAGGCTGCATTACTACTTCCTCCGCCCATGCTATTCATATCCGAGGAATTACCTGCATTGCTTGAATTTGAACTCGGTATTGGTGCTGTTGATACGCTGTAAGTTCCTTTTACCGGAGATTTGAAACGCACTAAGGCCAAGCGTTCTACTGTGTGTAGAATGTCTAAGTTCTTTTTGGCAATACGGCTGTTTTGGTCAATCTTATATAGACCGTACCACGACTGCTGTATATTGTAAAACAGTTGTGCTTTGGTGTCCTGCATGGTTTCGTAATGGGCTTTTGCCATCATACTCATTTCGTCTTTAGCGGCTTTGAGCGTGCCAAACCACGGGAACATTTGCATCAACTTAATGTCTGCATATTGATTGCCACTTACTAGCTCCATCGGACTAAGAAATACACCTACACTCAATTCAGGGTCGGGCAAGCTACCAACTTGCGGCACCTTTTGCAATGCCGCTTGGTATTCGCTATATTTCTGCATTAATGCCGGATTATTCTTAGCGGCTATAGAAAGATAGCTTGCTAAGCTGTCCGTTTGCGTCATGCCATTTAGACTAAAACCTAACAGCAGAAGCGTTATTATATGTCTTATTTTGTTTTTCATTTTAGATTCTTCATTCATAATTCTTTATTCTTCATTCTCTTCACTTCCCATTCCCGCCACATAGCCTGAAATATCGGCACCACGAAAATAGTCATGCTCTGAATTACCATACCACCAAAAGTTGGGATTGCCATTGGTACCATAATATCTGCACCTTTTCCGGTGGAAGTGAGCACGGGTAAAAGTGCAATCACTGCTACTGCCGTGGTCATCATTGCCGGACGAACCCGTTTGCGACCTGCAGCTACGACAGCTTCACGTACTTCGAGTACTGTTTTCGGATGACGGTCTTCAAACACTTGGTGAATATAGGTTCCCATAATCACACCGTCGTTGGTGGCAATACCAAAGAGGGCAATAAAGCCCACCCAGACCGCGACACTCAGGTTGATGGTATGCATTTGGAAGAGATCTCGCATATTGACGCTTGCCATGTTGAAGTTCAAGAACCAATCTTGACCATATAACCAGAGCATGATAAATCCTCCGGCAAAAGCTACAAATACGCCCGAGAAATGAATAAGCGATGCCGTCACAGTTTTGAATTGGAAATACAACAACAAGAATATCAAGATTAAGCTGATTGGAATTACGATGGATAAGCGTTTGGTAGCACGAATTTCTTGCTCGTAGTTTCCTGCAAACTTATAGGTAACCCCTTCCGGCAACTTGAGTTTTCCTGCTTTGATTTTCTCATCTAATACCTTAGAAGCTTCTTGTACCACATCTACTTCGGCCTTGTTTTCTTGTTTGTCGAAAATAACATAACCCACGGGGAAAGTATTTTCACTACGAATCATTTGTGCTCCTTTGGCATAATCAATGTCGGCAATTTCGCTTAACGGAACTTGTGTGCCATTCAAAGAAGGAATCAAGATGTTTTTCAAAACATCGGGATTGTCGCGCAATTCACGGGCATAACGTACCCGTAGCGGAAAGCGTTCCCGGCCTTCCACTGAATTGCCCAACGACATACCACCTACTGCGACTTGCAATACTTCTTGCACATCGGCGACCGTCATACCATAGCGAGCCATGGCTTCACGGTTAAGCTTAATTTCCAAGTACGGCGCACTTACGGAACGGTCATAGAAAACGGAACTTCCTTTTACCGATGGAACTTCTTTCAAAGCTTGTTCGAACAATAATCCTGCTTTTTCGATGGATGCTAAATCGGGACCATATACTTTTAATCCCATAGGAGCACGCATACCGGTTGAAAGCATCACCAAGCGTGTTTCAATCGGTTGTAGTTTCGGTGCGGAAGTTAAGCCAGGTAAGTTCGTTACTTTTACTATTTCATTCCAAATATCGTTTGGCTTTTTGATTTCAGGGCGCCATTGACGGAAGTATTCACCATGATTATCGGCTATCAAACTGTCCTTTGGAATTACCCGAAAATATTCCTTTTCAGGATTGTAGGTTTTGCCATTTTTCAATACAAAGGCATCGTCGCTGTTGGTTTTGAAACGCATCCTTTGTCCGTTTTCATCCAAGAGATATTCTGGACGATAGTTGATGGTATTTTCAAACATTTGCACCGGGGCGGGGTCGAGGGCGGAATTTACCCGTCCCCATTTGCCTACGGCCATATCCACTTCGGGAATGGTAGCGAGGCGTTTGTCCAGTGTTTTAATGTATTCCAAATTCTTCTCTATGCCGGTATGTGGCATACTGGTTGGCATCAACAGGAACGAACCTTCATTCAAGGATGGCATAAATTCTTTGCCTATGCCGGGAAATACAGAGTTCAAGCCTTTCCAAGGCGAAGTTTGGCGGAAGCTTGTCCAACCGATTTTCTCCATCCCATCGCCTACGAAACCGAATATCTTTTCATTACCTAACCACACAAGGATACCAAATAATAACGTGAATGCAGGCAGCAATAAGAATTTGGCTTTATGCTCCAAACCCCAACGCAAGATTGGTTCGTAGAAATGAATTACGGTTAAAACAAGACACAACACAACACCAACCAATCCTGTTACAAAAAAGAAATTAACCAGCGTGCTATTATGTGCACCCAGCGGTAACCATTCGATGGTAAGGTAATAAACTGCTACTAAGAGGGCAATGCCGATGTTAATGTAAGTGGGGAATTCTTTTCGTTTTTCCGGCCATTTGAAGTCTAATAGATTATTCGCGGCAACGGCAATCAACGCCAAGGCCATCCATGTTTGCCAAAAGATAATTGCAAACACGGCAACGCCAATTAAGCTGTAATTTACTATTTTGCGAATTCTCTTTGTATCTATTTTGATGGAAAAAACTAAGTAAGCTAAAGTTGGCAAAACAACCATGCCTAATAAGAAAGAGGAACATAAGGCAAATGTCTTGGTGAATGCCAAGGGTTGAAAGAGCTTTCCTTCCGCTGCTTCCATGGCAAACACGGGCAAGAAACTCACTATGGTAGTTGCCAAAGCTGTAACTACGGCGGCACGCACTTCGGTCGTGGCCAAGTAAATCAAGTCAAATAACTTTTTGCCTTTGGCGTTGTTGTTTTCGGGCATTTCCAGATGCCGGATGATATTCTCCACATCTACAATTCCAATATCTACCATTACTCCAATGGCAATAGCGATACCGGACAAAGCAACAATATTAGCTTCCACTCCAAAGAATTTCATCAGGATAAAAGTCATTAATACACCTATTGGTAATAAAAGCGACACGATAAACGAAGCCCGCAAATTAACCACCAATACAATAATTACTATGATACTGATTAGGATTTCATGCGAAAGTGCAGATTCAAGCGTACCGATGGTTTCTTTAATCAAACCTGTGCGGTCATAAAAAGGGATAACGGTTACTTTAGAAATGCTGCCGTCGGGCAATACCTTTTGCGGCATGCCTGCTTCTAAATCTTTGATTTTATCTTTTACATTTTGAATTACTTCCAAGGGATTGGAACCATAGCGAGCAACCACTACACCGCCCACGGCTTCGGAACCTTCTTTATCCAAGCCACCACGACGAGGAGCAGGGCCAAAGTTAACCTTCGCCACATCCTTAATACGTACGGGAATATTGTTTCGTACGGTAATCACGGAACTCTCTATATCTTGGAGGTTCTTGATGTAACCGAGTCCACGAATCACATATTCCACATTGTTTAGCTCGATGGTTTCGGCACCGATGTCCAGATTGCTTTTGCGCACGGCATTCATCACATCCATGGTGGATACATTGTAAGCCTTTAAGGCTTCGGGATTCATATCTACTTGGTATTCCTTTACAAAACCTCCCACGGAAGCTACTTCCGACACGCCATCGGCTGCCGAAAGTCCATATTTCACATAGAAATCTTGCAGTGTACGAAGTTCTTCCGGATTCCATCCTCCATTCGGTTTGCCTGTTTTGGGGTCGCGACCTTCCAAGGTGTACCAGTAGATTTGTCCCAAGGC
>Ga0265338_10008255_pt1 | contig 12679 bp, 9 predicted proteins | sample 42126metaG_FD_193579 | JGI IMG/M metagenome (GOLD analysis project Ga0265338, IMG submission 193579) | Rhizosphere microbial communities from Carex aquatilis grown in University of Washington, Seatle, WA, United States - 4-21-26 metaG | ecosystem: Host-associated > Plants > Roots > Rhizosphere >... | reverse complement strand
CCGCCATCGCGGGTTGGCGTGGTTCCTGCCCATCTTGTGCACCATCGCCGGCCAGTCGGCGGCGCCGGCTCAGTGCTCTCAGGCAACGCGGCTGGCCCAAGCGTCTACTGCTCAGTCTGGCTCACCGGCTCCGGGCAGTCCGCCCGCCGTTGTTGGCGGTGAATCCTCCTCCTCGCCCAAGACACCAGACGCAGTGCGATTCGCCACCGGCAGTGCCATAACGGTGATGCAGGACACGCCGTTGCAGGTTATGAACGACATGCCCATCAGCTCGCGCACCACCAAGGAAGGCGCCCGGCTCTCCTTCACCGTAACCCGCGATGTGGTCGTCGACGGCGTCCTCGTAATTCCCTGCGGCGCAATCGTGTACGGAACCGTGGTGCAGGCAAAACAGGCCGGGCGGCTCGCTGGAGCCTCCAATCTCACTTTGCAACTGACCGCGCTCAACCTGGATGGCAGAACCTATCCGCTGTATACGCCTCCATTCAAAGTTGTTGGACAAAGCAAGACCCGCCAGACGGTGACCAAAGTTGCGGCCGGCGCAACAGTCGGGACAGTCGCAATGGATGCCCGTGTCGCCTCGTTGAATCCCAGACTTACGAAACCTGTTACAGGAGGGGAACGTGCCCTTGCCGACGGCGTGGGAGCTGGACTTGGCGCAGGCGTCGGAACTGTAATCGCCGCAAGCTCGCCGCCATCGATCGCACTGATTCCTGCGGAGTCACAGATGGAGTTCACGCTCGCGTCGCCGATTGCGGTGTATCCCGTCGATCAGCGCACGGCGGCGCGGCTTGCGCAGGGCATGCATCACGGCGGTCCCGTCCTCTACGTGCGCGGCGAAAGCCAGTAACACACCTGAGGTTCAGGGCCAACCCACGGGGCGGCGTGATCCTTCGCTCTGCCTGCTGGAGAAGGCGGGATAACCCCGGCAGCGAAGCAGGAAACAGAGCCCGGGCGCTTCCGCCCGGGCTTTTCATTCTGCCGCAACAAAAGTCACCGCACAAATGACACCGCGCTGAACTTCACACTGACATTTCGGTAACGTCAATCGCCGGTGAATTCGCACTTGCCGCTTGACAGCGTTTGCGCATTCTGGTACCCCATTGTGTGTACACCTCTGGCAAGATAATCGCTCTTTGAAACTGCAGCCCATCTCGGGAACCACGGCGGAGCTTTATTATGTTCTCGCCGCAAGCGGTTCGAATCTTTGTTATTGCACCAAGTTGCTTGTCTTGGATTTAACCTTCCCCTCCGGCTATGTTGGAAGTGTGTCCGCCGGAATCCTCGAAAACTAAACCGTCGTTTCGCCACCTATATGGGAGGATTTCTATGCAAAACATTGTCTGCCTCTGTCGGAAGTCGGCTAAACGCCGGCTGATGACCCGTTTCGTACTCCTCACCGCGGCTGCGGCCGCCCTACTGACCTTCACCTTCACCCCTGCCGGCGCGCAACAGATGCGCTCCACCAGGGCATACCTGGCGCAACCCGTGCCCAGGGCTCCAAAAATCCTGAAAAGCCACATCGTTATCCCGTCTTCGAACCAGCTGGCCACCCAGGACGTGGGCAAGAAGATGCACACCAACTACCGGCTGCTTGTACCGGACGTCGAAATACCCGCAACTTCCTATCCACCCTACAGCGGGTACCTGTATGAGACACCGGAATCGATTGCCTGCCTCTATGCGACAGTTACATACCTTTCCGGGTGCAACCCCAACAGTACGGTCAATGTACCCACGGGCGGCAGCCAGTCCATCGCCATCGTCGACGCGTTCGACAATCCGACGGTAGCCGGCGACCTGGCCTACTTCTCTGACCAGATGGGCATTCCGTTCAAGACCTCGCAGTTCCATATTGTCTACGCTGCAGGCTACCAGCCGAGTTTGGACTACTCCGGCGGGTGGGAACTCGAGGCGGCGCTGGATGTGGAGTGGGCGCATGCGATGGCGCCTAGCGCGAACATCTACCTGGTAGAGGCGGCGTCGAACTACGACACCGATCTCTTTCAGGCAGTGCAGGTAGCCACAAACCTGGTGCGCTGCGGGCTGCCCACGACCTGCACCGGCACCCCCACCGGCAAGGGGGAAGTGTCGATGAGTTGGGGCGGCTCGGAGTCATCTGGTGAGACGGCCTACGATTCCTATTTGTCGGCAGCCAACAACGTGGTCTATCTGGCAGCGGCAGGTGACGGCCCCGGAGTCATCTACCCTTCCGCTTCGCCTTACGTGATCTCAGTCGGCGGAACAGCGATCTCGCGGAGCATCTCGACGGGCAGCTTTTACACTGAGGCCATCTGGCAGGACACCGGTGGCGGCCCCAGTGCGGTTGAAGCCCTCCCCACCTACCAGACGGGGCTGGGCGGGACCAAGCGTATTACGCCCGATGTTGCAGCGGACGCGGATCCTGCAACCGGCGTCTGGGTCTATAGCAGCTTCCCTCAGGATGGATATTTCGCAGCGAGCAGCTGGTGGGTCGTCGGTGGCACCAGCGCGTCGACGCAGATCTGGGCGGGCATCCTGAACGCAGCTTCAACCGCGAACGGAGCCTTTGCAGCTTCGACCTCGGCCGAGTTGACCATGCTCTATGCCGACATGGCCGGCGCCAGCTACGCCAGCGACTTGAAGGACATCGTTACGGGTTCCTGCGGTCCTTACGACGCTTACTTTGCCGCTACAAAATACGACAAATGTACCGGAGTCGGCGTCCCCCACACCTATGCGGGCAAATAAACAGAATCAGCAGCACAACCATCCGGAGCCGGGAATTGACAATTCCCGGCTTTGGTGTTTTCGGGCCCGCCGTGCCAGTAGCCATCCAGCAGGCCCATTCGCTGTACAATCCCAATAAGCCGTACGGCGGGAGGTCGAATCCTCGCGCGTCCGGACTCGTCTAATGGATAGGCTCATATGAATTCATCCCGAGATAAAAACGATTCCCGCAAGCTGCCCATGATGCCCATACGGGAGCTTGTGATCTTCCCTTATATGATGACGCCATTTGTGGTGGGCCGTGAATCGAGCGTTCGCGCTCTGGAAGAAGCGCTCACCGGCGACCGCAAGATTTTCCTCGCCACCCAGCACGACGGCAGCGTCGACGAGCCCAAGGCCAAGGAGATCTTCCAGGTCGGCTGCATCTGCAACATCGTGCAGAGCGTCAAGATGCCCGACGGCAACATCAAAGTGCTGGTGGAGGGCGTCGAGCGCGCCAAGTCCACCGAAATCACCGACCGCGACGGCTTCTTTGTAGCTACCGTGCGCATGGGCAAATCGAATTTCGAGATGACCCCGGCCGTCGAGCAGCTCATGCAGCGTGTCACTTCCCTGTTCGAGCAGTACGTGAAGCTCCAGCAGAGCCTGAACTACGAGACCATCATTGCCAGCGTGCGCATGGACGAGCCGGCAAAGCTCTCTGACGTGATTGCGGCAAACCTCCAGCTCGGCATCGAGGAAAAGCAGGAACTGCTCAGCATCTTCGACCCCGCCGCCCGGCTGGCGCGCGTGGCCGATGTGCTCGACATTGAGATCGAGAAGCTGGACCTCGACCGCAATATCCAGTCGCGCGTCAAACGCCAGATGGAGAAGGCGCAAAAAGAGTACTACCTCAACGAGAAAATCAAAGCCATCCAGAAAGAACTGGGCCGCGGCGAGAAGAGCGAGTTCGACGAGCTGAAGAAGAAGATCGAGGCCGCCGGCATGCCCAAGGACGTGCTGGAAAAGGCCGTCCAGGAGCTGAAGAAGCTGGAAGCCATGCCGCCCATGTCGGCCGAATCCACGGTAAGCCGCAACTACATTGACTGGCTGCTGGCCGTGCCGTGGAAGAAGCGCTCCAAGGAGACTCGCTCCATCGACTACGCGGAAAAGGTGCTCAACGAGGATCACTACGGCCTGGAGAAGATCAAGGAGCGCATCCTCGAGTTCCTGGCCGTGCGCCAACTGGTGAAGAACCCGAAGGGCTCCATCCTCTGCTTCGTCGGGCCTCCCGGCGTGGGCAAAACCTCACTGGGCATGTCCATCGCCAAGTCCACGGGGCGCAAGTTCGTTCGCCTCTCCCTGGGTGGCGTGCGCGACGAGGCCGAGGTCCGCGGCCACCGCCGCACCTACATCGGGGCGCTGCCGGGGCAGATCATCCAGCACATGAAGAAGGCTGGCACCAAGAATCCGGTGTTCCTCCTGGACGAGGTAGACAAGATTTCATCGGACTTCCGCGGCGATCCGGCATCGGCGCTGCTTGAGGTCCTTGATCCGGAACAGAACACCGCTTTCCAGGATCACTATCTCGACGTGGATTACGACCTCTCGCAGGTGCTCTTTGTCGCCACGGCCAATGTGCTGCACACCGTTCCGCCGGCGCTCCAGGACCGCATGGAGGTCCTGCGCCTGCAGGGCTACACGGAGAACGAGAAGCTTGAGATCGCGCGGCAGTATCTGGTCAAGAAGCAGCGCGAGCAGACCGGCTTGAGCGAGAAGAACATTGCATTCACCAATGACGCGATCCTCGAGATCATCCGCGCCTACACCCGCGAGGCCGGCGTGCGCAATCTCGAGCGCGAAATCGGCAACGTGTGCCGCAAGGTGGCGCGCAAGGTGGTCAAGAGCGGCCTGAAGCACAAGGAAGAGATCGCCGCGGCCAACGTGGCGGAGTTCCTGGGCGTGGCCAAATTCCGCGAAAGCGAGGTCCACGAGAGGAGCGAAGTGGGCCTGGTGACAGGCCTGGCATGGACTGAGGCGGGCGGATCCATCCTCAGCACTGAAGTTCAGGTCCTCGACGGCAAGGGCAAGCTCACCATTACCGGCCAGCTCGGCGACGTGATGCAGGAGTCGGCGCAGGCCGCGCTGGCCTACATTCGCAGCAAGGCACAAATGCTTGGGCTGAGCCGCGAATTCTATCGCAACATGGACTTGCATCTGCACGTGCCTGAAGGCGCAATTCCCAAGGATGGTCCCAGCGCCGGCATTACCATGGCCACCGCTCTCGCCAGCGCCCTCGCGCGCATCCCCGTACGCCGCGATATCGCCATGACCGGTGAGATCACGCTGCGCGGCAAGGTACTGCCCATCGGCGGCCTGAAAGAAAAGCTGCTGGCGGCACTGCGCGCGGGCATCTTTGAAGTCATCCTGCCGCGCGGCAATGAGAAGGATCTCCAGGAGTTGCCGGACAACATCCGCAATGCCATGAAGCTGCACTTTGTGGATTCGATGGACGAGGTGCTGGCGCTGGCTCTCGAAGGCCCGCTCCCCAAGCCAAAGGAAGAAGAGGCCGAAGCCATCGCGGCGGTGAAGGTACCGCCGCCAGCCGACGTCGCCGGCCAGGTTGCCCGTCAATAAACAGGTGTTGTAAGCCTCCCCAGGCGGTCAGGCGCGGCTTCGCTCTGTGTCCATCCTCACAGAGCAGCACGTTTCCCTCCTGTAGACTGGCCGCGTGTTGATCGCCATCGCTTCCGATGCGTTGCGCGATGACTTCGTCCGCCTTGTGGTGGGCGAACTCATCCTCACTGCCGGTTTGGGAGCCCTGGCCCTGCACCTGATTCGCTCTCGAACCACCGACAGATCAACCGTCTACTTCGGACTCGCCGCCGCCCTATACGGACTCCGGCTCATTGTCGAGATGCAGGCGCTGCAATCGGCGTTTCCCCTGGTTCCATGGCGGGTCTTCGAGTCCGCGATCACTCTTATCATCGGGGTGCCGTTCGCCCTCTATCTGGGCAGCACGCTCGCCAGAGCTTACTTGGGTTTCACGCGAGCCGTGATCATCGTTATAGCGTTGCTCGCCCTGTTCGGAGTGATCAGGCTGATCCAGGGTGGGTGGACGAATCCGGCAATGATGTCTCCAGTCTGGGTCTTCAACGGTATCATCACCGTCGTCAGCCTGTTGGGATGGGGTTATATTGGCCTCTTTCCCAGAATTCCGATTGATCGTGAGGTCCGCGCCCTGCGCAATGGCCTGCTTGTCCTTGGCCTGTTTGTGCTCTTTCAGAATCTCTCTGTCATTGGCATACTGCCCCGGCTGGGCTATGTCGAATGGGTGGGAATGTTGTTCCTGCTGGGAACGTTCCTCTATGTGAGTGCTTCGCGCAGCCTGCGCCAGGAAGCCAATCTCATCGCCATTCGCAACGAGCTCGAGATCGCCCGTCAAATTCAGGCGGCTCTTCTCCCGCATCTGAATGAGACCCCCACCGGCCTGAAGATTCATGCTCGTTACTCTCCCGCCGGAACCGTGGCCGGCGACTTCTATGAAGTGCTCCGGGACGAACATGGAATTGGCGTCCTCATCGCGGACGTCTCTGGGCACGGCGTGCCGGCTGCTCTCACCGCGTCCATGGTTAAGGTTGCGCTGCGTGCCGAAGCGCAGTGCATGCGCAGCCCGGCCGTCGTCCTGCGCGGATTGAACCGGACTCTGAGTGAAGTCCTTCAGGGGCAGTTCATCACCGCCGCTTACGTGTATGTTGACCCCGTTGAACGCCTACTGCGCTATGCCGGCGCCGGTCACCCGCCCATTCTCATCTGGCGAGCCGCAACCGGAAAGGCGCAGGCAATCGAGGAGAATGGGCTGTTTCTGGGACCTTTTCCGCATGCAGAGTACACTGAAGTCGCAATCCCGTTCCAGCCCGACGACCGTTGCCTGCTTTATACAGACGGCGTGCTTGAGGCCGCCAATCGCAAAGGCGAGGAGTTCGGCGCTGATCGATTGCACGCCGCACTGGCAGCGCAGCGAAACGCAGATGCGGATGCAGCCTGTGGATCTTTGCTTGATGAAGTCGCAGCGTGGTTCGGCGGCAGCCCGGAAGACCAGCAGGATGACATCACGCTTGTCATGATCGAGTTTGCATCGACCCAGGAGCCGCTCTCCGTGCTGGAGCGCATCCCGGCCACAGTCGAGGCGGCACGGCGGTAATTAAGATAACGCCGCTTCGAATTGAATCACGGCCCACATCAACAACGCTCGTATCCAGCCAGGCTATTGCGCCGCTTCCGCTTCCGCCAGCCACCCACGGCGCAGCTTTTCCGTTGAAATAGTGCTCATGTACGGCTTGATGTCGAGGATCGGCGTGCCGTCAAGCATGTCCACACCGCGCACATAAAGCTTGCATCCATCGCAGCGCAGCAGTTCCACTACGCTCAGCCCAATGGGATTCGGCCGCCGCGGCGAGCGCGTTGCAAACACGCCGTGCGGGCGGTTGTCGGCAGGCCCTTTGCCCACCAGCGCAAACCCTTCCGAGCGATCGAAGACCCAAACCACAAAAAGATGCGAGAATCCCTCCACATCCTTCAGGCCCTCCTCAAACTCCGGCAGGATCTCCAGAATCCCCTCGGCGTCGTGCTTCACGCCAAGGCCCTTGGGAATGGAAGACGTCTCTTGAAAAGCCGTGCGGATAAAACCAATCGGACGCAGCGTAAACTCCATCGCTCACCTTCTCCAATGATGGTAGCTCGCGCTGCTGTATTCTGGAAGCGCTTCTGGCTCCAAACTATGACCGCAGCGCGCTACACTACGCAATTCCTGCTTTCCGCCCTGTCGGCGGAGCAATTCCCTGCCCCGACGGTCCCGGAGATCGCTTTCCTCGGCCGTTCCAACGTGGGCAAATCCAGCCTCCTGAACGCGCTGGTGGGCGAAAAGGCGGCCAAGGTTTCTTCCACGCCGGGACGCACCCGCGCCATCAATTTCTTCTCCCTGCGCGACCAGAAGCAGCACCCACAACTCGTCTTCTCCGATCTCCCCGGCTACGGCTACGCCAAAGTCTCCAAATCCATCTCGGCGGAATGGCCCAGGTTTATTGAGCCTTATCTGGCCGATCGCGAGCCGCTCAGATTGTGCGTGTGCCTCGTGGATTCCAATGTGCCGCCGCAGCCGCGCGATGCGCAACTCCTCGACTGGCTGCGCAGCGTCGATCGCGACTTCGTCGTAGTCGCCACCAAGATCGACCGGCTCAGCGGCAACCAGCGCACCCGCAATCTGGCTGCGCTGCGCCAGGGACTGAAGATTGAGGACCTTCTTCCCGTCTCCGCCAAGACCGGCGTCGGAATCAAAGAACTGTGGGCAAGGATCGAAGCGGTATAGCTTTTAGCTGTTAGCTTTCAGCTTTCAGCTTCTCAGCCGTCTCGCCATCGCACGCCAACGACCTCACGCGCCGCGCCTGCGGACCAAGATACCGCGGCGAAAGACGAATCCAGCGTCGCATTGCGTAATCCGCCTCAGGGGTCATCGCCAGCGCGCGCGCATCGAAATCCGTCGGCGCATTGGGGAATACGAAGAATTCGCGCCCATCCTGAAGCGGCGCCGGCGCAACCACACACGCGCCCTGCCTCAGAAACAACTCGACCGCGTCTTGCAGCGCAGGCGGCCGCAACACGTCAGGCGCCACGCCGCGCTCCATCATCTCCGCCTGAATAAACTCCGGCGCCCCGGCCACTCCCACAGCCACGGCGTTGCGCTTGCGAATTTCGTTCTTCAGGATGCGCAGCGCTTCACTCAATGACGTAACCAGAAAATCGATAACGCCATCGCGAATGGCCAGCCGCTGCGCCGCTGCATCCGCCGTCGCGCTCAGGCTGGCCGCACCGGAAATATTAGCGGCACGCACCAGCCGGCAGCCCTCCGCGTCCAGCTCGCCCGCCCAAACCAACTTGCCGCCAAGGCCCACGTCGACGTCAAGGTCGCGCGCCAACCCGCGGTAAAGCCGGTACACAAGCTCGATCTCGGATTTCACTTCGGAAAGGGAGGCTGTGGAGTCCATTGCTGTTCCCACAATACCGCAACCTGCGTGGCGCACAGCAGCCTGGGCCGCCCAGGTTTACCACTCGGAATACGGCCGCTGGTCGGATCCCACTTCGCTCGATCCGGAGTGGACGTTGTTGATGCCGGAGTCGGTCTGGTCAAGCGAGCTCAACGCGTCGCTGGTGTCCGTCACCCACGAGCTCGTCGACTTCGTCATCGGATCCTCGGGAATCTCGCGCAGGTATCCCTCCTGCACCAGGTCGTCCAGCGACTGCGGCGCCTTCTGCTTGTCCGCGGTGAAGGAATCGATGGCGCTGCGCATCGTAAACAGGTCTTCTTTGAGTACGGCCTCCCGCGCCTGCCGAACGTGCGACGTGAACGCTGGAACAGCGATCAGGACAAGGATGCTGATGATAGCCATGACCACCATCAGCTCGATGAGCGTGAATCCGGATTGGTTACGGCGATTGCTCAATGTCAGAATTCCTCGCAGGATCGGAAATCGGCGACCGGTCTGTCCCCTGTTCCCTGATCCCTCGTCCCTGCATTTACCACGTCGAGTACTTCGTCCCATCCAGCGCCGAACCCTCTGACTTCGAATACACATCGAAAACGCTCTGCCCGCCGTAGGAGTCCGAGTCGGGATCGTCCTGCATGGAGCGCATGCCCCATTCGGTATTGCCGGTCATCGGGTCCACGGGAATGCGGCGCAGGAAGCGGACCTTCTTGCCCTGGATGTCGACTCCCTTCACCAGCGTCTCCAGGTCAGGAGGATAGTTCTGGCTGTCCACCTTGGTCTGGATCGCGCCCTTGTCCGCGGCATCTTTATACTTGTCGATGGCGTCGCGCATCATCCATAAGTCGTAGCGCAGCTCGCGCTCCTTCTGGCGTTTAACCTGAAAACGCGCGATGGGCGCAGCGGCAGACGCCAGGATGGCAAGGATGGCCACCGTGATAATCAGCTCTACCAGCGTGAGCCCCTGCTCACCCGCTTTCCGATGTGTCAATCTGCGCAACTTCACTTCCCTGCTTATTTCACGCTGACGTTAATCGCGGAACCCTGTGCCGGAAGGGGCTTCTGGGTGCTCGATATGGCTCCCGGCTTAGTGATTGATATCGCGCTCTGTCCCGGCGCCTTGGCCTGGAAGGCCAGCATGCAAACCACTCCCGCGCCGTTCACGCCCGGCGTGCCCGGTGGCCGCGACGCATTGATCGTGATTGTGCCTGGACCGTCGTCGCGATGCACCAGCGCCGCCGCCTGCCCGTCCCGCGTCAAAAAGTCGCCGGCGCCAACGTTCACTAACTCCAGTTTGGCCGGATCGTAGGTGATCTGCAGCGGCACGCTGGAAATGTCGGTCGCATTCGAAATCACCACCGGCACCTGGAACGTGGCCCCATTGGCCACCTGGCCCGGCGGGCTCATCATCAGTTTCACGCCTTGGCCCGGCGCAACCGGTTGTACCGGCAGAGGCGCCGCAGCCTGTCCCGGCGGAGTAAACGGTTGGACCGGCGGCTTTCCTGTTGGCGGCGCGGCCTGCGGTGCCGGCGTTGCAGCCTGCGGTGGTAGCGGCGCAGCCTGCGGCGCTGGCGGCTCAGCCTGTGGTGCAGGCGGCTCAGTCTGTGGTGCTGGCGACGCATCCTGGGGTGGAGGCGGCGGGGCCTCTGCCGCGGGCGGCGTCACCGGCGGATTTGTGTCGAGGTTCGGCTGCGGCACAGGAGTCGTGGCCCCCCCAGCCGCGGCCCTCATTTGCTCCAGCGCCTCCGGCGCCGCGGCCGATGGGCTCGTCCCCGGTAGCGTGGCCTCCTGCCGCGCCTGCGGGGTCGGCATGTGCGGCGCAATCCGCTGCGTCACCACCGGCTCCACCTGGGCCGGCATCCTTGCACCTGGCCCCACCTCCGCAATCCGGCGAAGCTCCACGTTATTGCCGGTACCGGTGTCGATTGCCCGCATATTCGACCCCGAAACGTCCGGCCCGCGCACAATATGCGGCGTCATCAGGAACACAACTTCGTCGTTCGTGATCGTGTGGTCCTTTGAACCGAAAAGATACTTCAGGATCGGTATCCCGCTCAACCCCGGAATCCCGCTCCAGCTCACCTGATCCTGCTGGTCAAGAATGCCCGACAGAATGTTCACTTCTCCCTCGCGCAGCCGCACTGTCTCTTCATTGCTCTTCTGCGCGATGATCGGCTCTGTGACCCCTGAAATCGTCGTAGACCCCGCTTGCGAAGTCACTTCGATCTTCACCTTCAGCGTCACGTCGTTGTCAAAGTGCACCGTCGGCGTCACCTCGATATTCACACCGACGTCCTGGTACTGGAACTGCGTCTCCGCGGAAGGATAGCCTCCTACAGACGCCCCGCCAATTCCCGACTGGAACGACCCGGTTGCGATCGGGATCTTCTCGCCGATCTTCAGCGTCGCCTTCTGCATATCCGTGGCCCGCAGCCGCGGATTCTGCAGGATGCGCGTATTCGAGTCTGTCAGCAGCAGGTTTGCCGTAGCCGCACCCACCGTCACCGCAAAGTCGTTCGAATTAAGGTGCGCCAGGTTAAACAGCGTCGGGCTCGTGCTCGATCCCGTCGTCGTCCCCGGTGTACACGTCGTGCTCCCTGTCGGACAAGTCGTCGATGAGCTGCTCGGCGACTGAAGTTGCACGCTCACGTTCGACGGCCACTGGATGCCCAGCGTTCGCTGCCAGTTCTTGCTCACCTCCAGCACCGCAATGTCCACCACAACTTCCGGCCGCGCCTTGTCCAGATCGTTGATGATCTTCTGCGCCAGCAGCAGCTCATCCGGCGTGCCGCGCACCACCAGCGCATTCTGGCTGGCCAGCCCGTACACCTTGATCTGCATCAGCACGTTGCGCAGAGCCGTCTGGATGTCGTTCAGATCGTTCTGTTGCCAGGCATTGGCCAGGTAGAAGGTCTGCACCGCCTGCTCATCCAGCTCCGTTCGCTTCGATCGGGAGTTCTGCGCCACAAAAATCGTGTTCGGCGTAACCGGCCGCCAGAACGTATTTGAGATCACCCCAACAATGCGCAGCGCATCCAGCAGCGTTGTGTTGTTCAGGTCCACCTGGATGCGCTTGGAAACGTAATCCGGGTCAAACAGTACGTTGATCCCTGCCGCCTTGCCGATCGCCTGGTACACATTCTTCGAGTCTTCTGTGTAGTGCAGCGTCAGCGGCTCGTCTGTCACCGGCTTCAATTGCACCGGCGAACCCAGCGAATTGAGCTCCTGCTCCCGTCTGGCCTCCGCCTGCGCTGTGATCGCAACTTCCGGAGTGGCCGAGTTCTGCCGGTTCCGCAGCTCATTGATGGCCTGGACCGCAGCCTCGTCTGAGGGGTCGATCCCCTGCGCCCGCATATACTCGGTCAGCGCACCCTGGTAGTCGCCCGTCTTCTCCAGTTGCTTTCCTTTAGTCAGGTGCTGCCCCGCCGCATTCACCCGAACCCGGTCCATTGACGTCCGGTAGCGCAGGTCCTTGTGGTTCTTCAGGTCTGCCTTCTGGTAGTCGGCAAACGCAGCATCGTAGTCTCCGCGCTGCTCCGCTGCTTGCCCTTCCTTATAGAGCTTGCCGGCCGAGGGACCGCCCTTGGTTTGCTCGGCTGGCATACCCATCGAGTCGTATTGCGCCCTGAGCCGCTTTGCCAGCGGGCCGGCCAAAACCAGGATGAGCAAAAGAAGGAGGGTCAGCCGTAGGGCTCTGCCGGAGGCAGCCGCGAAACCTGCACGATTCATCGAACTCCCTGGCGTCCGGCCGGCGACTCCGCCTCCCGCTCCGTTTCCGCTAGCGGTGTGGCCGGTTCCCTCGCCTGGGACGCGATTGATGCTGGGGCACTGACCCCACCTGCATTGCCTCATTTTAGCAAAGCTCCATTGCCCCGGGCCTGTTCCCTGCCCCGGTGCTAGCATGAAGATTCAAGGATGTTTCCCGATGCCCCGCCAGTCCAGCCACACAG
>Ga0265338_10008254_pt1 | contig 12680 bp, 8 predicted proteins | sample 42126metaG_FD_193579 | JGI IMG/M metagenome (GOLD analysis project Ga0265338, IMG submission 193579) | Rhizosphere microbial communities from Carex aquatilis grown in University of Washington, Seatle, WA, United States - 4-21-26 metaG | ecosystem: Host-associated > Plants > Roots > Rhizosphere >... | reverse complement strand
TGATGTCGAAGGTGCCGCCGCCCAGGTCATAGACCAGGAACGTGGTCCCATCGGCGGTGCCGGTGACCCCGTAGGCCGCGGCAGCGGCGACCGGCTCGGACACGATCCCAATCACCTCAAGGCCGGCGATCTCGCCCGCCTTCTTCGTCGCGTCCTGCTCCAGCAGGCCGAAGTAGGCCGGCACGGTGATGACCGCCTGGCTGATAGGTCGGCACGTTTCCTCCCCGGCGCTCTTGGCCAGCGCAGCCAGAATGATCGCGGAGATGCCCGACGGCGACAGTTCTTGGCCGTAGAACGTCCGGGAGCACTCCTTGTTGCCCATCTCCCGCTTGATCAGCGAGACGACGTGGTCAGGAGGGAACCCGGCCGCCTCCTTGGCAGTCTTGCCCACGACCGTGTTGCCTGCGGTCTCGAAGTAAACCACGGACGGTGTGGTGTCGTCGCCCTCGGTGCTGCGAACGACCGTAGGGCGGCCCGTCTCGTCGATGTAAGCCACCACGGAGTAGGTAGTGCCGAGGTCAATGCCGTAGATGCCCTGCTGTGGCTCGCTCACTGCTCCTCCTTCGAGGCCGTAAAGACGATGGCTTACGCATTCTCGCCCGCCGGGCAAAGCATCCGGGCCTGGTCTCCGCAGCTCGGGATGACTGATCGCCGGAGGAGTGCTCCGATTACCCGCTTCAGCGACTGTGCCCGACTCCCGTAGGTGCCAGAGGGCCCGGCGGGCTTCTGGAGGTTGAGCCTGGCTGCCGTGGAGCCGGAAGCCAGGGCGGATCCGGTAACGCACGCCTGGCCGGGAATGCCAGTCCCGTGCCTGCTCGGGCAAACCGGGATAGCCTATCCCAGGCAGGTCCACGGACACTGGGCACCTACCGAGCATCGGTCTAAGCGGGAAGGATTTCCCTCTCAAGGCTGGGCCGTGGAAGTTGATGGCGAACTGCCTAGGAGGGGTTCCGTCGTTCTCCCGGGTTCCTGATGCCGGAGAGCTTGGCATGAGGCCGCCTGCGCCTTCCCGAGCGGTAGCCGGGGCACTGGTCAGCGCCAATATTGACTGCCGCCCGGCGCCGGACTCCGTCGCAGGGCAGGGCAGATGGTCATCATGCCAGGGATGCTTACCCAGCGCCAATCCTGAGGCAACTGCCCTGTAGTCCAGGCCGGTTCCCCTCGCCCGGAGCAATCCGGCCAGCGCCTGCCGCCTGCTGCCTGATAGCAGTGCCATGAGGAACAAGGTCTTCCCTGTTCCGGTACTAATGACTATACGGAACGCGGTGGTCTTTGGCCTGTTCGGGGACGGATATTCGTATGCATATGCTTCACCGGGATCGATCATCGCCCACAGCCGCGCCCTGAGCGCCCTGATCTCTGCCACGCTGCGGTCTAGCGAGGAGCTAACGTCAACGAGCAATATAAAGACAGGTGAGGTCATCTTGACTGATGATTCCATCCTGCTCGCCTTTCGCTCTTCGTCCTATGGCACATGGAAGGTGCCTGTTACGCTCGTCCCCGGAGCTATGACTGCAGTGAAGCTCATTGGGCTGCAGGACCGCAACCCTCATGGCGCGAACTGAACGGAATGGAACGCGGAGCAACGGAATGACCGCGCGCTGGAACACTCTGGAACGGGGGGCCAGCATAGTCTTCTGGTCATGAAGGACTGGACATTTCCAGGTAACCTTTCGGGTGCAGAAGCTGCCGACTCCGCTGCTATGCAGAATTTGTTCACAGCTTTCTTGTGGCGGGCATGCCGAGGTCAGCCGTGCCGGGGGACATTGTTCCTGGCCGTCCTGTCGAGTGCAGCCAGCTTGACCTGCTGGCCGTCCACCAGTTCCACTCGCCGCCGTGCACTTCACGACCACGGGCTGGAGGTAGTACGGCTTGTCGCGGTTCTCCCAGATGTCATTAAGGAGCCTGCGCACCTCAACCTCGCTCGCCCCACCGATAGCCTCGTTGGTAGGCGGGGACGTAGAACATCCCAGAGATATCCCCTACGAGCCGAGGCTCCAGGTGGGCCTCACGCGCTGATGCCATCACAGATGCCATGGTAATGACAGCGTTGCACGCGAAAGCCCGAACCCGGCAGAGGAAATGCCCAGATAGGGGCGGGCGGAACAGCTGGTGTCGCAGCCGTGGGTTGTATAGGTTCTCGAACGCATATTGTCCCGGCGGGCTTACATCCATGACGCGAGACACTCAGCGGCCGCATGGAGAGGTATTCGTTCCTGTTCAACGCGGCGGACTCTGGCCCAGGTAGGGTCGGTGAGTTGCAGGTAGAGCAGATGCTCCTTTGGGGTCAGTTCGGGAAGGGTCCGTCTTGGCGAGCACGGGACCGGTCTTCCCTTCTCGTCAGTCCAGGCGCCGTACTGCTCATAGGCCTCATAGGTGGCGTAGTCCATGAGCATCGTGCTGGCATTGACCCCTGCAGCACGGAGGTCGTTGACTATGCACAGCCCCTTCGCGTCGATGTCTCCCCAGTAGATGACACAGGAACACTGCCTCATCCAGGGGATGAGGGGGATGGCGCCGGGTGCCTTGGCTCCCTCCCCCTCGACGGAGATCCCCTTTGAAACTGGCGGGAAGTAAACGGCGGTGTCCTTGTTCTCGAGAATGATCACGATCTCCGGCTTGTAGGCGGGCTCGGCGTTGTCGCCGATCGTGATGCTTTCGTGGTGCCGTCCGCCGGCCGCGCGGTGCGCGGGGTCTAGGTAGGTGAAGTGCACCCGGGTCGGGCGGTGAATGAGGCCGAGGCCGTCCCTGCCGATGAGAGCCTGGATAAGGGACTGGTTGCCGTTCAGCCACTTGCCGTGAAACCCGGGCAGGGGCACCTGGCGGGGGGTGAGTCCTGCGGCACTGTTGCTGCTGAACCACCGGGCCGCCTCGAGAAGCAAAGTGAAGTCGGTGTCCGTCATGGAGTCGGCTGCGCGGATGATCCTGGTGTGGTCAGCGAGAGGAAAGTCTGCACTGGCCAAGGCCAGGCGGTGCCGCCCGCGGGCGAGCCGCTCGGGCCAGCCGTTACCGCAAATGCGGGCTGCGGTGTCAACGTCAGGAACCTCTAGGTGGCCGGGCATCGGCTGGGTGGTGCCTAGGACTATCCGTGTGTCCCACTCGATGGCTAGCTCGCGGGCTGCAGCCCATTCCTCCCAGGTGCGCGCCCAGGCGCGCGCACTTTGGAAGTCGGCTTCCAGGACTGCCCTGGGTGGTGTGCCGAGGAGGACGCGGTACGGCCAGTCTCCTGCCGCCAGGTCGGCGATGGCCAGGTGCCATCGCCTTTCCAGGCGTGACTGGATCTCCCGGATTACCTGCGGTAGGGCCTTCATGCCTGTCCAGGCTCTTGGGTGGCTCTGGTGACCGGGTGGATCCTCCGGACGTGCGAGTGCTTCTTAGCGTTCTTGGTGACCTGGTACAGCTCGTCCATGTAGGGCTCTATGCCGGTGACCTTGTCGAGAGGGGCACCGATGATCAGCTGGAAGCCGAGGGCCTGCCATGCTCGCACGGCACGGCCGGTGAACTCCGCGTCGGATTTGACGAATCCCTCGTCGAGAAAGACGGGGGCGTAGCGCGGGCGGGCGAGGTCTGCGTCGCCGAGCTGGTAGCGCAGCGCGGCGCCGACGATGAACGCGACGAGTTCCTGTGACTCGCCGCCCGACTTGCCGCCGATGCTGGTGTAGACGCTGAGCTGGCGGCCTTGGAGGTCACGGCGCTCGGCGTCGATCTCGACGTGGCGGCGGACGTCGATGAGGTACTCTCGCTGCGCCACCTTGTCGGACTTGCGGATGCGGTCGATGAAGCGCTGTAGGCGGCTGAACCGGGTCTCGATCTCCAGGCTGTCGCGAAGCTGTGTGGTGTCGGATGCTAGTGCCTTTAGTTCTCTGCGGAACTGGGCGATGTCCTTGGACTCGATACGCCGCAGGTTGATGTGGAGCCTGTCTCGGCCTGGCCCGAAGGGCAAGCGGGCTAGGATCTCGTTGACCGGGATGAGGCGCGTCTCGATCTCCTCGATGGACTCCTCATAGGCGCCGTGCAGGGCGAGGAGGTCCACGCCCGTCCAGTCGCTGACCTGACGGCTGAACTTCACCCGCCGCTCGTGCAGTCCCTCGGCTCGCAGGTGATCGAGTATCTCCCGGTAGCCGTCATAGGAGCCGATGCCAACGCCTAGGTTGGGGTGTTCCCAACGGTCTTGGAAGCGCTGGAACGCGGCGCAAAGCAGTTTTTCCTGGCTCTCGGCTTCCCTGCGTGCCCGGCTCGCCTGCTCGGCGAGGGCCTGCTTGATCCTGGGGATTGTCGTGCGGAACTCCTCAAGGCGCCACTGCTGGCTAGTCTTGTCGTACTCGGCTTGCAGCCGTGTTTCCTGCTCCGGGGCGAGAACGGCGGAGGGGTCGCCCTCCAAGCGTTGGAGAAGGGCGCTATTTGCCTCCTCGTCTTCGGTGAGCTGTCGGCGCTTTTGGTCGAGCTTCTCCTGCTCGCTTTCGGCCGCGTACATCAGACGCTCGGTGTCCTCGAGTTCCTTCTGGACCCTCGCCTCAGCTTGCTTTAGTTCCTGGAGGATGTCGCTGTTGGCGAGCAGCCGGTCCCGGATGGACGCCTGCTCGTCGATGGCGTTCTCGACGGACTGGACGTCAATCGAGGACCAGGTTGCTGCAGTTACGTGCATGTGGCCGTCGCGCTCGCGGTCCAAAGCCTCGGCCTGCTTCTCATAGCCGGTCGCGGTGCGCTGCAATTCGCCAAGGCGAGCGTCAATGACGGTGATGCGCTCGGCAATCTGGCGGAGTCGGCCCTCGTTGGAGAAACCGATGACGTGCGGCCCGCCGTGGCCTCCGTGCGCGCCGCGCTGGCCCTGCCGGGTCTGCCCGGTCACGGTCAGGCCGAGTTCGGCTGAGTCGAGGTCGGCTGCGGACTCGACGCATGTGAAGCCGAACTTCGCCGTGAGCGTGTTGGTGAGCCAGCCGATGAAGGGTCCCTGCCGGTACACGAGCCTGCCAGGCAGGCTGGCGGTATCCGGCTGCTGGTGGATGGCCTGACGGGTGGGGACTCCCTCAAAGCGCAGGCGCCTGCGCATCTCTCGCGAGTTGATCACCCGCCGCAGGCGCGGCAGCAGGTCCTGGTCGACAAGCATGGTGACCGCGAACCCGCCGAGGGCAAGCTCTGCGGCGGTCCGCCACTGCTCGAACTCGGACTGCATGTCGATCAGTTCCGCGACGAACGGCAGATCATCCCGGGTGAGGCCCATAGCCTCGGCGGCCGCAAGCCGCGCTGCATGCAGGTCCCTGGGTACCAGCCCCTGCCGCCCTGCCAGTGAGTCGTTCTCTAGCTCAAGGTCCTTGCGCTCCGCGCTGAGGGGGCTGGCGTCCCGGATGGTCTGATCGCGGAGTCCCTGGATCTCTGCCTTCCTGCCGGAAAAGCTGGACAGGAACGTCTCACTGTCCCGGCGCAGAGCGTCAAACTCCTCTGGCGTCGTTGGATGCCGCTGTAGCGCCTCGGTCCGCGCGTCGAACTTCGCCCGTTCCTGCCGCGTGGCCGTCAGGTCCCCCCCGAGCCTTTCTATTGCCCGTTCTGCAGCTTCCAGCGCATCGCCACCGTTGAGACGCTGCTGTTCCTTCAAGTCCGAGATTCTGGCCTTCAACCCGGTGCGCTTGGTGCGCGCGACTGACGCCTTCTCCTCTTGGACCGTGTGTTCTGCGCGGTTCTCGCTGACCGCCTTCTGGAGCAGGGTCGCTGCGGCGCGGCACTGCCAGAGTTCGAACGGGGTGGCTGTCCCTGGAGGCGAGCCGATCCGGAAGGTGTCAATCAGTTCCGCCTCGGTGATGGCAGTCGTCATTGCCAGGTGGATGCCAGGGATGCCCTGGAGGACCTCGACCTGCTGCTCGGCTGTCTTCATGATCGTGTACGAGGCGTGGATGTCGTCGAAGTGCTCCACCGCGCGGTCGGCGGCAGCGAAGGTCCGCGGCTTCTCGAGCACCATGTCCTTGTAGAGGCCGTCGACGGTGACGAATTGACGTCCCCCCTGGATGCGGGCGAGGAGCTTGAGTGCCTTAGTTCCGTCTCCGTTGGCGCCGATCGCGAGCCGAGTGTGGAGGGTGGCGGCGAATGCCTCATAGGTGGACTCGAAGGAAAGTCCCGGGTACCTGGACTCCATGAGGCGCTGCGGGAACTGCTGGGCGGCGAATTCGGCGAGCTGGGAGATGTCGAGTGCGTCCTTGATCGTGGCAAGCTTCTTCACGACGTCGCCGAAGGCCTGGGCGCTGACTGGAGCATAGTACAGGCGCAGCGCGGTGAAACGCTCGCCCTCGTCGTCCCGCCAGGTCATCGCGATCCCCGACCAGGTTGCGGCGTCACTGCCCCGCAAGACGTCATCGCGAAGGCGGCCCGTTCCCGATTCCCGGCTGGCATCGGTCTTGCCGCGCATGTACGACAGGATGCTGCGCTGCTCGGCTCCCCGTGCCCGTCCCGTGACGTTGTCGTTGGACGCGCCGTTGAACGGCGTGTTGCTGTCCATCACCAGCGCGATGTACGCATCGAGCAGCGTTGACTTGCCGGTGCCGCTCGCGCCGGTGAGCAACGTCGCCGTGTCGGCGAAGTCGACCCAGTGGTGTCCCTCGAAGCCGCCCCAGTTCACTAGTTGCATCGACTCCGCTAGCCACTGCTGCGCTCGCCCGGGCGCGCTGCCAACGGACTGTGTCAGCATGCCTTGCTCGGTAACCGTCATGACCAGCCCGCTTCCCCCGTCATCATGTCCTCGCCATCCGCAGGCGCTCCAGGAGGGCCTCCGTTCTGGCGGGCGAGGGATTCGGCCAGTTCCTGAAGCTTGCCGACGGGCAGCAGCACCTCGATGATCGGCGAGATCCGGTACCGTCCCCGTTCTGCTGTTTCCAGCAGAATCTCGCTCTTCGCTAGTGCCTCAACGGCGCGCTGGGCGGCCCGCTCTGCGTCCACGTGGTTGGTCGTGTTTGCCGGCCAGTAGTTCGCGGCCTCCTCGATGAGCTCGCGGCCGTCCACGAAGACCGCCTCCTCGCCGGCGCTGGTGGCGCTGCGGAACACTCCGCGTAGGTGGACCATGAGCACGGTTTGCTCCCGGCTGTAGGGGAGGTTGTGGAGCAGTGTCGGGAACGTGCCGCCGCCGTCCGGTATCGCCTGCCGCTTGTAGGCAACGTCGTAGTTTCGGTCCACGACGAGATGGAGGAACATGTCGTTAAGCCGGCTCTCTAGCGGAACCCGGTTCTCCATTAGCACGCGCCATACGTCCGCGTCTCGTTCCGCAGATACGTAACGTCTCTTCAGGATGACGACCAGCGCCCGGCGTACCTCAGGCGCCAGCTGTCCGCAGTCGCCTTCGAACAGGCAGGTCCCGTTCTCCTCCGCCAGGCCAGGATCGTCCCACTCCTGGCTGTCGCTCATCACGGCGGACATGGCGTCTTCACTCATGGTGTCCCGTCCAGGCTTGCGGTCTCGATCGCGTCCAGCTGCTCGTATGTGAAAAGGGTCTGTGTCGTGGTAAACGAGCGCTTGCTTCTGTCGGGGCGCACGGCCTCGAACAGATCGGGTTCGCCGCAGTCGCGGGGATCTGGTGCCTCAGCCGCGGCGGCAAGGTGGAGGAGGCCGAATATCTCCACGGGCCTTTTGAGGTCATCGTCCGCCGCCGCGAAGATCTCGCCTGCAGAGATGGTTTTCCTCTCTTGTAGGGCAAGGGCCAACAACTCGCGGAAGGCGCTGAGATTCGGCCCGCCTTGCCTTCGCAGTTCCTCCAGTGAGGTGGCTGCTGCGGCGTCGGCCTCTGTGTCAGTCAGCGGGGGCGGTGGAATATGGTCATCGGGGTTGTAGAACCGCTGTTTGAGGTGGGCTACCCCGAGTGATGGCAGGTCCAGGTCGATATCCGCCCGTGATCGGGGGCCTGATGATGTCATCCACGTGGCCAGCTCCGACCTGCACCGCTGAAGGGCCTCGTCCAGTTCCCGCTCGCGCAGCGCGTTGTGGCGCACAATGTGCGCGCGCAGTGTCGCCGACAGGCGCCTTCGCTGCTCCTGCACGACGCCTATCCCGTGGCGAACCGCGATCACGGTATCTCGGAAGTCTCGGGCCTCGGCCGGGGTCACGGCAACAGAGAACGGGTGCTCCAGGATCGTGTTGAGGTCGTCCCGCAGTTCTCTCAGCAGCCGGTCATCGCGGAGCAGTTCCACGGCACCGATGAACGCCCGGCCTTCGGCGGACTCCGTCATGAGATCTGAGGACCTCTCCAGGTACAGGTCGAGGACCTGGCCCGCGCGCCGGTCCTCTGCCCGGAATTCGCCGGCAATCACCCGCTGGATCGCCTTTACCGCCTCCGAGACGCGCAGGAAATCCGCCGGCAGTTGCGCGATCAGATCACGCAGGTTCAGGTACTCCTCTAGGATCCGGTCGTCTGAGGCGACCTCGATCTCCCCGCCGCCTACGATCCGCTCGCGTTCTGCCGACAGCCGCTGGATCTGTTCATCTAGGCGCCGAATTCGTTCTCCCCGGTCCGGGTTGGCGTCGTTCGCGCAGCGCCGGGCCGCTTCGAGAATTGTCCTGATTCGTGACTGGCTGAACATCGAGCGGTCGCCCGAGAGCCGTTTCACGTAGTCGATCGCCTCTTGGGCGTGAGAGGTCAGGGCGTACTCTTCTTGGTGTTCCTCGTTCGCCGACAGCACCAGCCACTGGTCACTGACCCAGCGGCGGCACAGCACCCGCGGCAAGTCGTCTGGGACGTCCTCACCAACCGCAGCCAGCTCTGACAGGTACGTCCTGACCTGCGCGTGAAGCTGTTCAGCCGCGATCGGGTCCTGATTCCGAGAGAACGAGGACATCAAGACAGCCAGGACAACGGGCCCCCACTTCCGTCGGCTCAGCAGTGCCAGCGTTGGCCGATCAAACGCGTCCCGGATCTGCGCCAGGCGTCCGGTGATGTCGCTCACTGTCCCCGGCCCTTCCGCGCACTGCGCACCCTGGCGGACAGTCGGGAATCACCCTGGCGAAGTTGGTCCGGATGCCTGCCTTCGACAAATCCCATTGGCGCCCCGCTGAAGAGTTCACGTTTCCACAAGGACGTTACCGTTCGCCCCTGACATTTCCGGCGCTTGACGAAAAGCGTCGCGTGCCTGAAATATGCACACTTATTTGCAGTTGTTTATCCGTAGGTCGTATGTGCAAGAGAATGTCGCCAGAGACAGGTGAGGTTTACCTCTGGTCCCGCCATTAGTTGCGGAGATCAACGGGAGTCGCCGCCGCACCCGGGCAGTGGTTCATGCACGCACTTTGTGTTCGGAGAGGTGGGCGAGCAGCGACTGGTTGGCCTCCCAGCCGTCTGGGAACTTAGCGCGCACGCCGGGGCGGACTGGTTCGTTGGGCGGGTAGGCATCGAGTAGTTCGGCGATGCCCGCTCGTGCGACGACGATGCACGCGTGCCGGTGCCGGGACGCCAGGACACACAAGCGTCCTGCCTCAAGATGGAATGCTGTCGCGTCATGCCTCCCGGAGAGTGGGTGGAGGATGATGGTGACTTCGTACTCGGCGCCCTGGAGGCGATTGGCAGTGTCGACCCGGACCTGCGCCGCGATGCCGGGGGCACTCCGGGCCAGCGCCTGGCGGACCTGGTCGGCCTGGTCGCGGTGGGTAACGCCAATCGCGATGTCGGTCGGCCCGACCTGCTTACCGCCGGGGTTGCGCTCGCAGGTGGCGACTGCGCCGCGGGAGATCAGCCTCGCCGCGAGGGCGGCTGCTGCGTCGGCTGCCTCGGCGTCGGTGCGGACAGTGTGCCGCGCGGGCAACTCGTACTGTGCCCATCCCGTCCGGGCGGCGGTATCGAGCGTCGCGTCGACGGCGCCGCGCATTCCGGCCGCGGTGAACTCGAGGCGGCGCGTGCCGTGTTCAGTTCCGGCACGGAAACTGGAGAACGGGTAGAAGGCGTTGGAGATGATGCCTGCTGCCGACGCGGGCAGGCGCCAGGAGACCGGGAGACGGTGGAGCGGCAGGCCGGGGTTGTACGCCTGCATGACGGTTATCGCGTTCTGCGTGGGGTCATGGGGCAGCCCGATCCAGCGCGGGCTTTCGATGACCGAGAACGGGTCCAGTTGCCCGGGGTCGCCGACGAACAGGCCCCGCTCGAACCGGTCGGCAACGAGCAGGAGCATGTCCGAGCGCATCTGGTAGGCCTCGTCGAGGATGGCCCAGGGCCAGGTCCCGTCTCTGACGGTTGCCCACTTTGCCGCGGTGGCGATGATCACGGCGGCGGCCGTCAGCCGGTCGGTCTTGTCGGAGACCTGGACGCCGGGCAGGGCGCGCACGGCGGGCGGGACGTTGTAGTCCGTTCCCGTCAGCCTTCCCAGCGGGAGCTGCGGGTCGCTTTCGGCGAGCCTTGCGGTCAGGTCGTTTACCTGGTTGTTGGTCTGCGCGACGATGATGCAGCGCTCCCCGGCGCTGGCCAGGCTGGTCGCCGCCCTGACGACGAGCGTGCTCTTCCCGGCGCCGGGCGGGGAGTCGACGATGATGCCGCGCTGGCCGGGCGTGCTCATGCCGGACAGGACGGCAGCTGATACCCTCTCGGCTTCGGCGGCGGGCGAGCCCTCGTTCGGTGTGGTCACGGGCGCAGCTCCTGCGTCAGCCCTGTGGCCGGCCGGGGCGGGGGTCCACCGTGGGTCCAAGGGGTCTGGTCGGCAGTCGGGAACGGCCGCGGGGCCCAGTAGCCGGGGTCGATCGTGCAGCTGACCTGCTCGCCGACCAGGGGCACGGCGTCCGGTGCTGGCCTGGCGACCGTGCCCATGCCGGCGGCCACCTCCAGGATGACGTCGGCTGAGTCGCCGGAGCGTGTCACCTCCGCGATGGTGGCCTTCAGCTTGGGGTACGACGGGCAGGCCAGCGTCTGCTCGGTCCCGATGCGGACCGGGTCCGCGGTCCGGACTGTGAACCTGGGCCGCAGTAGCAGGCGCCCCGTTCCGCTGCGCACCGTCCGCGACGGGTCGGTGGAGACTACCTGCCCGGCGAATGCTTCTCCGATGGTCCGCAGCCCGGCCAGGATGTAGGGGTCCTCCAGCGCGCGCTGGGCATCGTAGGCCGCCTGGGCGCGCTCGAGGCGCCCCAGGCGGGACGCGGCGGCCACCGCGGAGTCGCGGCGGGGCTGGGGGCGGCCGTCGTCGACAAGGTAGGTGCTGTACCTCGTGAAGAGGTCCCGGTCCTCGGCCCAGCGGCGCCCGGCGCTGGGCGCTTCGGGCAGGGCTTGCAGCAGCGCGATGGCGTTCCACGCGGCGTCCCAGGTCGGTTCAAGCTGCCCCCGGAGTGCGGACTCGATCTCGGCGGCCGCCCGCTTGATCCCGGCATCGCTGCGGGCTGTGGTGTACCTGTCATAGGTCTGGACGAGCGGCCAGAGGACTGCCTGGTCGAAGCCCGGGTCGGTGGCCGGCCCGGCCGGCGGGCACCGGAGCGGATCTTCGGCTACTAGGGCGGCCTGAAGGCCGCTCAGGCCAGGCGGCGGATCAATCCAGGCCAGCTGTGCGGCCAGGTTGGCGTCTTCGAGCGGGCTCTGCCCGGTCGCCCAGTGCTCCGCGAGGAAGCTGGTGAGATCGGCCAGCAGGGCGCTCCCGGGTTGGCTGGAGTTGTCAGCGAGGAACGTCAGCCACTTGCCGACGGCGGGCACTGCGGGGTCGACGGCGTAGGGGCCGTCAGTCGGCAGGAACCGTGCGGACCGTCCCAGCAGGCCGAGGTAGTCCCGTGAGGCCTGATTGGGAACGATGACCTGCGGAGCCTGGGCGTATCGGCGGCGCTCCGGCTGGGTCTTGTACGCGGGGACGGTCTCGGCCGACTGCTGCCGCCCGGCGATGTACTGCAGGACGGTCTGCGCCAGGCGGGTGAGGAACCGCAGCCGCAACTCGTGGTTGCGTGGCTGGAGCACCGTCAGGAGCTGTCGGCTGCCGCGTGCGGTTCCGATCATGGCGGCGACGGGGGTCGCGGGGTGCCCGGCGAGTGTCAACGGGATGATGACCAGCGGCGTGCTGGCCAGGTGGCGGTGGCGGACGCGGCTGAGCGGCACGGCCCGGTCGGCGGCGGCGGCTTGGAGGCGTGCCAGGGTAGCAAGCAAGGTCACGCTGCGCCGCCTTCCAGCGCGCGTGCAATGTCCCAGGCGTGGCGCAGCGCCTGGGAGACCTCCAGCTGGTCGGCGGACGGCTCGCGGGTCCCGGTGGCGAGGGCCAGCGCGGTGCCGATCGTTTCCAGACCGCCGAGATCGTCGCGCGCTGCCGATCCGAGGACCGAGATGGCGCCAGCGGTGCGTGCCTCGTCGCGGCAGAAGCCTGCGAGCTCGCAGGTCTTCAGGCACCGGGGCTGGTACCTGGCGTCGAGGGGCTGCAGTGCCGCGGCGAGCTCGCTGCGGGGCCGTGCCGGACTCCCGTCGGGCCCGAGTTCCAGGTCGAAGGTCAGCCCGGGCGGCAGGCCTTCGAGCAAGGTGCCGACGCGCGCGATCCGGGCCAGCTGGCGACGCAGGATGGCAACCTGCTTGCGGACGTCGAGGAAGGCTGCTGTCGCCCTCGCGGTGAAGTCTTCCGGCGTGACCAATATGGCGTCGGTGGAGACGGCTTCGGCGGGCAGCGACTCGGCGGCGAGCAGGTCCTGCAGCGCGATGATGTAAACAGCTGCCTGCAGGGCAGCCGCGGAGACGCTCTCGTCGTCGGCCTGCCCGTCGATCAGCG
>Ga0265338_10008253_pt1 | contig 12680 bp, 18 predicted proteins | sample 42126metaG_FD_193579 | JGI IMG/M metagenome (GOLD analysis project Ga0265338, IMG submission 193579) | Rhizosphere microbial communities from Carex aquatilis grown in University of Washington, Seatle, WA, United States - 4-21-26 metaG | ecosystem: Host-associated > Plants > Roots > Rhizosphere... | reverse complement strand
CCCAAAGCCCCAAACCCAAATCCCAATTCCCAAAGCCCAATTCCCAATGTCCAAGGCCCAAGGCCCAAGGCCCAAGGCCCACGGCCCAGAGCCCAAAGCCCAAAGCCCAAAACCCAAATCCCAATTCCCAATGCCCAATTCCCAATGTCCAAGGCCCAATGCCCAAGGCCCAAGGCCCAAGGCCCAAGGCCCAAGGCCCAAGGCCCAAAACCCAAATCCCAATTCCCAATGCCCAAAGCCCAATGCCCAATGCCCAAGGCCTCCTAACACCCAACACCCAAAAGATCTGTGGTATCATCTCCCCTTGCGGCAACGCTGTGCGAAGCCGCTGTTTGTTTGTGAGTTTCTAGCCAAGTTCGGCCGACCGTCCCGAAGCCAAAAGGGCGCCGGTCACCAAAGCCGAAACGGCATACGAAACAACTTAAGGAGGCATGATGCTGCCAGGAATTCTGGGCACAAAAATTGGGATGACACACCTCTTCACGGAAGAGGGGAAAATGGTTCCGGTAACCGTAATTCAAGCCGGGCCGGTTTACGTCACCCAGATCAAAACGCTTGATAAGGACAAGTATTCGGCCGTTCAGGTCGGCTATGGCGACGCGAAGGAAAAGCACCTCACGTTCCCCAAATACGGCCACCTGAAGAAAGCAGGGCTCACCAAGAACCTGCGAACTCTTAAGGAGTTTCGGCTGGACAGCACGGACGGGCTGGAGCTTGGCCAGGAAATCAAAGCCGACATATTCGAGGCCGGTGAAAAGGTCACGGTCACCGGAACCTCAAAGGGACGCGGGTTCGCCGGCGGCGTCAAGCGCTACCACTTCAAAGGGCAGCATATGACCCACGGCTACATGACCCACCGCCGGCCGCTTTCAAACGGCGCGACGGGTCCGCAGAGAGTTTTTAAAGGTTCGCGAAGGCCGGGTCACATGGGCGACGAAACTGTAACCCAGAAGGGCCTCAAGATCTTCAAGGTCGACACCGAGCGCAACCTTATCATGGTGGACGGAAGCGTCGCGGGCGCCAAAGGCTGTCTCGTGATCATCAACAAGGTGGCAAGGTAATGGCTACAACGATCGAGATTAAAAGCAAGGACGGAAAGAAGGTCGGCACGCACACCGTGTCCGAAACCCTCAGTTCCGCCAAGCCGAAGGACCACGTGCTTCACCGCGCCGTGGTCGCCGAGGAAGCCAACAGCCGACAGGGAACCCAAAGCGCCAAAACCCGCGCCGAAGTTAAGGGCGGCGGCAAGAAGCCTTACAAGCAGAAGAAAACCGGCCGCGCCCGGCAGGGAACCACCCGCGCTCCGCAGTTCGCCCACGGCGGCGTAGCCCTCGCGGTCAAGCCGCGCGACTACGATAAGAAGCTGAACCGCAAAGAGCGACGCGCCGCGATTCTCGGCGCCATCAACGCCAAGATCGAGGAAGGCAACCTGTTGGTAGCCGACCAGATCGCCTTCGCGGAGAAGAAGACCAAGCTCGCCACCGAGCTGCTCAAAGGCTTCGAGCTCACGAAGGTGCGAAGAGTGCTCGTCATCCTCCCCGAGTACGACGAAACCACCCTTAAATGTTTTGACAACCTTCCCAACGTTGAAGTTCGGACGGCGCCAGGGGCGCAGGGCACGAAGACGGCGGTTTTTTCCGCCCGCGACGTGCTGGTGGCCCATAAGGTGATCGTCGCCAAAGACGCTCTCGCGAAGATCGAGGAGGTTTGGGCCAAGTGAAAGATCCCCACATCGTAATTTTGAGGCCGCACATTACTGAGCGAAGCGTGCTCCTTTCGCAGGGCGATCCCCGCATTCGGGAAGACGCCGAACTCAAGCGGAAGTACACTTTCCTCGTTGCCCCCGACGCAAACAAGATCGAGATCAAGCTTGCGTTCGAGGCCATCTACAACGCGGGCAAGAAGAAGAAAGAAGAGCTGATCGAGGTGGCACACGTCCGCACGGTCAATCTGCCCGGCAAGAAGCGACGCGTTGGCCGCCACATCGGTTACAAAGCCGCGCGACGCAAGGCGATCATCACCCTCGCCAAAGGACAGCTTTTAGAGGATTACGGAGTCTAACGATGCCGACGAAACAATACAAACCAACGTCGCCCGGAAGGCGCTTCATGATCACTTCCACCTACGAGGAAGTGACCAAAGGCAAGCCGGAAAAGACGCTCACCGCCCCAATCTCGAAGTCGGGAGGCCGTAACGCCACCGGACGCGTGACCATGGGCAACCGCGGCGGCGGAAACAAAACCCGATACCGCATCGTGGATTTCAAGCGCGAGAAGGACGGAATCGACGCCAAGGTCGCGGCGGTCGAATACGACCCCAACCGCACCTGCCGCATCCTCCTGCTCCACTACATGGACGGCGAGAAACGGTACATCCTCGCTCCCAAGGGAGTCGAGGTTGGCACGAGGGTTCGAAGCGGAATCGACGCGGACATCCTTCCGGGCAACGCACTTCCCCTGAGGAATATTCCTCTGGGAACGCTGGTCCACAACATCGAATTGCAGCCCAACAAGGGCGGCCAAATGGTCCGTTCCGCCGGAGCGGCCGCGCAGGTTATGGCAAAGGAAGGCAGCTACGTCACCCTTCGCCTGCCCAGCGGCGAAATGAGAATGGTACACCACACCTGCCGCGCAACGGTGGGAGAAGTGGGCAACGCGGAGCACGAGAACGAGCGGCTTGGCAAAGCCGGTAAGAACCGTGGACTTGGCCGCAAGCCCCACGTTCGAGGCGTCGTCAAGAGCCCCCGCGACCATCCACATGGCGGCGGCGAGGCAAAGTCCCCGATCGGAAGGAAGAAGGGTCCGGTCGATAGATGGGGCAATAAGGCTTTGGGTCATAAGACCCGCACCAATAAGCGCACGAACAAGTACATCGTGCGCCGGAGAAACGGTTAATGGCAAGAAGTTTAAAGAAGGGGTACTTCGTGGACGATCACCTGATCAAAAAGGTGAACGACATGAACAACAAAGGCGAAAAGAGGCTGATCAAAACATGGTCGCGCAGATCGACGATCTCGCCAGACATGGTAGGCCACACGTTCGCCGTGCACGACGGACGCAAACACGTCCCCGTCTTCGTGACCGAGAACATGATCGGCCACAAGCTGGGCGAGTTCGCGCCGACGCGCACTTTCCGAGGCCACGCGGGGCAGCTTGCGGAGCGAGGCACGAAGATTCGGTAACGGGTTCGCCAGAGTTGGCTAGAAGGTACAATCTAGCGCTTTGCGGCGAACCGTGTAAGGTTGAATGTGAAGGTTTAGGTTAGAGGTGAAAGGCTGAGTTTAGAGTGAAAAGTTCTAGGTGAAAAGTGAAAACGTGCAAGGTGAGAAGTGAAAGGTGAAAGGTTTCTTGGATATCGTTCAGCGTTCATCTCACAGACCGCCTCCCACTTCTCATCTTTCACCTTCACCTATAACCTTTCACCCGTGACCACTCCCGAAGGGAAAAAATGGAAGTAAAAGCAACCGCTAAATATGTAAAGGTTCAGCCCCGAAAGGTTCGCATTATCGCGGACAAACTTCGTGGTCGACCCGCCGCCTACTCGGCCGCGCTCCTGCAATACCACCCTAGCAAGAGCGCCAAGTGCCTTCAAAAGGTTCTTGAGAGCGCGATGGCGAACGCGGAGGAGAACCACCAGATTCAGAAGGGCAACCTTCGGATCTCCGCGATCGTGGTCGACGAAGGCCCCGTTCAGAAGAGAATGCGCGCACGGGCGATGGGTCGAGGCTTCCGAATCCTGAAGAAGACCTCTCATATCACCGTCGTCGTTGAGGAATTCGAGCCAGTGGTCAAAACCAAGACCAAGTCGAAGGCCAAGCCAAGGCCGACCTTTGCCGCGCCCACCAAGAAAGGGAAGGGCAAGAAGGCCGAGGAGCCTAGCGCCAAAGCCGCCGCAACCGAAGAGGTTGTAGCAGAAGAAGTTGTAGCCGAAGAGCCTGCTGTAGAAGCGGCCGCCGAGACTGAAGCAGTGGAAGCGGCGCCGGCAGTTGAAGAAGTGAACGAAACGCCAGCGGAAGCCCCCGAGGCCGAAGCGGAGCAGGGAGCAGAATAGTTTGGGCCAGAAAATACATCCGGTAGGTTTTCGTGTTGGAGTCATTCGTGGCTTCGACAGCCATTGGTATTACGGCAAGAAGGGTTATGGCGCGGCTTTGCTGCTCGACCATAAGATTCGTGCCTTCGTCAAGAACCGAGTCGGCCTTGGCAATGTGTCCCGCGTCGAAATCGAGCGCGCCGCCAACCGCATCAAGGTGACGATCTTCACCGCCCGGCCCGGCGCGATCATCGGCCGCGGTGGAAAGGGGATTGACGAACTGACCGATATGCTGAACCGGCTCGTACGCCGTGACGACCCGACGTCGGTCGTCCAGGTGAACGTCACCGAAGTGCGTCAGCCAGAGCTCGACGCGCAGTTGGTCTCCGAGAACATCGCGATGCAGCTCGAGAAGAGAATCAGCCACCGCCGCGCCATGCGCCAGGCGATGACCCGCTGCATGAGGCTCAACGGGCGCGGTATCAAAATTCAGGTTTCTGGCCGTTTAGGCGGCTCGGAAATCGCACGCACCGAAGGCGACAAGGTGGGCAAGATCCCGCTCCACACCCTTCGCGCGGATATCGATTACGGATTCGCCACCGCCCGGACCATGTACGGCTCCATCGGCGTGAAGGTTTGGGTCTACAAAGGCGAGGTCCTCCCCGACCGGCGCCTGCGAGAGGAGCTTGGCACGCGAAGGCGCCCCGAGCACGATACGCCGGCCCACGCTCCGGCGCCAGCCCCCGCGGCCGTAACGCCGCCAGCAGCGGCCGCGCCTGAGGTAGTTCCAGAGGCGCCGCAAGCGCCCCAAGAAGGTATCCAGTAATGCTACTTCCGAAAAGAACCAAGTTTAGAAAACAGCACCGTGGCCGCCGAGCAGGAACCTCGTCGCGCGGCAACACGATCGCCTTTGGCGACTTCGGGCTGATGTCCCTCGAAGCGGACTGGGTATCCAGCCGCCAGATCGAGGCCGCTCGTATCGCCATGACCCGCCATATCAAGCGCGGTGGAAAGGTTTGGATTCGGATTTTTCCGGACAAGCCGATCACCAAGAAGCCTCTGGAAACCCGTATGGGTAAGGGAAAAGGACCGGTAGAAGGCTGGGTCGCCGTGGTCAAACCGGGACGCGTGATGTTCGAGATGAACGGCGTCACCGAAGACGTGGCCAAAGAAGCCATGCGCCTTGCCGCCCACAAACTGCCAATCAAATGCAAATTCGTTAGCAAGTCCATCATGGACGACCTGCAAGTCAGCCGGGAATCGGCTGACGCCGAGTGAGATATTCAACAGATGAAAGACCTAAAGAGGAGTGAGTTAGTCGATAAGACCGTCCCAGAGTTGGAAGAGATGCTGCTTCAGGAGCGAGCGGCGCTTTACAAAGCGCGCCGCGACCTCGTGTTCCGGCAAATCAGCGATACGACGGGTCTAAAGGTTCGCCGCCATAACATGGCTCGGATCCTCACCATGATTACTGAGAAGAAGAGAGGAAGCGAGTAAATGGCCAGAAAGGCAGCACCCAAGGCGGCGCCGGTAACGACCGAAGAGCGACAGGATCGTAAGGTTCGGGAAGGCATCGTCGTGTCCAACAAGATGCAGAAGACGGTCGTAGTCGAGATCAAGCGGCAAGTGCAGCATCCGATCTACGGCAAGATCATTCAGCGATCGAACAGGTTCAAAGCCCACGACGAAAGCTCGTGCGACGTTGGGGACAAGGTTGAGATCATGGAGACGCGGCCCATAAGTAGGGAGAAGCGTTGGCGAGTCGTTCGGATCGTCGAAAAGGTCAAGTAGTCGATTCGACAAGGAAAGGAGTGAGGCGGGGGCTAAGCCCCAGGTAAGAAAATGATACAGCAGTTTACGAGACTAAAAGTGGCCGACAACTCGGGCGCCCGCGAGGTCATGTGCATCCGCGTGCTGAAGGGTTCGCAGCCGCGCTACGGCGGCGTCGGCGACGTCATCGTGGCGAGCGTGAAGGTTGCAACGCCGAACATGCCGATCAAGAAGGGCGATGTGATCAAAGCGGTCATCGTCCGGTCGAAGAAGGCTGTGCGGCGGCTCGACGGGTCTACGCTTCGCTTCGACGACAACGCCTGCGTGGTGATCAACCCCGCGAATAACGAGCCGCGAGGCACGCGCATCTTTGGCCCGGTGGCCCGAGAACTTCGCGACCACAACTTTATGAAGATCGTTTCTCTCGCCCCGGAGGTTCTGTAAATGCCGACGAAAGCCGAACTTAAGCTTTTAGCGACCCAGGTGAAGGTCAAGCTTCGCAGGGGCGACAGGGTCATGATCATCGCCGGCAAGGATAAAGGCGAGGTTGGCTATATAGCCGCCATTTCGCCCAAAGAACAAAAAGCGATCATCCTCAAGGAGAACGAAGAGAATCCGGAACAGCCGATTCCTTTGAACTCCGTGATCAAGCATCGCAAAGCGCGCCACGAGCGAGAAAGCTCGGCCCGTATCCGGCTTCCCGCGCCGATCCACATCAGCAACCTGATGGTTCTGGACCCGGTGAACGGCTTGCCCACCCGGGTAGGCAGGCGGAAAGAGGATGGCAAAATCGTAAGATTCGCCAAGAAAAGCGGACAGGCGCTGGTTGACGTGCCGCTGATGCAAAAGGAAGAGTAGTTTAACGACCCGGGCCTGGTCCCGGGATCAACGATTTATAACGAGCACGAACGAACATGGCAAGGAAACCGAAGGAATCAGAAGATACGATCGAACGCGGCGCAAGCGGCAAGCTGCCGGCCCCGCGACTTCGCTCGGTGTACAAAGAAAAAGTGCTGCCTCAACTGATGCAGCAGTTCAACTACACCACCGTGATGCAGGCGCCGAGGCTGGACAAGATCGTCGTCAACATGGGCACCGGCAACGGCGAAAAGGACCCGAAGCACCTTGAGAACAGCGTGCGAGACATGACCCTGATCTCCGGCCAAAAGCCGATGGTCACGGCGGCGAAGAAGGCGATCTCGAACTTCAAGCTCCGCCAGGGCATGAAGATCGGCTGCAAGGTCACCCTCCGCGGCGACCGCGCTTATCACTTCCTCGACAAGCTCGCCACCGTAGTTCTCCCCCGCATCCGAGACTTCCAGGGCCTTTCGCCCAAGTCGTTCGACGGCCGCGGCAACTACGCGCTGGGGCTCAAAGAGCAGCTAGTTTTTCCGGAAATTCCGTACGATACGTTCGACCGCATCCGCGGCATGGACATCGTGATCTGCACCACGGCGAGAACCGACGACGAATCCCGCGTCTTCTTGAAGGCGATGGGGCTTCCGATTCGAGATCGTTAGATCTTTGGAGTGCGGCGATGATTTGCCGCAATTCAGTCATGGGGCCGACATTATTCCCAGAGCGAACTGAAGTGGCGCACCCTCTCAGGGTGCGTGGTCGAGCGAAGCTCGACCATTTCGATCGGCGCTTTAAGAGCGGAGAAGTAATCGCCGCACTGTACAGTTACTTCACACGCTTCCGGTTGGTTGCCCCCGACGGCGTCAGCGACCCGAACAGGCCGTCCACCTCGTGGTTCGGACCTGAGGTGAAGTAGACCGTAGTCGCCGAGCCGGCGGCCGAGCCGTTTCCTACCACCAACGACCATAGGCCAGGAATCGAGATCGGGTTATTGTTGCCGTCGTTCAGCGGCCCGTCGAAGTTGCCGGTGGATAGATTGAAGGCGTTAATCCTGCCATCGCCGAAGTTGCCCACGAGCAAGTCGCCCGGTATGTTGCCGAAGCCGCTAGGCGCGATTTCTAGCCCCCAAGGGGAGTTTAGCGGGCCGTTCGAAACGAGCCTTTTGGCCACCGCACCGGCTGGCGTAAAGATGTCGACAAAGCCGTTCCCGGGGCCTGCCTGGTCGTCATGGTTGGCCGGGCCGAGTTGCTTGGCATAGGTCACGTACAGCATGCCGCCGAAGGCGCGAATGCCGAATGGGGCAAAGCCAGACGGAATGTTGCCGTCAGTGAAGGAGCCGATGTAGTTGAAGTTGCCATCGAACTCGTCGATCAGGCCCGCGTGGAAGTTGGTGGCATAGAGAAAGTTGGCACTTCCGTTCTGGGCGATAGCAACGCCCTTGTAGACCGCGCCTTGCGCGTTGCGGTTTGCTACAATGGTCGCGCTGGCGCCGCCTTCCCAGGCGGAAATTGCGCCGTCCTCGCTACAGAAGATGAACGTTGCCGCCCCCTGGCCGGGAATCCCGAAGTTAGCAGTGGGGTTGTAAACCTGACCGGAGACGGGTCCGTTCTGGCCGCCCGTTGCGGAAGGAATCTGGACGATGATCCCCTGGGTTTGGCCCGATCCGTTATAAGTCGTGACAACCCCGCTGCCGTTGTTCGCAACCCAAAATGGGCCACTGGGACTATAAGCGACCCCCCAAGGATTGGTGAGTTTGGGGTCGACCACGCTTGCTTGTCCAGCGACGGTGTCGGCGGTGAGGTTAGTCTGGATAAACTCTCCCGTCGAGGTCGTGCCTGTCCCGGAAGAACCTCCGTGGCCTCCACACCCCGCCAGAACGGCCGCCCCCGCCACGAGCGCACCCGCGCATAGACCACAGATTCTAAGTTGCATGAAAGTAGAAGACGCTTGGGGATGGCGTTTTGCTTGGGGGAAGGTTAGAGGTAAGTGGCGCGTTCTTGGTCAGACCCGTCCGACCCGTCTGGCATGCCGTGGCCACTTACCCACTAACATTATCCGCAGTTACCTCTTTGCGGGTGTCGCTACCGGCGCGAGCGAGCCGAATAGCCCGTGGGTTTCGCCGCTGGGTCCTGACGAGAAGTACACGTCGGACGAGGAGCCCGCGCTGCCGTTGTTGCCGATGATCAGCGACCACAGGCCCGGGATCACGATGGGATTGTTGTTCGCATCCGCCACGGGACCGTCGAAGTGACCCGTCGACGTGTTGAATGCGTTGATTTTGCCATCGCCGAAGTTGCCGACCAGCAAGTCGCCCGCAACGCTGCCGAAGCCGGTAGGCGCGATCTCCAGGCCCCATGGCGAGTTCAATTGGCCGTTTGAAACCAGTCTTTTCGACATCACGCCGGCGGGAGTGAAGACGTCGACAAAACCGTTGCCTGCGCCAGCCACGTCGTCGTGCTTCGCCCCATCCTGCTTTGCGAAGGTGACGTAGAGCATCCCGCCGATGGCCTTGATGCCGAATGGGGCATAGCCGACGGGAACGGTAGCATCCGTGAACTGGTTGGCGAGGGCGTAGTTCGTATCGTAAACCTCGACTTTCCCCGAGTTGAAGTTGGTGGCGTAAAGGAAGGTTGCGGCGCCGTTTTGGGCCATCGCCAGCCCTTTATAGACCGCGCCCTTGGCCGAGTTATTGACGGCGACTGTCGCTGTTGCTCCTCCAGTCCAGCCCGTGATCAGTCCGTCTTCGCTGTCGAAGATGAAAGTGGGGGCGGTGCCGGCCAAGCCGAAGCCGGCCGTCCCATTGTAAACCTGCCCGGTCGCGGGGCCGTTCGAGCCACCGGTTGAACTGGGAATTGAGACGACGAGGCCAACGCTTACGCCCGATCCGTTATAGACCGTCGCTTTGCCGCTGCCATTATTGGCGACCCAGAATAAGCCTCCCGGTGAATAAGCCACTCCCCAAGGGTTCACCAGGTTAGCGTCTGTGTTGGTCGCTTTGCCTGCGGTATCCGCGATCAGATTCGTTTGGGTGAACTTACCCGCGGTTGGTGTGCCTCCGCCTCCGCCACCACTACCTCCTCCTCCGTTTCCTGAGCCACCGCAGCCGGCAACCCCAAATACCCCTATGGCGAGCGCAACGACGTGCGCCGCACTGATTCTCATGTGCATCAAATCAAGACCTCCACTTGTATGGAGGGGTTGAGCGTGGAAGTAGTTCCGTAGCTGGTATAAGGCGTCACTTGAGGCAAAGGATCGTCGTTTACGATAGTTTTTTGCACTTTGAGTCTTTGAGCCTTTGAGGGTTCGATTTGGACCGGAGAGCAACCGATTGCCGCGTCGGGATGTATGCTTATTTAGATTTGATCTTCGAACTGCTGTTCATATTTGGGTTCCTGGGCATTATAGGCATGGCGCTTTCGGGAGTGGGCCATCATGGCGTCGGCGGGTCCGCGCATGGCGGCGTCCATCATGGAGTTCTTGGCTTTGGCCATATGCATGGCGGAGCACATGGCCTTCATGGAGGCGCACACGCAGGCGGCCACGGTCAGGCTCTACCCACCCACAACGCTCAGGGGGGCGCCGCTAGAACTCAGATCTCAGAGGGCGCTTCGGACAACTCATTGCGATCCATGCCTGCCCATACCAACGCAGGCCGCGGACTCTCTATTCTTTCGTTTATTCCTACGCCTCTGGACGTGTGCTCCATCTGCCTCGGAGTGGGTCTCGTTGGCGTGCTCGTTCAAAAGATGGTGACTGGCTCCGCCCTTTATGAGATTGCTTTCGTGGGAGGGGTGGTCTTTGACGTTCTGGTCGTTCGCCAAATATTCAATTTCGCTTTGAAATTTGTCAGCAAGCCGTCCGAGGGCCTGGAGGGAATGGTCGCCAGCACCGCCGAAGCTACAACTCGCTTCGACGAGAAGGGAATGGGGATGGTCAAGGTGGTTATGGAGGGGCAGGTCGTGCAGTTGCTGGCGACGCTCGATCCAATAGAATTGGCCAGCGGGGTAGCCGTTCACAAGGGCGACCAGGTTGTTCTCTTGGATGTCGACCAGAAGCGAAACACGTGCACGGTGACGAGAGAACTATCCATTTAGAATAGACTAAACCCGTTTCGCATTTATTTCGTATTAGTTTGCGAAGGAACACTATATGCTTGCTCAAACCTCACCTGCTTCCATGCCCGATATCCCAGTCTGGGTCTGGGGAATACTGGCCATTTTCGCCGTAGCCCTCATCTTTTTCGTGCTAATAAGCCGCCTGCTCAGGACGGTCGATGCTGGAACTATCCGGCTCGTCAGTTGGATGGGCGGGAAGATCAGCATCTACCGAGGCCCAGGAAAGTCCAGGGAGTTTCCTGTGCTGACCACAGGCACCACCATCCCCTCCAAGGCGATCAACATCGACCTCGATATCGCCGACCAGACGGCGGACATCGACCGGAGCGGCCAGCCGAGGCCGATCAAGGTTCGGGTGTTGGCAAGCGCGATTGTCAGCGTCGGCGACACCAACGAAATGGTGCAGACGGCTGCGAACAAGTTCTTTTCGAAACCGGATTTTGAGCAGACTTCAACGTTGACAGACCTGCTTACGTCCACCGGACGCCGCGCCATCAACCTGCTTCACCACGACGAGTTATTCAACGCCAAGATCGGTTACCCAGTAACCTCCGATCAGCCTGCGATTCCCTTGCCCGTGTCAGCGCCTCCAGCTCAGTTAGCGGCGATCGCGGAAGGCGAGGACGACCGGCTCGCGATCATTATCAAGAGCGCTTGCTCCCGCGAGCTTCAGGACTTGGGCCTCGTCTTCAACTCCTTGAACATCAAGGAAGTGCAGAGCGAAGTCGCTGAGGCGCGCCGACGACAATCGGCGGTTGAAGCTAAGGCCAACGCGGACATCGTCACTGCCGACCAGGAGCGGCGCGCCAGAGAAGCGCAGCTTGCCGCCGAGCAGGCGATCAACGACAAACAGCGTGAGCTTGATCAGCGCAAAGCGCAAAACGCATCCACCGTCGCCGAAGCGGAAGCGCAGAAGCAGTTATCCCTGGCCACCCTCCGCGAAGCGGAGTTGAAGGCGACCCAGATTGCCCAGGCAAACGCGGATGCCGAGCGGGTCAAGGTTCAAGCCGAGGCATCGGCGGAAGCGGAAGCGATTAAGCTTAGAACGATCGGCGCCGCCCAGGCGGATGCGATCCGCGCCGTCAACTCGGCGATCAAGGAGGGGGGCGAGGCCTATCTCCGGCTGCGTCAGCTCGAGATGATCCCAACGATCGCTCCTGTAATCGCAAACGCTTTGGCTCAGGCGAGGCTCGTCAATATATCGAGCGATGGACGAGGCGCCGCGACGGGTGCGACCGACCAGATCGCGTCCGTCATCCAAACCGTTCTCGCGGCTCAAATCGTGAACAACTCGCTCGGCGGAATGGACGGCGGGAAGCGCGAGACATACGTTCCACCGAAGCGCGACTCGGACGCGGGACAGGCGCAAAGAGCCGAGGAAACGCCGCCAACTCCGTCGGCGACATCGACGTCGGCGCAGTCCGAAGGCGCGTCGCCCAAGTTTTCGATCCCGCCGCTGAACCCGAAGAAGGGAAGCTAGCTTCCCCTTCTCGTTCCGGAAGCGCAAATCCATAGCGTTCTCCCAGCGTTGCTGGGCTCCGCTATGGATTTGCGCAATTCTAATGCGGCAGCCTCGTCCCGGCTTCGCCGGGATGACAACGTTCGCAAGCTCACTACTGTCCGCCTTCGGCGGACTTGTGGCTTAGCGGGGCTGAACCCGAAGACGGGAAGCGTGCGATTTGGAGTGCGCGACTTGCCTGTCCTGAGCGAAGGCGAAGGGGCAGCGCTTTGTTTCAGGGAGTCTTGACCCTCGTTGGGCCCGGGCGTATATGGAGTGCGCTGGCTTGGAGGCCGTTGCATTGGCTTCCTTCGCTTGGGTGAAATCGTCATTTCGTCATGCCAGGGACGAATGCTCGCGACATACCCATCTTTCGATCCGGCGCCGGCTGGGCCTCTGACCAGCCAGCG